>Ga0209283_10002104_pt1 | contig 11073 bp, 11 predicted proteins | sample CZO8metaG_2_FD_188354 | JGI IMG/M metagenome (GOLD analysis project Ga0209283, IMG submission 188354) | Vadose zone soil microbial communities from the Eel River Critical Zone Observatory, Northern California, USA - CZOApr15con2H1.8 metaG... | ecosystem: Environmental > Terrestrial > Soil >...
GGATAGAGCGGTGCCCCAGGTGAGCTTCGGCAGTGCTTCTCAGTCTGGTTCGCCAGGGCCGGGGTCGCTTCCGCCGGCCGCGGGCTCAGGTCCGCCGGCGCCCGGATCCTCGGGACCTCCACTCCAGAGCTAGCCACCGGGCGACCGCGCCCAGTCGCTTGCGAACCGGCCTGCAAACGCAGCGACTGCCCGCGCGTCTCCCGTTTCAACGTCCAGCTCGTGATTTACGTCCAGCCCGCTCAGGGTCCAGTTGGCCGACCCGAGGATCAGCTCACCGTCGAAAAGCCCGGCCTTCGCGTGAAGGAGCGCGCCCCTGGGGATCGGGTACCAACGAACTTCGACACCAGCCGCGCGGAGGACCGAGTAGGCGTGCCGGTTGTACTGTTGATTCGGATCCAGCAGCAGCCGTACGGTGAGGCCGCGCCGCTGGGCCGCGGCAAGCAGCGCGATCACCTCCGGGTCGGTCAAGGTAAAGACCTCGGCCAGCACTCGCTGACGAGCGTGCAGCAGGCCATGCTCTAGCATCGCGCGGATCTCACGGCCGGGCGCAGTCTGCGCGATCTCTCCGCTCACCTCGAGCAGCGGTGACGGCCGGCCCCCAGCGAGCTTCCAGTCCTGCTCGAAGATCCCGACCAACCGCTCGACCTCGGCCTTGACGCCGGTCTCCAATGCAAAGTCGTGATTGCGGTCGCTGTGATTACCCCAGTTCATGCCTGCCACGACCGCGGTAGCGTCCGCGATAAGTAGCTTCACGTGGTCGATCTGGTGGCGCTTATCGTCGACTGGGTACACGCGCTCCAAAACACCGAGCCGGTCCAACTTGACGGCGGAGCGGCGGCTGGCGTTGACGGTCGGATCGGTGATCACGCGGACATCGATGCCGCGTTCTCGTGCGGCTCCCAGCGCTTGCACAAGGTCCGGCCGGCCCAGCTCGTACATCTCCACCAGCACCCGCCTGCGCGCGTGCTCGATGAGACCCCCGACCAAGTTGAAGATGGTTGCGTCCTGCCACAGCCGAACCGGTTCGCGAGGCTCGGCCCCCGCCGAAACCCCGGGGATTGGCGCCGGGTGCGAGCAGCCAACCAGGCACAGCGTCAGCAGCAGACAGGCAACTCGCACCACAGCGGCGGAACTCTACGGGTTGGAAGGCGCAGTCGCCAACCCAGCCTGTAAAGAGGCGGAATCAGATCAGCTCGATCGGCATCCCTGGCCTGGCCCCGAGCCAGCGGTCCGCGCGCTCCTCGCGCACGCCGATCTCGAGGTATCCCATGCTGCCGACGTAGACGAACGGCTCGTTCGCCCGGGCCTCCGCATACGTGGTCGCGGACGCGGTGATGTCGTGATTGTGGATGCGCATTCGGCGCACCGGGGGCTTGAGGTTGGTGACGAGGTTGCCGAAGCCGTCGGCCCAGAGCACGCGCGGCGAACGGTCATCCAGCATCTTCGGCGGATTCGTCTCGTGGCCCAGCGATTCGAGCGGCACGCCGGACGCCAGCGCCGCGGCTGCCGGTGCGAAGACGTCGCGGCCCTCGAACGTTGGCGCGCCCCCGGGGTTGGGCGCAAGCTCAACTGCCGCCTGCAGACCGACCTCCTCGATGACGATCCCGAAGAGGCCGTTGTCAGGGCCGACGTAATAGCGTCCTCCAGCGCGCATCGCGAGCCGGCGACGCGAGCTGCCGACGCCCGGGTCGACCACCACCAGGTGCACCGAACCCGCGCCGAAGTGGCGCGTGCCGGCGAAAAGCATGAACGCCCCCGCAGGCACGTCAAAGTGCGGTACCTCGTGGCTGACGTCGACCAGCACGGCATGCGGGCAGCCTGCCAGCACGACGCCCTTCATCGCGGCCACCAGAGGCGAGCCGGAACCGAAGTCGGTCGTGAAGGTGACGAGCGGCGGCCCGGCTACTTCGCCGCGGCTACCAGTAGCGTGTCTCTTTCCAGGGGTCGGCTTCGTCGTGGTATCCACGCTGCTCCCAGAACCCGAGCCGGTTGCGCTCCATGAACTCTAGCCCGCGCAGCCACTTCGCCGACTTCCAGAAGTACTTCGATGGCACGAACAAACGCAGCGGCCAACCATGGTCGGGGGTCAGGTCCTTGCCGTTCCACGCGTAACAGAGGAGGTTCTGCTCGGCAGCGAGAACCTCCAGTGGAATCGAAGTCGTGTAGCCATACTCGCAGTGCGCCATGACGTACTTCGCTTCGGGCTTCGGCTTGGCGCGGTCGAGAATCTCCATGATCGGCACGCCCGTCCAGATGTCACCAAGGCGGCTCCAGCCGGTGACGCAGTGGATATCTCCGACCACGTCTTCGGATGGAAGCGCGCGCAGCTCTCGGTAGTCGACGGTGAGCTGGTTCTCGACGGCGCCAAAGACCTTGAAGTCCCACTTCGCGATGTCGGTCTTGGGGACCGGGCCGAAGTGCAGCACCGGCCAGCGATCGGGAGCGGTGAGGGTCTGGCCGGGCGGAATCCGTGCCGGATCAACGCCGTCCGGCAGGCGCTTGCCCTTGAACAGGAATGCCATTTCGCGAGTATAGGAATGGTCCGGCTGAGGGCGATTGTTCCGCGATTCGAGGCCGCGATTGAGCCCGGGCTATACTGGCCCATCGCCGTGTGAAGCGCCCTGCGCGCGTCCGGCGCTCAGCCACGTGGGCCCGTAGCTCAGTTGGGAGAGCGCGTGAATCGCACTCACGAGGCCAGGGGTTCGAATCCCCTCGGGTCCACCACTGATCTTCGCATTCAGCTGGGGCCGAAGCGGAGGTCAGTTGAAGGCTCGTCGCGCTGCCTCGATCGCTCGGTCCATCGCCGCCGCGGGCTCGCTGAGGGCTTCGCCGTGACCTACAGCGAGGAGCGAAGGCCCAAGCGCACGCAGGGCCACTGCTGATGCCAGCGCGCTTTGTTTGTTCCAGGTCGCAATCGCGGGGAACGGAAACAGCGGCCGGAAGTCGCCCGACACGGCGATGCCGGCGCGGGTCTGAAAAGCGTCGCCGGCGATTAGGCCGCGGTCGCGCACGTCGATGAAGGCCACGTGACCAGGGGTATGTCCGGGTGAGGCGACCACCTCCAGCGACCCGATGCGATCACCTGGCTTGAGCAGCCGATCGGGCCTCCAGTCAACCTTGACGAAGTAGCCTTTGATCTTCGTCTGCGGCTCGCTCGTAAGCAGGGTCTTGTCTCCAGCGAGGATGTGGGCGTCGCGCTCCGAGATCGAAACCTCGACGCCCACGAAGCGCTGCCGTACGCCGGCCACACCACCAACATGGTCACCATGTGCGTGCGTCAAAACGACGCGGCGGAGCTCCTTCCCGAGCTGCTTGACCACTGCCGCCACATCGTCGGCCGGTGAGGACATCGTGCTGTCGACCAGGGTGAGCCCGTCTTCCTCCAGCACTAGGTAGCAGTTCATAGGGAACGCAACCGGGTATTTGGTCAGCTGGATCAGATGGGCACCATGCCGCGTGGTTTTCAAATCTCTCCTAGGCGCCCGGAGCCTATCAGGACGAACGAAGGCTCTTGGGGCGCAGGGCTGTACGCCGCCAAACTGGCCGCCTGGGCACCACTCCTGCCCAGGCGTCCGGCCGGTGGGAACTGATAGGGAGACGCCGTCAGCCGGTAGCGATGATGTCGTTCATCTTCGACACTGCGTCGTTGAGGCCAGTCTTGGGGTCCTTGCGGAGCGCCGCGATGTTGCCGATCTCGGTCGACAGCGCGTCGCGCTGCTCGTTGCTCGACGGCGTCGACGGCAGCACGATCAATTGGCCTTTGGAGAGCATGCCGGGTCCCACACCCTGCGATGGGTTCTGCACGTAGTAGCTCGAAGAGAGATTCTGGTAGGCGGACTGGCGGACCGGCATGTAAGACGTCTTCTGCGCCCATTCCGTCGTGCTGTCAGCGCTCGTCATGTACTTCATGTAGAGGACCGTGCCGTGCTGGACATCCGTCGAGGACTTGTTGAAGGCACACAGGTTGGCGCCGAACATCTCGTCCTTGACGCCCTTGTCGCCGGCCGGGAATGTGGTTTCGGCGAACTTGAACTTGGTCCCGATCGGCTTGACGATGAACTGGTAGCTGACCTGGGTCGAGATGTACATCGCGGTCTTCTGGTTCTGGAAGTCGGTCTGGTCGGCGAAGTTGCCGGCCGGGATCGGCTTGGCCGCCCCCGACTTGATGGCGTTGTACCAGAGCGTCATCGCCTTGATGCCGGCGTCGCTGTTGACGGTGGCCTTGCTCGGGTTGTTGGCGTTGTCGTAGAGCTGGCCGCCATACTCGTAGACCATCGAGAGGAATGTGTCGAGGGAGGGGCCTTCTATCCCGGTCACGCCCTTGCTGGGGTCGGCGAGCTTGGCGGCGTCGGCGAAGAACTCGTCCCAGGTCGCCGGCGGGCTGCCGATGCTCTTGGCGTTGAACATGTCCTGGTTGTAGTAGATGACCGTCGTCGACTTGTTGAAGGGGAACTCGTAGTAGGTCCCTTTGATCTTGGCGGCGTTGAGCATGACCGGGAAGATGTCCTTCAGGTCTGCACTGCTCAGGCCGTCCGCCGCGTTGATGTAGGGCGTCAGGTCGGCCAGGGCCTTGGAGCTGTTGTACTTTGCCGCGTCGGTCTCGATGCACTGCGCGAGGTCGGGCGGCTGGCCAGCGGCTAGGCCGGTGAGGATCGCCTTGTTGAGGTCCGTGTAGGCGCCCTTGGCGACCAGGTTCACGTGCACGGTGGTCTGGCTCGAGTTGAACTTGTCGGTGAGCGTGTTGAGCTCCGCAGCAAGGTTGCCGCTGAGGGCATGCCAGAAGGTGACCTGGACCGCGGTCTTTAGTGCGCCGAGCTGGGCCGGGGCGCTGGTGCCGCCGCAGGCGGCCATGAGCAAGGCGGCCAGGAAGCTCAACAGTCTTGTGCCTCTCATTGTCAAAACACCCCCTCCAGTGCCAACCGACTAGCCACGGATCCCGCTTGCGGCGATCCCGCCAACGATCTGCCGTTGGGCCAACAGGAAGATGATGAGGATCGGGAGCGTGACAATCAAGCTTCCAGCCGCGTGGAGCACCGGGTTGGTGGCGTCGGCGTAGCTGAAGGCTTGGAGTCCGACCTGGACCGGCCGGTAGTTGTCGCTGTTGGTGACGATGAGGGGCCAGAGGAAGGCATTCCAACCGGCGACGAAGTGGAAGAGCGCAATCGTGACCATGGGTGGGCGCGCCAGGGGCGCCGCGATCGACCACAGGAAGCGGAGGTGCCCGGTGCCGTCCAGTTGAGCCGCCTCCCAGAGCTCGTGGGGCAGGCCCAGGAAGAACTGGCGCATCAGGAAGATGCCGAACACCGAAGCGCCGAAGGGCACGATCTGGGCCTGGTAGCTGTCGATCCAGTGAAGGTTGGCGAGGATTATGAAGTTGGGGACCAGGGTGACCTCGGTGGGGACCATGTAGATGGCCAGCACGATCCCGAAGATGACCGTCTTGCCGGGGAACGGCATCGAGGCGAACGCGTAGCCGGCGAGGACCGAGGTGACGAGTACCAGGACCGTCGTACCACCGGCGACGATGATCGTGTTGAGGAAGTACCGCGCCCATGGGATTTGCAGAAACTGCCCGGTCGAGGGGTCGGCCAGCGCGCCCACCGCGGACAGGTAGTTCTCCCAATGCCCGAGCGGGTAAAGGTAGGGCGGGAAGACGAACACCGACTGCAGCGTCCCCAGCGAGATGACGGCCATCCAGTAGAAGGGAAAGACGAAGAGCGCGGCGAACGGAATGAGCACCAGGTAGCGGGGGACCAGCTCCAGAACCCGACGGCGAGCGCGAGCGCTCATCGGTAGAAAACCCGCCGGGAGAGAATGCCCATCTGGACCCCTGTGATCACGAGGATGATCAGAAAGAGCATCACCGAGATCGCCGAGGCGTAGCCGGCATGGAAGAAAGAGAACGCCTGGACGTATAGGTAGTAGCCGATCGTCTCGGCCGCCTTGTCCGGGCCACCGCCGCCAGAGGTGGCGCCTCCGACCCCGCCTGCGAAGATGAGGATCGGCTGGACGACCTTGAAGGAGCCGATGATGTTGATCAGGAGCACGAAGTAGGTCGTCGGGCTCAGCAACGGCCATGTGATCCGCCAGAACCTCGTCCACGACCTCGCCCCGTCGACCCGGGCCGCCTCGTCGAGCTCGGGCGCGAGGTTGCTGAGGCCCGCCAGGAAGATCACCGTGTTGTAGCCGGTGTGCTGCCAGACGCTGTAGAGGATGATCGCCGGCATGATCGCGCGTGGCGAGTTGAGCCAGTCGATCTTGGGCAGCCCGAACGCGTGGAAGGCAGCGTTGAGGACGCCGATATCCGGCTGGTAGATGAAGCTGAAGATCAGCGCCGTCGAGACGATCGGCATCACGTAGGGCGTGAAGATGAGGGTCCGGAGAAAGTCGCGCAGGGGCATCGCGCGGTTCAGCAACACGGCCAGGAAAAGTCCCAGCGCCATGCTCGTTGGGACCGTCCCGGCGACGAAGTAGACGGTCTGAAAGACGGCTTTTCGAAATACATCGTCGCGCAGCAGCAGCCGTTGATAGTTGGCGCTTCCGATGTAGTCGCTGGTGCCGCTGATGAGGTCCCAGCGCTGGAAGGACAGCCAGAAGATCCAGAGCGCCGGGATCAGGACGAAAACGATCAACAGCGCCATCGCCGGAGAGATGAGGAGATAGCCCGAGAGCGCGCCTCCACCGGCCGCGCCGCGGCGCCTGGTCCGGACGGCTTGCGCAACGGCGGGGGTGGTGTAGCCGCCGGCAGTTGTCTGGTCCATCAAGCGTAGTCCGACGATATAGTCGGTGACTCGGATGGCCAGTGCAAGAACGACTCTGCGCTTTCTGCACACCGGTAACCCGACCGGCCTCAAGTTCATCGTCGAGCACGCCGACGACCGCTGCCTGTTCGACTTCGGACGGGAGCACGCGCCCGGCCGAGTCCCCTTCTCGCTCGGCCTCCGGCCGCGCCCCGGCCGCGAGCTGGCAGACCTGATCGAAGTCGGCGAGGCCCCGCCGCTGCCCGGCGTTTATGCGAACGATCCCTGGGACGGCCGCACCAACGTCTTCATCAGCCACATGCACCTCGACCACACTGGGCTGGTCGGGTTCCTCGGCCCCGAGGTGCCTCTCTACTACCCGGATGCGATGGAGCCGGTCCGCGAAGGAGCCTCCAGCTCCGGCTACTTGCGCTGGCGGCTCCCGGCCGGGAGTCGTGTCGCCGACGGAAAGACGATCGAGATCGGAAAGATCGCCGTCCGCTTCGTCGCCGTCGACCACGACGTGCCGGGCGCGAGCGGCTTCCTCATCACGACCCCGGAGGCGACGGTGGCCTTCACAGGTGACCACCGCTGGCACGGCCTCCATCCCGAGCTCACGGCCCGGTTCGCCGAGGAGGTGCGCGGCGCCGACCTCCTGATCCAGGAGGGGGTGTCACTCGGCTCGCTTCCTCCTGACCCGCCGCGGCCCCAGTTGAGTGAGGCGGATGCCGTCGCCGAGCTGCAGCGAACCGCCGCTGAGACGCGGGGCCTGATGATCGTCAACTGCTACGGGATGAACCGAGAGCGCGTGGCAGGGCTCGCGGAGGGGTGCGCCGCCGCGGGCCGGACGCTCCTGATGGAACCCCAGATGGCCGCCATGGCGGGCTGGCCGGGCGTCATCGGGTCGCTCGAGCCGGTCCGCGACAGGCCCCGGGACTACTGCCTCCAGCTTGGATTCGAGTCGCTGCCGCTGCTGATCGACCTGCGGCCTCCGCCAATGTCGGTTTACCTTCACTCAGACGGGGCACCGATGGGGGCGTTCGATCCCGCTCAGTCAGTGCTGGAGGCTTGGATCGCGCGCTTCGGGCTCGAGTACCGAGTCGTCAGCTCATCCGGCCACTCCCGGCCCGCCGACATTGTGCGCATGGTCTCCACCGTCAAGCCGGGAGTGGTTCTGCCTGTGCACAGCCGCGCCCCCGAGGCTCTCGTGGTCCCCGGGGTGCCGAGCTTCATCGCCGTCGCCGGCCCGGCATACCCGGTGGCGGACATCCTTGCTACGAGAGGTCCCACCGGCTGAACTCCTCCAGCCGGCCGTACGCCGTCAAGTCGAAGCAGAGCGGGGTCACGCTGACGAAACCCTGGTCGAGAGCGAAGGCGTCTGTGCCCTCGTCGAAGTCGCTCATCCTGTAGCTGCCGGCCTTCATGTAGTAGGGCAGTGAGTGCGGGTCTGAACGGACGTCAAACCGTTCCTCGTACGCCGAGTCCCCCTGGCGCGTCACCCTGACACCTTTGATCTCGGCTAGCGGCAGGTTGGGGACGTTCACGTTAAGCAGCACTTTCGGCGGGAGTCCGCGCGCAAGCACCTGCTCGGCCAGTCTCCGCGAGAAGGTGGCTGCGGTCTGCCAGATCGGTTCCTTGAATGCGCCAATCGAGATCGCGATCGATGGGATACCGAGGATCCGCGCTTCGGTCGCGGCCGAGACGGTGCCTGAATAGATGATGTTGGTAGCGGTGTTGGGGCCGAGGTTGATGCCGGAGACAACCAGGTCCGGCCGCTCCCGCAGGATCGCGAGGACCGCCAGCTTGACGCTGTCCGCGGGCGTTCCGTTGACGGCGTGGCCGACGAGTCCGCCCTCGAGCGCGATTTCACTGACGCGAAGCGGCGTCTTTGTCGTTATCGCATGGCCGACTGCGGAGCGCTCGACGTCGGGCGCGAAGACGCTCACCTCTCCGAGCTCCTGCATTACGGCGCAGAGCGCATGCAGCCCTGGCGAACTGATCCCGTCGTCGTTCGTTACGAGGATGTGGGTCAGCCGGAGACCTTCAGGATGAGGTGGTGAATCCAGTCTGGCACGCCGCCATCCTGGCACAGGCGCTAGACGGCCTCAGTATCCAAACCGCATCGCGATCATGAAAACCAGGATGACGATGAAGCCGCCAAGCTCCGAGATTGACAAGCGCTTGATACGGGCCAGCGCGGCTTCGAAGTCCGGTCCCTGGCCGGCCAGCCGGACCTTGTCCGCTGCCGGCGTCATGACACGCAGGCCAAAAACCATCAGGCCCACGCCGAGCACGAAAGACGCAATCCAGGTCAGCCCGTATGGGCTGCCCAGGACGCCAAGTACACCGCTGGCGATTCCGCGGACGAGGCCCAGGAGAATCGTCGTGCCCGCGACCTGCGTGATCACCATCGGCGCTCGCTTGGCTAAGGCGCCCCCGAAGGCCTGCCGCACCGCAGGAGGCACGCTCTGAATCGCCGGGACCACGATGAAATCCATCGTCAGGACCGAACCGAACCAGAAGATGCCGAAGAAAACGTGCAGCCACTGCAGGACGGCCAGGAGCAAGACGTACATACCTAACCCTCCTCAGGATCAATCCGCGAGCGTTGTTTCAGCTGCTGGCGATGTCTCCCCGGTTGCCTCCCAGGTCAACAGAGGCATTGATCCAGTGATGGAAAAGCAAGTCCTGGTCGCTGGCATGGTACGTGAAGAAGAAGCTGCAGGTCCCAGGCCCGCTGATGCAGCTGTACATCGCGGCGGATCCAAACACATGGTGAATGAACCCGGCCGTGCTGTCGCAGCCGCCCGAGCTGCAGCCGTTCTCGTTGAACGTGCCACCTGTGACCGTGCCGAGGAGGAAGCCGTGGAAGCGGCCCGTCACCCCTACCCGGATCAGCTTGCCGTGGTGGGTGCCGCCTTCGCAGGCGCCTGGACTGGTGGGGCCGAAGGTCGTGAATTTGCCTTTGGTGAAGTCCTCACGAACGGCGAAGGACCCATCTGCATTGGGCGAGACGGTGAAGGAGCGGTTGAAGGTATCCGTTGCCCAATCCGGTCCACAGGTGCCGGAGTCGGGAGATCCACTTGGGAAGGGGCCGAAGTCCGCCGCGTTGTCTTCGTTGTCGCCCCCTTGGTTGTCGACGCCGCCCTCGCCCTCATCAGCAAGGGCAGGAGTCACCGAGAGAAAAGACAAGTGCGAGCAGGGCAATCGGGAGAACCAGCCACCTCTTCATGGCGCCCTCCTATTGGTCAACAGCTGGTCGGCTGCGCGAATCCTACTCCGAGCGCAGCACCTCGACGACACTCGTCCTGGCTGCCCAACGGCCCGGGATCAGCGCCGCAGCCACCGCGACGGCCACCCCAAGCACCAGGATGGTGACCAGCTCGAGCGGGCTGAATGCGGCATAGGCGGATGGCGGCGTGTCGTTGCCGGCCGAGCTGCTGATGAGGTCGAGAAGGACGCGATTGAGCGCCACTCCCAATGGGGTCGCCACCAGCCCACCTATCAAAGCCAGGAGGCCGGCTGAAGTCGCCACCATCACCAGGACATGGCGGGGGCTCATCCCTACCGCCTTCAGCGTCGCCGTGTCCCGCACCCGCTCGCGCGTGTTCAGGAGCAGCGTGTTGAAGACACCGCCCACGGCGATCAACGCAAGGACGATCGCGATGATCACAAGCACCGAGTCGATGATCTTCACCGGAGCGATGATGCTCGTGTGAGTCGGCCCGGCGTCGATGAAGTCTGGTTCGGCCGCGGCGACCCGCCGGACGTAATCGCTGACGTTTGCGCCGGGCTTCAGTGAAACGTAGTAGATGAAAGGGCTCAAGTCAGGACTGACCTGAGCGAACGTCGACCAATCCATGAACAGCTCATGGCCCAGGTTCGACACGTCGTATACCTCACCGACGACGCGCAGCTGGAGCGGCTTGCCGTTCGCGCTGGCCGTGAAGCTGTCGCCGATCTTCAGGTTCGCATCGTGGAGCAGCGCCTTCTCGGCCAGCACCTCGCCCGGGGCGCTGAACCAGCGCCCGGCCACCAGCAGAAATCCCAGGTGCGAAGAGTCCCCACGCAACACTCGGGAACTCACCGGGTCACCGATTCCGGGGACGTCCACGTTCCTCCCGGTCCCAGCCACGACCCGCGCAGTTTCGGGCTGCGCGTTGAGGATTCGCATGACCTCCGAGTCCGGATAGCCGTCGCTGCGCGTGACCAACACCTGCACGTTGCCGGCCCCTGTCTCGCTGTTGTTGATCGTCTCGAAGCTGCGTGGCACGCCGATCGCCACCGTCACGGTCACCACGCCCACGAGGATGGCGAGCAAGGTCAGGCCGCT
>Ga0209283_10002105_pt1 | contig 11071 bp, 11 predicted proteins | sample CZO8metaG_2_FD_188354 | JGI IMG/M metagenome (GOLD analysis project Ga0209283, IMG submission 188354) | Vadose zone soil microbial communities from the Eel River Critical Zone Observatory, Northern California, USA - CZOApr15con2H1.8 metaG... | ecosystem: Environmental > Terrestrial > Soil >...
TGGCGACGGCGAGGCGGCCGCGCCTGCCGAGGAAAAGCCGGAGCCGTAGGCAAGATGGGAGAGATCACGTCGGCGATGGTGAAGGAACTGCGCGAGAAGACCGGCGCGGGGATGATGGACTGCAAGAAGGCGCTGCAGGAAGCGGGCGGCGACCTGGAGAAGGCGGTCGACTGGCTCCGGAAGAAGGGGCTCGCCACCGCGCAGAAGAAGGCAGGCCGTTCCGCCACCGAGGGCGCCGTCGGCTCGTACATCCACATGGGCGGCAAGGTGGGCGTGCTGGTCGAGGTGAACTGCGAGACCGACTTCACCGCGCGGAACGAGAAGTTCCAGGCGCTGGTGAAGGACCTCGCCATGCACATCGCCTGGGGCAATCCCAAGTACGTGCGCCGCGAGGACGTGCCGCAGGACGTGATCGAGCGGGAGAAGAACGTCCACCGGGCGCAGCTCATCGAGCAGGGCAAGCCCGAGGCGATGCTGGACAAGATCATCCCCGGCAAGCTGGAGAAATTCTACGCGCAGGAGTGCCTGCTCGATCAGCCGTTCTTCAAGGACCCCGACGGCAAGCGCACCGTGCAGGACGAGGTGAACGCGGCCATCGCGGTGATCGGCGAGAACCTGCAGGTGCGCCGCTTCACGCGGTACGCGCTCGGCGAGGGCCTGACGAAGGAGACGAAGGACTTCGCAGCCGAAGTGTCCGCGGCGGTCGGCAAGGCCTAGGCCGTGTCCGCGCTCGGCAAGAAGCTCCTGCTCAAGCCAGGCATGAAGGAGCCGGAGGGTTTCGAGGGCGTGCGCCTGGTGTCGCTCGACGGCACCTGGTCTGCCATGATGTTCCGGCAGCGATGACCGCCTTCCGCGCCGAGGCCGAGCAGTTCTTCCGGGGCTTGCGGGACCGGATCTGCGCCCGGCTCGAGGAGCTGGACGGCGGTCGGTTCGAGCGCAAGGCCTGGCAGCGGGAGGGCGGCGGCGGCGGGGAGATGAGCGAGCTGCGGGGCGAGGTGTTCGAGAAAGGCGGCTGCAACGTCTCCGCGGTGTGGGGGGACAAGTACCCGGCGGCGGTGGACCAGGCCTCGACGTCGAGCGCCCCCCCGACCCCGACCCCGATGTCGAACCCGACCCCGACCCCGAACTCCGCACGGGATGAAGACGCGCGGCTCGGGATCCGTCCTCCCACCCCCGACGAGCTCGCCGGCAAGCCGTTCTTCGCCACGGGAGTCTCCCTCGTCCTCCACCCCCGCAACCCCTTCGTGCCCATCGTGCACATGAACGTCCGCTATCTGGAAGCCGGCGACGTCTCCTGGTTCGGCGGCGGCATGGACCTGACTCCTTGCCGCGAGTTCGTCGAGGACACGCGCCACTTCCACCGCGTGCTGCAGAAGGTCTGCAACGCGCACGGTCCGGCGCTGTACGACCGCTTCTCGCGCTGGGCGAAGGAGTACTTCTTCATCGGCCACCGCGGCAGCGAGCGCGGCGTTGGCGGCATCTTCTTCGACTACCTGCGGGGCGAGGAACGCTGGTCGTTCCTCCGGGACGTCGGCGAAGCCTTCCTGCCCGCGTACGCCCCGCTGGTCGAGCGCCGCCGCGCGACTCAGTACTCCGACGAGGACCGCGCCCAGCAGCTCCGCTGGCGGGGCCGTTACGTCGAGTTCAACCTGATCTACGACCGCGGTACGCTCTTCGGGCTGCGCACCGGCGGCAACGTGGAGGCCATCTTCATGAGCCTCCCCCCGCTCGTTGCCTGGTGATCAAGGAGCGGCTTCGAGGATCTTCCTTTCGGCATCCGTCAATCGGTCCAGGAGCGCCGGGTCTGCCTCGACGAGGCCGTGCGCGTCCGCGAGATCCTGCAGCCTCTTCGATCGGCGCCTTGCTGAATCCGATCCGGCGCGGAGCTTCTCGCGGAGCAAATCGAACTTTCCGATCACGCGCAACTTGACGGACTCGACGCTGATTTCCTGCGCTCGCCCGATCGCCGCCGCCAGCGTAGCGTCATCAGTGAACTGCACCGGAGTCTGCTCGGGTCCGATCCAGTTTTCGGAATTCGCGAAGGTCCCCTTCAACCGGAACCCGGCCTTTCGGAGGCGCTCGCGCGGAATCTGATCGCGAGCAAGAACCGCGAGATCGATGTCGATGGTGGTTCGCGGATCCGACTGGTGAATCTGGAGCGCCACGCCGCCGATGATCGCGTAAGGCACGCGGGCTTCGGCGAGGATGCGCGCGAGCTCAATCAGTGCAGCCCTCTTCGAGCCGTCCATCTCGCCCCTCAGGAGCCGCCAGCGGCGATCCAGTTCGAAGGCGATCTCCAGCTTCGACCGCATCTCTGCATTCTAACCCGCGGCGCGAAGGATTGCCTGGACGGAGCGGTCCGCGTCCGGCTCGGTCGTGCTCCACCCGGACACCGAGATGCGCATGGCGTGCAGGCCGTGCCAGGTGGTCCCGCCCACCCAGCAGGTGCCGTCGCGCTGCACGCGCGCGATCACCTCGCGCGTCTTCTCGTCCGAATCGCCGAACCGGACCAGCGCCTGGTTCAGCACCACCTCGTTGAGCACGCGCACCCCCGGGGCCGCGGCCAGGGCGGAAGCCATGCGCGCGGCGAGCGCGCAGCAGCGGTCGACGAGGTCCGCGACGCCATCGCGTCCGAGCGTCCTCAGGGCGACGTAGACCGGGAACGCACGCCCGCGCCGCGACGCCTCCGGCACCCACTCGAACGGGTTGCGCTCCGGGCCGCCGGCATTCGTCAGGTATGACGCGCTCGCCGTCGTCGCCGCGCGGTGCGCTCGAGGGTGGGCGGTGATCGCGATGCCGCAGTCGTACGGCGCGTTGAGCCACTTGTGCGCGTCGGTTGCCCAGGAGTCCGCCCGGTCCGCGCGGGCGACCAGCGCGCGGTACCGCGGGCTCGCGGCCGCCCAGAGGCCGAACGCGCCGTCGACGTGCACCCACGCACCGGCTTCGTGCCCCGCATCGACGATCTCGGCCAGCGGATCGAACGCGCCGCTGTTCACGTTGCCCGCCTGGGCGCAGACGATGGCCGGGCCCTTGCCTTGCCTCGCGAGGACGCGCCGCAGCTCCGCCGCCTTCATCCGGCCTTGCGCGTCCGCCTCGACCAGCTCGACCCGCGCCGTGCCGACCCCGAGCATCCGCAGGGCCGCGAAGAGGCTGACGTGCGCCTCCGCTCCCGCGATCACCCGCAGCGGCGGCCCTCCGATCAGCCCGTTCCGTTCGACGTCCCAGCCCGCGCGCCGGTACACCTCGTTCCGCGCGGCCAGCAGGCAGGTGAAGTTCGCCATCTGCCCACCCGTGACGAATCCCACGCTGCACTCCCGAGGGAGGCAGAGCACCTCGAGAAGCCAGCCGATCGCCACTTCCTCCGCCGCGGCGCCGGCGGGAGAGAGCGCGTTCACCGACACGTTCTGGTTCCAGACGGAAGCGAGCCACTCGGTGGCCATCGCCGCCGGCAGACCTGCGCCGGTGACGAACCCGAAGTAGCGCGGGCCCGCGTTCGCGATCAGGCCCGGATCCATCGCGCGCGCAAATCGCTCCAGCGCCGCCACTGGATCCTCGCCGCGATCGGGGAGCGGTCCGCCGAGGGCCGCGATCAGCTCTTCGCGGGTGGCCCGCGCGCCGACCGGCCTGGCCGGAAGACCTTCCAGATACTCGGCGGCGAGCTGCGCGGCACGGCGGAACAGCTCTCTCTGCACGGTTGCCTCCGGCGGGGACGGCAGAGTACAACAACCCGCGCCTCATGCCGGACCCGATCGACCTCGCGCCGCTCATCGATCACACGCTGCTCCGGCCCGAAGCGACCACCGCTGACGTGGAGAAGGCGTGCGACGAAGCGCGCCGGTACGGTTTCGCGGGCGTCTGCGTGAGGCTCGCGAACGTGGCGCTGGCGGCGCGCCTGCTGGATGGCTGCCGCGCGCGCCCGATCGCGGTGGTCGACTTCCCGCTCGGGACGGCCCCGACCTCCGCGAAGGTGGAGGAGGCGCGCAGCGCGATCGCGTCCGGAGCGCAGGAGCTGGACATGGTGGTCAACCTGGACGCGCTCCGGCGCCGGGATTACGCGCTGGTGCTCCGGGACATCGAGGCGGTGGTGGAGGTCGCCCGCCCGCGCGCGGTCAAGGTCATCCTGGAGACCGGCGCGCTCAGCCGCGAAGAGAAGGTGATCGGCGCCGCGCTGGCCAAGGCCGCGGGCGCGGCATTCGTCAAGACCAGCACGGGATTCGGGCTGGGCGGCGCGACGGTTGCGGACGTCGCGCTTCTGCGGCAGGTGGTCGGCGGCGAGATGGGCGTGAAGGCGTCCGGCGGCATCCGCACCGCCGCGGACGCGCGGAGGATGATCGCCGCCGGAGCCACCCGCATCGGCACTTCGGCCAGTGTCGCCATCGTGACCGGAGACAACGCAAGCCAGGCGCAGTATTAGCTTGCCGTGGACCGCCCGCCGCCCGCCGCCCGCCGCCAGCCGAGGAAGCCGTAGTGGGCCGATTCGTCATCCTGGTGATCGACTCCTGCGGCGCCGGCGCGCTCCCCGACGCGGCGGAGTACGGCGACGAAGGCGCAAACACGCTCGGGAACATGGCGCGCCGCGTGGGCGGGCTCCACCTCCCCACGCTCGAGAGCTGGGGCCTGGGCAACCTGACCGGCATCGCCGGCTGCCCGCCCTCCGGCGCGCCTCGCGCCAGCTTCGGCACCATGGCCGAGCTGTCCCGCGGCAAGGACACCACCACCGGCCACTGGGAGATGGTCGGAGTGGTGCTGGAGAAGGGCTTCGCTACCTTCCCGCACGGCTTTCCGCCCGAGCTGATGCAGGAGTGGCTGCGGCTCTCCGGAGCGCCCGGGCACCTCGGGAACAAGCCGGCCAGCGGCACGGAGATCATCGAGGAGCTGGGCCGCGAGCACCTCGCCACCGGCTGGCCCATCGTCTACACGAGCGCGGACTCGGTGTTCCAGATCGCCGCGCACGAGCAGAGGGTGCCGCTCGCCACGCTCTACCGCTGGTGCGAGGCGGCGCGGACGGTGGGCAAGAAGTACGGCATCGCGCGGGTCATCGCGCGGCCGTTCGTGGGCGAGCCGGGCAAGTTCGTGCGCACCTATCACCGCCGCGACTTCTCGCAGCCGCCGCCTCCCGGCACCGTGCTGGACCTGCTGGCTCAGGCGGGGGTGCGGGTCGTCGGGGTAGGCAAGATCCCGGACATCTATGACGGCCGCGGAATCGCGCGCTCGGTGCACACCGAGGGCAACGCCGACGGCCTGCGCAAGACGGAGGAGCTGCTGGGCGATCTCGGGACGTCGCTCCTCTTCGTCAACCTGGTCGATACCGACATGCTCTACGGCCACCGGCGCGACCCGCCCGGCTACGCGCGGGCGATGGAGGAGATCGACCGCGCGCTCCCAGGCATCGCTTCCGCGCTCCGGCCTGATGACGTCCTGGCGATCACCGCCGACCACGGCAACGACCCCACCTTCCCGGGGTCGGACCACACGCGCGAGCAGGTGCCGATCCTCGCCTATTCTCCTCGCCGGGCGCGGGGCAGCGCGCTCGGAGTGCGGGAGTCGTTCGCGGACCTGGGCGCCACGGTCGCGGAGTACTTCGGGGTGAAAGCTCCGCGGGGCCGGAGCTTCCTGGCGGAGATCGCGGCGTGAGCGAGGCCGTTTCGGCCATCGACGCGGCGTTCCGGTTCAACCACGGGCACCGCGTGCGCTACGACGAGGTCGACGCGCAGGGCATCGTCGGAACCGCCACCTGGCTCAACCTGCTGCAGCTCGGGCGAATCGAGTACCTCCGCTATCTCGGGATCCTGCTCGAGGGCGGTGCGCGCACGCCCGTGCAGGCGGTGGTGCGCCAGGCGGCAATCGAGTACCTCGCTCCGGCCCGATTCGACGACCCGCTCTCGATCAGGGTCCGCACCGCGTACCTGGGCACGCGCAGCTGCCGCATCGAATACATCGTCGACAATGTGGAGACGCGGCTCCGGTGCGTGATCGGCCAGACGGTGCTGGTCTGCCTGGAGATGGCGACCTTCCGCAGCATGCCCTGGCCGCAGGTCTGGCGCGACCGGCTCGCGGAGTTCGAGGGCGAGAACCTCTCCACGCGCCGCGGCTGACGCGCACGGAGCTGCGTCGCGCCTTTCGTAACCATTTGCAATTGCTGGATTTTGCGTTGCAAAACACTGAGGTGGGGGAAAGACCTCCGGTGTATTGACAAGTCTTCCACAGTCGAATTAACAACGCGGACGCAAGTTCCAGGGGACGGGGGTTCCCCTCGCCCTCCTTACAAAACGCTCGAAGAGCTCGCCTGGCGCACTCGGTGGTCGCGACAGACTGGTGTCCACGCAACCGCCCGGCCCCAGGCATGGAGGCATTGGACATGTCACGCAACGAATCCACCCGCGCCGGACGGCAGTTGATCGCCGCTGGCGTCCTCGCCGCGGCCGCGCTGGCGGGGGCGCCGTCCCCCGCGCGGGCGCAGGCCAACGACGCGCCGGCGCAGTTCAACGAGATGACCGTCGCGCAGATGCAGAGCGCGATGGCCGCGGGGCGGCTCACCTCGGTCCAGCTGACGCAGTTCTACATCGACCGCATCCTGAGGCTCGACCAGAACGGCCCGGGCGTGAACGCCGTGATCGAGCTGAACCCTGACGCGCTCGCCCTTGCGAAAGCGGCCGACGCGCTCCGCAACAAGGGAACGGTCCTCTCCCCGATGCACGGCATCCCGGTGCTGCTCAAGGACAACATCGATACCGGCGACAAGATGCAAACCACGGCGGGATCGTTCGCTCTCTTCGGAACGCCGGCGCCGCGCGATTCCACGGTGGCCGCCAACCTGCGCGCAGGCGGAGCGGTCATCCTGGGCAAGACCAACCTGTCCGAGTGGGCGAACTTCCGCTCCTTCGAGTCGATCAGCGGCTGGTCGGGCCGCGGCGGACAGACCCACAATCCGTACGGCATCGATCGCAACCCCTGCGGCTCCAGCTCCGGATCGGGAGCGGCGGCGTCGGCGAACTTCGCCGCCGTCTCGTTCGGCTCGGAGACGGACGGCAGCATCGTCTGCCCCGGCAATGCCAACGGCGTCGCGGCCATCAAGCCAACGGTGGGCCTCACCAGCCGCGCGGGCGTGGTGCCCATCTCGCACACGCAGGATACCGTCGGCCCGCACGGGCGCACCGTGGCGGACGCGGCGGCGGCGCTCGGCGTGATCCAGAGCCGCACCTTCGACGGCCGGGATCCCGCGACCGGCGGCGTTCCGCTCGGGTGGCAGGGAACCGGCAGGACGCGCCCGAAGAACATTCCCACCGACTACACGCAGTTCGTCAACTCGAACGGCCTGAAGGGCGCGCGGCTCGGGGTGACGCGCGTGGGACTGAATGGATTCGATCCGTTCGTCCCGACGCCGGCCCCGGTGACGGCCGCGATCGAGGCGGCGTTCGCCGCGCTCACCGCGGCGGGCGCGACCGTCATCGATCTGGACGCGGCGGGGTTCACCTTCGCGTCGGCCGACGGCGAGTTCCTGGTGCTGCTCTTCGACTTCCGCAATGACCTGAAGGCGTACTTCGCCACTCGCGTGGGAGTTCCGGTCGCGGGCGGGACGCTGCAGACCGCGATCGACTTCAACAACGCCCACGCGGACGTCGAGATGCCTTTCTTCAACCAGGACATCTTCGACCTTGCCCAGGCGCTGGCGCCGGGACCCGACGACCCGCAGCCGATCTTCGGCGGCCTGACCTACAACCAGGCGCTGGCGATCGACCACAACGCGGGCGTCAACGGCATCGATGCGGCGATCGCGCAATTCCATCTCGACGCGGTCGTCAGCGCGACGGACAACCCGGCCTGGGCGACCGACCTGCTCTACGGCGACCACTTCATCTTCGGTACCTCGAGCCTGGCAGCGGGGCCGGGCTATCCGATCGTGCAGGTGCCGTCGGGCATGGTGTTCGGCGTGCCGCTCGGGATCAGCTTCTTCGGGACGGCGTTCAGCGAGCCGGCGCTGATCAAGCTGGCCTCGGGATTCGAGGCGTCAACCCAGGTGCGCGCGAACAACCCGCCGACGTTCTCTGCGACGGTGCCCTTCAGCAACATCCAGGGCACGACGGTGGCGCAGCCGCCCCGCGGCAACAGCGCGTTCAACCGCAAGGACGACGGCAAGCGGCCGCACCACCTGTAGGGCCGTCAGGGACGTCCTTCGGGATCGTACGGAACGCCATCGGCGGCGGGAGCGCGGATGCGCCCCGCCCCGGCGGCGAGCAAGAGCAGCGTCAGCGCGTAGGGCAGCGCGAGGAAGATCCCCGACAGACGCAGGTCGGCTGCGTGCAGCGAGAAGGACAGCTGCCGCTGCAGCGCATCGGCGGCGGCGAAAAAGAAGGCGGCCCCCGCCGCGCCGAGCGGAGTCCAGCGGCCGAACACCATCGCGGCGAGCGCCATGAAGCCCTGGCCGGCGGGCATGCGCGCGTCGAACTGCCCCAGGATGCCCACCGACAGCGCGGCGCCGCCGAGGCCGGCGAGGACGCCGCTCCCGAGGACGCACGCGGCGCGCAAGGGCAGCACGCGCACTCCCGCGGTGGCGACGGCGCGCGGGTTCTCGCCGGCGGCGCGGATGCGCAGCCCCAGCGGCGTGCGCACGAACGCGACGTGCAGCAGGATCGGCAAGCCGATGGCCACCCAGGCGAGCGCCGTTCGCCCGGAAGCGTCGCGCGGCAGGGCGGGCACCGGCGGGCTCACGCCGGAGGAGCCGAACGTCGCCTCGAGCAGGAAGGTCGTCAGGCCGAGCGACACGAGGTTGAGCGCGATTCCGCTCACCACCTGCTCGGCGCGGAAGCGGAGAGACAGGAGCGCGTGCACGCCCGCCGCGGCCGCGCCCGCCAGCGCCCCGCAGGCGAGGCCCAGCCATGGCGAACCTGTGAAGAACGCGCCCACGGCCGCCGCGAACGCGCCGAAGCGCATCATTCCTTCCAGCCCGATGTTCACCACGCCGGCGCGCTCGCTCAGCACTCCGCCGAGCGCTGCCAGCACCAGGGGCGGCGCGAACTCCAGAACGCTGGAGATTGCGGCGCTCACGGCGGAACGCCCGGTGGGCGCGCGATGGCGCGCAGCCGCACGAGCAGGGGCGCGAACAGCCGCGGAGCGGCGACGAGCAGCACCGCGATCCCCTGGATCAGCTCGGCGAAGCTGGGATGGATCCCGATCAGCTGCAGCCGCGTCGCGCCCGCGCGCACCGCGCCGAAGACGAGGCCGGCAGCCACGACGCCCGGGGCCGTGCCGCCTCCGATCAGCGCCACGGCGATGCCGTCGAATCCGTATCCGGTGCGGAAGACGCCCGGGTACCGGTGCTCCGTGCCGAGCACGAGCAACCCGCCCGCGAGTCCGGCCAGCGCGCCGGACGCGCTCATCGCTTCGCACACCCGGCGCCGGATCGGGATTCCGCTCGCCTCGGCGGCGCCGGCCCCGGCGCCCACCGCCCGCCATTCGAACCCGAGCCGCGTCCGCGTGAGCAGGAACCAGACCGCCGCCGCGCAGGCGAGCGCGATGGGAAACCCGAGGTCGAGGCGCGACGCGGGCAGGAGGCGGGGAAGCCAGGCCGCCGTGCGGATGGGCTCCGTCCCGGCCATGCTGACGGAGCTGCCCGACCCGCGCGCGGCGAGCGGTCCGGCGACGAGCCAGCCGTGCACCAGGTGGATCGCGATCCAGTTGAGCAAGATGGTCGAGATGACTTCGTGGACGCCCCGGTGGACCTTGAGCACCCCGGCGACGAGGCCCCAGGCCGCGCCCGCTGCCGCCGCGGCGAGCAGCGACGCGGGAATGAGGAGGGGCGCGGGTAGATCGAGCGCGCGGCCCACCACCGCCGCGGCCAGCGCGCCCCAGATGAGCTGTCCTTCGCCCCCGATGTTGAAGAGCCCGACCGTGAACGCGACGGCGACGGACAGCCCGGTCAAGATGAGGACGCCCGACTTGACGGCCGTCTCGCCGAGCGGTCCGGGTCCGCCCAGCGCGCCTTGCAGCAGATGGGCGAACCCCAGCGCGGCGTTCTTCCCGGAGGCGGCGACGACGAGGAACGACACCGCGAGCGCGGCCAGCACCGCGAGCGAGGCTGCCCAGAACGGATCGCGCGCGGGCCCGAGGAGGCGGTCGCGCAACGTCATGCGGTCTGGCCCAGCATGAGGCGGCCGAGCGACTCGTCGCTCGCGGTGGGCGGCGCCTCGCCCGCGGCGCGGCCTTCGTAGAGCACCAGGATGCGATCCGCGAGGGCGCGCAGCTCGTCCAGGTCGGGGGAGAAGAGCAGCACCGCGGCGCCGCCCTTGGCCGACGAGTGGAGCGCATCGCGCACGCGCCGCCCGGCGCCCACGTCGAGGCCCCGGGTGGGCTGCACCGCGATCACCAGGCGCGGCTGCGGCCCGCCGCACAGCTCGCGCGCGGCGACGAGCTTCTGCTGGTTCCCGCCCGACAGGTCGCCGGCTCGCGCCAGCGGGTCCGCCGGGCGGATCCGGAACGCCTCGATCAGCTCCACCGCCCTGTGCCGCCGTCCCGGACCGTCGATCAGCGCGCCGCGCGCGTACGGCGGCCGCGCCTGCCAGCCGAGCGACAGGTTCTCCTCGACGGTGAGCGGCAGGCACAGCGCGCGGCCGTGGCGGTCCTCCGGGAGGTGGACGATGCCACTGCGTCGTGCGGCGCCCGGACTGCGCGCCCAGCCATGCGCTCCGAGGCCTTCCTCGCCGTCCAGCCGGAGCGCACCGCGCGCGCGGCGCAGGCCGGCAAGCGCCTCGGCGAGCTCGGTCTGGCCGTTGCCGTCCACGCCCGCGATACCGAGGACCTCGCCGGCGCGGACGTGGAAGGACAGGCTACGCAGGGCAGGGCGGCCGCGCGCGTCCTCGCAGCGCAGGTCGCGGGCCAGGAGGCGGGGGGTCGGGGTTGCGGTCGGAGTCGAGGTCGAGGTCGCGGTCGTGGTCGGGGTTGCGGTCGTGGTTGCGGTCGTGGTCGATTCCTCCGGAGCGCCCATCACCGCTTCGGCGAGCTGGATGGCGGAAGTCCCCGACGCTCTGGTCACCTGGACCAGCTTCCCGCGCCGCAACACCGCGATCCGGTCCGC
>Ga0209283_10002106_pt1 | contig 11069 bp, 15 predicted proteins | sample CZO8metaG_2_FD_188354 | JGI IMG/M metagenome (GOLD analysis project Ga0209283, IMG submission 188354) | Vadose zone soil microbial communities from the Eel River Critical Zone Observatory, Northern California, USA - CZOApr15con2H1.8 metaG... | ecosystem: Environmental > Terrestrial > Soil >...
CGTCTAGAAACTTCATCGGCAACAAGCCAAAGACAATCGCTTCAAGGCCCAGGATAACGACTATAGACAGGGTGCTATCAAGGGCCAGCATTAGCCACGACGCATGTCCCTTATCCACTGCGACACGTATCGGCTCCCAGACAATCCACGCCAGGAGGCTGAGTACGAGCACGAACGCGGACCCTATGAGCACCGCGCGCCCCTCATATGCAGCCGTCAGCTTCCGCACTTCGACGACGCCATAGCCAGCTACCAGGCCGTACACGTATCCGGGCAGAAAGTGGCCGACCTGCGATACGACCACGAATACCACGGCTATCACCAGGGCAAGCGGCAGTGCCCGGAACTGGGCTCTTTCTCCCGAGATCCTGCGCGCGTAGCTTTCCCCCGGCACGGCATATACTAGCGTTGTCAGCGGAATCGCGACCACGAATCCAATCAATAGCAGGAGGCCCTTACCTGTCCAACCGGCTTCACGATGTATGATTTCCGGGTCTACCAATGTGGATAGCGCTGCCGCTATAAGCGAGAAAGCTGTTAACTGCGCCCATGGCGGCACGCGCAAGCCACTGGCCGGCCGGTTCCGCGGTCCTAGCCACCGGAACCAGCGCCGCACCTCTGCGTAGTTTTCTTCCAGCGTCCGATTGAAGATCTCGGCCGGGAACCCGACAAGCATTACCAAGAACAAAGCCAGGCCCAGGCTCTTGAAGACCGACGCGACAGTGAAGGTGACTTGACCGGGCCCGGGTAGAACTCGGCTGAGTTCCGGAAGCCGGGAGGCACCGGCTGCCCGTGGCGTCGCTTGATTATGGTGCTCTGCAGGCTGGCCCTTGGGGGCGGCAGATCGCGGTCTGACAACGACCGGAACCGGCCGGTAATCAAAGGGCGTGACTGAACCGTTAAGCGCAAAGCTAATGCAGGATGCGGTCAGCTTGTAGACGCCCGGTCGCTCATCTGCGGGGACGTGAAGCACAAGAGTCCATAAACCGCTGGCTGAGGGGCATGACGACCCTGGACCACTACCTTCCTGGGAGCGTCGAGCACGACTTGCGGGGGCCCGGACCCGCCGCCCGGGCCTGTTGTCGGCGGCCTGCAGTCGCTGCCCGAGACTCGAATTACTCCCCCTGGAATGACGTGGGTCGGAGTCACGACGAGCGGCGGTGGACTCTCAGCTTGCGCCAGGCCAGAACCGGCCACCAGCACAGCGGCGATAACGGCTAACCCGACGATGAATATCCGACCCACTGATGGAATTGTCATAGAGTGTGCCACTTTGACCTCGACAAGTCACTATTACGGATAAAGTGCTATCGAACCGTCTCAGCCCACTCACCGTACTGAGCGGGCCATGATGATAAGGCATCCAGGGTATTGGATGGGATGGCTGGCGAAGGTCACGAAACGGGCTCTTTGAGTTTAGCCGTGATCGTGCTGCAGTATGGCTACTGTGCTAGCTGGCCGAGGCGAGCCGGTGGCAGCACGTGTCGTGGCCGGTGGCACATCAGGCGTTCGCCCGGCATGCCGATCCCGGTGCTGGAACAGCCGCCTTCGCTGTACAGCGGACGCCAGCTGGAGGGAGCCGCGTATGGGAGGCGATTGCGTCCGCCGGAGCTGCCGCAAGGGCGTCGCGCTCAACCACCACTCAACCACGAGCAACCGCAAAGCCCCGGTTTCAGCCGTACGCCATCGGACCCGGACAAGATCAACCCCTGACCGCATAGATGCAGGCCAGAGGCTATTTCCGCAGGTGGTGGCAGGTGTTGGGTTCGAACCAACGTAGGCTAAGCCGACGGTTTTACAGACACCCGGCGGAACCGCCGTGACCTGCACGAACGCCCAGACTTATCGCCACCTGGGCACGCAATGGACATGATCAAGCTCTGTTACCAGTGCTCCTCTGGCACCACCCCTGGCCTGGGACCTGACAAGCCCGCCCCGGGCGTCAGCAGCGCCACGACTGCGATGACGCAGATGACAGCCCGCATGGTCACCAGTGAAGCACAGCCCGTCCTAGTCCGCCGCGACCCGGCCACCGCTCCAGCCGCCTGGGCCGTGTCGATCAGGTCACCTGATCACCTGTTGCCTTCAAAACAGAAGCCAGGTGGCCGATGCCGACCGCTCATGCCGATGAGCGGGCGCGCTCTCATCGGGGATGCCGGTGATCCGCAGATGCCGAAGATCGGCGTGCTGGACATCGCGCCTGCCGTCCTGGAACGATCTCGCCGTGTCGTATGACCTCGACGTCTATTTGCCCCGGACGCCAGATGCCCGGCAGTTGAGCGGCTTGATCTTGTCGATCAGGGGTCTCGCGTCCGATTCGTCCGCGGGCTCCTGCTCGATCCCGGTTGTCCGCGGAGCGAAGCGGCTCTACTGCTTCACAGTGGACGGCCCGTTCCGTGTCGAGGCCGAGGACGTGCCCCACGATGTCATGGCCGCTGTTCTGGGCGTGTCGCACGTGTATTACGTGATGGTCGAAGGTTCGGCAGAAGCCGGCAGGCCGTTCGCGCGCAGATTCGCCCGTCGGCTCGCGCAAGAGTTCGGCGGCGCCGTGCTGGACCGGCAGGCCGACGAGGTCTGGACCCGGGGCGCGACGCGCCAGGTGGCGGAGCCGTCCCGTGTTGAGCGTGCCGACGTGGTCGAACTCAACTGGTACGTGTCGTCGGTCTCGCTGGTCGCCGACGTAGGCGCGGAGTACGTCAGGCTCTGCCGCCAGCTATTGCCCGAAGCACTACCACGTCGATATGGCGAGTTCGAGCCGCTGCAACACAAATTGGCCGATACAGGCGATGTGGGATTCGCGAGCGCGTGGCGTGCCGCCGGCGCCATGCTCTTCTTCTCCGCGAGCCCTCCCTGTCTTGGCGGCGCGCTATATGCGGGAGCACGGGAGAGCACGCCGCACGCAGTTTGGAAAATGAGTCTTGAGGTCCACCGCCGGCCGCTGGCGGAGATCTTGTGGCGAGATGCGTTCCGACGCCTGTTCATCGCTCTGGCGGAAAATCTCCACGCCTTCTTCGCCTCAGCGGAGGTCACGCGAGGTCATATTTGGAACGGTCGCAGCATGTGGTCCGATGGCAACAGCGAGTGGGCTGTCTCGCCCCTCAGACACGACGGATGGAAGGGCCTGCCGCCGTATCCCGTCTGGTGGAGTTGGTACGGACAGCCCTACCTGGACCTCGTCCACCAGCAGTTGGCCAGCGCGTACCTGGCCGGGACGGGCCTGTACCACCAATGGAGCGATGAACCGATCGACAGGGAAGCCCTAAACACGCTGCCCGCAAAGAACCTGCTTAGACGCCGTCAAGACTGGATTTCGCCTGACCTGCTCGCGAGGATTCTGCCCGGCGACAGCCGTGTGCGGCCAGTACCGATCGAACGAGCCGTCCTCATTCCCGACCTCTGGGCGAGATAATGTTCGCCCGCTCATCAGCGCCTGGTACAGCCGTAGATCGTTATCTGGATGGATTCCCGGCCGCTTGCCGCTGGTGAGGACGGGTGCCCCGGGATCGCCCTGGCGCTTGGCGACATGACCGCGCAGGCCAGCCAACGCCCGTGTCCCGTGCCTCATGTGCCGTATCTCGTCCCGGCCTGCTGAGCCTCGACCGGCAGTACTCCCAGCTCCGCCTGACGTCGCCTGCATGCGGCGGCTCGGCGATGCCGCCCGGCCTGGTTCGTGCTGGCCCTTGACGGCCGATTGGCGGGCCATGACGATGGTGCGATCCCGTCGATACAAGGGGGTATCAACGTGGCACATCCAAATGAGGACCTGGTGCGGGAAGCCTTCGCGGCCTTCGGCCGGGGCGACCTCGAAGCGTTGCAGCGCCAGTACTTCGCGGAAGACATCCGCTACCACTTCCCCGGCCGGAGCCCCATGGCCGGGGACTACGAGGGCGTGGCTGAGGTGCTCGAGTTCTTTGGCCGGGCCTTCGAACTCACGGGCGGCACACTCCGTCTGGAGATGCACGATGTCATCGCCAACGACGAGCACGCTGTCGCGCTGTTCACGGCCCGCGCCGAACGGGCCGGCCGGCGGCTGGAAGACCACACCGTCCAGGTCTCCCACGTCCGCGATGGCAAGGTGACCGAGGTCTGGCTTCAGCCAGGTGACCTCTACGCTGGGGATGAGTTCTGGTCGTAACGCCGCTTCTGCCGCCTACCGGCTGGGGTGCGCAGCGCGGGCTCAGCTCGCCAATGCCAGGCCGCTGGCTATCGCCCGTGCTACCGGGGACGGGTCTGACCCGGTGACGGCGAAGCCGTCCGGCACCTCGATACCGGGCTGGGCCATCATCCGGGGCATGCTGCCCCGGTGCGGCCAGGTCGCAGTGTGAACGATGAACCGATGGCACAGGCAGGCATCGCCGGCCCGGCCGGTCGCCTCCGCTGCCCGCCGGCACAGCACCGAGGGGCGCAGCCTGGCAGCGACATCCCCGCCGGCCATGCCATTCTCTCCTGCCGGAGCCAGGATGGGCGGGACGAACAGATGCGATCCTGCGATCAGCCGGGTAGGGGCGTCGTCGGCGCCGACGTCGGAGAACAAGAAAAGCGCGAGCAGGCCGACGCCGATCGCAGAGCGTGGTCGACACTCTGGTAGCAGACGCGCGAAGAGGCTTCGATATGCACCCGGAGCGGAGCGTGACGGCATGACCCGCGCTGCGCGCAGATCTGGATGACCGGCGAGCTTCCGACACTTGCTCATGCCGGGGTTGAGTGCGCTGTCGTTGACCGGCGGCCAAAGTCATTCTCATCCTTGAACGCATCAGGAACCATGAGACTGGCGAGCCTCAATGGAAACGCCGCGGCAGCGACAGCAGTCGCAGCTGGGGTACTGAACGCCGATGAAGGATGGAGTGCGGACGCATGGAGGATTCACACAATCGGGGTCCAGCCGACACCGATAAGCTCACGCCGGATGAGGCGGGCCGGCTGTGGCAGCACGGGCTACATCTCGACACGATGCTGTTTCAGCGCGGTAACCTCTTCCTTGTCGCGGAGTCGCTGCTGGTCGTTTCTTACGCCAGCATGTTGAGCGTGGGTCAGGCACCCGGATCTGATCGGCCAACGCTGGCCGCTCGGGTGATCGCTGCATTCGGCCTGCTGTTAACGCTCGGGTGGGGGTACGTCGGACACCGCCACCTTCAGTACTACCGGCTTGTGAGCGTCCGGATGCGTGAACACCTTCCCGAATATCGGAAGGCGCGGGAGCAATGGCGAAAGCGTGGCGTCTCCTCGCTTCCGGTCGTCACGTACTCCTTGCCCGTGCTCGCCGCCGTCGTCTGGGTCCTCCTCCTTATCATCACCTGGCGTTGAACCAGACATGGCATGGCATCCTGGAGTGAGCATGGATCCGGCTGTTGTGTGCCCCGACGGCGCCGAAGCGGCTCCAGCCATTGCATGTGGCGCGCTCATCTGGCGCACTCAGGTCATCTGACAACTGGTTGGTTGCTAGGAGTTTCGAGGTTGGGATGGGAATGCTCAGTCCTGAGTACCGATCTGAGGGCGAGCCAGGACGAGGTACCCGTACACCAACACGCCGAACACGATGATGGCAGCGACGGGCCGACCGAGGTCGCCGTAGTTCCTTGGCTTCACCACGATCAGTATGGAGAATGCCGACAGAGCAAGCCCAAGCATGATCATGGCCGTAACGACCAGCCGGTTCCAGACGCGTACCATGTTCTGCTGGAGTATCCAGGCTGCGGACGAGGGCGGGCGCCTTACGAGCCCCCAGGCACTCGAGAAGATTTGTAGCCGCAACCACGAGCGGCGTGCGGACGATTCCCAGAACCGAACCGGCATGAGCAGTCCGTCGTAGTAAGCCACGGCGGCGAAGCAGAGCAACGCGGCGAGCCCGAGGCCAACGATGGTGACCAGCCACAATATGCCTTGAACGTTCAAGAGTCCTGCGTTCAAAGCGATGCCGGTGTGCGCGTCAAACCGCTTGCCCAGCACGAACGCGACCAGCGCGGTAATGAAAGCACCCAAGAACTTCGCGGTATCCATCTTCGAGCGGATTTTGTCCCGCAGGTCCGTGATTGCTGACGCTTCACTCGGCCCGATGGTCCACAACAGGTCCCGGGACTCGCGAACAGACCACCGCCGCCGGCGATGGCGCTGGCTGATGCCGATCACCTCGCCTCGGCCGATCGCGACGGACTTTGCCAGGAGCTCCTCAGCGACCCAGTCGATCTGCGGTGAGTTCGCAACGACCAGAACAAGGCCGCGCTCGACCGATAGATCCGCAGTGGACAATCCCTTTGCGGCACGTTTGATCTGCGTCCGTGACTCGTCCGTCAGGGCGCGCACCGGGCTGGGCAGCGTCGCCGACCAAGGTTCCGGGCCCGTGAGGCGAATCCCGGCCTCCGCTAGATACCGGGCCACCACTCTCGCTGTCGCCTCCGGCTCACCGGAAGCAGACAACGTCGGCTTTCGTTGCAGCCAACGCCAACCTCCACGCTGTGTCCCCTGAGCGAGATCTGGCGGTGGGAGCGCATACACGACAGCTACCTGGCAGCCATTAGAGAACGACGACGTCAACGTCTCAGCTAGGTAGTGCCCGACTGCCTGAGCATCGCGGTACCCTGCCGCTGTCAGCACACCATCTGGCCCGCTCGGCTCCTTCGCGGGATCTTGACCTGGCTTGATCCCGGCCCCATGCCGCATCAACAACAGCTCTAGGTCCGCCATAGGTCTCTCCGTTCGCATCTCGTATCAGAGACGTCTGCAAGCCTATCTAGAACGGCCTCGAGATGGCAGATAGAATTCACGCCATGGATCGACGTGAATTAATTGGTCAGTTTCGATAAAGAGAGACTACCCTCATTTGAGTGGCCGACGGGAGTCCGCATACTAACCGCCTCATCGCCGTCGACGAGGCCGCGGACCCGTTCATCGCTTGGTCGCCAGATGATGCCTTGGTCACCAGGCAAGGCAGCGCGCTGACCTGTCTGAAGCGATTAGCCCTTCAGCTACTTACGAACGTCCGGTCATGCCGCCGACAGCGCGTTCACCAGAGGTGTAGTCAGGTCCAGGCCGGGCACCGGGGCCCCGACAGCTGCCCAATCGAGATCGCCGATGCCTCCGACCACGGCAGCCCGACGGACAGTCGTTGCAGAGCGTGGCCCTGGACGCCGATGACAGCCTGACCGCCGATGACCAGACCGCCATCAGCCCCCGCAGCGCGCAGGCGCTGTCCCCCTGGCTGGCCCCAACCCCGGCGCCACCACTCCGGAGCACCGCAGCAGCTGATCGTAGCCGCACATATCGATCCATTAGGACCACGTTGCCAGCCAGGCCTCGCGAACTGCCAATCCGCGCGTTAGGCGGATATCGCGTGCAGGACGCTCGTCCAATTGTCACCGTCAGTCACGAAGCGGTAGGTCCCGGTCCGGCATGTCAGTGCTTGGTGTGTCAGTCCTTGCTACTCCAGTTAGGCTCTCGGTGGCGCCTGTCAGCGCTCCGGCCAAGGCATCGGCGGCGTGCCTTCTGAAGCCCCGCTCACACTCACCGGCGAGTATCAGCTGGGCGTCATACCGTTACGCCGCCCACAGCTACAAACAACCCGCCGTCACTAAACTTGACTCACCAATAACACCATCAACGAGTCAAGCCCTCTAGCCGGTGGCTGAGCCAGGGTCATCGGCAGTCGGTTTCAGTGCTCCGTACTTGCGACACGCGGTCAGCCCGTTATTCGCTCCGGCTAGGAAGGCAACGAAGCGCGCGTTGCGTTCATCACTCTGGTCACTGGGTGTTTCCGGCAGACTCCGGTACCACGCAAGCGCCACTAGGGCGTCGGCTCGATCGGCCCTCTGAATATGCAGCGTCGGCGCGCCGCCGGACTCCGCGAAGTTCCCCCATACACCTGCGAAGCAATCATCTTGCAACTCCGTGAGATGTCCATGCGTGCTCCTCCCGATCGTCGCTTGAACCCAGTGGCCCCATTCGTGGGCGATCACAGCGGCCACGGCGTACGGGCCGTAGGCGGGGTAGAGCTGGGACATCAATGCGCGATCCCAGGCGATGTAGTTGGCCTGCGGACAGTAGAAGGCGTTGTTGGCGACAACGTCGATGTGGAGGACGCGGTTGCAGAGCGGAGGGTATTGTCCGGTTCGAGAGTCGAAGGGGATCATCCGAGGCGGCGCGATCTGGCGCACCCCTTCCGCGGAGAGCTGGGAGCGCCAGAGGTCTGTGAGCGAAGCGGCGGCCGCTGACACGATGTAGTCCGCGGATGCCGCTGGCGTTGCAGCTTGCGACGGCGTTCGGATAGGCACCGAGAGGCGGTCGATCTGGGTGACGTGTCTGCCGCTGATCTCGGATAGGACGAGGGTGGCGTAGGTGCGGCCTGGAGGTACGGCAACATCTGCCTGTATCGAGACCGATCGGGCCTTGTCCGGCTGGGCTCGTGCCGAGTACAGCTCTGCGGAAGGCACCGTACCGCCCCCCGCGGTCAGCACCGCTGACACCGTGTGGTCTGGACTGACGTCCCCGATCGCAACCGACAGACTGAGGGTTGGCCCGCTCGTGCTTTGCTGCCACTCCAGGGAAATACTCGACGGGTTGCGGCCAGCAGCAGCGAAGAAGGCTCCGACACCCCCCAAGAGGATGGCGACAGTGAGGGCGATGATCGCCAGCCGAATGAATCGGGTTCGCCAGACTACTCGCCGCTTGAAGTAGCCCTCAACTTGGCCAATGTCGTTTGGATTGAGCGTTTCGGCCTTGATCATCAGGGTCCATGCAGCGAGAATCACAGCAACAAGGGTCAGCCCGACGATCAGGAAACCTAGCCAGGGCAGGACGTCGATGATCGTGGGCGATCCGGCGAGAACCGTGAACCCGGTGAGTGCTACCCCTACCGTGCCCACGGCACCGAAGACCCATGTGGCCCGCTTCTCGATGAGTTCGAGTTGCTTGGACGGGCTCGCCGCGTCCTGAATGGACGTGATGTAGGCCTTCTCGACCGGCGTCACCACCCTACCGGTCGGCATCTGGAACTCCTGCTCCCAGGGCCCCGCAGTCGTCAACCGAGACGCTGAACTCAACGGTCGTAGGCGGATTGCATTTCGCGCATTCGATTGCAATTCTGCGTTTCTCGTCATCCCTGGGAGGCCGTCTCCCAAACAGCGTTACTACTGCCCGGCAGATTTCACGACGAGCTTCACAGACCTGGTCGGTAAGGTCGTGGCATTGGGGGCAGTAGAAACGCCCGTCGTCCGGACACGGAGTTTGGGGCGATCCAGCCCCTACCACGCCAGCTTGTGCCTCATGCGGCGGATCACCCATCGGTGGCACCTCCTCAATCTCTCCTGGGGGCGCAGGGTCGGCCGGGAAGGCGAGGCTGTGCAGTCGATCGACCGAGGACCTCGGCCCCTCCCACGCATCGCTGGCCTGATTGTGTCACCTACGCGCCGAGGAAAGCGACACCGGCGGTTCACAGTACCGAGACCATCCGTCGTACTGGGGAATGGCGGGAAATCACCTTCTGCGCTGATATGGCGGCTGTAGTTCGTTGTGACCATGGTGTTGTCTCGGCATAGGTGTTCCAGCGTTGGTGGGCTTGGCGGGCGCGGTGCTGGTGGCGGCGCCGCCCGGTGGACCAGTGCAGCCGGTGGGGGCGGTCGCGCCGGAGTTGGTGGGATGACGGTGTCGCGCAGGAGCCGCAGCAGTTCTGTGACGGTGATCGGGATCAGTCCGGCGTCCAGGCCTGAGCCGGTGTCTTGCTGGCGTTGCACGGCGACGGTGACCGCGAGGTAGATGTAGGCGAGCAGGCAGACCGCGGTCCACCGATGCAATGACGTCCAGCGGATGACCTGTCCGGCGTCCAGGCTGGTGCATGCATGGTTATTCATAGCCGTCTCACCACGAAACGTCCGGTTCTGCCGCGCTGCGAGCGGGCGGGCAGCTGCCAGCGTGTCGGGCAGCAGCTGGATTCCTGAGCGACGCGACCATCACTGTCGTCAAGTGGTCGCTCCCGAGCCGGCCGGGTCCTTTGACAGGATGCAGAACTCGTTGCCCTCGGGGTCGGCCAGCGTGATCCAGCCGCTGCCATCGGGCCGTCGATGGTCGGCGAGGTGCGACGCTCCCAGCGCGAGGAGCCGGTCGACCTCCTGCTCACGGGTGCGGTCCACTGGGCGCAGGTCGAGGTGCACCCGGTTCTTCAGCTGCTTATCGTCTGGAACCGTGATGAAGAGCAAGAGCTGGCGCCGGTCGCGCGAGGTGATCAGGCATTCCTGGTGTCCCGGCTCGTTCGGATCGTCAGGATCTTCAACGAAGTCCAGAACCTGCGACCAGAAGACCGACTGCGCGTAAGCGTTGGCGGCGTCGACCGAGATGTGCGAGATGCGGCTGGTCATGGCGACAGCCTTGACCGCTCGCGTGAAAACCGTCAAACGGTTTCCGTCACAGCAGCAAGAGGCTGGGTGAGGGCGCGTGAGAGCTCACCCCAGATGTTGCCAGTCGTCGACGGAGCCGCCGATATCGAAGGCACGCCATCGGACGCCGTCATTGCTGCTGTCGGCCAGTACGCCCAGCTCGTAACCGTAGCTAGGATGGTTGTCTTCGCTCACGAGGAGTGATCGAATGCGCTTTTCGAGGCGTTTGAGGATCGGGCCGCTGGCGTTCTTCTTCCACTCCACGACGAGGAGGTTGTGCATGTCATCTCCGCGGCGGTGGACGATCAAGTCAGGCCTGAACCTCCTCTCGTCATCTCGATCCGGCCGCGCGGGCAGCAGCTTGCGCAGATCCCCGTGCCGGTCATAGTCAAGGTCAACGGTGAGCCCGTACCGCCTCAGGACCGGCTGTAGGCGCGCCTCGAGGTAGACCCCGAAGCGATGCACGAGCGCCAGCTCGTGAGCGTGAAGAGCAAGCAAAACCTGATCCTTGGATAGGACGTCGCTGAGCGCGGCGGACACGGCTTTCAGGACGGTCTCTCGATCCGCAAGGCGATTGCCTGCCATGGGGACATCTCAGCACGAGAGCACTCGCTTTGGCGGTCTGCGCTGGGCTGACAGTTCTGCGGTTACTCATCGGCCCGATGCCGGTCGCCGTCAGTGCGACTGCGTTTGCACTCATCTGCCGCG
>Ga0209283_10002110_pt1 | contig 11057 bp, 10 predicted proteins | sample CZO8metaG_2_FD_188354 | JGI IMG/M metagenome (GOLD analysis project Ga0209283, IMG submission 188354) | Vadose zone soil microbial communities from the Eel River Critical Zone Observatory, Northern California, USA - CZOApr15con2H1.8 metaG... | ecosystem: Environmental > Terrestrial > Soil >...
TGCGTGCGCAGCAGAACCGGCACCAGCGCCGACTGCCAGTCGTGGCAGTGGAAAACTTGCGGCACGCCCAGGATCTTGGACGCTTCGAGCACCGCCCGGGAGAAGAGTGCGTATCGCTCCGCGTTGTCCGGGTAGTCACCGGCGGAAGTGCCGTAGAGCGCCTCGCGATCGAAATAAGGTGGATAATCCACGAAGTAGAAACGCACCCCGGAGTGGTTGCCGCCCGTGACCACCGAACAGAAGCGGTAGCGGTCGTCAAACGGCACCGTGATGCTGGGTACGACCGTGTGCGCGTCGTTAAGCTTGGTCTGGCGGTAACGCGGAACATAGACACTCACCTGGTGTCCCGCGGAAGCCAGGGCGCGCGGCAGGGCTCCTACCACGTCGGCCAATCCGCCAGTTTTGGAAAAGGGCACGCACTCCGACGCTGCAAAGGCAATATGCATGAAAACAACTCCTTCGAATGCGAGCCTTCTTCCTCCGGCGCAAGCTATCATAGGGATGTGCAATCGTGGCACACTCCTGCGCCATAGGAACTCGCGGGATGAACTTGCCAGTCTAAATGCCGGGAAGAAAGAGGGTCAACGTGCCAAACGTCTATGCTTCGGCCAGCCGCAACCATAAGCCCAAATTGGGTCAGCATTTTCTGGTGGACGATGCAGCCGCCGCACGCATCGTGGACGTGCTCGGCGATCTCTCGCAGAGCACGGTCCTGGAAATCGGACCGGGACGCGGCGCGCTTACCGCCCTGCTAGCCCGGCGCGCCCGCCGTTTGATCGCCATCGAACTGGATCGCGTCCTGGCCGCGCAGTTGCGCATGAATTTTTCCCTGGTGCCGAACGTGGAAATCATCGAGGGCGACATTCTCGCCATCGACTTCAATACTCTCTTTGGGCCCAAGCCGGGAAGCACGCGTCCCGGCATGGAGTTCAAGCCGGAACCCGTCCAAGTCATGGGCAATCTTCCTTACTTTATTACTTCGGACATTCTGTTACGGCTGTTTGCATACCGGCAGTATTTCGAAACTATCGTCCTTATGGTGCAGCGCGAAGTGGCCGACCGGCTGGCGGCAGCACCAGGCAGACGCGATTACGGGCTGCTTTCAGCCACGGCTCAGCTCTATGCCGGGGTAGAGAAAATGTTCACGCTTCCGCCGGGAGCGTTTTCGCCTCCGCCCAAGGTGCAGTCCACCGTGGTGCGTCTCACCATGGCGCCGCGAGTGGAGACCTTGCGCGTCCCCGAGGCGGGCTTTGTCAACTTTCTCAAGCTTTCTTTCGGGCAGAAGCGGAAAACCCTCTGGAATAATCTGAAATCGAAATACCAGCCGAAAAGCCTGCGCGCCGCGCTGGAAAAAACGGGAGTGAAACCGACAGTGCGCGCGGAAGCTTTGTCCCTGGAGAAGAGCGCAGCTCTGTTCCGCGCCCTGTCTGCCGAGGGTAGTTAGTTTTCTCCTTCGTGTACCGGAGCCAGCTCTGAGCGCAAGCCGAAGGGTGTCCTTCGTGGTTAAGAAACGAACGAGGCTAACCACAAAGGGCACGAAGGCTTCCAATCTCTCCGCAGCCTCTTCTTGACGGGGAAGGAGGTGCACAATGCATCCGAGCGTACGCCATCCCGCAGTCGCCGGACGCTTCTATCCCCGTGATCCCAACACCTTGATGGCCGACGTGCAATCCTACATTTCTCCCCGGGAAGAAACCGTCGCGGCGCTCGGCTGCGTTGTGCCCCACGCCGGCTACATCTATTCCGGACATGTTGCCGGCGCAGTCTATGCCAGGCTGCATGTCCCGCAACGTTGCATCCTGATGTGCCCCAACCACACCGGCATGGGCCGCCCGCTCTCCATCGTGAGCGATGGCGCCTGGGAAACGCCGCTGGGCTCCGTGCCCATTGATTCCGCGCTGGCCGATACGCTCAAACAACGATTCCCCCTCTTGAGTGAAGACACGGCTGCGCATCGCACCGAACACGCTGCCGAGGTGCAGTTGCCTTTCCTGCAGGCGCGGCGGCCGGACTTCACCTTCGTGCCGATTGCGCTGGGTACAGCTCAGTTCGAGATTCTCGAAACTCTGGGCGATGCAATAGCAGAGGTGGTAGCGGCGCAGGACGAGCGTGTGTTGATCATCGCCTCCAGCGACATGAATCATTACGAGAATGACCAGGTGACTCGGATAAAGGATCACAAAGCCATCGAACGCATCCTGGCGCTCGATCCGCGCGGCCTTTTCGACGTGGTGATGAACGAAGACATCAGCATGTGCGGCTTTGGCCCCACCGTCGCAATGCTCACCGCTGCCCGGCAGCTGGGTGCGACCTCCGCCGAGTTGATCAAGTACGCGACTTCGGGCGACGTCTCGGGCGATCGGGAAATGGTTGTAGGATATGCTGGAGTCGTGGTGCAGTGAGTCAGCGGTTAAGATGAAGGACGGTTTAGTAAAGTTCTAAGTTAACCACGAAGGACACTAAGTAGCACAAAGGAAACCATTAGGGATTCGTCCTTCGTGTAACTTCGTGTCCTTTGTGGTTCATGAAACTAGGACACTACCAACGGTTTAGCAGTGAAAAAGCTGTTTCACTTCGATTCTCCGTGATCAACTCGGACCCAATCAAGATTGCTGGCGGCGCCAAATGCCTGGCATCGCCGGAACACGAAACTGACCGCGAGTTCGTTTTGGAACAGATCCGCAAGTCCATGCGCCTGCACGGAACCGGGCATGTAATCCTGATGCTCCATTCGGATTGTGGCGCTTGTGGTGGGCTGGCGGGCGGCTTCCACGGCGATACCTGCGCCGAAGCCGAGCACCACCATGCGGGACTGCGGCGCGCAGCTGCAAATTTGACCAACGCCATACCCGGAATCCAGGTGGAAGAGTACTTCGGTGACTTCGAAGGAGTGTGGCAGGCGGAACTGGAAGCCGCTTAGGACACAATTCCTGCGCCTGGCAAAGAAATGGGCGGCCCGCAGGCCGCCCATTTTTCATGCACCAGTTGCCTAGTTATGAGAACTATGCGGAGTGGTCCCGGAATGCGGCGCCGGCGCAGAATGCGGAGCCGATGACGGCGCGCTCATCCGCGGGCTGACGCCGCCGGGCGCGGTAGTACGCGGAGCACTCCCCGCTGAAGCTGGCGCTGCCGGCAAAGTCCCTGCCGGTCCGGTGTGCACTCTGGCAGTCGCCGATCCTCCCTGCTTGACCTCTTGAGACATTTTGCTCAGATTGCGAATACTTCCACGCGGGATTCCTAAACCCGCGGAGTCGTTGCGGATGATCAGCCTGCTCCGAGACATTCCGCTTCCAGCTATAATCGGCCCGCGGTTCACGATAATCGTTTTTCCCGGTCCAGCCGGAGGCTGCGGCGGTGTGAAGCTCCGCGGTGGATTGACTACCACCGGAATCGTGTTCCATCCCACCCACGAACTGCCGGGCTGCCACGCCCAACCAGAGCCCGGGAGGAAGAGCCAGGAACCATAGCGGTAAGGCATCCATCCCCACGGATAGGCCGATACCCAGGTGTAGCCAAGGCCCGGGTACCACATCCACGCGCCGTTCATGAACGGATCCCATCCCATGCCGGTGAAATATGGCTGCCAGCACATGCCGTATCCGGGCGCGTAGAAATAGTTCCCGTAGTAGTTCAGGTCGCTCATGCCGTAGGCATAGGGCGAATAGCCGCTGTACAAGCTGTTGCTGATGTAGCGCTGGTGATACTGCTCCTGCTGCTTATCCCAAGAGTCATAAGGGTCCTGTTCCAGGTTCGCAGCCAGTGTGTAGGTATCCTTATTCGTCAGATCGAAAGTGGCCGACTGCTTCTTGCCAAGCTCAACCGTCCCCGACGGGCCTTCAACCTGCACATCGCCTTTAAACACCGCCAACGTGGCGTCGGTGTCCCCCATTTCCGCGCGGAGGTGCGCGGCGTGCGTGAGCGCGAGTTTCTCGTGGCCGAATGCGAGCGTGAACTCGTCGTTCTTCGCGGCGCTGAAATTCACGTACGCAGTGCCTTCGCGCAGGCTCACCGTCGAGACCTTGCCGCCGGAGTCGCGCAGTGAGAGTTGCGGAAATTCAACCACCGTACCGGGAGTGATGCGCACCGTGCTACCGTCTTCAAATTCAATCTCGGCGCGGCCATCATTATTTGCCCGCAGCTTGGCGCCCTGGGTAATGGGCAAATTCAAAAATGCTTTCTCGTAGCCTTGACCCGTGTTGCGGTCGATCTGCACGTCGCCTTCGACGTCGCTCAGACGCACAATACGCACTTGCGAACCCGCGAAGGACGGAACGGCCAGCAGCGACCACGCTAACGTCAACAGCGTGCTACTCAGTCTCCCCTTCGACACGATGACACCTCCCGACACTATCCCTTACCCTATTAGAACACCGATTTGGGCCGTTAGTTGCCTCATTGTTCTATTGTGCTCTCCAGCTTCCAGTAGGCCCCTTGCAGGATGCTGAAAAACTCGGCATTCGTGGCAGGGTATGGCTTCAGCCATACCGTAAGTGCCACGGAGTAAAGACGGCTTTAGCCGCTGCGGGCTGCGGGTCCAAGGAGCACGCGACACGACTTTTTCACTAGGACCCTCTAGGTTTTTGTGCAATGGCTTTAGCCCTTGAGAGTGTGCGTGAGAACCTGCTTTCTGGGCGAGACGGTGGGACGGAACAGGTAGACTCCAGCCGCGAAGCGGCGGCATTCATTAGCCCGGCGCGTAAGCGCCGGGTAAAGTGGGAAAATGCCTATAGTCCCTTCAGGGACGACACTGGTTCTGGCGCACACTCTAAGGGGCGCGCTACTGGGTCAAACGGAGCCCACGGGCATTCCTGAGATAGAGAGATGGTTTGATGGTTTCCAACCCTAATGTTTGTGCGCGGCAGCCCCTTCCAGCAACCACTGGGCGCGGGCGCGGACCACGTTGATGACCGAAGCATCGCCCGCGATCTGTTGCAGGATGGGCGCCACCGCCGCCACCTCTTCCAGGCTGTTCCGCTTCCACATCTCCTCCATGCGTTTCAGTTCGTCGTCGAGCGCGAGCTTCTGATAGCGATGGTAATAGTCGAGCCGTCGGCCGAACTCCATGGTCGTGGAAATGTTCTGGAAGAGACTGGTAAGTTCCTGCACCGCGGAAAGTGGCGAATAGTTGTAGGTCGCCTGAGTGTTCCTGCGGGCGTCTTTATACGCCAGGATCTTCGTTCCAGTGGAAGCCAGCCCCTTTTTCCCGGAATCGATGTCGCCTGCGAAGTAGCGCGCACGTTTGGCAAGGTCAAGAATGCGACTGCGCGTAGGCGGAGAAATTGTGAAGTCCAAGCGAAAGGGGTCACCTTCAGATTGCGGGCTTAACTTCCCATCGGACTGGTATGTGGCGTGGCCATCGGAGGAAATCGAAATGGAATAGTGAGATGGTTCTGAGCCGGGAAAATCGAAGGTGAAGGTGACGCTGGCAGTTTCCTGAGCTGCGACCGGCGGATCAAAACAGAAGATCAGGCACACCAGCCAGAGCACACGCCATCGTGGTTTCAACGTTGATGTTCCGAACGTGGCGAAATACATGTAAGAGAAATTATGCCAAAAAAGGCTTGCATCCGTCCGCAGTTCGCAGACTCACCTTCCCACCGCGCGCTGCCGCTCCAGCGTAGCCGAAGTGTGGAGATGACAGATGGCGATGGCCAGCGCGTCGGCGGCGTCAGGGGACTCCGGAATCTCCGCCAGGTTCAGCAGCCGCATAACCATGTGCTGTACCTGCTGCTTCTCCGCTTTGCCGTAGCCCACCACAGCCGACTTAATGGAGAGAGGCGAATACTCGGCAACTTCCAATCCTGCCGATGAAGCGGCCAGCATAGCTACGCCACGCACCTGCCCCAGCTTCAGCGCGGACTTCACGTTTACTGCATAGAAGACGTCTTCGATGGCTACATTGTCCGGACGACGCTCTTCGATGATCGCGCATAACCGATCAAAGATCGTCGCCAGCCGCCGCGGTAGAGGCTCGCGGGGAGAAAGCTTGATCGCACCGCAGGTCAGGCATACCAGCTTGTCGTCCGAACAGAGTTCGACGACCCCGTATCCCGTATACTCCGTCCCGCAATCAATGCCCAGCACGCGCATGGGGAAGTTTACCTCAGGTCTGTCACCTTCGCTGTTAGCATTCAGCGCTCAGCAATCGGCATTCAGCGCCGGCAGCACCGTGGAAGGGCACGGCTTCAGCCGTGCCGTCAAAGCCCGCCAAAATACAGGGCTTTAGCCCCTGAGGTCGGTGTGCGACTTGGTTGAAGTCACTGCGCGGGCATTTCCGCTCTCTCTTATCGAGACCACCCGAGTCCGTCTCCGCTCGTAAGTCTCATTACGGACCTGTTCGTTTGCTTTCAGCAGCACCTCAACCCATGCACTTTCATAGCCTCCTGCTCCCGCCGAAAGACGGCGTACGCCTCACGGGACGGTGGCAGTTGCGTGCGACTCAGAAATCGTGCGTAAGCGGACTCGTCAAAAATCTCCCGCAGCGCCGAAACCAAAATACCGATGATTTGTCGCATCCGTATCATCCCTGCTCCTCCGCGAAGCGCGTGGGCACAAACGGCACCTCTTTGACTCGCGCCGCCTTGTGGCCCGAGAGCACGCGGGCCCATTCCCAGGCCGATTCCATCAAGATCAGCGCCACCATGCAGATCAAGATTCCAGTGACAAAAGTATCAAGACGATCGTTAAAGATAAGCCGGGAGAGTTCGTGGCTTGGACCGGCAGACGAAGTGAGTTGCCGCGCATGCGCCAGAAAACCGATGCGCGGGTTGGGATCAAACATCTTGTGCCATGATGCCGTAAATGTTACCGAGACTAACCACACCAGTGGCGCCAGCATCACACCCGCGTAGCGCGCCTTACCCATCTTGATGATGATGGTCGTGGCCACGCACAGAGCCACCGTGGCTAGCAGTTGATTGGCGATTCCGAACAGCGGCCACAGGGAATTGATTCCGCCCAGCGGATCTTTCACTCCTTGCCAGAGAAAGTATCCCCAGGCGCAGACGATCAAGGCGCTGGTGGCGAGGATCGAGGGATACCAACTGGTGCGCCCCAGCGGCTTCCATGCATGGCCGAGCGCGTCCTGCAGCATGAAGCGGCCCACCCGTGTTCCGGCGTCGAGCACGGTGAGAATAAATAGCGCTTCGAACATGATGGCGAAGTGATACCACAACGCCATCAGGGCCTGCCCGCCCAGGCTGTTGGAAAAAATGTGAGCCATGCCCACGGCGAAGGCAGGCGCGCCGCCGGTGCGATTGTAGAGCGTCTGCTCGCCGACCGCGTGAGCCAGAGACTGCATCTCGGCCGCGGTGACGGGAAATCCCCAGTTGCTGATCGTGGCCACCGCGGCTGCCGGCGCCTTGCCCACGATTCCAGCCGGGCTGTTGATCGCGAAATAGATTCCCGGTTGCAGAACGCAAGCCGCAATCGTCGCCATAATCGCCACCATGGATTCCGCCATCATGGCGCCGTAGCCCACCATCCGTGTTTCAATTTCACGCCGAATGAGCTTGGGCGTGGTGCCACTCGAAATCAGCGCATGAAACCCGCTGATCGCGCCACAGGCAATCGTGATAAATGCAAAAGGAAAGACCTTCCCGGCGAAGACCGGCCCCGAGCCATCGATAAAGCGGGTAAGCGGCGGCATGTGCAGGGTGGGATGCAGCGCAATGATGCCCAACGCGAGCAGGGTAATCGTCCCCAGTTTGACGAATGTACTGAGGTAATCGCGCGGCGTGAGCAGCAGCCAAACCGGCAGCGCCGAAGCTGCGAATCCGTAAACGATGATCAAAATCGCCAGCGTGGGAGCACTCAGCGTAAACCACTGGGCCACCGAGGGCGTCTGCGAAGCCCACTGTCCGCCCCAGATCGCCAGCATCACCAGGATGAATCCGAGAACAGAAACCTCCAGCACTTTGCCCGGCCGCAACCGTCGCAGGTACAAGCCCATCAGCAGCGCGATGGGAATGGTCATGGCGATGGTGAATGCTCCCCACGGGCTGGCTTTCAAAGCATTCACCACGATCAATGCAGCCACGGCGAGCAAAATTACAATGATGCTGATGATGGCCACGTAAGCCACCACGCCCCCGAGTCGCCCGCCTTCCTCACGGGCCATTTCCGTGAGCGATTTCCCGTCGCGCCGGACGGAGAACAGCAGGATCACGAAATCCTGCACGCAGCCGCCGAACACCGCACCAGCCAAGACCCAGAGCGTCCCGGGTAGATAGCCGAATTGCGCCGCCAGCACCGGACCAACCAGCGGTCCCGGCCCGGCAATGGCGGCAAAGTGGTGTCCGAAGACCACCCACTTGTTGGTCGGGACGAAGTCGCGGCCATTGTCAAGGCGTTCGGCGGGAGTGGCGCGCTGGCCGTCCAGAGCAAGGACTTTGGCCGCAATGAACTTGCTGTAGAAACGATACCCCAGCGCGTAGCTGCAGAACGCGGCCACCACCAGCCACATGGCGTTGATCTGCTCGCCGCGGTGCAGCGCGATGGTGGCCACGGCCAACGCGCCCAGGATTGCGACCGCAAGCCAGATCAGAATGCGCAGAGGTTTTGGCATATTAGCCTTTTAAATGATCGAACTGGTTTTAAGAATCGGTTTTGGGTAGGGCATGGCTTTAGCCGTGCCGCTCCAGGCCGCAAAAAACGCGGGCTTTAGCCCCAGAGGGACATCCTGATCCTGCGCGAACAAGTATTTTTGAAACCAGTTCTTGTCAGCAAGAGGACTTCAGTCCTCAGGGATCTGCTTTCAAACCAGTCGTCAGCACCACCCAGGGCGGAAGCCGTTTGACCCCAAAAGCCCACCAGTATTTTGGCCAATCCCACGCCTTCGCGCAACGGGTAAACCGGCACCTGTCACAAATGCGTTGGCACCTCGCGGGCCGTGCCTCAAGCACGCTGACTCCCGCCAACGCAATGCCTTTTTTAGTGGTAATCTTAAATATTCCGTCGCAAGTGAAAGCTGCCAGAAGTGTATCCCGGGCGCCCTTGTACCCATTGGAAGGCTGAAAGAACGAGCACCGGTCCATACTTGCTATCAGGAGCAGGAGATGAAAGTCGGCATACTGACCGGCGGGGGTGATTGTCCAGGATTGAACGCAGTCATCCGCGCCGTGGTGCGCAAAGGTTGCTTCCACTACGAAGACGAGTTTGTCGGATTTCTCGAGGGCTGGCGCGGCCTTCTGGAAGACAAGAGCATGCCGCTCGATCTCTCCAGCGTGGGCGGAATCCTACCCCGGGGCGGCACCATTTTGCGCACTTCGCGCACCAACCCGGCCAAGAAGCCAAACGGCCTGGAAACCTGCCTCGCCACACTCAAGCGGCACAACATCGAAGCCCTGATCGCGGTTGGCGGTGATGACACCCTTTCGGTGGCCCAGAAGTTGCACGAAAAGGGAATCCAGGTTGTGGGCGTCCCCAAGACCATTGACAACGATCTCTCCGGCACCGACTACTGCTTCGGATTCGATACCGCCGTCAACGTGGTCACCGAGGCCATCGATCGCGTGCACACCACCGCCGAGGCCCACAACCGCGTGATGGTGGTGGAGGTCATGGGACGTGACTCAGGATGGATCGCCATCCACAGCGGCATCGCCGGCGGCGCTGACGTGATCCTCATCCCTGAGATTCCTTTTGACATAGACAAAGTGGCGGAGACCATCCGCCTGCGGCACGCCCGTGGACGTTACTTCAGCATCGTGGTAGTGGCCGAAGGCGCCAAGTTTTCCACCGACGTCGATCCGCAGCACGGCGCGCCCATCGTGCAAGACATGGAGAAGGACGAATTCGGGCATGCGCGGCTGGGGGGCATCGGCAATATCCTGGCCCGGGAAATCGAGCGGCGAATCGGATTCGAGACCCGCACCGTGGTTCTCGGGCACATCCAACGCGGCGGTTCGCCCAGCGCCTTCGACCGCGTCCTGGCCACGCGCTACGGCCTGGGAGCCATCGACATGGTCCACCGCGGCGAATTCGGCTGCATGACGGCACTGCGCGGTAACAAAATTGTCTCCGTGCCCCTCACTGATGCCATCTGCAAGAACCGCACCGTGGACCAGGAGATGATCGACGTGGCTTTCGGCATCCTCGACAAGCTGACCACGGAAAAAGAGACGGTGGAGGAATAGGCTTCAGCCTTCACGAGAGAGCACGAGGAAGTTGGGGGCAGTCGAAGGGTGCCAATAAGTCCTTATAAGAAAATGAAACATCGGATTGTTCACCTGCTTCAGAAATACTTGCTCAACCCGCCGATTAAGCTTCTGTTTGCTATTGGCCTCGCACCGCCCGGACATGCAATTCTGGAAACCACCGGTCGCAAGAGCGGAAAGCCACGCCGCACTCCTGTAGGCAACGCGCGCATTGGCGGGCAGTTCTGGATTGTGGCAGAGCACGGCGTGAAAGCAGGATACGTCCGCAATATTGCGAGTAACCCGCGCGTGCGGCTGAAACTGCGCCACGGGCTTCGGGCTCGCTGGTACACCGGCACGGCGCATTTGCTCTCCGATGATGATCCGCGCGAGCGCCAGCGCTGGCTCGCTGCTCAGCTCCCCAGCAGCTCCAGCAATGCGGCTGCCGTGCGCCTCTTCGGGACGCAACTGCTTACGGTTCGGGTTGATCTAGATACCTGAATTCCTGAGCCCGCTTCTTCAACCCCGATTTGTTGAATTGACAATCCGCACCCGGCAATCGAAAATCCGCTGAGCATGGCTGGACTCTACGCCCGCCTCGCCCCATCCCTGATCCAGATCATCGAACTGATCCTGGTCATTGCCGCCGTGGCGACAATCCTCATCGCACAATGGAGAGCGGGCCCTTCACCACAGAAATTTTCCGGCTTCCAATCCCTGGAACGCGCGCTTGGCCGGCTGGCATGCAGAAAGGTTCTATCCGTTCTTACAGTCGGGCTCCTCGTCCTCACCATCCGGGCAGCCCTGATTCCCATCCTCGGTGTCCCCGAGCCGCGCTGGAATGACGAGTTCAGTTACCTGCTCGCGGCCGACACCTTTGTCCACGGCGGCGTCACCAATCCGCCGCACCCCATGTGGATG
>Ga0209283_10002126_pt1 | contig 11017 bp, 23 predicted proteins | sample CZO8metaG_2_FD_188354 | JGI IMG/M metagenome (GOLD analysis project Ga0209283, IMG submission 188354) | Vadose zone soil microbial communities from the Eel River Critical Zone Observatory, Northern California, USA - CZOApr15con2H1.8 metaG... | ecosystem: Environmental > Terrestrial > Soil >...
ACAACGTTGGCCCGCTCCTATCACTACTGTCTCTCTTATTCTCCTTTCTGCTTCTCCTGGCTTTTGAAGCCATAGAATTTGCCAACGACAAAAACAACAATATTTCATCATAAAGTAAACTCGAACAGAACACGATGTTTACCTAGCCAATGCCAACACAATACGAAGAATTTTTCTCCGCAATCAGGGCAATCCCCAATGTGAATCCTCGGACCATTCCCTCCCATTACAATCAACAAGAAAAAACCCATCGCAAAAAACAAAGCACACCAAACAGTTATCCAATTCATTTCCTCTCCTCTCTGTATTTTGCAAAATACACTCACAAAACAGACACTAATTGTTGTACTTATTGTTGTACTTATTGTTTGCTTATTTTGACCCCATTATACAATAATCCTTGACCCTTGTCAAGCCCTATGTTATATTTCATGTGTATTTTGCAAAATACAGTTCTTTGAAAAAGGAGGTGAGAATAGCACAAATCCCCTAAATTTCCACTCTACGTTTGAAGTCTCAGTGGAGAGTGTATTTTGTAAAGTACACTCTCCGATTTCCCAAGGAGAGAAAGTGTCAGACACAAATCTTTTTGAAGTGCCAGCAACAAATCAAAATTTTGATGAAGAGCCGCCGCTCTATGCTGAATTGCCTCGAAGGAAAAGAGGACGACCACGTAAGACAGAAGAAGAGAAAAAACCAGTAAGCGAGCATCCTGAAATTACAGTTGAAGAATTACAGGCCGTCGTAATTCCTTGCATGCAAATTCTATCGAGTGTCTTGGATGAATCATTCAATACACTCAATGAGAAAATGCATCCATTGCCACATGTTGATTTAGCCTGTCAACAGATGCTTCCATGGGCAAAAATCTATGGGGCGGCATTGGTAAAGATTTCTCCTTGGTTTGGTCTTGTCGCGGGTTGTGCTGTATTAATCGGACCCGCGCTCTCACCAACACTTGAAATTATCTCAGGACAACGCAAGCCAAGATTGCTTAGACGAAAAATTATAAGAGAAGATGGAAAAACAATTGACGACCCAACCGATATCTACAATGCGCCAGCAAAAATCATGGAGCTAGTTCCTTCCACACAAGGAGAAATCAAATCATGAGTGAAGAAGACGACAAAGCAAAAGCAGAACGTAAAGCAAAAGAAGAAGCAGAAGAAAAAACAAGACTCGCAGAAGAAGAGGAAAAAAAGAAAAAACACGCAGCAGAGCGTCCACACTCTGAAGATGCAGTCCCCACCATGCTTTCAGAATTTACAGAGCTAAAGGAACATCTTGGATGGCATCCTAAAAGAAATAAACAAAATGAAGAGCCACCACCTCCTGAACCAGAAAATAATGGAGAACCAGAAGAAAGACCGAAATCTAAAGGTTTCTTTGATTCTTTTACTGATTGGTGGGGAACTCTTTAACATGTCAGAAATCTGTCAGCCGCATATCGCGACTAGGATTTGTATTGTCGGCAACATTGGACAAGGCAAATCTGTTTGGCGTGATTGGTACTTAGGTAATATATACCGATGCACGTGTTGGAATCCTCTAGGAGATTTTCAATATGGAAAAGTAATTTCTGTTAAACAATACAGAAAAGAAATTCCAAAAATGAGGAGTGGAGCTTTGCGTGTAACTGTAGCTCCAACAACCTATGATACTGAAGCCATGGCTGAAGAATTCGACGAGCTTTGTGCTTGTGTTTGGGAAGTGGGAGCCCAACACATTGCAACCGAAGAAATTGCCCTTGTCTCAACTCCAAACAAAGTCCCTCCCCAATTCTCTCGTCTCTGTGTTACTGGACGACATCGAGGCGTTTCTATGTCCACTTATGGTCAACGGTTTCACCAATTCCCACTTATTACACGCGGGACAGCAAGTGAAATTATTGCTTTCCGACAAGTGGACCCAGACGACGTAGACGACTTTGAAAAAAGAATTCTTCCCTATTCAAGTCCTATTCCTATCAATCAATTGCCAGACCACCATTTCCTCCATTGGACTCCTGAGCGGGGCGTCCAGTATTGTGAACCATTACCGCTCAAAACCCAAGCAGCATAAAGAAAGGTAGAAACAAATGCACACAGCAAAAGCAATCCTTGTAACTGTCCTTGTCACTGGTTTGACAATGGCAATCCTTTTCCGCATCGATTTCACCAAAAAATTAATCGCTCCCACAATGCCGTAAAGTGTGTATTTTGCAAAATACACTCGCAAAGAGAAAGGCGACTAGAAAATGACAGATAATCAAGCACCAGCAACTTTTACACCAGACATGGTGCAAAAAATGATTACCGATGCTGTAGCAGCCGCAATCAAATCGCAAAGCCTTCCATCGGCAGCCGCAATTGAACTTAACAAAAACTTCATGGAAGAATCATTCCCGACCACTAACAACGAATTACATCAATTCACTGTCAACGTTCTTAAACAGCTTGGTTTGCTTTAGACCAAGCAGAAAGGAAGAAGAAAATGTCAGAACCTGTTTTCGTTGGCTCATTTCCAGCCTTTTCTCAGACATCGACAAAAACATTCCCTTTGGTTGGTGCTCTGCCTCCCGGGCATGAACTGAGAGAACTGCAAGTCGTTGTTGAATACACGATTAGGTCAAACGTTGTTGGCGCTGGTACAGTTGTAGCCCTCGACCATCAAACGCTCCAAAATGCTTTCCTTGCTAAACTGAGAATGTCTTTCTATGGACAGAACGACGTTTATAATCTCACACCAGACGAAGCAAGAGCAATCGCAATTTACGCGAAAGGAAGAGACCCTGCTCCAGAATTTCTCAGGGTTGGAGCCACCATTCCAGGCAGCGGTAGTGCTGTTCTTCCAACCAAATCGAAGTTTATTATTCCTTTTACTCAGCGCGGACTAGAAATGCCAGAAATGTTTGCGCCAAGCACTGACCAAGGCAATCTTCCGAACAGCAAAATTGACATTGATACGACAGGAACTCAATTAACAGCAACATTGACCGTCGGTGGTGTTGTAGTCAATATCGTAGTAACAGACGTAAAAGTTTTTGCCATTCTTGCGCCTGTTCAAGTGTCTCATGTTGGACCGCTAATGCTATGGCGCTCTAAGACAATTGTTGCTGTTCAAGATGTTGAGACTGGAATGGCACTCGACCTGCTAGTCGCGGACGAACGAGTCTCATCGACCGTTGAAGTACAAGTGTCACAAATTTCTGTCATTCGAGACAATCGAATGAGTCCCAGAAATGTATCTCCGACGCACCTAGCTCAACATTTTGGGGAAACTCAATTTCCCTATGATGGAGTTTTACCGGTCGATTTAACAACCAATGGTATCGGTTTTCAAATCACACCGAGTATATGGATTGCTGGAGATATTCGTGCGACCGAGTGGCAATGGCCTGTCTGGGTTGTACAGAGGATTTACTATCAAAACCTTGCATCGGGTGGCTCTCCGAATGCAACACTCCTCTTCTGGCAAGTCAGACCGTTTCCAGAAGTACAAGCAAACGTTGTGCAGCTAGTCAATCAGTTCCAAATTGGATTGAGTAGCCTTGACCAATTAGCAGTCCGAGGCGGTGGCGCCTCTGATAATGACATCAACAAACTTTTCAAGGGACGTTTCCTCCAAAAAGCAGCTTAACTATATTTTGCAAAATACACTTTCAAGAAAGGAATAAATCGTGTTCTGGTATCTGATTGTCGGAGGTTTCATTAGTCTAGTCGTATTACAAAGAAGGACAAAAGGTGCTCCGGTCAATCAGAAACAGCCCGCGAGCGATAATTCTGTGGCGGCACCAACTGGAGGGACAGCGGCGCTTATCGGAAACCCAGGTAACGCCGCGTCAATCCTTGCTATCGGTGCCACCACTTTAGGAACAGAACAAGCTCCAGTTTTAGTTAACCGCACTCCAGACACACTTCGCGATGGAATGCCATTTCCAATCAAAGGAGATATCACGCCGTCATGAAATTTGACCTATGGAAGTGGATAAAATTTCGCCCTCAAAACATTGATACTGATGGAAACCCGAATCAAACAATAATCCCGACCCCAAAAAAATATAATGCAATGATAGACAGAAATGGATTTCCAATTCCTGCCTTTCATCCACTCGGCGGTTGGCAACCTATTCCACCATTGCCTAAGCCTGCGTTGGGAAGTAAACTAGATGGCGGTATCATTCCCGTTCCTGCATCTTATCCTCATCCCATTCTTGCGATGGGAGGAAACATTGCTCCGAATTCTCAAGGCGTTCAACCCAGCACAGTCAAACCACAAATGCCACGGGCCTCTGATAATCTTCTGGCAGCTGGCGCAATTGTTGGACGTACCGGAATTGCCCCTCCTTCTTCTCCTTCAACCGCATTGCTCGGCTCAATGAAAGGAGTAGGACCATACAGCGCAGTAGCTCCAACCGCTCCACTCTCTTATGGTTTACCTTCTCCACAAGTCAACGTTAGACAACTCTATGCAAGTGATTCATCCGTCATGCCATATCCAGCAGAAAAGAGTTCATTGTGAAAGTAAACCCTGAAAATGCCGTGGTCACGGCACTGGTTGTAGTCGGTGTCCTCGGCATAATTGGTTTCATTTTTTACAAACAATATTTTGCTCCAAAACTTGCTACCATTGGGGGACTCAAAGGCGCAGGACAAGTCAGTCAAGGATTAAGTCAAATTCAAGCAGGTGTAGAGACAGTTGCAAAACCCCTTGGCGATATCTATAATAACTTGACTGGTCTTTTTGGAAGAACAGGGGCAGGTGGAAAAATCGATGTAGCTGCCGCTCAACCAACATTTCCAAATAATGCAGATACAGTAGTTGCTAGCAATCCTGACTCAATTTCTGGCTCAACTCCCAATCCTGCCTTTTGGCAACTGGCCTAAAATGAACATTATTATTTATTCAGCAATTGGTGGTTTAATCTTTCTTTGGCTCTCTACCAAAAATAGAGATATTCCAGTTCAAGATAGAAACAAACAAACCTCTAATCCTATATTTACTTTTCAAGGTAGTGGAGCGCAAATTGCCAAAAACGTGAATGGAATTTTACAAACAATCACAGATGCTGGAGTCGTTCCACCTCAAGATATGGCTCCCGTCCAAAGAGCATTTGTAAACGGCTTTAACGTTTTTGACAACATAAACAGCACATTGAGAACAATCAAATGGTAATTCCTCTCTTGCTCGGCGGTATAGGTTTATTATTGGTTGTCAAGAAAAAACCGAAAGTTGCACTATCCACAAATAAACAAACATCGGCACAAAAAATCCCGCCAACCCCCGCACAATTATCTCAATCTGACCATACTCAACTAACAAGCCCTCCCATTCCTACTCATCCGGCTGCTGGCTCTCCTCCTGGTTCAGAAGGAATACAAGCCGCAGAAACTGGACTCAGACAAGTACCAGTTTTTGGTCCATTACTCGCAACTGTAGTAGATGCATTTAGCAAGGCAGGAAAAGTCAAACTCACTTGTGTGGTAACTGGACAAAGCGCCTATGCTGCGCCTGGCTCTCCTGGTGAACAAACAGGACTCAATTTTGCCCATGGATATCCACCCCATATGGATTTGCCGGAATGGATTAAATGGGACCAAGACACCGAACACGTCTTTGTTGTCACAGACGACAATCAAATCGATTGGGAGGGAAAAAATGCTGGTAGTAGAACATTTTGGTCGTCTGACACAAATAAAGGTAATCCTGTTTACTACGTCCAAAAGAGCGCTAACCTTTATTTCTGGTTGTCTGGCATTCCTTGCCCTCCTGGTTGGAAACCTGAGGTAAAACAATTAGAAGCAGGAGGGGAAATCTTACTCGATGGCACAAAATTGTCGGCCCAATTTGTGGCCACAAGAAACGCTAGATTTCAAAAACAAGATGAAGCAAACACCGCCCTTTTATTAGCTAATACAGGAAATGCTGTTTCAACAAACATCAAACAAGCCGCTCTTATTGGATTGCGAATTAGAGTACCAACCGAAAACGCTGGCGGCCCAATTTCTACATTTTAGAGTGTATTTTGCAAAATACACTCGAGGAACAATATGGAACCTTTTGATGATGTCTTGGCAGGAACATCGCCATCAACTTATGGTGATTTCGTTAGCACTGACCCATCAGCAACGCCAATAGACCCAAATCCTCCTTACTATCTCGCCAATCCAGACATTCCTTTGAGCGATGACCCATCAACAGCTTATCTTCAGACTGGAGCCGATTTTCCATTCGCAAATGCTGGTCCAGCAAATGGACTTCCATATCCCGCAAGCCCAAACAACCCTGCTCCTACTGGAAACTTGATGTCAGGATTCACAAGCATACTAGACACCATCACAGCATTCGGAAATGTTCGACCAGCTCCTGGAAGTCAACAACAACAAAACATTCCAAAACAAAATGTCCAAGCTCTGAATCCAAACATCAAAAATCCTTTCGGAATTTCAATGAAAAGTGGAATTGGAATCGTTCTAGCTGCCATAGCCGCAGGAGCTGCTTTCTATTTCTGGAAAAGGAGATAACATGAATATTGACCCACAAAAAACAGCGCAAGTCGTAAACACTCTCGATGACTATATCAATCAAGACATTACAGCTATCGCAAACGATAACACATTTGATTTCATGAAAACCTGGCTAACCAATAAATTAGTACAACTCCAAGGAGAAAAAATTGTTTGGCTTCGAAAAAATCAATATTTCCCGGCAAGTGACTCAGCCTTTGGCGACCAATGGTATGCCTATGCCAAATCAACCGAACAAGAAATCACTAGCACTTGGAACATAGGAGGAATCCCAAGCGTTGATATGATTTTAGGACGAGGAGGTGGGCTTACCGTCTCTGTAGACCAAGCAGCAATCAACAATCCAACTCCTCTAACCAATGCCGCGACAGGAGTTAAACAATTCACTCATTCGGTCACAGACGTCGCCACCAACGCCGCCGCTGCTATCAAAAAAGAAGTAAACGCCCTCCCCGGACAAATCGCAGCTATTCCAGCCGCAATCGGCAAAGGGGCAGGCAGTTTACTTGAAGGAGCCCTAGGAGGAATTCCTTGGTACATTTTAGTTGGTATTGCTGGCGTTGTAATTGTTGTTGGTGTTGTTGCAATCAAACGGCACTAACATGGAAATTCTACTCATTGCCGGAGGAGGCATTCTCCTTGTTATCGCAGTCTACTTTGCTCAACAACAAACCTCGAAAGGAATAACCAAAATGATAAACTTGCCTCCTCGTCTTCAACAATGGTTCGATTTCATTTCAAATGCTGCAATCAGAACTAAGCCAAACGCAATAAACATAGAAACTTGGTTCAAGACTATCGCCGGCATCATTGACGCAGAATCCAAAGGAGGAGAATACCTAAAGCCTCCTGGACCAGCTGGTACCGGAGATTTTGGGACACGTTGGCGCGATACAGTGCCAGACGGAACTACATGGACCGGCGCAACGCGCATGGGACAAAATGGACAAACACAATTTGAAATTTCCCCTCCTTTGATTGCTCCTGCAATTCGCGCGGGCTGGGGTCATGGTCTTGGTCAGATTGATTGGGAAACTGGCGACGAGACCATTCCTGGCACTCGCGCGTGGATTGAAAGTGGGGATTGGGCAGACCCAGAAAAAAATATTGATAAGACTGCCGAATTTTTACAAGTCGATTATGCTAGAACACAAAATCTGACTGATGCTATCGCTCTCTACAATGCGAAAAATGCAAAGTCTACAAGAGGACAAGCTTACGCAAGCATCGTTCAATCGAATGCTAATTCATACGGAGCTGCGTAAATGTCTATCCTTAAAAAAGTAATTCAAACCGCATCCATTGGATATGGAGCTGCTGGGCTCACAGATAGAATTGATGGGGAAGAAATTTACTGGCTTCGCGTTCTTAATTTTAAGTCTGGCGCGTCTCTACAATTTGACGGAGGCATTGTTTGGCCAGTCTTTGGGTTCACTGGCTATGTATCTCGAGCATTGCTTGATTTGCAAACTCTCCAAACATCGGCACAAGTACCAGTCATGGGAGAAAAAGTAAAAGCTTGGAGGAGAATAGACATACAAGGACCAATCATTATTGAATATAGCTCAGACCCGCGCGAAAAATATCCAGGTCCGACCGCTCCTAAATTATGGCATCCTGGTCAAGCAGCCATCGAAGGAGATATGTTTTCAGCCGGCATAACTCCTGGAGCAATTGCCGCACAATCATCAGGATTTCAACTCACTGGCTCAAGCTCTGTATCGGCAAGACTTCGGCGTATTCTTTTGATGAATAGTGTGGCAACGGTTTGGCTTGCCTTCTTTGAAACCCCAAATCGTTTTCCAACCACAGTAAATGGAATAAACGTCAAAGACGGAGCAACCAATCCAATTAATCCATCTAGCATATGCGCTTTAAGATTCGGAAGCGATGCGGCTGGATTCCCAGGCACTCCATCTGCAAGATTCTTTGTCCCTGCAAATACACCAGTTGATTTAGTGCAAACTGGAGACATTTTTGCTGTTCTTAACAATACAAAATTTACAGTTGTACAAGTTAATCAAAACCAAAACGCAGAAGCAATGACCATTGCCTGGGAAGAAAGAGCGGCTACAAGTCAAGGTGCCTTTGATTTATGACAAATCATGATTGGATAGTTCCACTTCAAACTGTCATCTTAGGTGTCTGTGGATGGATTCTTTTGACTCTTTATAGAATCAATCTTTCGATTGGTGAAATTAGGGGAGCCATTTTTGCTGTTAATATAAGAATTGATGCTCACATTCGAGAAGACGACATCTTACATTTCAAGAAACCACGAGACGGAAGCCCGCTCACTGACAAAGAAGAGAAATCAAGAAAGGAATGATTTGAATGGCGATCGCGTATGAAGTCAAAAAAGGAGATATGTTCTCTACAACAATTATTGGGCGTTACAAACATAAAAAGGATGCTTATGCTGCATTCAAAAGGCTAGTTAAAAGATGGAGGACTTCTCATCCTCCATATCTTATGGGAAGCACTCAACCGTATTGGATAGATAAAGTTGATACTAAAAACAAATTCAGAGGATTCTTTGAATTATGAAAAATTACTTTCTAGATATTTTCCAAGACAGAGAAGGAAAATTCTCCCTCGGAAGAAGTGGGGCCGCACTCAGTCTAATCAATTTTCTAGTTTTCGATTGGGTTTACAAGATACAAAATCCTGGCACCATCATAGCTCAGGGAGTATTTGTTACTTCAGTCTTCGGAATTTCCAAGGCTATTGATGCTTACCGAGAAACCCGATGAAAGTGTATTTTGCAAAATACACTCTGTTAATTCTCCTTACATCTTGTGCTACAACCAAGAAAGCAGAAAATACCAATGAAATCGACAAAACCCTGCAAATTACAAAACACGAAACCTCAATCAGTGCGGGAGAGACCAGAATCACAACAGATGAAAATCTCACAACTGGAGAAATCATCGAAGATGTTACCAGGAAAACAATCATTCCCGATGCAGGAACAATCTTTGAAGAGCATATTCATCGAGACATTAAGCCGAGTCATCGAGACACAAAACAAAATACTGTATCCAGTTTTGACGCGGGCACTACATTTGATGAAACCATCGATGCAGGACTCTCAGAAAGAAAGAAAGAAATCCTAAACAAGACAAGCAAACCAGCCTTTGGATGTCAATTAGGAGGAATCGGAATTTTCATCATTGGTGTTCTTATTCTCACTTTCATAATTCAAGTCATTATCAAACGACTCAAGGAGAAAGCAAAAAATGTCGGACTGTGATAACCCAAATGACCCAACCTTCAACAATCCAGACAGTAAACTGCAACTCGCAAGCGCCAATGACGTAAAAACTATTTCGAGTCCAACCAACAAAGGAAATATTTTATCTCAAGTCGGATTCGCTTTTGCCAGTCTTGGAAATGATATCGTCAAAGCCCTCAATAGTATCGGAAGAAAAAAATGACTCTCTTTTCATCAAAATCCAGCAATGTACACTTAGGGGATATTTTAGTTATCTTTACTGCTGGAATTGCTTTGGTATTGTATTTAATTTACAAAAAGCCGACACAGAATATGCCAATGCAACCGCCAACCGCTGGAAGCTTTGATAGTTCCTATTCTGGGTATCCAGGCATTTAAATGCAGCCTTACATCTTCGATAGTAAAGGTGGAAACATTGTCGGCCCTATCTATTGGATTGTCACTGTAGAATCTCCACTAGGCGCTCAATGGCGTTTTGATAATGGTGTTGTTATGCCAATCATCAAAGCTCGACAAGCTCCACATGGAAGACCTTGGCAAATAATAACTTTCAGTAATATTTCGGTAGGAGCCAGCACTAAAGTTTTAGCCTGCCATGACTGTAAAGAGCCCTTTGTTGGTTTAGACACTCTCCCACCCAATGCCGCTCAAGCTGTAGTAACATCCTTTGCTCGAAAGGAATGGTTCAGCCTAATTCGAGCCGGACTTGCTTTTGGATGTACATTTGCAATAACAAAAAATGCGGCACAAGGAACAAACTTTAGAATTGCAAACCCTCCAAATTCAAACTTTAGAATACTAATTTACTATGCCGGTGCTGTCTGCGATGTAGTAAATAGTTCTGTGGCAGCTCTTCTTGATTCAACAGGAACAGCTAACCAAAACTTTGGTGGTTCACTTTTCCCTGCAAACTTATTAACAGGAGGAGCAACACCAAACGCTAAATTAACATGGGATAATTTTAATTTAGGCACTGGCAACTTAATAAAAATTCAAAACTGTCCGATTGCCTTTACAGAATACCCATTGACATTAAGTGAAGGTTTCTTCTATGAACTTCTAAGTAATCACAACATTAGTTTTGGGGGTGTCGTGCAAGCATTTCAAGCAAGCGGAAATGTGCCAGGGGCATTGCTCAATGTAGGAATTCAAATTTCACTTCTTTGGGCGGAGGTGCCTCTCAACTACGCTTAAAATTTGTGGTAAATAGAGCAGAACAGACGTGTTCAGCTCGGGAATTCCCTTAATCTTGATTGCCTCTCCTCAATTAAGATGA
>Ga0209283_10002128_pt1 | contig 11010 bp, 5 predicted proteins | sample CZO8metaG_2_FD_188354 | JGI IMG/M metagenome (GOLD analysis project Ga0209283, IMG submission 188354) | Vadose zone soil microbial communities from the Eel River Critical Zone Observatory, Northern California, USA - CZOApr15con2H1.8 metaG... | ecosystem: Environmental > Terrestrial > Soil >...
CTTGCTTCGAAGCCGAGAATACACAACTCAGGCCGCCCACTCTTCGTTGGCGCCCGCAGTCAACGGCTGCGGAATCCGGTCGGAGACTTCGGCGAGTGTGGCAAGTTTTTCCGCCAACTCAGGGCACAGCAACTCGGCGCCAAAGCGCCAGCGCCAGTTCCCTTCTGGGCGGCTGGGCACGTTCATACGCGCGTCGCTTCCCAGCCCGAGCGCATCCTGCATCGGCACCACGCAAAGGCTGGCGACGGAATTGGAGGCCGCGCGAATCATCGCCCAGTTGACGCCGTCTTCACATCGGCCCAGGTACGCTGCGACTTGCTGGCGTTCGTGTTCGGTTGCGCCCGATGCCCACCAGCCGAGCAGCGTGTCGTTATCGTGCGTGCCGGTGTATACGACCTTGTCGGTTGTAAAAGTGTGCGGCAGATGGACGTGTGCGCCGGCATCGCCAAAACCAAATTGCAGCACCGCCATGCCGGGAATCTTGAGGCGTTCGCGGAGGGCATGCACGTCGGGCGTGATGTATCCAAGATCCTCGGCGAAAAATGGGAGCCCGCCCAGAGCCTCGCGCAGCTTCACGAATAAATTGTCCTTGGGACCGTCAACCCAGCGGCCATGAATCGCAGTTGGTTCGCTCGCCGGAATCTCCCAGAACTGGGCAAACCCGCGGAAATGATCGAGGCGGATGTAGTCAAAATTGCGCGTGACCCAGCCCATCCGGTCGATCCACCACGAATACCCCTGCTCCTGCATCACGTCCCAGCGATAAAGAGGATTGCCCCAGCGCTGCCCGTCTGCGCTGAAAAAATCCGGGGGCACGCCGGCGATGACTTCGGGATCGAGTTCGGAATTCAGGCGAAACAGATCGGGGTGGGTCCAGACATCGGCGCTGTCGAAATTTACGAAGATCGCGATGTCGCCCACGACGCGAATCGAATGTTGCGCGCAATAGGCTCGAAGCGCCTGCCACTGTTCGAAGAAAAAGAACTGCACGGCGCGGCGGACATCGAGATCGTCTAGCATTTCCGCGTGAGCCTTCTCGATCGCCACCGGATCGCGATGAGCCAGCTCGCGGGGCCAGCGGTTCCAGCTTTCCAGTTTGAAACGCGCGCGCAAGCCATCGAAGAGAACAAAGTCATCGAGCCACCATTGATTTTGCCGGCAGAAGTTCTCGTAGCGGGAGCGGGCATTCGGGGCAGCGGAGCGCACGAAGTTGCGTGCCGCTTCAAACAGCAGCGGCAACTTCCGGTGGAAAACCGCTGGGTAGTCCACGGGCCCGGTACCGCCACCCAGCGCGTCGACCCGAGCGCGGTCAATCCAGCCGCGATGAGCGAGCCGCTCCAGGCTGATCAGCAGAGGATTTCCAGCAAAGGCCGAAGTGGAGGAATACGGCGAGTTCCCGTAACCGAGCGGACCGAGAGGCAACACCTGCCACAGGCCCTGCCGCGCGGAGGCAAGAAAATCCGCGAACGCATATGCCGACGGACCAAAGTCGCCAATCCCGCCGCGCGAAGGCAGCGAAGTGGGATGAAGCAGAATTCCGCTGGCGCGCGGGAATGACATTCAAAATCAGTTCTCAGTTATTAATGTTGGGACGGGGCTTGCACCGTCTCACTCCGCGAACGGAGACGCGGCAAGCCGCGTCTCTACAGGAAGGTGGCCTGAATTCCGCTACAAACCTTCTTGCCCACGCTGGCGCGTCAGGTTTTTCATCTCCTCCTGATTCACCTTGAGCCGGTTGGACTTTTCCATGTCCTTGCGCAGGTTCGTAACGAACAGCCCGAACAAATCGTTCTGCTTGGCTTCGAGGAGCGACTGGCGGATCTGGTCCTTCTTCTCGGTAAATTCCTGATCCGTCGGCGCCTGTTTTTCGAGAAGTTGCGCGACCACACCATTTCCGCCAGCAGTGATCGGCCCGCTAATCTCGCCGGGCTTCAATGAGAAGATCGCACTCGCGCTAGCCATGGAACCGATGTCGGGAACCTGCCCATCGGGCAGAACCAGTTCGCTTGTCTTCACCGCCGCCCCTAGATCCTTGGCGGCCTTTTTCAAATCGTGCGCAGCCTTGGCGCGGTCGGAGAGCTCCTGCGTCTTCTGTTGCAGCAGAAAACTGGCGCGCTCGTTCTTGAACTCGCTCTCCACCCGCGAACGAATCTCTTCGAACGTGGGCGTAGCCGGGGGCCTTATGCCGAGCAGTTGGAAAACCACGTAGCCTTGCGGGACCTGCACCAAATCGGGCGGGGCCTTGTCCGCTTCGTTGAAGACGGCATCCATAAACTGCGGATTTGTGGCCAGTCCGGGCAAGTTATCGGTTCGCCTGAAGAATTCGGTGGTCACTGCAGCCTGACCTTTGGCTGCCGTTGCCTTGTCGAATCCGTCCGTACGCGCCAGGCTGAGCAGAGCGTTCGCCGCCGCTTCGGTGGCGCGCGCCACTTTCTGCTGCTTCACTTTCTCTTCGATCTCGCTCTTCACCTCGGCGAGCGTTTTGAGATGCGCTTCCTGTTTGTCTTCGACGCGGATGATATGGAAGCCGTAACTGCTCTTGACCAGGTCGCTGGTCTGTCCTTTGCCCAGTGAAAAAGCGGCCTTCTCGAATTCAGGTACGGTGCGGCCGCGGCCGATCCAGCCGAGATCGCCCCCGCTCTTGGCGCTGCCAGGATCGTCAGAGTATTTTTCCGCGAGCTTCCCAAAGTCTCCGCCCGCCTTGAGTTCCTTCAGCACTCCTTCGGCTTTCGTGCGCGCATCGGCAATGGCTTTCTGATCTTCCTTGGCGCCGGGCGCAGGGAGCGGAGTCTTGATCAGAATGTGGCTCACCTTCACCTGCTCGGGTACGCGGTACTCCTCGCGATGCTGATCGTAGTAAGCCTGCAGGTCCTGATCGGTAACAGTGGTCGCAGCCGCCAGTTTGGCGCTATCAAGCACGACGTACTTAATCTGCCGCTTCTCGGGGATGGAGTTGTTGTAGGTGGCCTTGTTGCGCTCGTAAAAAGCCTTCAGTTCCTCGTCGGCGGGGTGCAGCGCCTTCAGGATGTCGGCCTGCGTGATCACGGCATATTCGAACTTCACCTTGGTGTTGCGCCGGTTGAATTCGTCGCGAACTTCGGGGTCCCCTACGAAGGCACTGCTTGAAACCAGGGCGTGTAACTTACGGATGAGGATACGATCTTTTTCACTCTGCTCGAACTGGGCTACTGTCAAATCATTGCGCTGCAGGAGATTTTCGTATTCCTCCTGGCCGATGAACTTACCCTCGGGGAAGAACACAGTGGCATATTGCCCGTGCTGGAACTCTTCGCGGAGTTCGTCGTCGTTCACACGCAGGCCCAGGCGGTGCGCCTCGGCAACCAGAGCTTTCTGATTGATGAGCTGCTCGGCAGCCTGACCGGCAAAAATGGGCAACAGCATGGCGGCCTGCGCTCCGCCTTGAGGAAGCTGTTGCCGGATCATCGCCTTCGCTTCCCGCTGCACCTCGGGCACGGTCACTTGCTGGTCGCCGATCGTAGCCAGAACACCAGCCGGAGGCGCGCCAATGCCAAGGCTGGAACCGATCCCGCCTGGAATGAGCGTGATTGCCATCGAGGCACAGATAAAGACGAGCATTGCGCCCAGAATAATCTTCAGAGTTGGCCCCGCATTTTGAAGAGTTCGAATCATAATTTAGATAACCCCATCTCTGGAGACGGGGCTTGCCCCATCTCGGGAGGATAACTCCACACTGAAAGCCAGAATTTATGATTATAAACTAGCTATGTAGCTAGCAGCCCGTGGCGAAAGTGAGACCAAGCTCTTCAACTCCACTAGACTTTGTCATCCCGACCCTGAGCGGAGCCGAAGGGGAAGGATCTGCAGTTCGCCGCAAAATGCAGATCCCTCGCTTCGCTCGGGATGACAATTCATGGAAGGTGTCCCCGCGTCGCTAACGGGCCACTCCTTCAGAAATGCCCTATTGAATCGAATTAATAAAGATGCTATGAACGTAGGGCGGCTCCGGCAGAATGGGTTGCCGTCTCTTTGTCGAGGACACTTTCATGAAGATATTGCGGCTCCTGATCCCGTTCTTTTCGCTTGCCGTCGCGGCCGCCCAGACACGTTTTCAGCCCGCTCCAGCCCTGACGCTGCCTTTGCACGATGGCTGGACCCTGCAGTCTTCCGCGAAAGTAACGGCAACCGCCGAAGCAATCTCCAGCGCGTCATTCCAGACCAGCGACTGGATCAAGGCAGGGGTTCCGACCACAGTAGTTGCCGCGCAAGTAAAGAGTGGACTGCTGCCCGATCCTTTTTACGCCATGAATCTGCGGCAGTACCCGGGCGTCAGCTATCCCATCGGCTTCAATTTCTCGAATATTCCGATGCCGACCGACAGTCCCTACGCGGTTTCATGGTGGTACCGCAAGGAGTTCGCGTTGTCCCATGAGTATGCAGGGAAAACCGTGTGGCTGAACTTCCGCGGCATCAACTACCGCGCCAACATTTTTCTCAACGGAAAGCAGATCGCCAACTCGAACGATGTCGTCGGCGCATGGCGGACCTACGAGTTCAACATCACTTCCGCCGTGAAGACGGGACCAAATGTGCTCGCCGTGCAGGTATGGGCGCCGACCGAGAACAACCTGGCCATCACTTTCGTCGACTGGAATCCCTCGCCGCCCGACAAGAATATGGGACTGTGGCGCGAGGTGTATTTAACGACCAGTGGGCCGGTCGCGCTGCGGCATCCTGCAGTGCTTTCGAAAGTAGATTCGCCGGCCGACAATGTCAGTGCGGCCCGCTTGACGGTAACCGCGCTAGTGAAAAATGCCAGCGATCACGCGGTAAAAGGAACGCTGAAAGGAAGAATCGAAAACATAGAATTCGCGCAACCGGTCGACCTAACGGCGGGAGAGTCGAAAGACGTGGTCTTCTCGCCCGCTCAGTATCCGCAGCTCAACCTGAGCCATCCGCGGCTGTGGTGGCCGGCGCAGATGGGCACGCCCAACCTGTACGATCTGCATCTTTCGCTTGAAATGGACGGCACGCTCTCCGACGCGTCCCATACGAAGTTCGGTATTCGCGAGATCACATCCGAAGTCTCCGAGCAGGCGCCGGATCGCCTGAAACGCCTGTTCAAGATCAATGGCAAGAACATCCTGATTCGCGGCGGCGGTTGGACGCCCGACATGATTCTTCGCGAGACCTCAGAGCGGCTCGCCGATGAGTTCCGTTACGTGCGCGACATCGGGCTGAATACGGTGCGGCTGGAAGGCAAACTCGAGACCGAGGAATTCTTTGAGATGGCCGACCGCGAAGGCATCCTGGTGATGGCTGGCTGGTGCTGCTGCGATTTCTGGGAGCACTGGGGAAGCTGGAAAGATGAGGACTTCGAGATCGCGAAGTCCTCCTTGCGCGATCAGATCTACCGACTGAGGAGCCATCCGAGCCTTGTGATGTGGCTGAATGGCAGCGACAATCCTCCTCCGCCGGACGTGGAAGAGATGTACCTGAAGATTGAATCCGACCTGCGATGGCCGAATCCGATCGTGTCTTCCGCCACGGCGAAGCCAACCACGCTGACAGGCGGAAGCGGCGTGAAAATGAGCGGGCCGTATGAATACGTGGCGCCTTCCTATTGGGCGGCGGATCCGCATCTTCATACGGAAGAAAGGTCATGCAACGCCGGCGGATGTGGAGGCGCCTACGGCTTCAACACGGAAACCAGCATGGGACCGGCGGTTCCGCCGATTGAGAGCGTTGAGCGCATGATTCCCAAAGATCATCTTTGGACGGTGGGTGGGCCGTTGGATGAGTACTGGAATTTCCACGCGGGCGGCGGCGCCTTCAAGACGACACAAGTGTTCACCGACGCACTGACCGCGCGCTATGGAAAGGCTGGCAGCGCCGAAGACTTCACCTACAAATCGCAGCTCATGACATACGAAGGCGTGCGCGCCATGTACGAGGCCTACAGCCGCAACAAATACACATCGACGGGAGTCATCCAGTGGATGCTGAATAACGCGTGGCCCTCGATGATCTGGCATCTCTACGATTACTATTTGCGGCCGGGCGGCGGATATTTCGGCGCGAAGAAAGCGATGCAGACGCTCGACCCGATCTATGGATACGACGACCACTCGGTGTGGCTCGTGAGCAGCAACTATGTGGATGCCAAGGGCCTGAAGCTGGCGGCACGCGTGTTCAATCTGGATGGAACGCAGAAGTTTTCGAAGGACGCTTCGCTCGATGCCGCCGCCGACAGCACCGCGAAAGTGTTTGAGCTGCCGCCGATCGAGGGACTGTCGCCAACCTACTTCCTCGATCTTCGTATCACCGATGGCAGCGGCAAGCCAGTCGGGTCGAACTTCTATTGGCTCTCGACGAAACCGGAAACGCTCGACTGGTCAAAGTCAAACTGGTACACGACTCCGACCGCGTCGTATGCGGACTACACCTCGCTCGCGCTGTTGCCCAAGGTAAAGCTGAACGTATCGAGCCGCAGCGAAACCAAGGGCGTAGATCTGGTAACCCATGTCACCGTCGAGAATCCCGGCACGTCCCTAGCGTTCTTCGTGCGTTTGAAGCTCAACAAGGGCAAAGGCGGCGAGGAAATACTACCGGTTGTCTGGCAGGACAATTACATTTCGTTGCTGCCCCGTGAAAAGCGGGAGATCACGGCAACGTATCGCGCGAGCGGCATGGGAGCGGCGAGACCAGAGGTCGAAGTGAGCGGCTGGAACGTGGAATAGGCTTTCTTGAGGAATTGTCATCCCGAGCCAAGCGAGGGATCTGCATTTTCGCGGCGGACCGCAGATCCCTCGCTTCGCTCGGGTCTAACTTCTCTCACTCTTCCGCGGGCAGATCAAAGTTGACCAAGTCTCCCCGGAAGCCGCGTGTCTTCCAGGCCCCAAAGGCGATTCCCGCGACCATCCAGATGGTACCGGCGATCTTGGCCTTAGCACTAAGACTGAGCCAGAGTAAAAAACAGATCACAAAGCCAAGAACGGGTGGCAGGACGAACGAGGGCGTCCACTTCTTGTCGCGCACCACATAGCGCATGAAAGCGGCAGCATTCACACCCATGAAGGCGATGAGCGCGCCGAAATTGAGCATCTCCGCGCCGAGACCGTAACTCATCACGAACGCGCCGATTAGCGCGACCGCACCCACAAACAAGACGTTATTCCGAGGCACGCGCTGCTTCGCATCCACGACTCCGAAGAACGATTTCGGCAGCGCATTGCTTCGTCCCATACCGTAGAGCAGGCGGGCAGCGCCGATCTGCGAGCCCATGCCCGATCCGAAGTTGGCGACCAGCAGAGTGAAGCCGATAATGCCGAACATCGGCTTCCAGGCGCGGCCGGCGACGTGAACGAAGGCCGTGTCGACGTCCGGAAAAGGCTGCGATGCGGGCCAGATCAACTGCGCGACGTAGACCTCAATGGCAGATAGAATGCCGATCACGAGGCAGGTCAGCACCGTTGCCAGCAGAATATTGCGCCGTGGGTTTTCCGCCTCCTCCGAGAGCGTGGAGATGCCGTCGAATCCGATGTAAGTGAGTACCGCGATCGATGTTCCACCGAGCACGGCCTTCGTGTTCCATAGCGTCGGGTCGTAGAAGGGTCGCGTATAGAAGCCAGCGCCATCGTGCGGATGCCCAAAGATGTAGCGCGCCGCGACCACAAAGAAAATGGCAATCACCACGCCCATCGCCGCCGCCAGCGCCGAGTTCACCCGGGCCGAAGTTTTCACTCCTTGGACGTTCAGGAGCGTAAACACCATCGCAAAGAAGACCGCCCACGCCCAGTAGGGCACGCCGGGAGCAAACACGTGCGCCTGCTGGCTGCACCAGATCGTGCAGATGATCGGATTGAGCATGTAATCCATCACCATGCTCCAACCGGTAACGTAACCCAGAGCGGGATTGATTTCCTGGCCGACGTAGGTGAAGGCCGAACCGGCGCTGGGATAGGCGCGCGCCATACGGCCATAGCTAATGGCGGTAAACAGCATCGCTACCATCGCGATCAGGATCGTCGTGACCACGTGCCCATGTCCGCGATCGCTGAGCACCCCGAATACCGACATGGGGGCAACCGGTTGAATTACGATGACGCCATACAGAATCAAGTCCCAGAGCGTGAGCGTGCGCCTCAGGCGCGGCACGTCAGCGGGCGGGTTGGCAGTAGAACTCATTCACGATCTCAAAACAAAACCCCATTATCCTGCGGAGATAACGGGGTTCGGGGAAGGCTTACTCGCGGGTCGCAACTAGACCCAGCCGCAGTCCACAAAATTCCTCTCGAATTCTATACGGAAGGGATATTCTGTCAACGAAAAAACATTGCATTAAAACGATTCTTGCCGAGTTTTGGTAAAACTCAGGATTTCGGCGGAATCAGCGGAGTGCAGGTCGACCATCATGAACCAAAGAATGCGTCTTCTACTCTTGCTCTTTCCTATCTGCCTTGGCTTTGTCCAAGTCAACCTCGCCCAGACCATCGAAAGTAAAACCGTCCAAGAACGGCTAAGCTATACCGCCTCTGCGCGTCTGCTGGTGATTCACGCGGACGATCTCGGCATGAATCACTCCGTCAACCGCGCCACGTTCGAGGCTCTCGAAAAGGGCTGGATTACTTCCGCCAGCATCCTTGTCCCCTGCCCGTGGTTTCCCGAGGTGGCGCGTTGGGCGAAACAGCATCCGAACGCCGATCTCGGCATCCACCTGGCGTTGACCAGTGAGTGGACCGATCTGCGCTGGGGCCCGGTCAGCGGCGTGGGCAGAGTCCCTAGCCTCGTCGATACCCATGGATACTTTCCCCTCGACACGCCCGACGTTACCCAACGCGCGAAGATGCCGGACGTGGAATACGAATTGCACTCGCAGATTGACCGCGCGAAAAACGCGGGCATTCCGGTCACACACCTTGATATGCACATGGCCGGCATGGTGTCCTCTGGCGAACTCTTCGGCGTGTACCGAAAACTGCGCGACGAATACAAACTCCCGATTCTTTTGGAACCCTCGGGAACTCATGGCTCGCCCGCAGGAAGTTCTGTGACCGCGGAGGAGGCCACGGTACAACGCGTCGTCACCATGGAGCCCGGCGTCGCGCCCAACAGCAAAGATTGGCTCGACTGGTACAAGAAGCAACTTGCGCCACTCCCGCCGGGTGTATATCAACTCATTGTGCATCTAGCCTACGACGACGAGGAAATGCGCGGCGCCACCTGGGACCATCCCGATTGGGGCGCAGCCTGGCGTCAACGCGACCTGAATATGGTGAAGAGCGCGGAGTTCCGGCAGTTCCTAAAGGAGCAGGGATTCGTGCTCGTGACCTGGAAAGATCTGGCGAAAGCGCGGCAGCAATGAAGCCATGCGCCCGCCTTCAGGTTAGAAAGAAATCGATTCGGGAGCAGGCAAAGCGACCGTCTCCTTAATCCCCTGCCCCTCCGTGATGGCGTAGATCTTGTCCGCGGCCACGTCCTTGAAGCTTTCCGTCTTGCCGGACGGCCAACGCACTTCAACCAAGTCAATCTTTGCCGCCGACCCCAGCCCGAAATGAAGGCGCAGATCGTTCTGCGAAAGATAACTTCCGCCGCCGCGCACTTCGTCGAACTGCGTCATCCCTCCGGCATGAATGGTGACGCGCGCACCGATCGCCGCGCGATTGCTCTTGGTTCCCACCAGACGGAACAGCACACGGTGGTTCGGGATTCTATTTGTGTTAAGCAACAGCGACGGCGGCTCGCCCACGTTGAGCAAAACGATGTCAACGTTGCCGTTGTTAGCGATGTCTCCAAAAGCGGCTCCCCGCCGGGATTTCACCGGCATGTCGGCTAACCCAGCCGCCTTCGAAACTTCTTCGAACGTTCCGTTGCGCAGGTTGCGATGCAACAGCATCGGCTGGGCGTAGGCGGCGCTTCCCTTCACGTTGTCCATCTGCGGATAGACGTGTCCGTTCCCCACGAACAGGTCGAGCCAGCCGTCGTTGTCCATATCGAAAAACGCCGTACCCCAGCCCACCAGTGGCAAGCTGGGCTGCCCGAGATGCGATGGCATGGCGACATCTTCGAATCCCCGCGCCGCCTGGTTGCGATAAAGCGTGTTGGGCTGGTCGGCAAATTCAGTAATGAACATCGAGAGGCGGCCGCTGTGGTCGTAGTCGCCCCAAGTCACGCCCATGGAGCCGAGCGCCTGCCCTTCACTGTTCAGCGCGATGCCGCCGACCATGGCCTCGTCACTAAACGTCCCGTTGCGATTATTGTGATAGAGATGATTGGGAGTGGCGTCATCCGCGACGAACAGATCGGGCCAGCCGTCGTTATCGTAGTCGCCCCAGGTCGCGCCCAGTCCGTAGTATTTTTCGGGATCATCAACCCCAGCTTTTTTCGACACTTCTTCAAACGTGCCTTCACCGTGATTGTGGTAGAGCAGATCGGTCTCGCCCTCCATTCCCCACGGCCCGCACTGCACCGGCACACCTTTGAACTGGCAGAACTTGGTTGAGCCGAAGGCAGGCAGGTCGTTCATGTCCACGTGAACATATCGTGAGACGAACAAATCGACGTTGCCATCGCGGTCGTAATCCGCCCAAGCCGCGCCCGTAGAAAAGCCGCCTCCACGCACTCCAGCCTTGTCAGTGACGTCTTCGAAAGTGCAATTCCCTTTGTTGCGATAAAGCGCATTGCCGCCGTAGCCAGTCACGAAGAGATCGAGGTTGCCATCGTTGTCGAAGTCGGCGACGGCAACGCCCATGCCCCAACCTTTGCGCGTGAGTCCGGCTTTCTCCGTGATGTCGGTGAACTTCAGGCCCGCGTCCTGATGCCAGAGCGTGACGAGGAGATCGCCACCCTGTTTATAGCGATCGACCGTCGAGCCGTTGACCATCACGATGTCGAGTTTGCCGTCATTGTCGCAGTCGAACAGACCCACCCCGCCGCTCATGGACTCGATAACATAGTATTTTTCGCGAGAGGAGATGTGGGAGGCGGTCAGACCAGCCTGAGGTGCGCTGTCGCGGAAGATTGGAACGGGGG
>Ga0209283_10002133_pt1 | contig 11003 bp, 17 predicted proteins | sample CZO8metaG_2_FD_188354 | JGI IMG/M metagenome (GOLD analysis project Ga0209283, IMG submission 188354) | Vadose zone soil microbial communities from the Eel River Critical Zone Observatory, Northern California, USA - CZOApr15con2H1.8 metaG... | ecosystem: Environmental > Terrestrial > Soil >...
GGCAAGGGGCTGGACATCGACCACGAGAAGGAGCGGGCCATCGTCGAGAAGCTGATGGTCTTCAAGCGCCACTACAAGCGCGGCCGCAACCCGGCGCAGCCGGAGGGCGGCATCGTGGAGAAGAACGGGTCCATCCACCTCTCCAACCTCTCTCTGCTCGATCCGGAGTCGAAGAAGCCGACCCGGATCGGCACCAAGCTGCTGGAGAACGGCAAGCGGGTGCGCTTCGCCAAGCGGAGCGGCGCGCAGATCGACCAGTAAGGATCAGACATGGCCGACGACAAGAAGACCAAGGAAGAGAAGCCCGAGAAGAAGCACGCCAAGGGCGAGGGTCCGCCCACGCCGCCCGCTGCGGGCGAGAAGAAGGCGAAGAAGGGCGGCAGGAAGGAGAAGGCGCCCGCGACCATCCAGGCCGCGCAGGGGAAGGCGCACGCCAAGGGCGACCATCCCGCGCGCCTCGCCGCCGCCTACAAGACCCAGGTGATCCCGCAGCTGATGAAGGACTTCGGGTACAAGAACCCCATGCAGGTCCCGAAGATGGAGAAGATCGTCGTCAACATGGGCCTCGGCGAGGCGATCAACAACAACAAGTTGATCGAGCAGGCCGAGGAGCAGCTGATGGCGATCAGCGGCCAGAAGGCCGTGGTGACCCGCTCGCGCAAGAGCATCGCCAACTTCAAGCTGCGCGAGAACCAGGCCATCGGCTGCATGGTCACCCTGCGCAAGGACCGCATGTACGAGTTCTTCGACCGCCTGGTGAGCATCGCGCTGCCTCGGGTGCGCGACTTCAAGGGCGTGTCGTCCAAGTCGTTCGACGGGAAGGGGAACTACACGCTCGGCATCAAGGAGCAGATCATCTTCCCCGAGATCAACTACGACAAGATCGAGAAGATCAAAGGCATGAACATCACCATCGTGACCACCGCCCGGAACGACGAGGAAGGCCGGGCGCTCCTGCGCCACATGGGCATGCCCTTCCGCACCGCGTAAAGGAAACGAAATGGCCAAGCTGTCGAAGATCGCCCAGGCGAAGCGGCTCGCGCAGAAGCCCAAGTTCAAGGTGCGGGCGTACCACCGCTGCCCCCTCTGCGGGCGGAGCCGCGCCTTCCTGAACAAGTTCCAGATGTGCCGCATCTGCTTCCGCAACCGCGCCCTGAAGGGCGAAGTCACCGGAGTGATCAAGTCGTCTTGGTGAGTCAAGCAACTCCCGGCCGAAGGCCGGGCAGGGGAGCGGGGCTTTAGCCCCGCGACAAATCGAAGTTCACCAGCCCGCGCGCCTGTCCCCTGCGAGGTACGGCGGGCCGGAGGTAGTCACGTGAGCATGACCGATCCCATCGCGGACCTGTTGACCCGGATCCGCAACGCGCAGCGCGCCGGCCTGGAGCAGATCGACCTGCCCGGCAGCAAAATCAAGCAGCGCATCTGCGAGGTGCTGCGCGACGAGGGCTTCGTCCGCGAGGTCTCGACCAAGGAGGACGGCCAGCAGGGCGTCCTGACCGTGGTCCTCAAGTACGACGCGGACAAGCGCCCGGCGATCAGCGAGATCCGCCGGCAGTCCAAGCCGGGCCTGCGCCGCTACGTCTCGTACCGCGACATCCCGCCGGTGATGAACGGGCTGGGCATCGCGGTGCTGTCCACGTCCAGGGGCGTGATGGTCGACCGCGAGGCGCGCAAGCAGCACCTCGGGGGCGAGCTGCTCGCCACGATCTGGTAGGAGGGCGACATGTCCCGCATCGGAAGGCTTCCCATCAAGATCCCCGAGAAGGTGAAGGTCAACGCGCAGCCCGGGCTGGTCCAGGTCGAGGGGCCCAAGGGCAAGGTCGCGCAGAAGCTCGACCGCGAGATGAAGGTGACCGTCGAGAACGGGCAGGTGAAGGTCGACCGGCCGAACGACTCGCGCCGCTCGCGCCAGCTGCACGGCCTCTCCCGCACGCTGGTCGCCAACATGATCCAGGGCGTCACGCAGGGCTTCCAGCGGTCGCTGGACATCTCCGGCGTCGGGTACAAGGCGGAGCTGAAGGGCAAGGAGATCCACCTCGCGGTGGGCTTCTCGCACCCGGTCAGGTTCCCGCTCCCCGAAGGCGTCAGCGCCGAGTACGACGCCAAGGCGAACCGGATCACGGTGAAGGGGGCCGACAAGCACCTGGTGGGCCTCACCGCCGCGCAGATCCGCAAGGTGCGGCCGCCCGAGCCCTACAAGGGCAAGGGCATCAAGTACGCAGAGGAAACCATCCGCCGCAAGCAGGGCAAGACGGGGGCGACTTGAGGCCATGAGCGAATCCACCATCCAGAAGAAGCGCGACCTGCGCGAACGGCGCAAGACGCGCATCCGGTTCAAGGTGTCGGGCAGCTCCGAGCGGCCGCGCCTCTCCGTCTACCGCAGCCTGAACCACATCTACGCCCAGGTGATCGACGACGCGAGCGGCAAGACGCTCGCGTCCGCGTCGACGCTCTCGCCCGAGCTGAAGGATGGGAAGGGCAAGAAGCGCGAGCTGGCCAAGGAGGTCGGCAAGCTGGTGGCGAAGAAATGCCAGGCGGCGCAGATCGCCGCGGTGGTGTTCGACCGGAACGGATTCAACTACCACGGCCGCATCGCAGCGGTCGCCGAAGGGGCCCGCGAAGCGGGCCTGAAGTTCTAAGGAGACCGAATGGCGGCACCGATCAATCCGAACGACCTGCCCGAGCTGAACGACCGGGTGGTCCACATCAACCGCGTCGCCAAGGTGGTCAAGGGCGGCCGGCGCTTCAGCTTCAGCGCGCTGGTGGTGGTGGGGGACGGCCAGGGCCACGTCGGCGCCGGGCTGGGGAAGGCGAACGAGGTCCCCGAGGCCATCCGCAAGGGCGGCGAGCAGGCGAAGAAGAACCTCTTCAAGGTTCCGCTCGCGGGCAACACCATCCCGCACGAGGTGATGGGCCACTTCGGCGCCGGGCGCGTGCTGCTCAAGCCGGCCGGCGAGGGAACCGGGGTCATCGCGGGCGGCTCGGTGCGCGCGGTGCTCGAGGCGGTGGGGATCCGCAACATCCTCACCAAGTCGCAGGGCTCGCGGAACCCGCACAACGTGGTGAAGGCGGCGCTGGACGGCCTGCGCAGGCTGCGCAGCCCGGAGCAGATGGCGCGCTTGCGCGGCAAGGAGCTGGAGGAGATCCGTCCCCAGCAGGGAGCCTGAGATGGCACTGCGAGTGAAGCTCGTCCGCGGCCTCAGCGGCCACCCCGAGGACCACCGCGCCACCGTGCGCGGCCTGGGCCTCACCAAGGTCGGCCGCGAGCGCATCCTCCAGGACACCCCCGCCATCCGCGGCATGGTGAACAAGGTCTCCTACCTGCTTTCCGTGCAGGAGACCCCCGAGGAATTCAAGCCCTTCGGCCGCCGCTCCCTCGCCAAGCAACAGCGGGAAGCATCCAAACGAGCCGCGAGGTAGGGCTAAAGGACGAACGCGGAGACGCGGAGACGCGGAGATTGTTGGGTTGTTAGAACCGAAACTCCGCGCCTCCGCGTCTCCGCGTTGATCAGTGAGTCAGTACATCGAGTGTAGGCGGATGGTGGGGCGCCGAGCGAGCAGCGGGAAGCTGCGTTAGAGGAAACGAGATGAACGAGCTGAGCAGGTTGACTCCCCCGGCAGGTGGCGGAGTGAAGGAAAAGAAGAGGGTAGGCCGGGGGCAGGCGAGCGGGACCGGCAAGACGGCCGGGCGCGGCGGGAAGGGACAGAAGGCCCGCACCGGCAACATGAACTTCATCGGCTTCGAGGGTGGGCAGATGCCCATCCAGCGCCGCGTCCCCAAGCGGGGCTTCACCAACCCGTTCCGGGTGGAGTACGCCATCGTCAACGTGGGCGACCTGGAGCGCATCGATCCCAAGGAGCCGGTGACCCTCGAGTGGCTGCTGGCCGCCGGCACGCTCAAGGACGGCCGGGACGGGCTGAAGGTCCTCGGCGACGGCGATCTGACCAAGGCCATCACCGTGCGCGCGCACAAGGTGAGCGCGCAGGCGCGCCAGAAGATCGAGAAGGCCGGCGGAAAGATCGAGCTGATCGAGCTGCCCGCCCGGAAGACCCCGCAGCAGCGCAAGGCGGAGGAAAAAGCGGCCGCCGCCGCCGCGAAGGGCGCCAGGACCCCGAAAGCTTAGTAGAATCCCTGCTCCCGCGTAAGGTCGCGGGGGAGAGGCCACCGACGTGTCGTTCGCCAACGCCTTCAGCAACCTGTTCCGCATCCAGGAGCTGCGCAAGCGCCTCGCCTTCACCCTGGGGCTGCTCGCGGTCTACCGGATCGGCGTCTTCGTCACCTTGCCCGGCGTCAACCGGGTGGTGATGAAGAAGGCCATCGAGACGAGCGGCGGGTTCCTGAACCTCTTCAACCTCTTCACCGGCGGCGCCCTCGAGCAGCTCTCCATCTTCGCGCTGGGCATCATGCCGTACGTCAGCGCGAGCATCATCCTGCAGCTCCTCACCGTGGTGGTGCCGCAGTTGGAGAAGCTCTCCAAGGAAGGGGAGATGGGCCGGCGCAAGATCACGCAGTACACGCGCTACGGCACCATCCTGCTCTCCATCGTCCAGGGCTTCGGCATCGCCCGCTACCTGGAGTCCGTCCGCGCCGGCGCCGAGAGCGTGGTGCCCGACGACGCCAAGGGCTGGGGCTTCCGCGTCATGACCGTGATCACGCTCACCGCCGGCACCGCCTTCATCATGTGGCTGGGCGAGCAGATCACCGAGCGCGGTATCGGCAACGGCATCTCGCTGATCATCTTCGCCGGCATCGTGGCGCGGGTCCCGCAGGCCATGGTGCAGACCTGGACCACCTTCCAGGACAAGGCGGAGGGGTCGGACGTCGACCTGCTCATCCTGGCGGCGGTGATGCTGCTCACCATCGCGGTCATCACCTTCGTCGAGCGCGCCTACCGCAAGATCCCGGTGCACTACGCCAAGCGCGTGGTGGGCAAGCAGACCTTCAGCGGCCAGAGCACGCACCTGCCGCTCAAGGTCAACATGGCGGGCGTCATCCCGCCCATCTTCGCCAGCTCGATCCTGCTCTTCCCGGCCACGCTCGCCACCTGGATCCCGGCCTTCAAACCCTTCGCCGACGCCATGCAGCGCGGCGGCTGGATCTACGACGGCCTCTACGTCATCGGCATCATCTTCTTCGCCTACTTCTATACGGCGGTGACCTTCAACCCGGTCGACGTGGCGGACAACCTCAAGAAGTACGGCGGCTACATCCCGGGCATCCGCCCCGGCAAGAAGACCGCCGAGTACATCGACCACGTGCTCAGCCGCATTACTTTTGGTGGCGCCCTCTACATGTCCGCGGTCTGCGTGCTGCCCTCCATCCTGATCACCAAGTACAACGTGCCGTTCCAGTTCGGCGGCACCGCGCTGCTCATCGTGGTGGGCGTCGCGCTGGACACCGTGCAGCAGATCGAGAGCCACCTCATCACGCGGCACTACGAGGGCTTCACCGGCCCGCGCGGTCCGCGCATCCGCGGGCGCCGCGACGTCACCGGCGCGCCCGCCGCCGCGTAGAAGAGCGGGGGCACGAGCGTGCTGAACCTCATCTTCCTGGGTCCACCTGGAGCGGGGAAAGGAACCCAGTCGCAGCGCCTGGCCCAGCGGTTCGCCATCCCGCAGCTCTCGACCGGAGACATCCTCCGGCGCGCGGTGGCCGAGGGGTCGCCCTTGGGCAAGCAGGCCAAGGCGCTGATGGATGCGGGCAAGCTGGTGCCGGACGAAGTGGTGAACGCCATCGTCGAGGAAGCGCTGGCGCGTCCCGAGGCGCGGCGCGGCTTTCTGCTGGACGGCTACCCGCGCACCGTCGCGCAAGCGACCGCGCTGGACGAGATGCTCGCACGGCGCGGACGCAAGCTCGATTACGTCGTCTCCCTCGACGTGCCGGTCGAGGTCCTGGTCGATCGCCTGAGCGGCCGGCTCACCTGCCCGAAGGACGGATCGACGTATCACGCGCGCACCAACCCCCCGAAGAGGCCGGGCCTCTGCGACAGCGACAGCACCCCGCTCGTGCAGCGCCCCGATGACCAGCCCGGGGCGGTCCGGCGCCGGCTCGCCGAGTACCAGAACAAGACAGCGCTGCTGACCGACTACTACAAGCCGCGCGGGGTGCTGCGCACCATCGAGGGCGTGGGCACGCCCGAGGACGTGGAGGGCCGCATCGTCTCGGCGCTCCGCGACAACCTCACCGCGGGGCCTGCGAACCCCTGATGGGCATCGAGCTGAAGACATCCGACGAGATCGCCGTGATGCGCGAGGCCGGGCTCGTCGTCTTCGAGGTGCTCGAGGAGCTGGAAAAGCTCGTCGAGCCGGGCATCACCCTGGAGGAGCTGGATCAGGCCGCCCGGCGCGAGACGGAGAAACGCGGGGCCACCTGCGCCTTCAAGGACCTGTATGGCTTCCCCAAGCACATCTGCATCTCGGTGAACGACCAGGTGGTCCACGGCATCCCGGGCAAGCGGAAGCTGCAGGACGGCGATCTCGTCAAGCTGGATCACGGCGCGGTGGTGCGAGGCTGGTACGGAGACTCGGCGCGGACCGTGCCGGTCGGCAAGGTCTCGGCGGAGGCGCAGAAGCTCCTCGAGGTGACGCACGAGAGCCTGGAGGCGGGTATCCGCGCGATGGTGGCGGGGAACCGGGTCTCGGACATCGGCGCCGCCGTCGAGGCGGTGGTCGCTCCACACGGCTACGGGATCGTGCGCGACTACGTCGGACACGGCATCGGCAAGCGGCCGCACGAGGACCCGCAGGTCCCCAACTACGGCCCCGCCCGCTGGAGCCGGGGGCAGCCGAATCCGCGCCTGCGCGCCGGCCTGGTGCTGGCGGTCGAGCCGATGATCAACATCGGCACCCACGAGACCCGCACGCTGGGAGACGGCTGGACGGTCGTCACCCGGGACGGGAAGTACTCGGCGCATTTCGAGCACACCATCGCGGTCACCGAGGCGGGGCCGGAAGTGCTGACGCGCCCGTGATCGCGCTGCTCGCCGCCGCCGCCGCAGGGCACGTGTACGTGCTCCCTTGGGCCGTGCTCTTCGAGCTGCCGGTCCCGGGCGAGAAGGCCTGCGCCGTGAGCTCGCTCCGGTACGGGCCGCCCGACGGCAAGTGGGAGCGCGGCAGCCAGCAGGAGAAGCCGGCGTCGTGCGAGTTCCGGCAGTTCGCCCTGCCGGGTCCGCTGCTCCCTATCTGGGCCGAGCCTGCGGAGCTCGCCGAGGTGACGGTCACCTACGCGGTGCAGGGCAGCGGCGAGCCGCAGACGATCTCGCTCACGGCCGAGTCGATCGACCCCGCGACCCTGGCAACGCCGGCCGGCCCGCTCACGGCCACCGTCCAGAAGGTGAAGGGCAACGTCCGCTCGGTGGTCACCAATGGCTCCTCGCACCCGGTGCTGCTCGGCGACGCGATCGCGGCCCGGAACAAGCCCCGGGACGACTGCCGCGGTCCCGGGCCGGTGGCGGTGCTGCAGAAGGGCGAGTCGCTCCTCGACATCCGCCCCGGCCTGCTCTCGCCATCGATGCAGGTCTGGGTCGCGGCCTTCACGGGCCGCAGGCAGTGCACCTGGGTGAAGGCGGCGACCCGGCACCGCTGAGGCCGCCGGGCAGCCGGCCGAGCGGCCGGAGCGTATGCCGTGATGTCCGCTCCGGGGAAAAAGCACAGCGCGGCCCTATCGGCGGCGACTGGCTTCCTTGACACTGCGCGGCGCCCCTGTTATCAGCACCGGTCCCTTCCCGCCGGGGAGGCCCCAGCCGCTCGCGAGGCGGCAGTCGGGGTGCGGCGGGGAAGGGTGCGAAACGCTCGGTTGTTCAGTGGTTTTCAATCCCGGCGAGCTGGAGGAAGCCGTGAAGGTCCGCGCTTCGGTGAAGAAGATCTGCGTGAAGTGCAAGGTGATCCGCCGCAAGGGCGTGGTGCGCGTGATCTGCGCCGCGAATCCGCGCCACAAGCAGAGGCAGGGGTAACGCATGGCTCGTATTTCCGGAGTGGACCTTCCCCGCGAGAAGCAGATCCAGATCTCGCTCACGTACCTCTACGGGATCGGCAACACCAGCGCGCGCAAGGTATGCGCCCTGGCGCAGATCGACCCCACCAAGCGGACCAAGGACCTGACCGACGACGAGGTCCACCGCATCCGCGAGAGCCTCGAGCAGAGCTACAAGGTGGAGGGTGACCTCCGCCGCGAGGTGAGCCTCAACATCAAGCGGCTCATGGACCTGGGCTGCTACCGCGGCCTGCGCCACCGCAAGGGCCTGCCCGTGCGCGGCCAGCGCACCCACACCAACGCGCGCACCCGCAAGGGGCCGAAGCGCGGCATCGTCCGCCGCGCCGTCGCCGCGCCGCCCCCCAGGGCGTAACGAGAGGACCGACAGCACATGGCCGAAGAGCAGAAGCCCGCAGCCACTCCCGCCCCCGCCGGCGCGGCCGGAGCCACTGCGCCGACCCCGAAGAAGGGGAAGAAGAAGACGAAGAAGAACGTGCAGACGGGGATCGTCTACATCCAGAGCACGTTCAACAACACGATCATCACCATCACCGACGTGAGCGGGAACGTGCTCAGCTGGTCGTCGGCCGGCGCGCGCGGCTTCAAGGGCTCGCGCAAGTCGACGCCCTTCGCCGCGCAGGTGGCGGCGGGCGACGCGGCCGCCAAGGCCATGGAGCACGGACTCAAGAACGTGACGGTGCTGGTGAAGGGCCCGGGCGCGGGCCGCGAGTCGGCGCTGCGCGCGCTGGCCGCCGCCGGCCTGAAGGTCTCGCTCATCCGCGACATCACGCCCATCCCGCACAACGGTTGCCGGCCGCCCAAGCGCCGCCGCGTGTAGAAGGACGCAAAGACGATGGCTCGCTATACCGAAAGCTCCTGCCGCATCTGCCGGCGCGAAAACTTGAAGATGTACCTGAAGGGCGACCGCTGCTACACGGACAAGTGCGCCATCGAGCGCCGCCCGTACCCGCCGGGCCAGCACGGCCAGGGCCGCGCCAAGTTCTCCGAGTACGGCGTGCAGCTGCGCGAGAAGCAGAAGGTGAAGCGCCTGTACGGCCTGCTCGAGACGCAGTTCCGCGGCTACTACGCGCGCGGCTCGGCCGCCAAGGGCAAGACCGGCGAGAACCTGCTCCAGTTCCTCGAGCAGCGCCTCGACAACGTGGTCTTCCGGCTCGGCTTCGCCGACACCCGCGCGGAGGCGCGCCAGCTGGTGCGGCACGGCCACTTCCGCGTGAACGGCAGGAAGGTGAACATCCCCTCCTTCCAGGTCAAAGTCGGCGACGAGATCGCGGTCAAGGACAAGAGCACCAAGGTCGTCCGCATCAACGAGGCGCTGGAGGCGGTGGAGCGCCGCGGCGTGCCCGCCTGGCTCGAGCTGGACAAGGGCGCCTTCAAGGGCACGGTGAAGGCGCAGCCCTCGCGCGACGACATCACCATGCCCATCCAGGAGCAGCTCATCGTCGAGCTCTACTCGAAGTAAGCGGTACGGAAGCAGCACGCGGCGGACGACCCGATGGAGCCCGGAATCGTCCGGGAGCAGGGCGGCGCCGCAAAAGGAGAAGCAACAGTGGCAGACGCTTTGATGACCAAGAACTGGCGCGACCTGATCAAGCCCCGCGGGCTGTCCGTCGATCAGGAGTCCTTGACCGACACCTACGGCAAGTTCGTCGCCGAGCCGCTCGAGCGCGGCTTCGGCATCACCCTGGGGAACGCGCTCCGGCGCGTGCTGCTCTCCTCGCTGCAGGGCGCGGCGATCACCTCGATCCGTGTCGAGGGCGTGGAGCACGAGTTCACCACCATCCCCAACATTGCCGAAGACGTGACGGACATCATCCTGAACCTCAAGGAAGTCCTGCTGCGCATGCACACGCAGGAGGAGAAGACCATCCGCATCGAGGTCGAAGGCCCCAAGGAAGTGAAGGCCGGCGACATCGTGGTCGACCAGGACGTCGAGGTGCTCAACCCCGGCCACCACCTCTTCACCATCAGCGAGGGCGGGCGCGTGCGCATGGAGATGACCGCCCGGCGCGGCCGCGGCTACGTCCCGGCGGAGCGGAACAAGGTGGCGGGCGCGCCGATCGGGGTGATCCCCGTCGACTCGCTCTTCAGCCCGATCAAGAAGGTCAACTACCAGGTTACCAATGCGCGCGTCGGCCAGGTCACCGACTACGACCGGCTCGCGCTCGAGGTGTGGACCAACGGGAGCATCTCGCCGGCCGACGCGGTGGCGTACGCGGCGAAGATCGTGAAGGAGCAACTGTCGATCTTCATCAACTTCGACGAGACGCAGGAGCCCGCGCCGCTCGAGACGCCGGTCAAGGCGGAGGAGAAGCTCAACGAGAACCTCTTCCGCTCGGTGGACGAGCTGGAGCTCTCGGTGCGCTCGGCGAACTGCCTGCAGAACGCCAACATCAAGACCATCGGCGACCTGGTGCAGAAGACCGAGGCGGAGATGCTCAAGACGAAGAACTTCGGCCGCAAGTCGCTGAAGGAGATCAAGGAGATCCTCGCCGAGATGGGGCTCTCCTTGGGCATGAAGCTGGACAACTGGCCGCCGAAGGCGCCCACCGCGCCGGCGCCGATGCTCAAGCAGTAACCCTGGGAGACCGACGATGTCGCGCCACATGAACACCGGCCGCAAGCTGAGCCGGAACACCAGCCACCGCCGGGCGCTCCTCGACAACCTGGTGCGCAGCGTGATCCTGAGCGAGAGCATCCGGACCACGACCGCCAAGGCGAAGGAAGCGCGCCGGGTGGTGGAGAAGATCATCACCAAGGCGCGCGAGGGGACGCTGGCGGCGCGGCGCAACGTGCACCGCACCGTCCGCGATCAGGCGGCGCTGGCGAAGCTGTTCGACTCCATCGCGCCCCGTTTCAAGACCCGCCCGGGCGGCTATACGCGCATCGTCCACGTGCAGAACCGCGTGGGCGACAATGCGCCGATGGCCATCCTCGAGCTGGTGGAGAAGTCGAAGGCCGAGGACAAGCCCACCGAACCGGAGAAGAAGGCCAAGAAGCCCTCCAAGTCCGA
>Ga0209283_10002137_pt1 | contig 10999 bp, 10 predicted proteins | sample CZO8metaG_2_FD_188354 | JGI IMG/M metagenome (GOLD analysis project Ga0209283, IMG submission 188354) | Vadose zone soil microbial communities from the Eel River Critical Zone Observatory, Northern California, USA - CZOApr15con2H1.8 metaG... | ecosystem: Environmental > Terrestrial > Soil >...
GGCCGGTTCTCGTCCAGGAGTTCGATGAGCTGCTCGTGGACCGCGGCGAACGGCTGGATGAAAACTTCGATGTGCCCACCGCAGGCGAGCCCCACCGAGAACGCGACGTCGTCGGCGACTCCGAAGGCAGCGACCTTGGGCTCGCGCGCTTTCAACACCTTCTGCGCTTCCTCGAACACCGCGCCTTCGATGCAGCCGTTCGAGACCGAGCCCGCCATCTTGCCCGACCGCGTTGCGACCATCTTCGAACCGAGGGGGCGCGGGCTGGAACCCCACGTCTCGACGACCGTGGCCAGGGCGATCTCCTCTTTGTTCTCGGTCCACGCCTTCAGCTCGCTCAGGACTTCGCGCATGCGCCTTTCACCGTCTCCGGGCAGGCCGGCTGTCGAGGCCGGCCAGCAACCGTCCGAGGTCATCGAGCGCCTGCACGTTGTGCACTGCTAGGAAGTCATCGCAATAAGGAAGCGCGGCCACCATGCCCCGAGTCAGCGGCTGGTAGCCCTCCGACCCCAGCAGCGGGTTCAACCAGATCAGCCGGTGCGCGGAGCGCCGCAGGTGGATGAGCTCCGCGGTGAGCTGAGCCGGATCGCCGCGATCCCATCCGTCGCTGACAATGATCACGACCGCGCCGTGGCCGAGCACGCGCCGAGCCCAGCGGCGGTTGAAGTCGGCGAGCGCTTCGCCGATGCGTGTACCTCCGCTGAAATCGTGCACGCCCTTGCTCACGGATGTGAGCGCCTTGTCGAGGTCGCGCTGGCGCAGCAGTCGTGTGATGCGAGTGAGCCGGGTCGAGAACACGAATGCCTCGAGGTCCTCGCGCCGTGCAATCGCGTGGGCGAAGATCATGAGAACTCGCGAATACCGCTCCATGGAGCCGCTGACGTCGCACACGAGGACGAGCGGTCGCCGCCGCAGCCTCGGCCGGCGCCTGAACAGGCGCACAAGCTCGCCGCTGGAACGGATCGCATGCCGGGCGGTACGCCGCAGGTCGATCGCGCCCGATCTCGCCGCGCGAAGCCGGCGCGTCCGGCGTTCGGCGACGCGCCACGGCGCCTGCTCGAGCAGGCGCCGGACCTGCTCTGTCTCCTGCCATGTCATCGCGTCGAAGTCTTTGTGGCGCAGCAGCTCCTCGGCGCTGTAGCCGCTCGAGGTCTCCGGCACGGTGCGCGGCTCCTGCTCGCGATTCATCTGCGAGGTGTTCAGGCCGAGCGCGTTCGCCCAAGCCTTCGCGCGCTCCGGTGACAACGGCAGGGAACGCGTCCGGCCCGGCATGACCCCGGCCGAGGCGCGCGGATCGGGCGGCGCCCAGAAGATGTCGAAAGCGGCCTCGAAGGTCGCGATCTCGTCTTTCCGGCTGACGAACACGGATCTCAGCGCGCCGCGAAAATCACGCTCCTTCTTGAGGTCGATGAAGGTGAGCGCTCGGGTGGCGTCGGTGAGCCTGCGCGGGCCGGCTTCGAGGCCGGCGTCATGGAGCAGCCGGGCGAACGCACCCAGAGGGGGCAGCAGATCCGCCTGGGCTCCTCGCTCCCCTCTCCCCGACCCTCCCCCCTGCAGGGGGAGGGAGCCTGCCTCAGGCACCTCTAGCCCTCTCGACCAGGGCCGGTACCTGCTGACGGATTCGCTCCAGGTCCTCCTGGTACTTGAGCGCCGAGCCCAGGGTCGCGTCGACGAGCGAGGCGTCGATCCGAGTGGCGCCGAGGGCGGCGAGAGATCGGGCCCAGTCGAGGGTCTCCGCCACTCCCGGCACCTTGTACAGCTCCATGGTGCGAAGGCCCTGGACGAGGGCGGCCACCTCTCGAGCCAGACCATCGGCCGCCTCCGGGGCGCGCGCGCGCACGATCTCGACCTCCTTCTCGAGGTCGGGGTAGTCGATCCAGTGGTAGAGGCAGCGGCGCTTGAGCGCGTCGTGCACCTCGCGGGTCCGGTTCGAGGTGATGACCACGAACGGAGGTTTCTTGGCCTTGATGGTCCCGATCTCGGGGATGGAGACCTGGAAGTCGGAGAGCAGCTCGAGCAGGAACGCCTCGAACTCCTCGTCTGAGCGGTCGATCTCGTCGATCAACAACACTGGTGGCGTGGGGTCGTCGTTGTCGATGGCGTCCAGCAGCGGCCGGCGCAGCAGGAACTCGGAGCTGAAGATCTCCCGCTCTGCGGTCCTGCGGTCCTCGCCCTCCCCGAGTAGACGGATGTGGAGCAGCTGCCGCGGGTAGTTCCACTCATACACCGCGTGCGCGAGGTCGATGCCCTCGTAGCACTGCAGGCGGATGAGGCGCGCGTCGAGCACCTCGGCCATGACCTTGGCGGCCTCGGTCTTGCCGACGCCGGCTTCGCCCTCGATGAAGAGCGGCTTTTCTAGCTTCAGCGCCAGGAAGATGGACGTGGCGAGACCGCGGTCGCCGATGTAGCGGCGCTCGCGCAGGCGCCGCTCGACATCGTCGATGCTCGCCGGAGCCGTCATCCCGTCAAACAGTACCGGGCCTTCAGCCCGCTTGTTCTATGGCCCTCTTCGTAAGCACTCGCGCCAGGTGCTTCTTGTATTCCGGGCTGGCCCGAAGGTCGCCCGACGGGTTGAGTCCATCGGACGCATGCTGGGCCGCCTCCTCGGGCTTGGCACCCTTGTGCAAGGCGTCTTCGACCGCCTTCGCGCGCACCGGGATCGGACCGACATTCGTCAAGCCGATGCGCCAGCCGCCGTTCATCTTCTGCGCGGCGGCACCGACGATGGCCCAGTCGAACAAGCGGCGCCGGAACTTGATGTACTTGTGCGGGCCGTCGGCCACAGGGAATACGACCTCGGTGACGATCTCGTTGGCGGCCAGCGGCGTCGTGAACAGGTCCTTGAAGAAGTCCTTGGCGTGGATCTTCCGCTTGTTGGTGACGATCTCGGCGTCGAGCATCAGGGCGATCGTCGGGTAGTCGCCCGCCGCGTCGGCGTGCGCGATCACCCCGCCCATCGTGCCCATGTTTCGGACCTGGTTGTCGCCCACCTCGCCCGCGACCTCGGCCAGGATCGGCAGCTTGTCCTTGAGCACGTTGGAATTCTGGATCTGGACGTGCCGTACGAGAGCGCCGACGTGCACCTTCGAGCCTTCCACCTTGATCTGGTCAAGGCCCTTGATGCCGTTGATATCGACGAGCGCTGTTGGCTGCGCTAGACGCAGGCGCATGAGCGGGATGAGGCTGTGCCCGCCTGCGAGCACCTTGGCGTCATCGCCGTACTTGTCTAGTAGCTTCGATGCCTCATCCACCGACGAGGCGCGGGAGTATTCGAATGCGGCCGGGATCACTTGCGTGCCTCCTTTCCGTCGTGTCCATCGCGCGACGTGCCCCGCGCGTTCTGCATCTGTTTCCAGATTCGGTCCGGGCTGGCAGGCATATCGACGTGCTTGATGCCCAGCGGCGCCAGCGCATCGCAAATGGCGTTGATGACCGCTGCGCTGGCGGCTATGGTGCCCGCCTCTCCGATTCCCTTCACGCCCAGCTCGTTGGTGGGCGTCGGCGTCACGGTGTGATCGAGCTCGAACATCGGAAATTCGTTGGCGGTCGGGACCAGGTAGTCGGTGAGCGTGCCTGTCCTCATCTGTCCCGACTCTTCGTCGTATACGACTTCCTCGTACAGCGCCTGAGCGATGCCCTGCGCAACGCCCCCATGAACCTGGCCGTCCACGATCATGGGGTTGATGATGTTGCCGCAGTCGTCGACGGCGATGTAGCGCTTGAGATCGACGTCCCCTGTTTCGGCATCGACCTCGACGATAGCGATGTGGGTGCCGAACGGAAATACAAAGTTGCTGGGGTCGTAATAGGCGACTGCTTCGAGGCTTTGCTCCATGCCTTCGGGCAAGTTCATACCGAACGACGCAAAGGCGATCTCGCCTAATGCTTTTCGCTTGTCCGGGCTGCCCTTGACGTAGAAGTGACCGTGGTCGAAGACGATGTCTTCCTCGGCCGCTTCGAAGATATGCGCGGCGAGCTTGGTCGCCTTGGCCACGACCTTCTTGGATGCCTTGTGCACAGCCATCCCGCCCACGGCGAGCGAGCGGCTGCCGTAGGTTCCGTAGCCGAAGGCCGGGCCCTCTGCGGTGTCACCATGCCGCATCTCGATCATGTCGTACGGCACCCCAAGGGTGTCGGCGACGATCTGCGGGAACGTGGTGTCGTGGCCCTGGCCATGCGAATGGGTACCGACGTAGACGGCGACTGAGCCAGTCGGGAAGACCCGCACCTGCGCCGATTCCACCAGCGCGATGCCCCCCGTTGCTGGCGCGGTTCCTGCGCTCGGCCCGAAGCCGCATATCTCGATCCAGCTCGAGAGACCGATCCCGAGATACCGGCCGTGCTTGCGGCCCTCCTCCTGCTCTCTACGCAGCTTCTCGTAACCGGCCATCTCAAGAGCCCTGTCCAGCGCCTTCTCATACGCGCCAGAGTCGTAGACCAGCCCGAAGTGGCTCGTGTGCGGGAAATCGGTGATGAAATTCTTGCGCCGGATCTCGGCCGGATCCATCTTGAGCTCGCCGGCCAGCAGGTCGATCATCCGCTCGCAGAGGTGGGTTGCCTCCGGGCGACCAGCGCCGCGGTAGGGGTCGGTCGGGACTCGATTGGTCAGGACACCGATCGTTCGGGCCGCGATGTGCTTCCAGTTGTAGGCGCCACCCGCGAGCAGGCAAGAGTTCGCTTGGAATGCGCTGAAGGTGCCCATGTAACCGCCGATGTCCATGTACTGAGTCACCTTCAGGAACACGAGCGTCCCGTCCTTCTTGGCACCAGCCTCGAGGTCGAAGATCATGCCGCGTCCATGCGTGGTGGTCTGGAGTGACTCGGTTCGAGTCTCGATCCATTTCACGGGACGGCCGCTGAGCTTGGCCGCGGCAGGAACGAGCCAGTCCTCCGAGTAGGGGCTGATCTTGCTGCCGAATCCGCCGCCGACGTCCGGAGAGATCACGCGGACTCGAGTTTCGGGTAAACCCATCGCTCCGGCCAAAAAGAGCCGGGCGAAGTGCGGGCTCTGGCTCGACATCCATACAGTCATGGTGCCGTCGCCCCTGGCGTATTCAGCGAGCACGCCGCGCGTCTCCATCGACGTCGGTGCGAGCCTTTGCTGGAGGATGCGTTGCTTGACGACGACGTCCGCTTCTTTCATGACCGCCACGTCGTCGGGTATGTACGTGAGATCCCAACCGAGATTGTCGGCCGCTCCGTCATGGACATGAGGGCTCTTTGGCTCGAGCGCCTTCTCGAGGTCCATCACCGCTGGCAGTTGCTCGTAATCGACGTCGATCAAGCTGCCTGCGTCGGCCGCCTGGTAGTTGGTCTCAGCCAATACCACTGCCACCGGCTCGCTCTGGTAAACGACCTCTTTCTCGGCGATCGGGAAGCGAGGCGGATTGTGCTTTTTCTCTGCGACGAAGGACGGTGTTACGGGCATGATGCCCGACAGAACCTTGGCGAAATCCTTGTGCGTGTATATGGCGACCACGCCTGGCGCCTTGCTGGCCGCAGTGATGTCGATGCTCTTGATTCGAGCGTGCGCGAATGGGCTCCGCACCACAGCCAAGGAGACTGTGCCGGGTCGGGTGAAGTCGTCTACGTAGTGGCCCTCGCCACTGACGAGGCGGGGATCCTCGCGACGGTGGATCTTGGCGCCGATCATGGTGGTGATTGCCATGGCTCAGCTCCTCCCAGCCGCGGACTTCTCACCGGCGCGCGCGGCACTCCCACCCATGGTCTTGGCGGCCGACCGCACCGACTTGATGATGTTCACGTAGCCCGTGCAGCGACAGAGGTTGCCCTCGAGGCCCTTCCGGATCTCGTCATCGGTCGGCCTCGGGTTCTCCGCCAACAGATAAGCGGCGGCCATGATCATCCCCGGCGTGCAGAAGCCGCACTGGAGGCCATGCTCGTCCCAGAACGCCTGCTGCAGCGGGTGGAGCTCACCATCCTTGGCCATGCCTTCGATCGTGGTGAGGCTCTTGCCTTCGGCCTGGACCGCGAACATGGTGCAGCTCTTAACCGCTTTGCCGTCGACGAGGATCGTGCAGGCCCCGCACTGGCTGGTGTCGCATCCGACATGGGTGCCCGTTAGGCCGGCGACGTCCCGTATGTAGTGCACGAGCAAGAGCCTGGGCTCGACCTCATCCTCGTGCCGGCGGCCGTTGATCGTAGTGGCGACCTTGTGCTTCATACGGTTCCTCCAACCCTGGTGAGGGCGCTTGTCGCGCCGGCGGGCAACAAAAGCTTGCCGAAACGGTCTCCGCTAATTGCGCTACTTTTACGCCGGAATTGCAACTAGAAAATTCCTTCCCTGTGGCTGCGCCCCCCGAGCGGGTGTTCGCCTACCTCCTGGACGTGAACAAAGTCGCCGGGTGCGTGCCTGGCGCTGAGCTCTCCGAGGTCGTCGACCCGAGCACCTTCAAGGGCAAGGTCAAGATCAAGGTCGGTCCGGTCACGGTCGCGTACAACGGCACGGCTCGAATCGTCGACCGCGACGACAGCACCCACTCCGCGTCGATCGAGGCGGAGGGGCGCGAGACGACCGGGCCCGGATCGGCTCGCGCGACAGCGCACATGAGCGTGGTCCCCGACGGCGCCGGCTCCACCGTCAAAATCGTCACCGAGTACAACGTCGCCGGCCGGGTGGCCCAATTTGGTCGCGGCGTCATGGAGGACGTGTCGCGCCGGCTGGTCGGAGAGATGGCGGCGTGCATCGCGGCCAACATCGAGGCCGAGGAGCCCCACTCGGCAGCGTCCGCCAATCCGTCGAGTTCGTCTTCGACGCAGGCACCGGCGCAGGCTCCGGCCACAGCGAAACCGGTCAATGCCTTCGGGCTGCTCTTCTCGGTCTTGTGGGCCCGGCTGCGCGGGCTGCTCGGGAGTAAGAGCTAGAGAGCTAGCCCAGGTAGAGCGCCAGCATCAGGTCGCGGTTGATCCAGATGGCCGGCTGCGTCCAGCTCTTCCCGGCAGTCCCGATGACCACCACGGTGACGTCAACCATGGGAAAGAACCGGCTCTTCATGAGGACTTCAGCGTGCATCTTCGGGTCTGACAGCTTCGGAAATTCCGCCGCCCCGGTGACCATGAAGCTGGTGCCCTGGAACATCACGAATCGCCGGATGACCTCCGGCTGGTCGGGCAGGGGCGCTTCCGCGTCGATGGTGCGGATGCCACACACCGCCAACTTGTTGAAGGTGCCCTCTGGCACGCCGTTGAGTGGCACCGCGCCAAGCATCAGCGGCTCCGCGCTCACGTTGCGAAGGTGGAAGAGCGACTCCGGATCGTTCATCGTGTCTCGAAGCCGGCCGCGGACCTGCATCTCCGCCGTGATGCGCTGGTACGCCGTCAGGACGTCGACCTTGACCCACGCGATGCTCGGGCCGACCCCGCCCATTGGTTGGGACATCTGACTTGGGAGGATAACTCCCCGGCTGCCAGAATTGGCCCGATGGACCTCGCGGAGGCGCGCCGGCGTATAGGCGAGCGCGCGGACCTGAACGCCTTCATCTCCATCTCCGCCGAGACCGGCAGCGGCACCGTGGTCGCGGTCAAGGACCTGGTCGATGTGGCCGGCATGGTCACGACGGCGGGCGGGATCATCCTCCCCGACGTGCCCGCCCCTGACGACGCGCCTGTCGTCAAGAGCATTCGGGCCCATGGCTGCGTGGTCGTCGGCAAGGCCAACCTGCACGAGTTCGCATACGGGGTGACGAGTGTCAATCCGCATTACGGAGCAGTGCGGAACCCTTACGACCCGAGCCGAGTCGCGGGCGGCTCGTCGGGCGGATCCGCAGTGGCGGTGGCGGCGGGGATGTGCGATTGGGCGATCGGAAGCGACACGGGCGGCTCAATTCGCGTCCCTGCGTCTCTGTGCGGCGTCGTAGGTTTCAAGCCCGCGCTGGGCAGCATCGACACCGCCGGCGTCATCCCGTTGAGCCACTCGCTGGACACCCTCGGGCCGATGGCGCCCGACGTGGCCACGGCGGCGACCGCGTACTCGATGATGGCCGGCGAATCGATTGCCTTTGAGTCGGCTCGCGCTCCGCGACTTGGTGTACCGGCGGGATGGGTCGCGGGCCTGGACGAGGAGACGGCTCGGGCATGGGCGCTGGTTTCCGACGGGATACCCGAGGTCGATTTTCCTGACCGCAAGGAGCTGTTCGACGTCGGGCTGACGATCCTGCTCGTCGAGGCTGCCGCGTACCACCGGCAGTGGGCGACGGAATGCCCGGAGAAATACGGCGCGGACGTCATCGGCCACATCAGGCGCGGGCTCGAGGTCCTGGCCGTGGATTTCGAAGCGGCGCAACTGGCATTGCCGCGCCTGCGCGTGCAGGCGCAGATCGCGATGGAACACGTCGACGCGCTCGTGCTTCCCGCCACGGCCATCGTCGCGCCCCCGATCAGCGCCGGAAGCGAGGCGCGCGAGCCGCTGGCGCGATTCACACGTCCGTTCAACACGACCGGGCAGCCGGTAGTAGCGCTACCGGCGCCGGTCCAAGGACTCCCAGTCGGAATCCAGGTGATCGGAAGGACCAACGAGGGCGCACTACGCGCGGCGGCGTGGCTCGAGCGCAAGTGGAAGCGTCGTCCATGAAGTCGAAGGACTTCTTCCCCGCTGTGTTCAGCCGCCACGCTGAGGCGTACCAGCGGCGCCTCGAGGACATCATGGCCCGAGGAGAGGCGCGCGGCCGGACCCGAGTGATCGAGCTGGCTGCGGCTCGACCCGGGATGCGGATCCTCGACCTCGCCTGCGGCCCTAGCAACCTGAGCCGGCGCCTGGCCGCACAGGTCGCTCCCGGCGGCGAGGTCATCGGCATCGACCTGGCGCCCGGCATGATCGAGCTGGCTCGCTCAGCCGAAATTCCGAGCGCGCGGTTCGAGGTCATGGACATCGAGCAGCTGGCGTTTGCCGATGCCACCTTCGATGGGGCCGTTTGCGGCCACGGGCTGCAGTTCGCCCCCGATCTCGGGCGGGCGCTGCGCGAAGCACGCCGCGTGCTCAAGGCAGGCGGCGGTCTCGCCGCCAGTGTTCCGGTCTCGACGGTGCCGGAGGCGGCCTGGAATCTCCTCTACACGGTGTTGGACCGCTGGCTCCCGCCCCGAACAGAGGTGGTCGACCAGAAGCCGACGCGGGACACGGTCGGAGACCGGCAGGCGTTGCGCCAGGCAGCGCTTGATGCCGGATTCGCCTCCGCGACCGTTGAAGTCATCGAGGAACAGGTCCAATGGGAATCGGCGGAGCACCTCGTTTCGATGTTCATGGGCTGGTGGGACTGCGCCTCCAGGCTGGATACGGTCGAGCCGTTAAGGCGGGAAGGCTTCATGCAGGATGCGGTCGCGACGCTCAAGCGCGAGCATCCTGGAACGATCTCCACCAGCGGGCGAAACCACGTACTCGACGCTCGCAGATGAGCCGCCTGTGCGCGAGCACGATCACGCTCATCGTCCTGTCCTGCGCGTGCACCGACCAGGCAGCTTCGGCCCCGCCGACCCCGACGCCGTCACCGAGCCCAATTGTGTTCGGTCCACCGCAGTACCGGGCGCTGTGGGTGGACGCATTCCACGACGGCATGAAGTCGCCGGCGCAGGTGGAGAAGCTGGTCGCCGACGCCCACCGCGCCAACCTCAACGCGCTGATCGTCCAGGTCCGCAAGGCAGGTGACGCGTACTTCAATCGTTCCGACGAACCACGCGCAGCCGACATCATTGGACCGGCAGACTTCGACCCGCTCGCATATGTGATCAAGCTTGGGCACGCCGCGGTCCCGCGCATCGAGGTTCATGCCTGGCTCAACACGTTCTTCGCAGGGGAGTCAAGCCAGGTCTATCTCCGGCATGGCGACGTCTGGGGCAACCGGGCGGATGACGGCAGCACAAGCGGCTATCTGGATCCCGGCGTGCCCGAGGTCCAGACCTACACGCACAAGGTATTCATGGACGTGGCCCAGAACTACGACATCGACGGCCTGCACATGGACTTCGTGCGGTATCCAGGTCTGGGGTGGGGTTACACCCCGGAGTCGTTGTCCTTGTACACGCTCGAAACTGGAACTCAGGGTGTGCCGTGGTCGGGCGACGAGAGGTGGCAGGCATGGCGCCGAGCACGGGTCACCGGTTTCGTCCGCGACCTCCATGACGACCTCAAGCGCGAGCATCCCAATGTCAAGCTGAGCGGAGCGCTCATCTGCTTCGGCGGCGGACCGCTGACTCCAGCCGACTGGCCGCGAACCTCCGCCTACTCTTCGGTCTTCCAGGATTGGAAAGACTGGCTGAGCAAGGGGTATCTCGATTTTGGCGTGCCCATGAACTACGACAGCGACTGGAGCGGCCTGGAGAAAGGTTGGTTCGAGCGCTGGTTGAACTTTGAGAAGGACTCGGGTTTCGCAAACCGTGTCGTCACCGGCGTGGGCGCCTTTCTGAACTATCCCGAAGAGACACTGGCGCAGATCAACCGCGCGCTCACACCATCGGCGAGAGGAAACAGCATCCTAGGGATCGCGATCTACTCATACGGCTCGACCTCGGTCTATGGCACGGACGACTTCTACGGCTATCCGGACCTCGCCGCCGGCCTGCCTCGGCAGCCGTACAGCGGCGGCATCAAAGACCAGGCCACGCTCGCGTTGCGCGCGCGCACGTTCAACGACTGGTTCATGACCCAGCTGGCACAGCCGGACTACTACCGGGATGTCCAGCGCGGATGGGTCCCGACTGCCCCCGTCTTCAGTCAGCCGGCGCTGGTGCCGATTCTTTCCCCTTCTTGATCGTGCCCTCGGCGTGAGCTACAGGGCAATGCCGCCCGCCAGCAACCTGTTGCGACTGGTCGCGTTCGCGGTGCCGGCGGGGTTGACACTCGCGGGAGTGCAGCCGGTCATGGGTGCGGCGACCGGGTCGGTGGCTGCAGGCTGGGCGGCCCAGCTGACCGGCCCCGCCATCGTCGCCGCCGGGCTGTTGTTCCTGGCAGCGCGGCGCTTCGACCGGGGCGACGCCGTGCAGCCGCCGT
>Ga0209283_10002139_pt1 | contig 10997 bp, 9 predicted proteins | sample CZO8metaG_2_FD_188354 | JGI IMG/M metagenome (GOLD analysis project Ga0209283, IMG submission 188354) | Vadose zone soil microbial communities from the Eel River Critical Zone Observatory, Northern California, USA - CZOApr15con2H1.8 metaG... | ecosystem: Environmental > Terrestrial > Soil >...
GAGCTAGTCCAGCACGTACAGCTCCACGCCAGGGACATCCATCAAATGGAAGTCCCGCGAGATAGAGCTCTCGAAATGGCCAAGTCAGTAGAAGCAACAGTAACAATCTGAGACTTCTAGAAAAGTATCTAGTACACGACCGTTAGAGAATAGGAGCGGATGCGCAGCATTGTTAGGATTGTGTATTGATAGCCGCTCGTGGTTTCCTATGCCTGGCGTATGTCATGATCAGAATTGTCAAACCTGCCAATGCTAGTGGGATTCCTACAAGACTGACCCCCGATGAGAGAAAGAAGAAGAAAACAGAGAAACCTGTGAGGTAGACACCTATCATGGCAGCTCGTTCTCGGATGCTCAGTTTGAGAAGTTCTTCTTTCAACTGGGCGCGGTAGCGAAGAAAGAGTGTTGCGATTATTACGAAGGAAATGGCCGCGATGAAGAATACGTATGTGAGTTCTGATTGATAGTTGTTGAAGGTCAACAGCAAGCCGACTTCGTCGCCGACGAATCCTGCTCCTAGTCCGTACAGAACAGCGTAGAGCCTGTAGAGTCTTTCATTTCTCCAAGCGATACCCATCCAACCAGCCACGCTAATCAGGGCAATGCCATACCAGAAATGATGAAGATGAATCCCGCCCTGCATCACAACCGTGGTGGGAAAGAGAGTCGCGAATAATCTAGAGCCAAAGAAGCTGACTACGAACGCAAGTGTTGCAATGAATGTAAGTCCATGCCTGAATTGCCCTCCAAGAAATTCTCGTGACATGGCTTAGGAACTGTCACCCATCCGTATTTCCAAATTGCGGACCAATCATCCAAGCAGAGGTCGATATGCGGCAATTCAGAATAATACTGATAAGCCTGAATTTTCAGGGCCAGTCGAACAATATGACACAGAGTAATGTACCTGCAACCAGTTCAGCGTCCAGCAAGCTACGACAGCCGAAGTACATCGCCGCAATCGTCCTGATAATCATAATCATCGTCTCAGGAGTCACCGCAGCTTACTTTCTCAGTCTTCCAAAAGCGGCATCGCCCTACAAGATCGTCACGGGCACAAATCCACAGATCAGATATCTTGTGTTCAACGTCCAAACGGTCACCGACGCGAGAATAAGGCAGGCAGTTGCATACTCAGTTGACAGATCGGCTATAATCTCCAACGTCTTCTACAATCAGACCCAGCCTCTCTACAGTCTGGTTCCCGCAGCACTTCCCTATTCGCAACCAGTCTTCAAGACAGCCTATGGGTCCTCTCCTGATTTGACCAAGGCGCAAGCCCTCCTGGCTCAGGCCGGCTATAACTCGTCAAGGAATGGAAAACTGAGTCTCGACCTATGGTATAACAGCGATGGGCACTACGGGGACACTGAACCGACAGTAGCATTAGTTCTCAAGACATCGATAGAAAAGACGGGAATGGTCACTGTAAACTTGAAGTCCGAACCGTGGGCAGCGTACCGGTCGCACAGCTCTGCCGGAAACTTTCCACTCTTTCTGCTCGGCTGGTATCCCGACTACTTCGACTCTGACGACTACGTTTCACCCTTCCTCTCCACTAGTAGCACACTCGGCGCCCACTATAGCAACGCAACCATGGACAGTTGGATTCAGCAAGAAGGAAACGCTACTAATACTACTACGAGAAGCAACCTCTTCTCGCAGATACAGAACAAGCTCGCTACGGACGTCCCCTACGTTCCGCTCTGGCAGGGCAGTGCGAACATCGGCTACAAGTCGGACATTTCCGGTGTCGTTCTTCATCCCGTCGTTTTCAAGTACGACATAATGAGCAGAACCGGAACGACTCAGCTCAACGTCGGCACCACCGATTCTGTCGTCTGCCTTGATCCCGCATGCGCATACGACTACTTTTCCATCGAAGTAATCAACCAAGTATTCGACACATTGCTGGTCTACGCTCCTAACGATACGACACTCCTCCCAGGACTAGCCACGCAGATACCTAGCGTCGCAAACGGCGGAATATCAACCGACGGAATGAACTACACATATCACCTGCGGCAAGGTGTCAAGTTCTCCGACGGAACACCCTTCAATGCAACTGTGATGAAATGGTCTATCGAACGCGTGATCGCACTTGGCGACCCGGCAAGCCCCAACTATGATGCAGCCAAATATGGACCAAGCGCAGCATTCCTGCTATTTGATGTCGGAAAACTCGGAAATAACACCAACTGGACCACCCAGACCAACGACCGGATAATCGTCCTAGACACGAACACGATAAGGTTCCACCTAAGCAAGCCTGTTTCCTTCTTCAACGAACTGATGGCCTTCTCAGTTTCCGCGCCAGTCTCCATGTCTGCGTACAGCAAGACCGTCGGACAGCCTGACACACCAGTCAGCAAGGTCGTTGGAACAGGACCCTATATCGTCTCATCATACACACCCAGCCAGTCGATCACTCTGACAAGCAACCCCAACTATTACATCAACACACTCTACAGCAGCTACGGATACTCGACGATTCCAATACTGACCAAAGTCGTCATCTCATTCTTCAGCGACGCAACATCGCTCAAGAACGCGCTACAAAGCGGTCAGATAGACATGGCATATCGCACCCTGAATCCACAAGACGTCACGGCGCTGATGAAACAGTACGGCTCCTAAACAAATAGGAAGGCTCAAACCCCCAAATAGAGGCCGGTCGTTTTCGACCGGTCTTCAACGCTTTTTAGTTTCGAAACAGAATAAATCGTAGGATCAGAGTACTTTGCCTGGGACAAGTTCTCTCATCGCCTACACCCTGACTCGTATTATCCTCTCTTTACCGATGCTTCTGATACTCTTGACAGTTGTCTTCTTCGTGCTTCGTGTGATCCCAGGCGATCCTATCGCAGCCTTGTTCGCCGGGCGAGCACCCGCCATCATAGTTGAGCAGACTCGACATGCTCTCGGTCTTGACCAGCCATACTACATCCAATACCTTGCTTATCTTGGCCAGATCTTTACTGGAAACCTGGGGACCTCGATAGGGGAACTCTTCAAAGGTCAGACCGTCCTCTCAGTTTTGTTACAGAGGCTGCCCGCGACTATCGAACTTGCCGTCGGATCAATGATCGTCGCCACAACAGTGGGAGTGCTTACCGGTCTTGTGGGTGGCGTGAACCGAGACAAGCCGATCGACGTTCTGGTCCGGCTCTATGGAACGATCATCTTCGTCATTCCGATATTCTGGCTGGGAGAAATTCTCCAACTTGTGTTCGCAGTGAACCTGGGATGGCTTCCCGCACAAGGACGATTCTCGGCTCTCGATCCTCCAACCACAATCACGGGCTTCTATAGCATCGATTCACTTTTAGAGGGCAGAATTGACAAGTTCATCATCACGCTCCAGCACCTGGCTCTGCCATGCCTGACGCTTGGGCTTGTTCTCAGCGGTTTCTTCACGAAGACCGTTAGAGCAAATCTGCTGCGGACAGTGAACGCGGATTACGTGGAAGCGGCCAGGGCCAGGGGCATCACATTCGGCAGGATCATTACTCGCTACGCTTTCAAGAACGCTCTCATACCTGTGATAACCGTTCTAGGACTCCAGTTCGCAATCCTGTTCGGGGGCGCGGTTCTGACAGAGAGGACGTTCTCTTGGCCTGGAATGGGATCTCTGCTGCTTCTTTCGATCAATGGCGCTGACTATCCGATGATTCAAGGGGCGATTGTTGTCTATGCATTCATGATCGTGATCGTCTCGGTCATTATCGACATTGTAAACGGGCTTATCGATCCAAGGGTGCGATATTGACCGAAGGAGAATCGAGGAGCGACAAGTCCTATCCGTTCTTAGAGATTCCCCGCTCATTCCTTGGACGGTTGTTCGTTCCTCTACTTAGAGAGAGAAAGACTCTGGCCGGCGTGCTGAGCTGGATAGGTCTGGGAATTTTTCTCGCCTACATTTTTCTCGCAGTCTTCGCGCCGCTACTAGCTCCCTTCCAGCAGACTCAGCCATTCTCGAATCCGGTTCTTCAATCGCCGAGCTTGAAGTATCCGATGGGAACAGACAATGTCGGTCGAGACGTTCTGAGTAGGGTTGTATGGGGAGCAAGGACCTCGTTGGAGATAATGGCCATTGGGGTCTTCATCGCCCTGGCTATAGGATTCCCGATCGGGCTATTGTCCGGGTACGCGGGCGGCATGACAGACCGCATTCTTGTACTGATAATGGATTCAATCTACGCCTTCCCGGGTCTATTGCTTGCCGCTCTCATTGCAGCGGTAATCGGGAAGGGGGTGTTCAATATCGGAGTTGCAATCACGGTAATCTATGTCCCGCTGTACTTCAGAGTGACCCGAAATCAGACTCTCTCAGTCAGGGAGGAGCCTTACGTAGAGGCGGCCCGTGCACTGGGAGCGAGATCTCCCACTATCATTTTCTCGTACATTGCTCATAGCGTGATCATTGCGATACCAGTAATTTTTTCTCTGAGTGCCGCGGACGCTATTCTGACCGCAGCCGGCCTAAGCTACTTGGGGCTCGGTCTAGAGGTTGACACTCCCGGGGATTGGGGAAGAGATCTCAGCGATGCCCAGCAGTGGATTGGAGTTGGAGTATGGTGGACCTCCGTCTTTCCGGGACTAATGATAATTCTGCTGACAGTAGGCTTGAGCTTCTTGGGGGAGGGGTTGAATGACATCATAAATCCCAATCTGCGCAAGGAGAGAGCTTGACTCGGAGCCACTGCTAAGAGCTCACGACTTTTCGGTCCACTACAAGACCCGACGAGGCGAGGTTCACGCCCTCGACGAGATCGACCTGGAAATATCTCAAGGAGAAACCGTAGCTGTAGTTGGAGAGACAGGGTCTGGAAAATCCACGCTGGGAAAAGCCGTGCTCGGAGTTCTGCCACAAAACGCAGAGATGAAGGGCCTGCTCGAATACAAAGGAACCGATCTGGCTCATCTCGATGGAGAGGCATTTCGGAGAATTAGAGGAAAGGAAATCGCACTCATCTTCCAGGATCCGACGACAAGGCTCAACCCTCTCATGAGGATCGAGGACCACTTTGTCGAGGAAATCAGGGCTCATGAGCCCATATCTCCCAAAGAAGCTCGTTCCCGGACCCGCGAAGCCCTTGTCTCAATGGGTATCCACGAGTCTCGCATCAGGAACTATCCGCACGAATTTTCAGGAGGGATGAGACAACGGATCATGATCGCATTGGCGGTTGTTCTCAATCCGTCGTTGCTGATTGCCGACGAACCTACAACATCATTGGACGTCATCGTCGAAGCTCAGATCCTGGAGATCCTTCAGGATCTCAAGGGAGTGTACAAAATGTCGCTGATGCTGATAACTCACAACCTCGGAATTGTTGCGGAGGTCAGTGACAGAGTAGCCGTTCTCTACGCCGGGAAACTTGCCGAGGTAGGTCCGGTGCGAGATGTATTTCACCGAACAATCCATCCGTATACCCAAGGCTTGCTGGCTTCTGTAATTTCCTTGGATACAAAGGACCTACATTCGATCGACGGGACCCCCCCCGATCTCGTGGATCCTCCCACAGGGTGCCGGTTTCATCCTCGATGTCCTTACGCGCAAACGATCTGTTCGGAAAAAGTTCCACCGTTACAGGAATATCGACCTGGCCACTTCGCTGCCTGCCATTTCGGTGATACGTTCGTATGATCAGTACAACTCAACTCGCTGATCATGACGTTGAGGATTTACTGATCATCGAAGACCTTCGCGTGCACTTTCCAGTCAAGATTCCATTTGTTCAGCGAGTACTCTCTCGTGAGAAGCTGGTGGTACACGCAGTGGACGGCGTATCATTCTCCCTCAAACCCGGAGAAATACTTGGCTTGGTTGGAGAAAGCGGTTGCGGAAAGACTACTGTTGGCAGAGCAGCTGTCAGGCTTCTCGATCCTACAACTGGACGAATCACCTTCGAAGGTGTCGACATCACTCACCTGGGACAAGGGAAGCTCCGACCTCTAAGACGTCGAATGCAGATAATATTTCAGGATCCTCACGCGTCTCTGAACCCCGCTATGACCATCGGGCGGGCTATCGGACACCCGTTGCAGATACACAAAATTGAGCGGAATGAAGAAGCAATTCGCAGGAGAGTTCTAGAAACAATGCGAGAAGTAGGGCTCACACCATCAGAGCAGATTTACGATAAGTATCCAGGCGATCTCAGCGGAGGTCAGAAGCAACGGGCTGTCATCGCCCGTGCAATGATTCTGGAACCCAAACTCCTCGTCGTTGATGAGGGAGTGGCCATGCTCGACATGTCTGTCCGAGCCAAGGTTCTGGAATTGATGCTGAGTCTCAAGCGAAAGTATGGCCTCGCATACATTTTCATCACACACGATCTAGCGACTGCAAAATTCCTATGCGACAGGATCGCTATAATGTACTTGGGCCGAATCGTCGAGATCGGACCAGCAGCTACGATTTACTCAGACCCTAAACATCCATACACTCAAGCACTAATCCAAGTCATTCCGATCCCTGACCCTGATAAGCGCCGGAAAAAGACCCTTCCGCGCGGAGAAGTACCGGACTCCATACATCCTCCAGGAGGATGTCGATTTCACCCGAGATGTCAATCAGTTCTCGCAACCTGTGGCTGGGAAGGGCGCGATTTTCTTGAGCTCCTCGAGCAATATTTGTCTCAGGTAACCAAGGCCGGCGATGATAGTAATATTCTGGGCCCTATCGAGGAGTGGTCAGCGAGTGGCCTCATCGCCAGACGAAGCGGGACCCCCGAGAACCTTCCAAGACTGGTCGGCGAAGTTAAGCGAATCATTTCGAAAGCACCCTCAGCATTGGCCCAAGCAGTTGACTCTGTGACCTCACAGAGGGATTGGGTCATTGTGCAATTCCGAAATCCCGAAGAATTGAAACAGACATCGATCGACGATAGGATGGTGGAATGTCTCCTCTATCAATGAAAGATTCAGCAACTGATTTGCTTCGCTAGAAAAACCGTCAAAACTTAGATCAATACTGAGAAAATCCGCGCTCATCCCAAAATTCATCTAGTTTTTCTTTGCCCCCAACGGCGGGACAATCTCGGCCCAGTCGGCCGAGGATAGTCCGAGAAACTGGCGCTAAATTTTCCAGAAGTCGCTCGTCAATCCGAGGGATTGGAAATGGGCAATCGTCTGTTCTCTTGACGGTCTTGCATAGTCAAGATTCATCTTTGTCTTATAGATCGGAACGCTAAGTCGCAACGTCTGGTCGATCGTTAGTGCCTCGCCTCCAGTCGCGGCTGTTGACTTGATCCAGTCGGCCAAGTGATCCTTCGAGCTGAAGAACACCATATTATTCGAGCACGTCAAGACGATGTTTTCCCACCACTTCGAGGCCGGTAGCGCCAGATAGATCAGAGGAGAACCATCAGTCTGGTGAGAGACAACCTTTTGGTCTTTGAGATGAATCTTGATGTCTTCCGAGCAGTGGTGACAGTAGGATGAGATCCACTGCTCCTTTCCAAGAGTTAAATGAATGGCGACCGCGTCCCAAGCACAATTCGCAAAGTACTCTTTCTCCTTCCCTGTCACCTTGACTCTGAAAGGTGTCGCTATGCTCGAGAATGGAAATGCCATGAGGATTCTCTGCGTACCGGTTAGAAGCGCGATGTGTCGGGCGGACTGAAGATCGGCTAGCACTTTGAATGCAGATGCCCTGTCCAACCCAAACTTTCGCACAATCTGCTCCAGAACGGGAGCCGTAGTGTGCTCCTCGAAGTGGTTGAAGATGTACTTTCGAACGTTTTTCTGGAGATTCTCAGAGGTATCAGGATGAGACATTGTCTTCCTCCTAAGCTACAACTCGTCTTTGTAGGTTGACGGGAGGCAGATTCTTCTCTATCTCCGCCCTCGAAGCTTCGAGCCAGAGTGGAAGCGCAAGTTTAGTCCCTAACTTCTCCGGAGCCTCGTCGATTGCAAACCCTGGCTGATCTGTGGCTACTTCGAAGAGGACCCCGCCGTGTTCTCGGAAATAGATGGAGTGGAAGTAGTTTCGATCAATTACAGGGGTCACGTTTAGATCCGCCTTGACGATTTCTTGACGCAGATCTTTCTGATGTGCGTCGTCCGAAGCCCGGAAAGCAACGTGGTGGACTGTTCCAACACTTACAAATCCGCGCTGGGCTTTTGGCCTGTAAAGGATATCGACGATCGTCCCAGCTCCCCCTTTTCCAGCCTCGTACCTGAATCGGTCCTCCTCTTCGCCTAGTTGTCGAAAACCGAGAGTGTCTACCAAGACCGTCTCAGTCCTTTCCAGCACTTCCTCTAGCAGCGTAACGCTGTGAAATCCTCTGATCGCATGTTCCTTCGGGACAGGACCCCGCGTCCATCCAGTCCTCTCTTCGACCCCTTTGCTTCCCACTAGTTCCAGGCCTTGGCCGTCATGATCTTTGAAAGCAAGAACAGTCTCGCCAAAGCGTTTGAGGGAGGCTTCGACAGAAACGCTATTGGATCTTAGCCGGTCCTCCCAGTACGATACTGATCCCGGCAGAATTGAGAAAGAAGTGTTTGTGGCTTGGCCGGCCCCCTTGCGGCCTCTTGGTTGCTCGGGCCACGGGAAGAATGTTAGAACAGTACCGGGGTGTCCCATCTCATCGCCGAAATAGACGTGGTACGTGGTGGGGTCGTCATAATTGACTGTCAGCTTGATGAGACGCAATCCTAGAATTTTCGTGTAGAAGTCGAGGGTCTTCTGTGGGTCACTAGATATCGCGGTTACGTGGTGAAGACCGAGGACGCCTTTGACCATGACGGTCTGTCCGTGGTGCGGGACGGTATTACGCTTTATCGGAGAAACGAGCCTCCAAATGGGAAGGCACTAAATACTCATTGTCCCAACCACAGTTCGCTACACTTGAGCAAAATTGAGGTTAGAGCCTCAGGCCTTTGGCGGACACTCGAGGTCATTGGCGGAGTCCTAGTTATCGCTCTGGCAGTCTTCGCTCTAGCTGATCCTCAGTTCACAACACAGACTCTAGTCATAGTGATCGCAGCAGGACTGATCATCGGCGGACTCTTCCGAATCAGTGTAGGAGCATTCGCTACGGTCCTACCGTCACAACTCAGAAGCCTTAACGTGACTGGGGGTGTGATCGCCTTCGTTCTTGGAACTGCCGCTCTGCTCGATTTGCAAGCAGCAGTGGCTACACTAATCGGAATCCTTGCCGTAGCCCTCCTACTTGTGGGAGCAGTCGAAATAGGAGTGGGAGTTGCGAGACATCCACCAATATGGCTGAGACTCGTGATAGTAGCGATTGGAATTCTGACAATCATTCTGTCGGTATACGTTATCCTTGATATGTCAGTTGGGCAGGGGATCCTCGCAGCCATCCTCGCCGTTGCACTGTTACTAGTTGGAGTCAGAAACATCGTACACGGAATCACAGGGCACCACCCAATGCCTAGATCTGTCGATGCTGCCGTAACCGCTGTATGATCAGGAATCTGCGCCTATCTATCCCAGGGAGCGATGTGTGGGGGCTCTTGACTTCACCATAAAGGTGTGAAGTCCTTCATCGTTCCGCCCGTATACGAGAACTCTACTATGTCTGGTGGCAGACTAGAATCAATGAGGTTCGCTTTTGCTGTAACTCCCGGGTAGGGTCGTCCTCCCCAACGGTAGTTCACCTTCCAGTAGGAGAAATCTCCCTGGACAATGTTGGCCCTCTCCATCGGACGCCACGACCCCTGATACTGGAACGAGGGGTAGAACAGGCTCACGCTCCAACCCGAAACTGGTAGTTTGCTCGCTACGCCGAACTGATACAGAAAGGCTGATCCCTGCGGAATTCCTGAGGCAGGGCCTCCCGAGAGCCCAATGTCAAAGTAGGTTCCAAGTCTGCGGTCCGGAAGGTAGCTTCCGAATTTGGTCCATGCTACTCCAGTTGTGTTGTAGTACCAGTTAACGAGGCTTCGTGGCTGGCCGTCAACAGTGACTGGCTCCCATTGCATTCGCAGGTAGATCGGCGTAGAGATGTTCTGCGGATTAAGGATGGTCTGGGAGTGATACCAGAGATGTTCCCAAAAGTATCCGCCGCAGTTGGCATTGCCATCACACGTCTCCCAAGATGAGCCTGAAATCATTAGGCTGCTGTTCGGTAAGAGGAGGACGTCGGCCCTCCAGCCGAAATCCCACCCGTCAACGCAGCAGTTAGGCGACTGGACTCCCATACCTGCCAATATGAAATTGTCAGGGGCCATGATACTCGGATTGGCCATAGAGATGCTGACTCCAATCTCGACACAGCATATTCGATACTGGGTCGAGTTGTAGTAGCCCCCGACGTACGGATAGAAGGGCTGACCCAACGTGAGTTCTCCCGGACTTGAAGAGATGGAGGAAGCATAGAGTACACTTGGGTCCCAGAAATTATGAGCTACGAGCGTCCATAAACAGACGGTCAAGACAAGGGCAAGTCCGACTCGTTGGACATCTTCGATCCTGATGGTGCCCAACCGACCCGATACCTTGGGCAATCGCAACCTTGACGGAAGGCCCAGTTCCGTGACACTGCCCACCGATGCGAAGACCGCCCATAATGGAACAAAGACAAACAGCGAGGTTCGATCACAGCCGGGACATTCGGGCGTCCAGAAGAGCGCGGAGATGAAGAGTAGCGAGACTGCGCCCGAGACGGCGCCTACCTTCAAGGACCGTCCTATGCGTGCTGCGAGTATTCCCGTAGCAATCTGAGAAACCCCAATAAGCAGCAACGTCTGAAAGATCAGGAGTAACGGTAGGTATGTAACCCCGGAGAACCATGCGCTGAGAGGAAACCAGATCATCACCACGCTCAGAACAACTCCACTAAGGACGGCGAACGCTGGCCGTATTCTTCGATTGAGTGCATCTCGCTTTTCGGCCGCTTTCACTAGAACAGGCAAAGCCCCGTAGCAGAACATGATCCCGGCTAGTCTTAACCCCACGAGACCATCCGGTCCCGGATAGTAGCATTCTGGTTGCCAGAGTCCGCCTGGCCCATAGACGGGGCACG
>Ga0209283_10002147_pt1 | contig 10960 bp, 5 predicted proteins | sample CZO8metaG_2_FD_188354 | JGI IMG/M metagenome (GOLD analysis project Ga0209283, IMG submission 188354) | Vadose zone soil microbial communities from the Eel River Critical Zone Observatory, Northern California, USA - CZOApr15con2H1.8 metaG... | ecosystem: Environmental > Terrestrial > Soil >...
CGCGGGGACGGGGAATCCCTATTTTTCGACGGACACCGCGGCGGCGCTGCGCGCGATGGAAATCAAGGCGGACGTGATCCTGAAGGCCACGCGGGTGGACGGAGTTTACGACGCCGATCCGGAACAGATTCCGGAGGCGAAATTGTTTGCGGCGATTTCTTACCGCGAAGTGCTTCGGCAAAACCTGAAAGTGATGGACTCGACAGCGATTTCGCTGTGCATGGACAACGGCATGCCGATCGTGGTGTTCAACATGAACCACGCGGGAAATATCAAGCGGGTGGTGCTCGGGGAGCGAGTGGGCTCGAAAGTAACGCCGGGGTGAGAGGGTTTTCAGTAATCAGTTTTCGGCGGAAGAAGAAAACTAAAATATGTCCGAGTATTATTCCTCTGGTGATTTTTATTTTTGCTAAAAACTGAGCACCAAATACTAATTACTGAAAACTGAGAACTGCTACAGAACGAATCAGCCACTAAAAAATTGTTTCGATGAGGAAGACATGACGACGAAAGAGGCAATAGCCGCGGGCAAGACGCGAATGGAAAAGGCGGTGGACGATTTTCGCAAGGATGTGGCCACACTGCGCACGGGGCGCGCCAATGCTTCCATTCTGGACGCCATCCGCGTGGATTATCACGGGACGCCCATGCCGGTGAATCAACTCGGCACGGTAACGGTGCCGGAGGCGACGCTGCTGGTGATTTCGCCGTGGGACCCGAGTGTGGTGCCGCTGATCGACAAAGCCATCCGGGCTTCGGACCTGGGTCTGAACCCCACGAACGACGGCAAGGTGGTGCGCGTGCCGATGCCGGCACCCACGGAAGAGCGCCGCAAGGAGATCGTGAAACACCTGCACAAAGTGCTGGAGAATCATCGCACTGCGGTGCGCAACATCCGCCGCGACGTCAAGGAAACGATCGACAAGCTGGAGAAGGAAAAGAAGATCAGCCAGGACGAACAGAAGCGGGCGCTGGACGAGATGGAAAAGATTTCGCACGCGGAGACGAAGAAGATCGAGGACTTGTCCGCCGCCAAAGAGAAGGAAATTCTCGAGCTGAGGTAGTTTTCCGTTGTTAGTTTTAGGTTTTTAGTGAAGAACAAGAGGAAGGCCTACGCCCGGGCCGGCCAATCCAGCCACTGTGGGCGCTCGCGCCCTGGCGATCCAGTAGCAAGTCCGATCTTGCTCCAAACACAGTCCTCGATCGCTGCCGACTGCCTCCTCAGAATCGAAGGGGGGTACCCGAGTCTGTGTGGGTACTCAGTTTTCGCATGTTGTGACCACAATATGTAGTGGGCAGCGAGGCACCTCTCCACGATTAATGTCCACGAAAGCTAGTTGCCACACAGGCTCGTACCCCACCCCCGGGTGTTTTTGTCAAAGAGTGCGCAATTCCGTAAAAAGAATAGAGTTGCAATTTTGGTAAATGCAAAAGAGTGCGCAAGAATATCAAACTAATAGAGTTAGGTGATCAAATGGGCCTCGCGGTGCGCGCAAGTCATTTATTTTCAGAGGCGCAATTTACGGCGAACCGGGCAAAGGCGGCAAAGAGTGCAAGAGTATCGGAAAACAAAGAATTTGATTTCACAGACTGGTTGCAAGGAGCATGAGGAGAAGCGCCAGCGGGAAAGCCGCCCCCCTACCCCCCAACCAATTTGCAAGAATATCAAAAGAAAAGACTTACAGAAATTGCATTTCGTAATTGATTGATTCTAAAGGGTATGTTCCTGGTTGTTCAGGAAGAGCAAGAGCGGAAAATACCGCTCCAAAAAAGAAAAACGGGAGCAAGGCTCCCGCACTCCAAACAGAGTTTTATTTGAGATAAATTGTAGCAAAGAGATTGCGGAGAGTCAAGGAAAACTTTGCAGGAAAAAAGGGCTTAGGGATGGCACGGAGAGGGGGAAGAAGCGGTTTTAGGGGAGTTAGGGGAGTTAGGCGAGGATGGCTTGGGGATAGAGGTTTCGGGGCGGTCGAGGGTGAAGTCCTGGGCTTCATCGTTAAGGATCGCGCGAAGGAAGGCGTTGTAGTCGGCGGCGCGGGAGGCGGGGACTTCGCGAAGAAGGAAATGGATGTGGCGGGACGCATTGACCACTGGACCTTTCACCGAGTACTGCGAGGCGAAGGTGGCATAGTCACGCTGGATGGAGGTGCCGGTCGGGGGGGCGATGGTCGTGCCAGGGGGAAGGTGAAGTGTCATGTGGGTCTCGACTTCGAGCGGTGTGCCGAGTTCGATAGGGGAAGACGCAGCGCCTGCAGCCGGTTTCGCAGGCAAATCGGGCAAGCCAATTTGTGGAAGCAGGGCGGCAATGCGAATGGGTTTCTTCAACCAATCGACAAATTTGAACTGGGTGATTTCGTAATCGACTGTAAAAGGCTCGCGCGTGGCGTAAGGATCGGAGGCGGTGACGCTGGTTACCTGACCGCGGAAGCCGTCAGAAATCGAGAGCAACTGGGCGAGATCCTTCCATTTTTCTTTCGGTGATTGGTGAAACGCGATGCGGAGGAGCAGTTCGTTGTCGCCGCGCATGGAATAGTGAACCTTTGCGATTAGCTTACCGTCTTCCCCCAGAGCGGCTTCGACGTTCACGCGCTGAATTGCAGCGAAAGGAAGCTGTGTGGAGATGGTTTGCCACTCATGTCCGACTGAGTCCATCACAAAAAAAAGACGTTCGAGCAAAAATGCGCACTTCTTTGGATAAGGCGAGATCACTCCAAACGGGGCCACTTCGAGTGCCGGGTCGAGCCAAAATTTGTTTTTCCCGTCCGTCACAGAAATAAGCAAATGCGTGAAGACAGTGGGGCGAGGTTCAGTTTTCGAATCACAATAGCTAGTGAGCGCGGCTGATGCCCGCAATTGCAAAGCCGCCGAAAGAGCCGCAAAGAGAATAAACTTGTCCTCCTGAGTGGCGTAGCCAGAAGCAAGAATGTCTGTCGCTTGCCGCGGGAGAAATCCGGTAGCCCCAAGAGGCAATTCCACGGTGACAATCTTTTGTGAAACGAAGTCGTAAATCGCTTCGATCTTTTCTGTATTCGTGCGAGCCGATTTTGTGATGTCAAGCGCCATCGAGCTAATAGCTGGTGTAATCTCTGGTTTTCTGCCCATCTCCTTGAGAGATTCTTCATAGCTGGTGATTTTTTCCAGTGGCACCGCGCCAGGCAGTAGCCGCTCAGCAAACCGGACGGAAAGCATAGTCCAGATGCCGAAGGTCGAAGCAACAATGTCCGGTTTACTCTCGTCGGTTTTTTTCGTTGAATCACTTGAAGCAGCCTCTTGCGCGCTAGTGGCCGAGCGCTGCCAGCGATAGAGAGTTCGAGTGACATCGCCTTCGCCAGATTTCTCAGTGGAATTCGCCGGTGTATCTGAATTGATATGCAATTGAATTTTATGGGAAGCAGGAAGGTCCAACTCGAAGAGTTCTTGGGAGACGACGCCGGTGCGGTCGAAGGAGTGGTCGAGCCAGAAGTCGGGGGCTAGGGGGTGGTGGGTGGTGGTGGTGGTGATGCGGTATTCGAGGACGTCGCCGGGTTCTAGGCCGAGGATGCGGACGGATTTGACGCGGACGTCCTGGTAGGCGGGGGCGTTGATGACGGCGGGATTGGGATTGTCGGTGATGGCGCTGGGCAGGATGTCGGCGGTGCCGCCGCTGGGATGGTTGATGTGGACCTGCGGGATTTCGACAGATTCGAAAGAGCGGTTGTAGTCGAAGTTGAGGCGGGCGAACTGGCGGACGCCGAGTTCGCTGTTGATGTGCACGCGGGCGTGGACTTCTTTGCGGCTATCCCCGTTGACTTCGAACCGATAGCGGGTTTCTAGGAACTCGATTTGAGCGGGATTTTCTGTTTTCTCAGGGGAAGCCGTTTTCTCGTTTTTTTTCTCGGCAGGTTTTTCAGCCGGTTTGGGCGGGGCTTCCTGGGCAACGCAAGTGCGCCCCCAAGGCACAAAGAGGAGCCAGAGCGCCGGCAGCACGCGGAGAGCAGTCAGAATGGTTCGTGCAGATCGCAAGATTTCCTCGAAGGCAGTGTAGGCCGCAGACGGAGGTGCGTAAAGGCATGGTTGCACCAGCGTTTCCGGGGATGCACCGCACGGCAAGCGCGCGGGAGGCAAAAAGAAGAAGCTACAAAGATAACGCAGAGACGCAGAGTACGCGGAGAGGCGCAGAGAAGAAGAGAGAGGATGACGCAGAGACGGCCCGACCGGGTCCCCGAGATGCTCGGGGCAGGCGGGGCAGGCACCGCACCCACAGAAGCGCGGAGAGGAACCGCCGATCTTTTTTTGGCTGAGGCATGGGAGGCAGGGTTCAAGACAGAGATTTCATAGGCGACAAGAGGGAAGAGAGCTCGAAGAGACCGAATGGCGGCGGGTGCGTCTGAGTGCGTGATAGAGTTTGTGTGGGTGAAGGGCGTAAGCAGAAAGCGGATGCGAGCTGTTATGGCGGGAGTGGCAGTAGCGGCACTGGGAATTTCTTAGGGTGGAGCGTGGACGGCACGAAGCCGGCCCTGGTCAAATTGCGGGCGGAAAGTTCCGGCGGATCATCGACAGTCGGTTCGAAGCAGGAGGGCAGCGATGGAAACTCTATGGCAGGACATTCGGCACGGGGCCCGCGTCTTACAGAAGAGCCCGGGATTCAGCGCGGTGGCAATTCTGTCGCTGGCGCTGGGCATCGGCGCAAATACAACGATCTTCACAGTGGTGAACGCCATTTTGCTCCATCCGTTGCCGGTGAAAGAGATTTCGCAACTGGTGGAAGTGGACACGATTGACACGAAAACGCACGTGGGATTTGCGAACGCCACCAAGATGGGATTGTCATTCCCAAATTTTCAGGATTACCAGAGGGGGTCGCAGGTTTTTTCCGGCCTAACGTGCATCGTGCCGCTGCCACTGACGTGGAGCGGCGGGGCGGAGCCGAAACAGATTAACGCCCAGATGGTGAGCGCGAATTATTTCGAGGTGTTGGGATTGCAGCCGGCGGCGGGGAGATTTTTCCTTCCCGATGAAGACACGAAGCTCAGCGGGAACAACGTCGCGGTGGTGAGCCACAGTTTCTGGACCAACAAGCTGGGTTCCGATCCAAATGTCGCCGGGAAGATCCTGACGCTGAACGCCATGCCTTATACGGTGATCGGCGTAGCGCCCAGGGGATTCAAGGGAACGTTCACGTTCGGCAGCGCGGAGCAGATCTGGATTCCTACCAGCATGTATCCGCAGGTGCTTTCCGGATTGCCGAAGGAATTTTTCAACGACCGGCGGTTCCTCAGCACTCTTTCCGCGGGGCGGCTGAAGCAGGGAATTGGCCTGGGGCAGGCGGAAGCCTCGTTGAAGACAATGGCGTCCACGCTCGAGAAGGAATATCCAAAGGACAACGCGGGACGCAGCATCGCGCTAACAGCGCTGGCCGAAGCCGCAGTGGGAGCGAATCAGCACGACCAGATCGCGCTGGCGGGGACGATGATGATGTCCGTGGTGGGGCTGGTGCTGCTGATCGCGTGCGCGAACCTGGCGAACCTCCTGCTGGCGCGGGCGGCGCGGCGCGAAAAAGAGATGGGGTTGCGGGCGGCGCTGGGCGCGAGCCGGCATCGCCTGATACGGCAGATGCTGACGGAGTGCATCCTGCTGTCGCTTCTCGGCGGGGCCGTGGGCCTGGTGATTGCCTACGTGGGGCGAAGCGTTTTGTGGTCCTTCCGCCCGCCGTTTATTGAGCAGAACGATCTCGATCTTTCTCTCGATTCGCACGTGCTGCTCTTTACGCTGGGAATTTCGCTGCTGACGGGACTGCTCTTCGGCGTGGCGCCGGCGTTCAAGGCGTCGGTCCCGAATCTGATCGAAACGCTCAAGCTGGGCGGCCGCGGCGGTTCGATCAGCTGGGGCCGCAACAGGCTGCGGGGTCTGCTAGTGGTTTCGGAAATCGCGCTTTCGCTCGTCGCCCTTGTTGGCGCGGGGCTTTTTATTCGCAGCATGCGCGACGCGCAGCAGATGGATCCGGGGTTCGAATCGAAGAATCTTTTCATGATGGCATTTGACCTGGGTGCGCTGCATTACGGGGAAGGGCGCGCGCAGCAATTCTTCCGCGCGGCGGTCGAGCGGGCCGGGGCAACGCCGGGAGTCAAGGGCGCGACGGTGGCATCCAATTTTCCGCTCGGCGGGGGATTTGCGAGAACGGTGTTTCCCGAAGGCGAGAGCGAATCGACGGGATACCGCGGGACGCTTACACAACTCGACAATATTTCTCCGGGGTATTTCGACACTTTGGGAATTCCCCTCGTTCGCGGGCGAGTCTTCAGCGATGGCGACCGGAAGGACACCACGCCAGTCGCGGTGATCAACGAGGCGATGGCCAAACATTTCTGGCCGAACCAGGAGCCCATCGGCAAGAGATTTCATTTCTTTGGCGATGCCACGCTGCTGGAGGTGGCGGGCATCGTAAAGAATTCGGTGGTTAACAACATTGGAGAAGTGCCGGTACCGCTGGCCTACCTGCCGCTGACGCAGGCATTTGCCCCGGCGGCGACGCTGCAGGTGCACACCACGGGAAAACCGGAAGCGGTGATTGCCGGCGTCCGCGCGCAGATTCAGGCGCTGGATCCAAACCTGGCGATCACCAACGTGCAAACGATTGGCACCATCATGGACCAGGGATTGTGGGCGCCGCAGATGGGAGCGGCGTTGCTGACCGTTTTCGGCGGACTGGCGCTGGTGCTGGCGGCGCTGGGCGTGTATGGTATTTTGTCCTACTCGGTGAATCAGCAGACGCGAGAGATTGGCATACGAATGGCCATGGGGGCAGAGCGAGGACACGTGCTGCGCCTAGTTGTTGGACAGGGACTGAAACTGACGGTGGCGGGATTGGCGCTGGGAATCGTTGCGGGCCTTATGCTGATGCGGCAGCTTTCGAGTTTATTGTTTGGGGTAACTGCACACGATCCGGCCACGTTTGGGGGCGTCTCGCTGCTTCTGGCGCTCGTGGCCCTACTGGCGTGCTACCTTCCGGCGCGGCGAGCGACGAGAGTGGACCCATTGGTGGCGCTACGTTATGAGTAAAGGGGCGGGAAGGGCCGTGGGGGTGCTCCTTTCTCTTATGTAAGATATGTATTTTCATTGACTTACAATGAGCATCCCGTCGCTGGATGGAGAACCGGCGGGTTGGCAGATCAGCGCCGAGGGTCGTGTCGGCAAGATCAGAGCCGATGAAGCGGGGACACGGAAGGAGCCAAGTCCCTGATTCCGTTCAAGTTTTCCACTGGCGTGCATCGAAAGATTTGACAGGCGGGAATTTCTCCCCTATACTTCGGTGTTTGTCAGGGAAGCGTTTACCCTGAGTGGGGCGGCTCCAAGTTGTTGGGAGCCGTTGAGTTGGAAGGGAAATATCTTCGGTCCCGGAACAAAGTAAGACGGAATGGGACAGAAGAGCGGCCGGAATGGGGCGCCAGCCCCGCAAAGCCGAGTAAGCCTCTCCGAACTGAAGCCAAGAGATTTGTTCTACTTCTTGGAGTGCGTGCGGAGTTTCTTGCTGGTGGTATCTCCGGATTCGCAGTAGACCTTTCAGCACTGGACTGCGCTCTCGCGCGATTTTGTGTGCGCGCCTTGCGGGAGCCGCGAATCCTTCTGGCATCCTTATCGGATGCTCTCGGGATAAAAATTTACGCGCGCGATTGAGGGACGACTGTGCCGACGTTTTCGCAACTGGTACGAATGGGACGTGAAGCGGTCCGCATGAAGACGAAGTCGCCAGCGCTGGCGGGGTGCCCGGAGAAGCGCGGCGTGTGCATTCGCGTGTACACGCAAACGCCGAAGAAACCGAACTCGGCGCTGCGCAAGGTGGCGCGCGTGCGGCTGACGAATGCGATCGAAGTGACGACTTATATTCCCGGCGTCGGCCACAACCTGCAGGAGCACTCCATCGTGCTGGTGCGCGGCGGCCGCGTGAAGGATCTTCCGGGCGTGCGGTACCACATCGTGCGCGGGACGCTGGACGCCGCGGGAGTTGAAAACCGCAAGCAGGGACGATCGAAGTACGGCGCGAAGCGGCCCAAGGCCGCGCAGGCGAAGTAAAAAGCAGAAGTTAGAGGTTCGAGATTAGAAGAGGCTGGAAAGCAGATTGGGCGGTTGCGGAGCGGACGGGGATTGGGCTTTGAAGAACTGGTGAAGGAGCGATAAAGAGCAATGCCACGCAAAGGACTCGTTTTCCGGCGGACGCAAGCGATTGATCCGGTCTATGCCAGCGACATTGTGGAGAAGTTCATCTGCTCGATGATGTGGGAAGGCAAGAAGTCGACGGCGCAGCGCGTATTTTACGGCGCGATGGATCAGGTGGCGAAGAAGACCAACGACGATGCGTTGAAAATTTTCAAGAAGGCCATCGAGAACGTGAAGCCGTTGCTGGAAGTGAAAACACGGCGCGTGGGCGGCGCGAACTACCAAGTTCCGGTGGAAGTGAATCCGTTCCGCAGGCAGTCGCTGGCGATCCGCTGGCTGCTGCAGTATTCGCGGGAGCGCGCGGGCAAGACCATGGTGGACAAGCTCGCGGATGAGCTGATTGACGCGGCGAATTCGCGCGGCGGAGCGATGAAGAAGAAGGAAGACGTGCACCGCATGGCGGAAGCCAACAAGGCCTTCGCGCATTACCGCTGGTAAAGGGATAGGTGGCTGACGTGAGTGAAGCTGTCGCAACGCGAACAGGAGAAAAGAAGGCCGGTTCAGGAACCATGGGCAGAGTATTCAAACTCGACGACACCCGCAACATCGGGATCATGGCGCACATCGACGCCGGAAAGACGACGTCGACGGAACGGATCCTCTTTTATACGGGCGTGACCTACAAGATCGGTTCGGTGGATGAAGGCACGGCCACCATGGACTGGATGGAGCAGGAGCGCGAGCGCGGCATCACGATTACGAGCGCGGCGACGACCGCTGCCTGGGATCGCTTCAATAAGAAGTACCGCGTCAACATTATTGATACGCCCGGCCACGTGGACTTCACCGTGGAAGTGGAGCGCTCGCTGCGCGTTCTGGACGGCGCCGTGTGCGTGTTCGATTCCGTCGCCGGGGTGCAGCCGCAGTCGGAAACCGTATGGCGCCAGGCGGACAAGTACCGCGTCCCGCGGATCTGTTTTGTGAACAAGATGGACCGCATGGGCGCGGATTTCGACCACGTCGTCCGCACCATCCGCAAGCGCCTCGGAGCCCACCCCGTTCCCCTCCAGTTTCCTCTCGGCCGCGAAGATAATTTCATCGGCACTATCGATTTCCTCGAGGAAAAAGTCGTTGTTTGGCTGGAAGAAACGCTGGGCGCGAAATTCGAGACATTCCCTGTCGGGAAGCTTTGGGACAAATCGTTCGTGGATTCGCGGCCGGATGTGGCCGCGGCGCTGAAGGGCTCGGCCATCGACAAGAAGTTTTACGACGAGCACCGCAACAAGGTTGTGGAATACATCGCCGAGCACGACGACGGAGTCATCGACAAGTATTTGACGGAAGGCACGCTCACGCTGGAAGAGATGCGCAAGTCGATTCGCAAGTCGACGCTGAATTTGAAAATCGTGCCGGTGCTGGCGGGCTCCGCGTTCAAGAACAAAGGGATTCAGCCGTTGCTTGATGCCGTCGTCGATTACCTTCCGTCGCCCGTGGACGTTCCTCCGGTCGAGGGCGTGAATCCGGCGAATGATGAAAGCGCGCTGCGGCTGGCCCGTGACGATCAGCCTTTCGCGGCCCTGGCGTTCAAGATCATGTCCGACCCGTTCGTCGGCCACTTGACTTATATTCGCGTGTATTCCGGCGTGCTGAAGTCCGGAAGTTACGTCTTGAACTCCGGCAAGGGCACGCGCGAGCGCATCAGCCGTTTGTTGCAGATGCACGCCAACAAGCGCGAAGAAATTGAGGAGATCTACGCCGGCGACATCTGCGCTTGCGTCGGCTTGAAGAACGTAAATACCGGCGACACGCTCTGCGACGAAAACAAGCCGATCATTCTCGAAAACATCGATTTCCCCACACCGGTGATTTCCGTGGCCATCGAGCCAAAGACGAAAGCCGACCAGGACAAGCTGGGCGTAGCCATGCAACGGCTGGCGCAGGAAGATCCCACGTTCCGCGTTTCCACCGAGCCGGATACCGGGCAGACCTTGATCTCCGGTATGGGCGAATTGCACCTCGAAATTATCGTGGACCGCATGCTGCGCGAATATAACGTGCAGGCCAATGTGGGACGTCCGCAGGTGGCGTACCGCGAAACGATTCGCAGGAAAGCTACCGCAGAAGGCAAGTACATCAAGCAGACCGGCGGCCGCGGGCAGTACGGACATTGCGAAATCGAGCTGCATCCGCTGCCCAGCGCTGGCCACGAAAACATGAAGGAACTGTCTACTGACGATCTGGACGCACTGGCCAAGCAAATCGTGGGCGGGCCGGCCGGTAAGTGGAAGTTCGACAAGGAGCACCGTTTTCTGTTCATCGACAAGATCGTCGGCGGATCAATTCCGCGCGAGTTCATCGCGCCGATTGAAGCGGGCATTCGCGAAGCATTGGATAACGGCATCCTGGCGGGGTTCACGATGGTGGACGTCGCCGCGGTTCTGGTGGACGGCAGTTCGCACGACGTGGACAGCTCGGAAATGGCGTTCAAAATCGCGGGCTCGATGGCATTCAAGGAAGCCTGCCACAAGGCTTCGCCGGTTCTTCTCGAGCCCATCATGAAAGTGGAAGTGGTGGTTCCGGAAGAGTATATGCCGCAGGTGTTCGGCGACTTGAATGCGCGGCGTTCGGCGATTCAGGGCACCGAAAACCGGGCGGGCAGCAATGTCATTCGCGTGGAAGTGCCGCTCTCGCAGATGTTCGGTTACGCCACGGACTTGCGCAGCCGCACGCAGGGCCGCGCCACTTTCACAATGCATTTTTCGCATTACGCGGAACTTCCGAACAATCTGGCTGAGGAAATTATCAAGAAGGCCCGCGGGGGGAGGTA
>Ga0209283_10002150_pt1 | contig 10956 bp, 10 predicted proteins | sample CZO8metaG_2_FD_188354 | JGI IMG/M metagenome (GOLD analysis project Ga0209283, IMG submission 188354) | Vadose zone soil microbial communities from the Eel River Critical Zone Observatory, Northern California, USA - CZOApr15con2H1.8 metaG... | ecosystem: Environmental > Terrestrial > Soil >...
TTCTCCTCCTTCACCGGTCCTGAAGGAGGCGATTGTGAAACTTATTTCGAGTAGATTTTTCACTTGAGGCAACGAATCACTTTCGAGTAGGTTTTTCGTGAGGCAATTCGCTCGGTTGACAGGCCACAGTTATTGCCTATAGAGTACGCCTTCTTGCAGCAGTAGTTACACCGCCGGTTGGGTGCGGACACCCGACGGTGCGTGTGGTGTTAGAAGCTAAGCCCCCAAGACGTTTCTCTTGCCCGCTTACCGCTTCCTGAAAGACACCCGCGAAAAATTTAATTTTGAAGCTTCTCGGCGTTGAAGTGTCTTCGCTGGGCAATGGTCGGTTGTTATGACGACCCTCACTTAAGGAAAAAGGAGAAATCAATGAATATCAGGAAACTCGCTGTTCTATTTGGGCTGGCCTTGACCATTGTCATCGGTTCTGCCGCCAGCAAAGTGGCTGTCGCCGCGACCCTCACCGTTGACGATGATCTCGTTCAATGTCCCGCCGCTACCTTCACCTCGATAAGCGCTGCAGTGGCTGCGGCAAATCCCGGAGATACGATCAAGGTCTGCGCGGGAACATACAACGAACTGGTGCAAGTTGACAGGACCCTGACGATCCTGGGGGCTCAGTCAAGCGTCGATGCGCGTACGCGCGCAGTACCGGCCAGCAGTGAATCAGTGGTTGGGTCAGGCGATGGTGCTTTTCAAATCCTGGCGAACAACGTCGTCATCGACGGCTTCACGATCCAAGGAGTGAACAATCCTCCTAACCTTCCCCCTTTCACCGGCCTCGGCGCCGGCATCTGGACGAACCCGGGATTCAGCGCGACGAATGGCGGCCATCAGATTCGGAACAACATCATTCAGAACAACATCGTCGGGATTTTCCTTAATAATGATGGAACATTAGCTACGACGGTGGTCCACAACCGGATCCAGAATAACAATAACCCAGGGCCCGCGAGTGGAACGGGCATTGAGTCAGAGCTCGGTCTGATCAAAGCCACCATCGATAGCAACAAGTTTGTCGGAAATACCGTCGAGAGTGCTATCGACATATTTGGCGGATCGAACATAACGTTTTCCGGTAATGAGTTCGATTCAAACCGGCGCGCGATCGGCCTAGAAGGCGTGACGTCGTCGGCGATCACGGGAAACAACAGCCATAACTCGAACGATCCAGCAACAGCGGATATCCGCATCTTTGGCGGGGTCAGCAGCTTGTCCATAACCTGCAACAACCTGGCTAACGGACTCGGCCGTGCTATTCGGATCAATGATGCTGGTTTTGGCGGTGGGCCTAACTCAAGCATCACCATCAACAAGAACAATATCTCCGGATACCCAACTGGCCTTGAGGAAAATCTTGGAGGTTACACTGGGGGTTTCAATAGTCTGGATGCTACGAGCAATTGGTGGGGCAGTTCGACTGGACCAACCATCGCGAGTAATCTTGGCGGAACGGGTGAACTAATTATCGATGAGGACGGCGTTGTTAAGTACAGCCCATTCCTGACGAGCGTCAGTTCTTGTGCGCCCGTGCCACAGATAGGCCCGCCGACTAACAAGGATCAGTGCAAGAAAGACGGTTGGATGAATTTCAACGTTCCCCGAAAATTCAAGAACCAGGGCGATTGCATCCAGTTCGTCAACACTGGCAAGTGAGAGGTTGACAAGAAGGTATCGGGGCTCGCCTGCTTTCTTAGCGAGCCCCTTCGCCGGAAAAGTGAATCCCAGGAGTATTCTTGAGTTCGTCCGTCCGGCGACTACGTTATCTACAACAGAAGGAGGAAGCAAAATGAGAAGGCAGTTGTTCACCGCATTAAGTGGTGTGGGCGTTTGTTTGCTGGCGTATCTGTTTGCGTTCGGGCCGTCCGTTACTACCGTAAGGGCAAAGGAATTAGTCGTCAGAGTTCCTGGGGACTTTCCTACAATCCAAGCTGCCATCGACGCCGTCGATACTACCATCGTGCGAGGTCCCAATGACGTCGTCAGGATTCGCGTAGCTGCTGGTGTCTACAATGAGCATGTGCTGGTGACGAAGTCTCGCATTTCGATTGAGGGCAAGCGGCCGGAGTTCAAGTTCTCGTCAACTGCCGGACGCGAGGTGCTGGTTGGCGGCACGATCATTGACGGCGCCGGGCTGGCACCCGCGGACGATCATGTTGGGGTGAACCCTTCCAGCGGAGTCGTTACCGATGTTACGTTCGAAAATCTTGGCACCAGGAACGCCAGGTCGAATGATGCAAACTTTGGAGTGGATGCTGGCGGAGGAACAGCGAAACGGATTACCTTCAGACATCTCATGGTTGAGTTCAGGGACGACAACGACCTGAGCTTCTCTCGATTTCCCAATGGAGACCTGAAGCTGTTTCCCCAGAATACCGACCCTGGAGGATGTCCGAACCCGGGCGGCGGGCCGCTTCAGTTTAACCCCTGCAGCGACGGGAGCGCCGCGTTCTTCGAAGCTGTTGGGGTGTTCTTGTTCCTCAATGTTGAGGATTCGCTCGTCGAAGATGTCGTTGTGATCGGAGATGACCCTAGGGGCAACAACGCCCTCGAGGGCAGCAACAACACAAAGGCGGGCTTCTCAGCCGGGTTGTTTGATATTGGTGGTTCGCGAAACACATTCCGGCACAATCGCGTCAGCAAAGTCTGGAGAGGTCTTCAGTTTAGCGGAAGCACTGATGGCTTGGCCGAAGAAAATGAGGTCAGCGAAACGCGCGTTGGGATCACTCTCAATGGAGCTGTGCGCGCGACAGTGTCCCACAACTCGGCAACCATGAGCGGAAACGACGCGCGCCCGCTCGACTATCCGGTGCCTTGCCCTAATGACTTTGTATCTGGGGAGGACAGGTGCCACGCCGGCGGCGGTATGTGGGTTCGGAGCCCAAACACCACGCTCGATAGCAAGATCGAGCACAACAAGAGTGTCGACAATCAGGGCTCCGCCCTGCTTTGGGGAACTGCGAGTCCTCCGAGCATGGCGAATCTGATTCTCCACAACGAGTTTGGTGGAACATGCGATCTCAGGATTGGTAGTCCACCGTCATGCGTAACCTCGGATGCGGCGGCTACTGCGGCGGATCCAGATCCAGGAAAGACTAATCTGTTCGACAAAAACAAGTATCGCTGACAAGCGTTGCGGATAGGAGTGACGGCGGGATTCTGAGCGCAACCGTGATTTCAATTTCGACCAAGTTTTTCTGACGAGTGACGTTCTAGAGTCACAGGTCGAGTGTTACCGTGAGTCACGTTTCCTGGCTTGTCAAAAAAACCTCAGCCAAGAAGGCCGAGGCTTCAATAACCTCGGCCTTTCTGTCAGATTTTCTCAAGAAGTCGTGAGCAAGAAAGCCCTGACTCAGACGGCACTCAGCGACAGAGTTCGCTATCGGCTTTGGTTTAGGTTGGCAAGCACTGCTGGATTTACTGAATTGTTGATTCGAACACGATCGATGAGCCACGCGCCGACTAGCCACGCGCCGCACACGCCGACCATCACGACCGAGAACCACTGGCCATACAATCCATCAGCAGAAAACTTTTCGGTCGCAGTATGTAAAGCTTCGCTGTTTGGCAGGAGACCGGCTTCGGCGAATTCGTGAAAGGTATAGATGGCGACCTGGGCCATGAACAACAGAAGAAAAATTCCAGTTACCTGAAAGAACCGCTTCACATTAATCAAGTGGCCGAACTGCGCCCAGGCCCAGGCCATGCTAACCGCCGCCGCGAGCCCCAACAGGGCTCCCCAGATCAGGCGCGGACTGCGGACTTGCAAAAGCAGCAGCGCGGTCTCCATGCCTTCGCGGCTGATCGTCAGCACGGTGAAAAGAAACACTCCGGCGAAGGCCGTCCAGCCAGAGCGTCGGACAGAAACATCACCAAGTCGCTCTTCCATCCTTTCTTTCAACTTCGGCCCCGTGCGCCACATGTAAATCACGAGCGACAAAACCATCACGATTGCGACGACACCCAGCAAGGCTTCACGCAAGGATTCATTGCCAAGAAAGCCGGCGACCGTAACGCCAAGGTAACGCTCGATCAGATCGGGTTGGCCCGTTTGCATTTTGAAGAGCAGGTAACCAAGTCCACCGCTGATTGCGAGCGCCACGCCGATCGCCCAGTAGACCGCCGGTGCCAGTTGCCTTTGCCGAGACTTGCGCAGGTAAGAAAGAATCACGGCGACCAGCAGAAAGGACTCGAAGCCTTCGCGCAGAATGATGATGAATGACTGAAGCACTGAAACCCGTCCTCGAAACTTCCGAAACTGTACTTCCAATCTTGCAGCGGGACGCAACCGCAATCGGCCACGGTCGATTATGCCTCAAATTGAAAATGATTGTCAATTTCGAAGTGCGCGGGGAATCGGAAAGCCCGACCGTGATCGAGGGCTAATTGGATTCTGATGGACGCTGGCCCTCCCTGACGGTCGGGCTTCTGACATTCATTGGCGAAGTCATTCCGAGGGCCGATCAAAGATCGTGTTAATTACGTAGAAGGCGATCATGCCCGCGCCAATCACGGCGCAGGTTGCCACGGTGCGCCAAAGAACGTCCGTGCCGGCAAACTTCCAGATTGCCAGCAAGCAAGCGACCACCGCCACCAGAATGCACGTGCTCGTGGTCCAGAAAGAAATCTTCGTGACTGCGCGCGGATTCAGGAAGCCTCGTCTCGCTCTTCGCTGATTGGAGTTCTGGAAGTCCATGATGGATAGCTTTACTGCGGTGTCGTCGCCGGGACGATCACCAGGTCAGCCCGCACCGGGCCCAGTTCAGTCACGGCCATAAAGCGCAAAGGCAAATGGCGCGTATCGTCGCCGACCCACATTCGTATTTGCAACCTGTCGGTTTGCGGATCGTCGGTCGTGAGCGACAACTGAATCGCGGACACCTTTTGGCCGCCGACCTCGATTGTTTCGCGTCGCAGCGCCGTGATGAACAACGTGCGCGGGCGGGCCGTTGCCATTATCGAGATGGCGTTTCGTCTTGGCGGCGTTAGATCAAACGTCCGAATGGCATAGACCAGCGAAATCAGATCGTGCGTCCCGACGGGAATGTCGATGCGCTCGCGGTTATCCGCCACCGCCGACCCGCGATTCTGATCCAGGTTGTAACTGCGATTCGTGCGATGCTTACCCTCGGACATATTCAATTCAGTGCGAAAGGGAAGGAGCGTTGTCGGATCCACGTATGAATTGACCTGATCGTTGACGAAGAGGACTCGCGCCCCGGCGCCCGAAGTTTGGCCGGTGGCTGAAAATAACAAGCCGTTGAGGTTAAAAAAGCGGCCGCGAGCGCGCACCGCGAACGAGATCGTGCCGACAGGTTGAGCAGCGTTCGCAAGATAGACCTGATAATTGAGTTGCTCGCCAACCTTGAATGGAAGATCGGGAGCGAGAGGGTTACCTGCGCCGCCCGAGGTTGATGAAGATTGGTTGGTCCCGGCCGCTCCTTGCAGCGGCACGGGAATCCTCGGATCGGGTACGGTCATCGTCGGCGATGTCTTCGATTCCCTGGCAGACGGCTTTGTCGGCGCTACCAATTCCGAGGCCACCAGCTCGGCGCGAATTTCGCCGGATTGCTCTTTCGCCGTAACCAGCACCGGAACGTGCCGCTCGTCATCGCTGAAATAAATCCGAAGGTTGTCGTCATACCGGCCCTTCACATTCACTCGCGTGACCACTGTGCTGAACGAGCCGACGCCGGTCTTGACGACTTGATGACCAGCCACTCTTATTTCGGCCTGGTACGCATCGGCTGCGTTGTGGACAGTGATGAAATAGGAAGCGCCATCGGCCAAAGGCAGCGCGCGAACGCGATAGACGGCAGAGAGTAGATCATACGTTCCGGAGAAAACCCCTGTTCCGACTTGCGCGGGAAGCGCCGAGATGCCGGCGGGTTGGTTGTAATCGCTCGCGCTATCCGAAGTGCGACCCGCTTCGCGCACGACCTGCTCCGCACGAAACGGCAACCCCGTCGCGGCATCCACGTAGGTCGTGTAGTCGTCGTTGAGCGCAAACACCGCCACGTTCACGATGCCCGTGGTTTCGGCGTGCGCGCGCAGTTGAATGCCTTCGCGATTAAAAAAAGTTCCGCGGCCGGCGACATAGAGCTCAACATGGGCGGCGCTGACAAACCGCGAAAATGAAACGTTGTAAGTCAAAAGTTCGCCCACTCGGTACGCCGCTACATTGAAAGGAGACTGAGACGCTTCGCTCTTCTGCTGGGCGCTGAGCGTGCCGGTCAGCGAAACCAGCAGGGCCGTCAATTGCGCGGTTTTTAGTGAGAACTTCAGCTTAGCTAGCACCTTCGAATGATAATGGCAAGTCGCCGCGCGGCGCAACGACTCGTTCCCAGAGAACGCCCTGGCTGTTGGTTTGTTCCGCGAATCGAGGAGGGCTGGCCTGATCATCTCGTAAACGCGTCTTCAATTTCTTGCACGATCGAGTTCGCCGCTGCAACTGGATCGTCGGCATCGATTATTGGCCGTCCCACCACGAGATAGTTTGAGCCCGCGCGGATCGCCACGGCGGGAGTCGTCAGACGTTTTTGATCGTGCGGCTCTGCGCCGGATGGCCTTACACCCGGAGTCACAATCAGAAAATCCTCTTCAACGGCCGCTCGGACTGAGACTACCTCCAGAGGTGAGGCAACAATGCCGTCCAGACCGCTGGCTGCGGCTAAGCGCGCGAGCGCGGGCACCTGTTCGTCCGGACTGCCAGCGACACCGATTTCGGTCAATACCTCTCGATTGACGCTGGTGAGCAGCGTGACACCAATGATTTTAGGACGAACCAGACGCTCGCGTTCAGCAACTTCACTGACGGCATCGGCAGTGCGCCGCATCATTTCCGTTCCGCCGAAGGTATGCACATTGAATATCGAAATGCCGTGTCGCGCGGCTTCCACGCCCGCAGACGCGACCGTGTTCGGAATGTCGTGATACTTTAGATCGAGGAACACGCGCTCACCTCCGCGAATGATCTCGCGCACGATCGTTGGGCCGGCGGCTGTGAAGAGCTGCATCCCGATCTTGAACATGCCGACCACTCCGCGTAGTGCCTCGAAGAGTTCGCGCGCGCGCGGCGCCGTGTCGACGTCGAGCGCGACGATCAGCTTGTCTTTTGATTTAATATTCTGAATCAGCATCTCGTATCAGCCTGGCAACCTACCGCTTCATCAAGCGTACTGAAACCCTTGCGCCGCAAAATGCCGGCGAGCCCTTCGTTGATTCGTCGCGCTACGCCGGGGCCTTCGTAAATAAAGCCCGTGTAAAGTTGAATCAGGCTTGCGCCCGCGCAAATTTTCTCCCAGGCATCTTCAGCCGTGAATACTCCGCCCACGCCGATGATTGGCAATGCGCCGCGCGTCAGTCGATAAATAAGTGCGATGACTTCATTCGAGCGATTTTGCAATGGCGCTCCGCTCAATCCACCCGCGCCGCAAGCTTCGATTTTCGAGCGCGATGTTTGCAGGCCGTGACGAGCGACGGTCGTATTCGTCGCGATGATACCAGCAATGTTGTGCTCCACGGCGACATCGACGATCGATTCAATTTCAGATTCAGTCAAGTCCGGCGCGATTTTCAGTAGCAGCGGTTTTACTTTTGCGAGCGGAGAACGCCGAGCAAGCTCTTCATTGCGTTGTTCGAGGCTTGCAAGCAAATCAGCCAGCATTTCCGGCCGTTGCAGTTCGCGCAGATTCGGTGTGTTCGGCGAGCTCACATTAATCGCAATGTAATCAGCTACGTTATAAACGGCCTCAAAACTTTCAAGGTAATCAGGAATCGCGTCTTCAATCGCCACGCGGCGAGACTTTCCAATATTCACGCCGAGCACACAGTCGGGGCGGCGCCGTTTGATGTTTTCTGCCAGTTGCATTGCCCCGCAGTTGTTGAACCCCGCACGATTGATTAGCGCACGATCGTGAGGCAAACGAAACAATCGGGGCCGTGGGTTTCCGGGTTGCGGCTCGACGGTGACCGAACCAACTTCGATGAAACCAAAACCCAGTGCGGCCAGCGCCTGCGCTGCGGTTCCATTCTTGTCAAAACCCGCCGCCAGTCCCACGGGATTCGCGAACGTTAGACCGAAGCGTTCGAGCCTGCCGAAAGGCGAGAGCGTGGTGCGTCCGGCAATAAATTTCCTGACTGTCGGCGAACTCAGAAAAAGAGGAAGTGAATGTAATGCCAGTTCGTGCACCGTCTCTGGCGGCAGGCGAAAAAGTATCGGACGCGCGATTGCAGAATAAAGTGACAAGTGACGAGTGACGAGCCGGAATCAGAGTTTATCTTGTCACTCGTCACTTGTCACTCGTCACTGTTCTTGTTACTATTTCGCGCCGGTGGAATTCACTGAAAAGGCTCGGATCATGGACAGCGCGCGCATCAATCGCGCGCTGGCGCGGCTGGCATCTGAGATTGTCGAAGAAAACCACGGCTCTGACGATCTCGTTCTCGTGGGCATTCGCCGCCGCGGCGTCCCGCTCGCCCAACGCATCGCCGACAAAATAGCCGATCTCGAAGGCAAGCGGCCGCCGGTCGGCATTCTCGACATAACTTTGTATCGCGACGATTTGTCGACCGTGGGCGCGAAACCGGTCGTCAGCGGCACTGAACTGCCCGGCGATGTCGAAGGGCGCAACATCGTTTTGGTCGACGACGTGCTTTACACTGGTCGCACGGTGCGCGCAGCGATCGACCAACTGATCGATTTCGGACGGCCGCGCCGCGTGCAACTTGCCGTGCTGATCGATCGCGGCAACGAACATCGCGAGTTGCCGATTCAGGCGGATTACATCGGCAAGCTGGTGCCGACAAAGAAAAGCGAGATAATCAAAGTCATGATGACTGACTTTGACGAGGACGAAGGAGTCGTCATCGTAGAGCGACCGGCAGCGGAAGCGGCAGTATGAAGCGGCCCGAAAGGCCGCTTTTTTGTGCTCGGAAACTACCTTGAGTGCTAACTTCAGATTGAAACATCTGCTCGGAATTCGCGAGTTGACGGTCGATCAAATTACGCATTTGCTCGACACTGCCGAGACTTTCCGCGATGTTTCGAAGCGCGAGATTAAAAAAGTTCCGGCCCTGCGCGGGCGCACCGTCATCAATCTTTTCTTCGAGCCATCGACGCGTACGCGCACGTCGTTCGAGATCGCCGCCAAGCGTTTGTCAGCCGATGCAATTAACATCAGTGTTTCAACTTCCAGTGTGTCGAAGGGCGAAACGCTGATGGACACGGCGCGAAATCTCGAGGCCATGGCGCCCGACTGCATCGTCATTCGCCATTCATCGGCCGGAGCGCCATACCATTTGGCGCGGTCCTGCAGTGCGGCGATTGTGAACGCCGGCGACGGCGCGCACGAACATCCGACACAGGCCTTGCTCGACGCGCTGACGATCCGCGAGCACAAGGGCCGCATCAGCGGATTGAAAGTTGCGATCATCGGCGACGTGCTACATTCGCGCGTGGCGCGCTCAAACATTCACTTGCTGTCAAAGTTAGGCGCCAGCGTGAGCGTCGCGGGGCCGGGAACATTGGTGCCGCCAGAGTTCGCTGAATTGATCGAGCAGGGCGTGCGCGTCGAGCGCACGATCGAAGACGCGCTGGTTGACGCCGACGTCGTGATGATTCTGCGCGTTCAGCGGGAGCGACAGACGGATGCTTTCGTTCCGTCGATGCGCGAGTACGCGGTGCATTACGGGTTGCATCTGCGCCATCTGGGACTGGCCGCGCCCGACGCAATCGCGATGCATCCCGGCCCGTTGAATCGCGGGATCGAGATTGCTTCCGAGATTGCCGACGGAGGGCGTTCGCTGATTCTCGATCAAGTCACGAACGGCGTTGCCGTGCGCATGGCCGTGCTGTACCTGCTCGCCGGCGCGGGGAAGAGACAGAACGGTAAGAATGGTGCGAAAGAAAGGAAAGAACGAAGTCGGAAGTAAGCTTGAGCATCGCCAATCAAGCGGCTCCGTTAGGAGCCGGATGTTTATAGAAATGGAAGCTGTATTTCAAGACTAACTCCGTCAGGAGCGAAATGCATTTCGCTCCTGACGGAGAGACGGAAACAATTTGGGCGTTCCGAGCTATAAATATTACGCGCCTAACGGCGCTCGGAACTCGCTTGAGAGCTTCATACAATGCGTTTACTAATCGCTAACGGCTACGTCATCGATCCTTCGCAGGGAATCAACACCGGCAAGAGTGTCTTGATTGAAGACGGCCGCGTGGTGGGGCTCTTGAGTTACAGCGACGAAGTGCCTGAAGGTTGCGAAGTTATCGATGCGACCGGATTGATCGTCGCGCCCGGCTTCATAGACATGCACGCGCATCTCCGCGAGCCCGGCCACGAATACAAAGAAACGATCGCCAGCGGAGCGGCCGCCGCGGTCGCGGGTGGCTTTGCGACCGTCTGCGCGATGCCGAATACGGATCCGATTAACGATAATGCCGCCGTGACGCGGTTCATCATCGAGCAAGCCGAGCGCGCACGGCTGGCCAATGTCTTTCCAGTTGGCGCCATCACAAAGACTTCCGCAGGCGCTGAGCTGGCCGAAATGGGCGAGATGAAAGACGCAGGCATCGTCGCTGTCTCTGACGACGGCTGTTCCGTTCCATCGCCGGGAATGATGCGGCGCGCAATGGAATATGCTCGCGGTTTTGACCTGCCCGTGATCGATCACTGCGAAGACAGATCGCTCGCTCGCGGCGGCGTGATGCACGAAGGTCATTGGTCGCTGGTGCTCGGCTTGCGGGGCATGCCGGCCGCTGCTGAAGAAGTGGACGCGTTGCGCGACTGCGCGCTCGCGGAATTGACTGGCGCGCGCTTGCATCTGGCGCACGTGTCGACGCGCGGAGCGATTGAAGCCGTGCGACGCGCGAAAGAAAAGGGTTTAGCGGTAACCTGTGAAGTCGCGCCGCATCACTGGACGCTGACGGATGAAGCCGTGGCTGACTATGACACCAAC
>Ga0209283_10002154_pt1 | contig 10939 bp, 10 predicted proteins | sample CZO8metaG_2_FD_188354 | JGI IMG/M metagenome (GOLD analysis project Ga0209283, IMG submission 188354) | Vadose zone soil microbial communities from the Eel River Critical Zone Observatory, Northern California, USA - CZOApr15con2H1.8 metaG... | ecosystem: Environmental > Terrestrial > Soil >...
CGAGTTAGGCTGTGCCGAAGGCCCAGACAAGGAGGCAAAGTGAGTCCCTCCCTGCTGTATCGATTTGCGTCGGTGCTACTCGTCCTCCTCGGACTCGGCCACCAGCTCCGCTTCCGCCGCGTCGATCCTCGCTGGGGCGTGGACTCGGCCATTGGGACCCTCAAGGCTACTCAGTTTCAGGTCCAAGGGATGACACGCACCTACTGGGATTTCTTCTCGGGGCTCGGCTTCTCTGTGACCGTCCTACTGTTCTTCGCGGCAATCCTGGCATTTCAGCTCGGCGGACTCTCGAAAGAGACCCTGCGGAGCCTCGGCCTTGTCACATGGGCGTTCGCCTTGTCTTTCGTGGTGATCACACTCCTCTCCTGGCGCTACCTCTTCATTCCGCCGCTGGTGTTCTCGAGTCTTGTCGCCCTCTGCCTAATAATGGCTGCGTGGACCGCTGCGAGGGCTTGAACGGTCGGAAGAAAGGGTTGGTTCCTTGTTCGATGGGCAAACGTGAAACTGGGAGACCTGATCGTGGGCATGCGCGCGAAGCCAGCCGACTTCCAAGAACTCAACCTACGCTGCCACGCGCTGCTCAGCGACGTGCCGCTCCACGACGTCTGGGCGATTCCACTCAATGGCGGGGGCGCAGGTCGCAGCATCCGGGACGCGCGTGCGATCTTATTCGGCGACCAGCGTCCACCTACTAACGTCGCGGTTCGAGGACTATTCGCGCTGCGATGGGCCCTGGGCCGGGCGTTTGGATGGGATGACGAGCGCCATGATCCGCCCGGCATGTCGTACGTCCATCGCCTTGCTCAAGCCGATCGCTCGCAGTCTCAGGTTCCCCCGGGGACTCGCGAGGGCCCGGTTCGAGTGCTCTACGTCCTCGGTGACGAAGCCCTCAGCGAGCTTCGCAATGCGACCGTGCATGCCTTCTTAGTGCTCGCTCTCACGCCGAGCCCAGGGGGGTACACCCTCTACTTGGCCATCTACGTGAAGCCAGTGAGTCGTTTCAGTACGCTCTACATGGCCCTGATCGATCCGTTTCGGCGTCTCGTCGTCTACCCAGCCCTTGGTAGGCACGCTCAGCAACGTTGGTCGCGCTCGTATGCGTAGGCGTCATAGAGTGCCGCTCGCACCGCTTCCTAACCAGGCGATGGAGCGGAGCGCTCGTTGTCGGGGCGGGCCGCGGTGGGCGGCGGCCACTCATCGCCAGGTCGTGCTGTGAGCCTCTTGTTGCTGTTGGTACCGCTGCGTCAGTGGTGATGGCGTCGAACTGCTGGCGGGATGCCCCCGACGTTGACGAGGGCAGCTTGCGCCGCCCCCGTGGATGCGTGCCCTAATCGATCACGTGGAAATTGGTCCGGTTGGCGTCCCCCGGAGGAGCTGGAGGTGCTTCGCGATTCCAGTAATCCACGAAGCCCTTCGACGCAGTGACGCCTTCGAACACGGCGTCAGGGGTTCCCGTCAAATGGCAGCTGACGAGGAGTGTCCCCTCGCTGCCGTCCGAGTAGGCGACCCGGACCACGAGCAGCCCGGCCCGGACGTCAGCCGAGTTGCCGATGTTGTCGTGCGGCAGGGGGAATGTGCCGGGAGCCACAGTGAAACTCACGAGGCCTGTCACCGTGTAGCTGCCGCTTCCCGTCATGCCACTGGCATCGAAGGTCTGCCACGTCCCACCACCGGTTACGTCCTGTGGGTTCCCGGGATTCGAGCGAAACGTGCCAGATCCCGTGAGCGTGATCTTCGAGAGAGCCAGATTGGCGCGCGCCGAGGCCACCCCGCCGGCTGAGGCAGTACCCGTGGCGAAATTGACGGTGAGGATGTCCCACCGCATGTGGTGGTTGCCGGCTGAAGCACTGAAGTCTGCGGCGAGCCCGGTGGGCCGTGATGCCAGCATTGCCGAGGCTGGGGTTCCCCTCTCACATCCCAGAGCGAGGCTGATCAGCGCGACGCTCGCGAGTCCTGCACTCAACGTCCGCGCATTCATTGTGTGTTCCTCCTTCTGCGTGTTCCTGCCATTGCGTCCGTTTAGTCAGTGTCAACAAGGCTGTTCAGGTGCACAGGCGGAGCACGAGCCATGGGCCCGTGGAAACACTTTCGCGATCGAATCGAAGCTGGGAGAACGGCGCGAACCGAGTTGGATACCGACTCCGGTACAGAGCCAGCGGGAAGGATCGCTGCACGACGCACGGCTGTCACGCCTGAAGACCTCGCGACGATAACTACGCTGGGCCCCACACTGCGGCGGCTAAGAACGTAGCCGCGCGAAGACACGACGCAAGGTCAATCCCGGTCCGAGACTTGGGATTCCGAGAAGAGGCCGTCTGCGTGCCGTGAGTCTTGCTGTGAGTTTCTCACGACACTCGGTTGATCTTCGGGCTCGCTGTGTACACCGTGGTGCGCGTGCCTGCGGCGTGCGCGTGTCCCGCAGTCTGCCCCGCGGTTTCTCCAGAGGTGCATGGGTCGGTCGAACGTCTATGCAAATGGACTTGGGGGACTCGATTCGGGCGCACGAACTTCGGCCGCAGTCCGTCCCGCAGTGCACGGAATAGGCGTTAAGGACGTATTGGATTAACTTGTTCAGCGACGTGTAGTTAGAGCCGGTAGCTCAGTTGGTAGAGCAGCGGACTTTTAAACCGCTTCCCGTTCGCCGCTGTGCGCCTCAAGTCACTGCCACTCAATCTGATGTGTGCGCCGGTTCGTTCCGGAGCGCCTTGGTGTGCGTGCGTACGGAGTTCGGGCGCCCCGCGGTCTGTCCCGCAGTCTTTCGCACTGCAGGTACTCAAGCAACTCGCTGAGATCAGAGCCCGCGCTGCGATAAGCGATATAGCCGTCGACGGTCCGCCAAAGTCCGGTTTTTCGAGTTTCTCCCCGGCAACGGACGACGCGAACTCGCGGTGAACTAACGCGTTGGTGGACGATGGACTTTGCGACGATGCGTCTGGATCAGGAGAGTCCGGGTTCGAGCCCAGGAGGGGCAACTCGAAGCGCGATGCTGCGATACGCGGTGTCGCGCTTCGTGCGTATTTTTGCCCCTACCAGCGAAGGCTCCCCGTTCCTGTTGTCAGAGTTGAAGGGAGGCGATCGAAGCGGTTCATACACTCTTCCCGAACCAACGGAGTACACTACCGATCAGACCGAAGAGATAGAGTGCAGTACCCCAGAACAAGGACAGACCGTGGCGTGCCTTCAGCCAATCGAGCCACGTCGGCATCAGAGTCCGCGTCGCGTCGCCCAGGCCGACGCTCAGTCCCCGAACGCGACCGTGGAACTCAAGATCGATGTGATCGCCTTGCAACCGAAGCGTCCGAATCTCACCCTGCGCATCCTCGAGCTGGATCACCTCTCGTGCGCGGAGCTTGCGCGCTTCCCCGTTGAGCGATTCGAAGTAGAGAGTCCCAGACGAAATCGTGGACACGCGGCGAGCTACTGTGCGGTTAGCGTCCGAACCCTCTTCAATGTGCGCAAAGGAAAGGTTGCTTGTGAAGAGCTGCGGCAGGAACACGCTCTTCGCAGAATCGAGGAACGTGACATCAAGGTCAACCTCGTTCGTCCCCGATTGCAGGAGCACCGCGTGGGGAGTGGCGAAGTCGAGTTGCTGGATGCCCCCACCTGAGAACCCAACCTGGACGGCGCCGTTGACGGCTGCACGCAGCTCTAGGCCCGTACTCTTCAGCGACAAGCGATACTCGCGTGGAAGCCCGGTATTTCGAACCCAAACCCGCGTTCCAGTCGGCACCAGCAGTGTTTCAAGACTGATGCTGCCCTGATGCCCGCCCTCGGAGGCTACGGACAAACGGAGGCCGGCACCAGCATTGCCCGAAACCAATACCTGAGCGTCAGTGCTGCGCGCTTGCGGGAGTTGGATTCCTCGCAGCCCGGAAACACCTAGAGCGGACAGCACCATAACGTCAGTCAACTTCTGTGGCGTCGGCAAGGCGAAGCCGACCTCTGAAAGCACCAGGTCCAACTCAATCTCGGTCTCAGCGACCCGTGCGAACAGTAGGGCGCTGATGATCAGCAGCGTGGTTCCGAAGGCCAAGAGCAAGCGCCAGCGGTGGCGGGATGGCGCTTGTTGCAAGGCTTCGTGGAGTGCAACGAGGCGGGCGAGACGTTCGAGGGTCTCGACCTGTTGCGGCGCAACTTGACCGCCGGACCGGACCGCCTCTTCGCTGGCGGCCCTGGTCTGGCGCGCGAGAAAGGCCCGGAGTTCGTGTCCCGTGGTGTCCCGCAATGCCGTGCCTCCTAGTTCCTCAGACATCAGGTAGTCATTTGCCAGGTTGATAGAACCAGATTCGGGCTGTCGATGATCCACCGGCTCTGAGGGTCGCACCAATCTCCACGTAGTAGACGCCGGGTGTGACCGGTTGGGCAATAGTGATTAAAATGGGCCATTCAGCGGGGTAATACCCATGCTTCAGCGGTTCATCTTTCTTGATGGAGGCTCCGGGAAGGCCGTTTGGCTCCGCGTGAGCTACGCTGATGAAGACCTCAGCCAACTCAACACCGGGCAGGAGCACCAACCTGTAGCCACCGGACGGGACAGCTGCCCTTCGCTCTCCGACGCGCAGCGGCAAATACACTTCGATGCTCGGCTTGCCGACTAGATAGGAGGTCCAGGCGACGATCCCAAGCTCACTAGTTCTGAGTTCGAGGCTGGCTAGGAGGTTCGAAGGCCAGCTGTAGGTCCTACTATCCCCTGGCCGAATGGCGTCCATTCGATAGTAGAGTCTCTGTTTCAACGCGTGGGCGCGCAAATGAACGGGCGCGTTGCCAGGTGCCGTCCACGCCATGACCAGGTTCTTGCCAGCGGCAGGGTCGAACTCTTCGAGCGACTGAGTCCACGAGACGACGCGTAGCGCCGGAGCGGCGACCTCTGTTATGTAAACGCCTTCACAACGATCGTCACGGAAGCGATAGCCGTAAGGGTCTTCGCTCGCTCGACTCAAGTTAGGATCACAGGGGCTCTCTTGAGTGAGCCGTGACCTCGATGGCCCCGCCCACTGCAGGAGCAGGGAGAGGATCAGTAATGAACGCGTGGAGGAACGCAATCCCCGCGACATCTCACACCTCGCTGCTGTCAACACTCCGCGTCAGGCTGGGGATTTGCTCAATCACAGCGCCGGTTCAGCCACCCGAACCGGCGTCGGGCTCGACGTTCGCGTCCCGGTTCCGAGTTGGCCCGCGTTGCCGTTCCCCCAGCAATAGATCGCGCCATTAGGTTGGGTGATGCCGCACGAATGGTCGTAACCTGTGCTCATCATGGTGAACTTGAGCGACCCGGAGATCTTCGTAGCGGTGGTCGTGAACCCGGCACCCCAGCAATAAACATCCCCCGTCACGGTGAGACCGCAGGTGAAGTTGCCGCCTGCATGCACCGAGGCGAACGCAGGGGCGTTGACCACGGCGACCGGCGCCGCCGCGTCGACAAGCAACCCGTTCCCCAACTGTCCGCTGGTGCCCGCGCCCCAGCAGTACGTCTGGCCGTTCGTCTCGATGCCGCAGGTGTGTGCCCATCCCGCGCTGACGCTGGTAAACTTCGGGCCGGTGAACCCTGCGTACGTGGCTCCCTGTGCCCAACCCGTGTCGGCAGCGCCCACGATGGCGGGAGTCATACTGCACGGGCCTCCGATGCTTAGGATGCAGAGGTTATCAAGCACCGGGCCGCCGATTTGGCCATGGTCGTTTGAGCCCCAGCAAAACGCAGCCCCCACGGGCGCAATGCCGCACGCGTGGTTACGGCCAACGCTCAAGCCGCTCACACTGAACGTGCAGCCGCTAAAGCTACTGCTCTGCCCGGTGCAGAACTCACGCATCTGGATGCCGCTGTAGAATCTGGGCACCCGGATGAGGGTCGCCATCGTCTCACACTGAATCGCCGTCATGAGGATGCCAGGATCGCAATAGGGCAGCGAGGAACCTATACCGAGCTGGCCGAAGTTGCCCAACCCCCAGCAATAGACACCCCCGTCGGCCCTGGTGCCACAGGTCGACGTGCTCCCAGCTTTTAGAGAGGTGAAGAGGATTCCCCGACCGATGTCGATCGCCAAGTAGCGGGCGGCCTGGCTCCCATCTCCGATCTGGCCGAACTCGTTGCTGCCCCAACAAAAGCCGACCCCGACAAAGGCTGTCCCGCACGAGAAATCGCCTCCCGCTGTGATCGACTCCAATCCGGGAAGGTTGGGGACCGTCACTGGAACCAGGCTAGAGGTTGCCAGCCCGTTGCCGAGGAGGCCCGAGGTCTCACCCCAACAGAATACGATCGCGAGGACTGAGATCGCGCACGAATGACTGGGCGGCGATCCGTAGAGCGCGACCCAACTGGCCGAGACACTCGTCCAACGCTGCATGACTGTGATGGCGCTGCCGAATGCGAACACTTGGCTCCCTCGCTGGACCGAGACTCGTACCCTCGCCTTTCCGGGTCCGTGTGCCTCGACAAGGGCTTCCAACTTCTGTGAGAGCGTGTCCCAACTCGTTTGCCCGGCCCCAGCCGTCTTCTGGGTAACGCGGACCACATTTTCGTCGGTAGAGTTCCAATCCACTACGGGAAGCCCGACTCCGTTCATGCGGCCGTCAATGGCAAGGCGGATGGAGAACGTGGCTGTATCGGTTACGGACATGGTATCGAGCCATCCCACCGCTGGCGCGATAGTCAGGTCCTGCGTGGACGGCACGAACTCATCGGAACAGTCGGAGGTTGAAAGCGCCAGCGCCAGCGCGACTAGCCCCGGGACCGAGAGCCGGTCGACCAGAGCCGCAGCTCTGCGGCGGCTAGCGAAGGCCCACAAAGTCATGACCGGTTCCTCATGCAGACGCCTCTCCCCTGTCCCAAAGGAGTGGCATTGAGGTAGTGGCTCCCGACTCAGAACCCCAGCCGGAGCCCGGCTCCCAGGAACGCATTTGGGAGTGATCCCACCTGGCTCGGGGGCCGGAAGCTCCAGTGGCCCGCAATAGCTTCCACGGCCACGTGCGGCAAGAGCATGAACTCGAGTGAAGCCCCCCCGCCCACTCCAACAACATCGCTCTTCGCCTGAGTCCAGAACGGCTGGTAGACAGTGCCCGTCGGGCCTTGAATGTAGTACCCGCCGGCATCGAACCGTCCTTCGACGCGGCCCAGGCCGACCTCGACAAATGGGACGAGCGCCAGACGATCCCTCTCCAACCGGAGATCGCCGCCGACGAGCGCTGCGGTAACGGCAACATTGGCAAGCGCGAGGCGGACGGCCGCGAGGTGCCAACCGAGACTCTGCTTTGCGCGAAAAAGAAGGCTCGCTCGCCCGCCGGGCGCGCGCCCCGCCTGTTTGATCGAACCCTCCGTCGCGGCTATCCCCATCAAACTCACCTGGGTGGAGTACCCCGCCCGCGGGAGGCGTCGGCGGTAGAGGGCCACGGGCAACCCCCAACGCCGGACCGCGTCAGCCACTTGGTCGATCGTGAGGCCGCGTCCCTGCGGGTCGGCCTTTTTAGTCACCATCCCAAGAACTTCCCAGTAGCGGTTGAAGAGGGCACCTCCGGAGTTTCCGGGACTGATTACGAAGGACTCGAACACGAATCCCTGCTCGTAGATCCTCAGGAAGCGGTCTGGCGCCACAGCCGGCTCCCAGCACACACCATTGGGGCACCCCAGGGGAATCACGGGATCACCGCTCTTCGCCGCGTGTATGTCGCCTCGCCGGTCCCAGGAGAAGCCTGGGGCCCTATTGGGCGGCGGCACGGAGAGAACCGCAAGATCCCCCTCGGCATCTGAGCGCTCCACCGTAGCCACCGAGGTATCGTGCCGTGCGAAAAAGAATACGACGCCGATCTTGCCACCGTTTGCGGCCGTTCTGATAACATGGGCCGCTGTCACGATGATCACTCGGTCCTTCGCGGAGAGGACAATGCCGGCACCGACTTGATCCAGTTCTCCCCTCTCCGTGTAGACCACGACTTGCACAACCAGATTCGCGGCGTCTTGGGGCATGCTTGGTCGCGCCTGGGCGTGACTCGATCCGACCCCGCACCACAGAATCGGGGCTGACAGCAACAGCAGCCTCATCACGTCTTCTCTCCTGGCGGCGGAGCCGCCACTTGCCTGGATGCACCACAGAGAGCGAGCGGCGGAGCGCGCGAGTCCCGGGAGGGGGCTTGCCGGCCGTTCTCGAGCCGGCTCGCAAGAGACTCGGTCATGCTGACCAATGTGGGGCGCTGGCGCCAACATGATAGGGCGATTTCGCGGCAGTGAGGGGTGGAAACGCGACACTCGGCCGCGACGACGAGCGCGAAGCGCTCCCCCCAGGAGAGGCAGACCTTGGCCAAGCGAGCGGGCTGGTTAGCCCTGCGCGGAGTGGACGGTAGGAACCGGTCGGGGCGCCGGCAGGGCGGCTACGGGTTTTCTGTCTCGAGCGAGAGAAGGCAAGCTTCCCTAACTGCTCGCTGCGCCGCAGCAAGCGGTTCAGCGGCCCCTGGCAGCCACGACAGCCGAACCGAAGGCCCCCCGAAACAAACTCCCTCTCGGCTCGGCACCAGAATGCTCGCTCGTCTTGGCTCTCCAGTCTAAGCCTGCGTCTCCCGAGGGCGACTACGCAAGAGGGTACGAATCTGTGGAACGCCGTAGAACCGAATAGCTCGAAGGTTGCGGAGGCTTAGCCGAGCACCTCTCGCGGAAAACACGGCGTCCGACGGCTTCGTGAGATTGATCGCGCCGACACGACCCGTCGTCGGACTGGAGACGTGCAGGGCGCTGACCCTGTCGCCGGGGCCGGAGCTGACGATTCAACGGTCATCGTGATGGACGTGCTGCCCGTCTAGCTACTGCCGTCATGTATCACGGCTACGACCTCTTCGCGGGCAGCACATATAGAGAACACGAGGCGATTCGGGAGCGGTGAGATCGCCATTAGCTAGTCAACTTTAGTGTAGACGTTCGGCTTGTTTTTCGGGTAGTCCGGACCTCGCGCGAACGCAGATTGGTGGATCAGCGAGTTCTCCGGGATCACTCGGCGGCGGAACAGGTTCATGCGGTAGCTCGTCTGCTGGGTCTGCCAGTGGTAGTGCTTCTTGGGGATGAACTCCGCCCACCACCACAGCGGCCCCAATGAATTATGTATTGCGGCTTTGGGGTCGGGCGGAACTTCTCCCGACGAGCCGCCGGCACCCAGCACTTTGTTTACGATCGTCATATCGACCTTCAAGCCCTGATCTTGCGCCTCACGCAGCATCCAGTGGAGCGCAACCTTCGACAGCCCGCTCTCCGCCTCGGGGTAGCCGCCGCCAACGTCGGAGTGCACGCCGGGAAACCACACCTGTTTCAGGTCTCGCGGCCCGTGGGCGGGTGGCGCACCCGCTGGCCACCATAAATTGGGTCGGAAGAACGCCCGTCGCTCGTCAATGGCTATGGCGTGCCGTCCGACCGCAATGTCGGGATCGTCAGCGCTGTACGGAATTGTCAGCGGGTTCCAGAACCACCCGACAGAACTCACCGTATCCCACACGCCGATGAAATAAGGCTGGCACGGGCGCGAGAAGGTCACTTTGAACCTCGCTGCCACTTTGAAGGCATCGCTCTCCAGCTTGGTCAGCAGTTGGATTGCGTACGGGACTAGTGCCTCGTTGCCCTGGCGGATCAAGCCAAACATGTGCAGCAATCCGGCGAGAGCGCGGACCGTGTAGGCCCCGCGACTGAATCCGAACAGAAAGAGTTTGTCTCCTGCCTGGTACTGCTGCATCACGAAGGCGTACGCGTCCCGGATATCGTCTGCGAGCCCGCGTCCAATCGCCAACCCCAACGCCTTGCTGAACCACGTTGCCGTCCGAGTCCACGCTCCGGGAGCTCCCATGGTGCCGAGGCCGGGGTGGTAATACGCCACCTGAATCCCCGGATCTTGTACGAGGGTGCTGAACAACTGCACGACGTTTGTATTCCTGGTCCCGAACTTGTTGTCGGTTCCGTCGCAACAGAGTACGATGTTCTTCGACATGCTCGTCCCTCAGGATTATGGAGCGCCCCCTAAAGCCGCCGACGGGACCTGCACAATGGGGCGCGTCGGGACCTATCGCTCGGTTAGCTTTGCGCTCGGAGCTAGGTCACGGTGGCTCCACTCGGTAAACCGGGTGGATTTCCCATAGCGCGCTCGCTGATGAGTTACACCGGCCATGGCCCTGTGCCGCACCGGTCGTCTGCCGATGAAAGCCATCATAGAAGGCCGCTCCGGTGAAGCGAAGCTCCACCGGAGTGGCAAGATCGCCATTGGCGTTCAGGTGCCTGGTCTCGGGAACCGCGTCCAAAGCTGCTCGTGCTGCCGCATAGATCGCTCCGAGGCTGTCAGCAGGGATCTCCACCACGATGCAGGATCCGACTGGACTCGTAGGCTGTGCCGTCAGCTCAACGTGCCAGTCCCCATCGTTCTCGAGGGTTTTGATTCGTCGTACCCATCCTGTTACGCTGTAGACGCTGTCCTCACGTCCTGCCCGAGGCGCACATTTGTCTTTGCTCGTCAGAATACGGGGCGTCCAGCTTGCGAGAACGTTTGCGATAGTGACGGGTTGGGCGACGAGTGTGGCGAGTGAGGTCTCGATCTTCTCGCTCCAGCGGTAGTGCGGCTCACTACAAGCCTGTGTATGGCCGACGCAGGGCCACAGGAGCCACGCTCCCGCAAGGCCGATCATCTCGAATCGCCGCATAACCACCTCCTCCCCCGCGTAGTCGGCGTGCTCTATGCCTCTTGCGCCTGCGGGATTACGGTGCAGGGAATCGGAACCCCGATTGCCGTCTTCGAGGGGCGCAGATGTGATCGCTGCACTCCCAGTGCCAGCAACTGGTCAACCGGAGACGCGCCTGCCCCCGGGTATCAGAGCGTGAATCCGAGGTTGAAAGTCCAATGGTTCAGGAACCCTCCGGTGCGGCCATAGTTCAGAAACTCGGCAAAGATCCCTGGCAGCCAAGGAGTGTTGAGTTGTCCGCCGA
>Ga0209283_10002155_pt1 | contig 10936 bp, 10 predicted proteins | sample CZO8metaG_2_FD_188354 | JGI IMG/M metagenome (GOLD analysis project Ga0209283, IMG submission 188354) | Vadose zone soil microbial communities from the Eel River Critical Zone Observatory, Northern California, USA - CZOApr15con2H1.8 metaG... | ecosystem: Environmental > Terrestrial > Soil >...
GGCCAACGCGGGAGCTCATCAAGAATCCGCGCCATCCCTACACGAAAGCCCTGGTGTCGGTCGTGCCCGTCCCGGACCCGGACCGTCGGCGCCAGCGCATCATCCTGAAGGGCGAGCGCCCGGATCCTTCGGACATCCCGCCCGGATGCCGGTTCCATCCTCGATGCCCGGTCGCCTTCGAACGATGCGGCTGGATCGCGGACGAGGTCGTGACGGAGCTGAAGGACCTCTCCGTCGGGACTCCGGAGGAAGGACTCTTCGCGGGCCTCCGGGCGGACAACCCGGGCGCCTTCACGCTGCCCTCCGCGCCTCCGGACGCCGAGGCGACGATCCGGCGACTCATCGAGACCAAGGGAGAGGAATTCCGGGGACTCAAGGCGATCCGGTCGATCGAGCGGGCGGACGGCGGGATCCGGGTGTCGCTCCACGAATTCACGGAGCCCGACCTCAAGGCTATTGCACCCGACGTGAAGGTTTCGTGCCACCTGTTCGCGTAAGCTCGGAACGTCCACATTCCGAGCCGGGTTCGAGGGGCCACAACCCTTTACTACGAATCGACGCGTAGCGGCTCCGACGGAAGGCATGGACAAGCTCATCATCACGGTCGCGCCGACGGGCTCCGTGCCGCGAAAGAAGGACACGCCCCATGTGCCGGTGACGCCGGACGAGATCGCCGATACCGCGTACCGGTGTGAGCAGGAGGGCGCGGCGATCATCCACGTCCACTGCCGCGACGCGGACGAGCGTCCCACGTCTCGGCTCGACATTTTCCGGGAGACGGTCGAGAAGATCCGCAAGCGGACGAAGCTCGTCGTCATGACGTCGACGAGCGGAATCGCGGGCCAGACAGACGAAGATCGCGCGACGCCCTTGCGGACGAGTCCGGAGATGGGCTCGCTTACGACGGGGACGCTCAACTTCGCTGGGCGCAAGCCGTCCGTCGTGTACGTGAACACGCCCGAGACCGTCCAATTCCTCGCCAAGGCGATGCTCGATCAGAACATCAAGCCGGAACTCGAAGCCTTCGACGTGGGCTTCGTCCAGCAAGGCAAGCGGTTGATCGACGCAGGCCTCGTGAAGGAGCCGGCGCACTTCCAACTCGTCATGGGCGTCGACGGCGGCGTCCCAGCCACCCCGGAAAACCTACTGCACATGCGCAACCAACTCCCGCCGACCGCGACCTACGTCGTCGCGGGGATGTCTCGGATGCAACTGCCGATGACGACGATGGCCGTCGTCTTGGGAGGCCACGTCCGGGTGGGCCTCGAGGACAACCTCTACCTGAAGAAAGGGGTGCTCGCTCGAAACGAGGAGTTGGTCGGTCGTGCTCGGCACATCGCGGAAGACCTCCAGCGGGAGGTTGCGACGCCGGAGGAGGCGCGAGCGATCATGGGCCTCACGCCGCTGCGCTGATCACGCGGGCCCGAGTAGGCTCTCTTCGAACGCGTCGAGCGTCTCGCGGATTGCAGTGTTGTCGTGGGCCGTTGAAAGATAGAACGGCTTCCCCGGTTTCACGAAAATCCCCTGGGCGAGCAGCGAGGTGTCGAGGACGCTTCGCTTTGCTTCGTCCGCTTCGAGCGAGTCCCGATAGCTGCGCGGTGTGCGATTCATGAACAGGATCGAGAAAACGCTGCCTACCTCGGGCACCACCGCAGGCACGCCATGGTCCTTGAGCTGCCGCTCGAACCCGGAGGCCACCGTCCGCGTCGTCTTCAGGAGACCATCGAAGGCCGCGGGTTTCTCGAGCTCATCCAGCGTTGCCATCCCGGCTGCCATCGCGATCGGATAGCCGGCGAACGTGCTGCTCTGGAAGAAATCCCCGCGAACCGGGTCGGCAAGGTCGAGGATGTCGGAACGTCCGAGGAACGCGCCACACGGAAGGCCACCCCCGATGATCTTGCCGAGACATGTGAGGTCCGGAGTCACATGATACGCGTGTTGGGCCCCGCCGAACGCGACACGAAAACCACTCATCACCTCATCGAAGATGAGAGGGATGTCGTGTTCTGCGGTGATCTCCCGCAATCCCTTGAGGAACTCCCGGTCGGGCGCGATGTACGATCTCTCGACGGGTTCGAGGATGACACACGCCAGACGGTCCGCGTGGCTCCGGATCCGTGCGGCGGTCTCGTCGAGATCGTTGAAGGGGAGGACGAGCGTGTTCTTCAGGATGTGTTCGGGCGTCCCGCGAGATCCGGAGATCGGCACGAGGCCCTGCCTGGTCTCATCCCTCGAGGGCGTGTGGCTCACGAGGAATTCGTCGACCCCTCCATGGAAATGACCTTCGAACTTCCCGATCATCGGGCGCTTGCGGTAGGCCCTCGCCAGTCGGACGGCATGAAGCGTCGCCTCGGTCCCGGACATCGTGAAACGCATCCGGCCGTCCGGCCGGAAGATCCGGAGAAGGCGTTCCGCGTACGTCGCTTCGAGTTCGTGGGGCGTGCCGAACATCGTGGTCCCCGCAGACTGCAGGCTGTCCCGGATCGCCTTCATCACGCGCGGGTGGCCGTGGCCCAAGACGAGCGGACCGAAGGAGAGGCAGTAGTCGATGTACTCGTTCCCGTCGAGGTCCCAAAGGCGGCAGCCCTTCGCCTTCTTCATCGCGATCGGGTACGGATCGAAATATTTCACGCCCGCCGTGACGCCACCGGGCAGGGAGCGACGTGCCCGGTCCGCATACGCACGGGAAACCTTGGTCCGCGCTTCTAGCTCGACACGCGGAGGGCCTTTCGTCATGCGTGGACGCCATCCGACGCGAGTCGATATAGTCTTCGCGGAGACCGCGCGGCTTCGAAAGGCTTGACCTTAATATCCGTTCTTCTATGGGCATCTCGAGGTTGACGGGGGAGTCCGATTGGCCGGTCGAGAGTTCGAGAAATCGTATGCGACAGGCGACACGCCTTGGGATTCGGGGCGCCCGAGCGCGGAACTGGTCCGTGTCCTCGACGCCGGTTTGTTGCCCGGCAACACGATCCTCGAGATCGGATGCGGGACCGGCACGAACGCGATCGAATTGGCGCGTCGCGGGTATCAAGTGACGGCGGTCGATCTCGTTGATCTCGCAGTCCGTCGTGCGAAGGACAAGGCGCAGCGGGCAGGGGTCGACATCGACTTTCGCCTCGGCGACGTGACGCGAATGGACCTCGGGGGACCGTTCGATGTCGTGTTCGACCGAGGGGTCTACCACGGCATTCGCGCGCGGAATCTCTCGGGTTTCTTGAAGATGCTCAAGCGCGTCACCCGGCCGGGCTCGCGGTGGCTGACCCTCGCGGGGAACGCGAAGGAACCGTTGGCCAACGGTCCGCCCGTTGTGAGCGAGGAGGAGTTTCGGTCCGAGTTGGAGCCGCTGTTCAAAATCCTCGAAGTCCGCGAGTTCCGGTTCACGTTGGACCGCGAGGACTTCCGGCCTCTTGCTTGGTCCATCCTGATGGAACGGCGATGAGGGGCGGAGTGTCTCGTCATCGCGGAGAAGCCGTATTTTCTTGCTTGTGAATCGGGCATGGCCTGCCGGCCTTGCAGAACCGGCACTTCTCCGGCTTCATCACGGGGAGAGGCTTAATCATGCGACCGTACTTGCGACGCGGCGTCCGAATCACCGATCTCCTCTGGCCCTCAGACCGCTTCGACGAGCGACATCTCGGCTCGACCGCGCTTCATGCTCTCCGCGACGTCTTCGAAGGCATCGAGGTGCCGCGCGACGTCCGCCTTGGTGTGCGCGACCGAGGAGGTCCACTGCTCGTCGGGACCCGTGGCCATCGGGATGATCCCCCGGTTCAGCATCGCGGTGTAGTAGCCCCACCATCGGCCCACGTCGACATCCTGGAACGACCTCCAATCAGTCACCGGGCCGCGGGCGAAGTGGACGGTCCCACTGATGCCGCCCGATTGGACGACCATCGAGAGGCCGTGGTCTCGAACGATGTCGCGATACCCTTTGGCGAGATCGTCGCCAATCTGCTGGGCGTGCCGCATTCCGGCCCGCGTCAGGACTTTCGTCATCGTCACGAGGCCGGCCGAGATGCTTACGGGATTCGCGTTGAACGTCCCCGCGTGACCGATCTGCCCGGGCACTATTTGGTCCATGATCGACGTGGTGCCGCCCACGGCCGCGAGCGGAAAGCCGCCCGCAATCGACTTGCCGAGCACCTTGACGTCCGGGGTGACCCCGAACGCCTCCTCCGCGCCGCCGTACCACTTGCCACAGGTCTTGACCTCGTCGAAAATCAGGAGCGCGCCGATCTCCGTCGCGATTCTACGGAGGCCGTCCAGGAATCGGGGTTTCGGATGGACGTACCCCATGTTCATGGGCACCGGTTCGAGGATGATCCCCGCGATGTCGTCCGCGTGTTCGGTCGCCAGGGCCTCCACCGCGGCGAGGTCGTTGAACGGTGCGACGACCGCGGTTTGAACGAGTTCCGGGAGGAGACCCTTCGACGACGGCACTGGATTCGGTCGCCTCCGATCTCCTTCGACTTCTTTCTTGGGCTTGATCGACACCATGAGGGCGTCGTGGGATCCGTGGTAGCAGCCCTCGAACTTCAGGATCCGGCGACGGCCCGTGACCGCCCGTGCGAGCCGCACCGCGAACAACGTCGCGTCGAGACCGGTCATCGAGAACTTGAGACGGTCCAACCGGAAGCGCCGGCAGATGTGTTCCGCGAGCGGACCGGCGTCGACGGATTCGAAACCGAAGATCGTGCCGTTCGACACCCGCTCGCGCATCGCTTTCGCGAGGACTGGGTGGCTGTGGCCCGCCACGAGCGCGCCGAACGCCATGCAGAAGTCGATGTACTCCATCCCGTCGGCGTCCCAGATGCGGGAACCCTTCGCCTTGCGAACGTAGAGCGGGTAGGGATCGACGAGTCGGTAGTTGCTGTTGACGCCGAAGGGGATCCGCTTCTTCGCGGCCTCCCACGCCTGCGCGGATTTCTTCGTCCGCCGGCGAAACGCTTGGAGTTCTTCCTCCCATGATTGCATGATATCGATAAGTCGGCGCTCGAACGCTCGCATACTATAAACGGTTTCGCGCAATTATGTGAGACTTGTGAAGCCGTCCAAGCACGACCCCTCGCAGGCGGAACTGTTGAAGTTCGATGGAGAGTGGGCGGAGGCCGCAAGATCGCGAAATCTCGAACGGATCGTCTCGTTCTGGGCCGACGACGCCGTGATCTATCCACCCAAGCAACCTCCGATCGTCGGAAAGGCCGCGATCCGCAAGTCCGTTGGCGAGAGCCTGAATATTCCCGGTTTCTCGGTTGCTTGGAAGCCGAGCGACGCGGTCGTCTCCGGGTCAGGCGACCTCGGGTACACGATAGGGACGAACACGTACCGCTTCCCCGACGCGCAAGGCCGCCCAACCACGTCGCAGGGCCGATACGTGTGCGTCTGGAAGAAGGGACCGGGTGGCCGATGGCGCTGCGTCGTCGACGTCTGGAATGAAGCTCCGACGCCTGTAAATTCAGAGAAATAGCTCCGTGTATCCCTGCCGGCTGCCGATTCTGCGGGCGCCGCGAGCAGATTAAAGGGACCGCTGGTGTTTTCGGAGCGGTGCCGTTCGACCTTGTGATCCGCGGAGGTCGCGTCCTCGACGGCGCAGGATCACCGTGGCGCATCGCGGACATCGGAATCCGCAACGGGAGAATCGCGAAGGTGGGGCGTGTCGGTCGTGCGAAATCCGCGAATTCAGTCGATGCATCGGGGAAGTACGTGGCCCCCGGTTTCATCGACATCCACACCCACAGCGACATCGGAATCCTCGTGGAACCGACCGCAGAGTGCGCGGTCCGCCAGGGCGTCACGATGCACGTGATCGGGAACTGCGGCGATTCGCCCGCACCGATCAGCGATCCATACCGCGAGCTCGCCGTCCGCCGCTTTGAGTATTACGTTCAGGCGCGAGATTGGAACTGGTCCACGTACGGCGAGTATCTCGACTTCATGGCGGCTCAGGGTGTCGGCATCAACATCGCGGGTCTCGTCGGCCACGGGAGCGTTCGGCTCGCGACGATGGGCTTCGAGGAGCGGCCGCCCACCCGCGACGAACGGCGACAGATGAAAGCTCATGTCGACGAGGCGATGCGAGCGGGCGCGTTCGGGATGAGCACCGGCCTCGTCTACCCGCCCGGATGCTTCGCCGCGACGGGGGAGATCGTCGAACTCGCTCAGGTTGTCGCCCGCCATCACGGCTTCTACGCCTCGCACATCCGTGGCGAACGCGAGACGATTGTCGAAGCCGTCCGAGAATGCATCGAGATCGGCGAGCGCGCCGGCTGTGCCGTCCAGATCAGTCACAACAATCCGAAGTATGGCGGAATCGGAAAGGCGAAGGAGATCCAGGCGCTCTGGGAAGCCGCGAGGGTTCGCGGCGTCGACATCCTCGCGGACAACGACGTGCACACGGACTTCGGGCCACCCCTCAGTCACGCACTCCCGCAATGGACCCAGAAGCTCTCGACGGAGCAGCTTCTCGCGTCGCTTCGGGATCCGACGAAGCGGGAGGCATTCAAAGCCGAGGTCATAGCGGACAAGCGTCCCGGTGCCGGATACGTGGGTCTGCTCGTGCACGGACGATTCGATCGGATCTGGCTGTTGCGGTGCCCGGAGAATCCTTCGAACGAGGGCAAGACGATCGCGCAACTCGCGCAGGAGCGCGGCGTGGACCCGTGGACCGCGTACTTCGACACGATCGTCGAAGAGCGGGACCGGGCCGTGGGCCTATTCGACTACATGGACCCGGAGGAAATCAAGTCCACTCTGCGGCATCCTCTCGTGATGATCTGCTCCGACGGCTGGGTTGCACCCAAGGACGAGCGCACGTCGCCCACGGCGCCGTACCAGCCGTGCACATACGGCGAGTTCCCTGGAGTGATCGAACGCTACGTCGTCAAGGAACCCGTGCTTCGGCTCGAAGAAGCGATCCACAAGATGACGGGGCTGCCGGCATCTCGGCTCGGACTCGCGGACCGTGGCCTCCTTCGAGCCGGGTCCTGGGCGGACCTCGTCGTCTTCGATCTGCCACAGGTTCGCGACCGTGCGACCAACCCGTGGCCTCACACCTATCCGTTCGAGAACTATCCCCACGAGTATCCCGAAGGCATCGACTGGGTCTTGGTGAACGGTACCATCGCGCTGGAAGACGGCCGACCGATGGGTGCCCTCGCGGGACGCGTCGTGCGCCACCAGGAGTCGACATGACCACCAAACCCGTGGAGAAGCGGTTCTCGGATGAGCGGATTCAAGGGAGCATCTCCCGAATCCTTCGGGAGAACGTCCTCTGCTCCATGTCGACGGTCAGCTCTGGGACCCGTCCGCACATCAACACCGCGTACTTCTGCTACACCTCCGACCTCGAGCTCTACTTCTTGTCCGACCCCTCATCGCAGCACTGCCGGAATCTCGAGCGCAATCCGTCGCTCGCGATGACGATCTTCCGGTCGGCACAGGAGTGGGGCGGCCCGGATCGAGGGCTCCAGTTGTTCGGGACGTGTCGACGGACGCGCGGCCGAGCAGCGAGGGAAGCGGAGCGATGCTACGCCGCCCGGTTCTCGCCGTACGCGAAGTGGATGGCGGGCCTTCGTCCGGCTGAACGGCAACAGGCGGCCCTCCTCCGATCGTATGCGTTCTACCGATTCCTTCCGAGGCGGATCAAAATCCTCGACGAGCGAGAGTTCGGCGGCGCGATGTTCGTGACTGCTGCGGTCGTGCGGGGCTCACATTCGAAAACGGTTGTGCATTGGAGCGCCACGGAACGCCTGTCACCCTGACCGGGCCGATGCGCGGACGCGTCGCCAAGAGACATCAAATAGGCGTAGCCCGGATACGCGGCAATCGGATGTCCCCGGTTCTCATCACGGAGAAGGATGTCGAAGGCCTCCTCCGAATGGAGGACGCGCTGGAAGCGGTCGAAGAAGGGTTGCGCGCCCTAGGGCGAGGCGAGGCGACGAACCGGCCGCGCCAAAGGGTGGGAACGCGCGAGGCGACGGTGAACATCATGCTCGCGTCATGGCCGGCGCGCGGATATGCCGGGTTCAAGTACTACACGACGTCCCGCACGGGCATTCGATTTTGGGTTCACCTGTTCGACATCGCGACCGGAGAACTCGTCGCGGTGATTCAAGCGGACCGACTCGGCCAGCAGCGCACCGGGGCGGCGTCCGGAGTGGCGACGAAATACCTCGCGGGATCCGATGCATCGACCATCGGCATCGTCGGCACGGGATGGCAGGCACAAGGTCAGCTGGAGGCGGTGTGTGCCGTCCGCCCGATCCGACGAGTCTGCGCCTACGGTCGGGACAAGGCCCGTCGCGAGGCCTTCGCGAAGAAGATGTCCTCGCTCCTGGGAGTGAGAGTCCGAGCGGCATCATCGGCTGAAGAGGCGATCCGAGACGCGGACGTGGCCATCGCCGCGACGAATGCGCCTCAGCCGGTCATCCATGGAGATTGGTTGCGTCCCGGATCCCACATCAATGCCATCGGAGCGAACCGCCTCGAGACCCGCGAACTCGATGACGCCGCGATCGGTCGATGCGCGTTCGTGGCGACGGACTCGATTGAGCAGGCGAAGGCGGAGGGAGGCGACCTCGTGGAGCCGATGAAACGCGGCCTGTTCGCCTGGGACCGCGTCCATGAGATCGGCGAGGTTGTCGCCGGCAAGATTGCGGGGCGGACGAAGGCCGACGACATCACCTTGTTCAAGTCCCACGGAATCGCGATCGAGGATGTCGCGGTAGCCGCGCTTGTTTTCGAGCGGGCCCGGGATCGCGGAATCGGCAAGTCCGTTGCTCTCTGACACGGGTACGACAATCCGGTTTGCCGTCGCAATCGAGCGTCGGGTCCCTTCTGATCACCAATCGACCGCGGCGTCACGGCTCTGTCTCACGGAGGCGCTCGAGATACCGGCTCACCGGATTGAAGAAGATGAAGACGACCGGCAGGGCGAGGTAGATCAGGAGAGCAAGAGTCGTGCTGATGAAGGAGACCGCGATCGCGACTGGGGTGATCACGGGACCGATCGCGAGCCACAGCCGCACTTTGTGGACAAGCGCCGGGTCGAGGCCCGGTTCAATCAAACCCCGATCTCCCGTCATGTACCACCAAATCAGGTATCCCAGGGCCGCCAACAGGCCAAGGACCGCGCCGTAGAGGCTGAGGGCGATCGGATCCTCGCTGTGCGCGCCCATGACCGACGCGGCGAACGGGACGAGCGCGATGCCCATCAGAAAAAGGATGTTCAGCCACACCAAGGTGCGGTTCACGCGCAGGACGAAGTGGAACACTTGGTGGTGGGCGAACCAGTAGACCCCGAGGACGATGAAGCTGATGACGAACGTCGCGAACCGCGACCGAAGGTCGAACAGGACCTGCCCCAAGCCTCCCGGGCCGAGGGTATCGGGGGCGCGCAGCTCGAGGACGAGAATCGTCATCGCGATGGCAAACACGCCGTCCACGAGTGTCTCGAGGCGGTTCTTCGGTAGCCCGTGCGCCGTTGGCCTGCCCGACTCCGTGGTCCTCCCCCGCGGTCGGCACGTAGGACCGGACCTTAAAACATCGGTGGGGGCGAAGGGTCAGCGGCTACTTTGGCGGAGAAATGCGGACAGACCGCACTGCTGCCGCCATCGCCTCGATGAAACCGGGGTCCGTGTTTGGCGAGTCCGTCCGATCGAACGCGAGGCCTCGTTTCTCCGCGAACGCACTCGCCTCAATATCCAAGTCGTAGAGGATTTCCAGGTGGTCGGAGACAAATCCGAACGGGACGACGAGGACGGCCCGCTCTCCGGCTCGGCTCATCGCGTCCAAGGCGTCCTCGAGTGGTGGGCCGAGCCACGCCTCCTCGGTTCGGCCCGCGCTCTGCCACGCCATCCGAGCCCGCAGCGGCGGCAATCGCCGGAGCACGAGGGCCATCGTCTCCGACAGCTCCCGTTCATACGGGTCCCCCTCCTCCATGAGCTTCTTCGGGAGGCTGTGGGCCGTGAACACGACGGCGGGATCGGGGAATCCTCGCTTCGCAAGCTGCTCGAGGCCGTGGCGCACCTTCGCCGCGAACATCTCTATCAACGCGGGCTCCGTGTTCCAGCTCTCCACGTAGGCGATGTCCGGATGCGTGGCGATTGTCGAAAGGGCGCCATCGACGGCAGCGAAATAGGCGCCCACACTCCGTCGGGAATAGTACGGGGTCAGCGGCAAGACCACGAGCCGGTCGAAGCCGTCAGCGAGGACTTCGGGGAGGACGTCCCGGATGTACGGCCGCCAATTCCTCATGCCGACGTAGCACCGGTATGCCCCCCCTTCCTCGTTCAGCCTCGTCTCCAACGCCTTCGCCTGGGCCCGCGAAATATCCAGGAGCGGCGATCTGCCGCCGATCCGGCGGTATCGCTCGCGAAATTCGTCGACGAGTTCGTCGCTCGTCGGTCGGCCTCCTCGGATGTCGAGGAGGAATGGAGCGACCTCATCGAGCGAGTTCGGTCCTCCGACGGCGGTCAACAGGATGGCCGTCGGTCCGCCGTCGGTCTTCGACACGGCAGCCCCTCAGGTCCTTCGAGTCGATTCATGCACAAGGCGCACGAGCGCTCGCAAGCCGTCCTGCGGCGTCTGCGGCAAGACTCCGTGGCCCAGGTTGAAAACATGGCCGGGACGGTTTCCGATCCGCTGCAACACGTCCTCCGCGGCCGGGCGCCACGCGTCCGGCGTCCCCAGGAGGGCCGCCGGATCGAGATTCCCCTGGATGGCTTGACGCTCGCCGATCCGACGCCACGCCGCATCGATTGGGATCCGCCAGTCGACGCCGACGACGTCCCCTCCGGCGGAAGCGAAGGATTCGAGGAACCCGGCGGTCCCCGTCCCGAAATGGATGGACGGGACTCCTGCCTCGCGAATTTCGTCGAACAGGCGGCGCGTGAACGGGGCCACGCTCGTGTCATAGTCCCGAGGGCTCAACGCA
>Ga0209283_10002156_pt1 | contig 10930 bp, 10 predicted proteins | sample CZO8metaG_2_FD_188354 | JGI IMG/M metagenome (GOLD analysis project Ga0209283, IMG submission 188354) | Vadose zone soil microbial communities from the Eel River Critical Zone Observatory, Northern California, USA - CZOApr15con2H1.8 metaG... | ecosystem: Environmental > Terrestrial > Soil >...
CCGTGCGCAGGATGCGACGCACCTTGTCATCAATCGTCGCCACCGAAACTTTGCCCTGCTCGATCGCAGGCAGGAGATTCTTCCGGTTCATGAAGGCACCGGAAGGCATTTCCAGATCCAGCCCACCATTCGCTGCCGCCACACCATCGTAGGTCGCGACCCAGTCGGACATGACAATGCCGTTGAAGCCCCAGTCCTTCTTCAGCAGCTCCGTGTTGAGCTGCCCGTTCTGCGTCACGTGCTCGCCATTGGTCAGGTTGTAGGAATCCATGATGGCCCCGACATGCGCTTCCTTGACGGCCGCTTCGAAAGCCGGCAGGTAGACCTCGCGGATCGAGCGCTCGTCAATGATGGAGTCCGTGTTGTGGCGGTCGAACTCGGAATTATTACCCGTGAAGTGCTTGATCGTGGCACTCACGCCCTGATCTTGCACTCCCTTGATATATCCCACCGCGATGCGGGACGCGAGGAACGGGTCTTCGCCGAAGTATTCAAAATTCCGGCCATTCATTGGTGCGCGGTAGATGTTCACACCCGGCCCCAATAGGAAGTGCACTCCTTTGGCACGCGCGTCCCGTGCGATCTCCGCGCCCACGCGCTCGGCCAGTACTGGATTCCAGGTAGCCGCCAGCGCAATACCGCCGGCCATGGCCGTGGCCGGCCCATAGTTGCGGACGCCGATCGGGCCGTCGGCCATCTTCAGGCGGGGCACACCAAGTCGCGGCACGGCACGGATATAGAAGTTGTCGACTCCTCCGAGCATGTCGATCTTTTCCTCAAGCGTCATCTGGCTGACGATAGATTCGACGCGGTGCTCGACATCGCCGGAAACGGGTGACGCCGATTGCGGGAACTGCTGTATGCCGAAGAGGAGAACAATCACGGCCGCGCAACTGAGCTTTCGCATGGACCCCAGCATGCGCAGTGATGCATTGTCCATAAAGCCTCCAGAAAACGCCTGATCCTAACACCCTACTGAGCCACTCGACGCCTGCTCGCTTCCGTGTCCCCAAGAATCGCGGTGTTCGACTCTGATTGACTGGAACCGGCTCGATTTTGCCGGGCGCTCTCGTAGAACAAGGGTGAGATTATACCTTCCACTGTCGTATTTGCCAGATGCTGTATTCGCGGATGCGAAGATCGATCCGGCAAATCCGCAGCGTTATGAATGCTTCTTGAGGACGGCAGAGTTGGCCAGATGGTTGGCCTCGGCGTTGTGTTCGCGGCAAACGTGGGATATGGAGAAATCGAAGGAGCGGGCCAACTTGCGGCAGATCCAGTTCAGGGAATAGAGGCGCGGGCTGCGACAGGCGTACTCGCCCCTCATTTGTTTGACCACGACCTCGGAATCAGAATAGACGTGAAGCGTCCTTGCTTTTAGCGCCAAAGCACATTGCAGAGCCTCTAGCAAAGCAACATACTCCGCCACATTGTTATCTTGGCGGCCGATCCATCTGGCAATTCTGATCCTGCCGCCCTCGGAACCGTCGATCACCACCCCAATACCGGCCGGCCCCGGATTGCCCAAGGAACCGCCGTCTACGTAGGCTACAAGATCAGACACTGCGCGTTTTTTCCGTCTGCATCAACATGCGTCAAGAACCCGTCCGGCGTCAAGACGTTTTTTAGGTTCGTCTGCAACAGCCGGTTTTTCACAGCACTGTGGAAGATTATGTGGAAAAGCAGGACAAGAGAATCTTCACAACTGGTAAGCACGTAATTGTCAAGGGATTGCAGTTGTCATAGAACTTGCCAAAAAATTTTGACTTTGCACTGAAAAGCGGCATTGACAAAATTTGATTCAGCATTTACCTTTCGCACCGTCGACGGCCGAAAGGGTTAGCGCAATTAAAACGCTAGTCCGAAGTAGGCTGGGTAATCAGCTCAACGGGGCAACCCGAAGAGCAACCAAACCCGAAAAAACCGACTGCTCTGCGAGGGGTAGTTGGGGTTTGGGACTGCGAAAGCAGTGATTACGTCAAGGGCCGTGGCGGTGCATGCTTCCACGCTGTGGGCTCCCTCGCAGGAGCTAGCGGCTAGAGCATAACCAATGTCACGGCCTTTTCCATTTCTGCTAACTTTCCTGTCCCCAACTCTCGCTTGATGATTCCCCGAGAATGCTGTTCAATCGCGCTCCGAATCTCTTTGCTGACGACTCCCCGCTCGATGGGGAAATATGGAATTTCGTCAAGTCCCTTGCGCTTGGCGTGACGGTACTTCGTCTAAGATCCGAGATGAAGCTATTGACGAGGAATTGCTGGTGAAGATCATCAGTATAGGCGAGGTTCTCTGGGATGTTGTCGGACTAGAGCAACATTTGGGTGGAGCACCCTTTAACTTTGCGGCACACCTCAGAAGACTGGGCCACACCGTTTGCTTCATCAGTGCTGTGGGAGCGGATCAACGAGGCGAAAAGATTCTGGAGAGCATGTCCCAGATGGGTCTTTCAACGTGCTACATGCGTCGTGTGGAGGAGCACCCGACCGGTATCGCGACAGTAACACTGGATGCACAGGGCCAACCGCAATTTGTCATTCACCGGCCAGCGGCTTACGATTTTCCTGACCTCGCGGAATCAGACTTCGATGAGCTCCTCTCGCAACCAACCGACTGGATCTATTTTGGGACTCTGCTTCAAATGAGCTCCCATGCCCGACGGTTAACGATGAGGCTTCTCGACTCCAACAACCCAGCACGCCGCTTCTACGACGTAAACCTTCGCGCCAGTTCGTACGAAGCCTCCCTGGTGCGTGAATTAATGTCGAGAGCCACTGTAGTCAAAATGAATGACCACGAGGTTTCAGAGGTTGCTCAAATGTTTGGCCAACCGACCGATTCTCTCGAGGAGTTCTGCCGAAGCTACGCAAGTACCTTTGGTTGGGAGGGGGTCTGCGTGACTCGCGGGCCGCAGGGTTGCGCGCTGCGTATTGGCGACGAATACATTGAGGCGAATGGGTATGCAGTAGAAGCAGTGGACACGGTTGGAGCGGGCGACGCGTTCGCAGCAGCTTTCGTCCACGGATTCGGCAGCGGATGGTCTGCAGCGGGGATCGCAGATTTTGCAAACCGGGTGGGTGCTCTGGTCGCTAGTCGCCGGGGTGCGATTCCGGTCTGGACAATCGAGGAAGCTCGAGCCCTTTGAAAAACTCACGGTAGCTCGCCTTCGCTGATTGGATGCGATGTGCGCGACAGCTATCCGGCAGCTGTAGTATTATTTTTCGACGTAAAACCCGTTGCAGAAGGCGCCTGCGGTATTGTGCGAGTGCTTACTTTCTGAGATCCGGTGGGACGTCATTTGGTGTCCGTTTTTGTTCTTCAGGAATTCCGTCAGAACCTGGTGGTTGCTGGACGTAAACACACACGAACACAGCGACCGAAAGTGCAACCCGGAAGGATGCGGGGCTGCATCCTACGATCAAAAGTCGGACTGGCCTTGACAAACCCGGTGGATGCATTTGTCATCGAGGAACGGTAAAAAAAACAGACGAGGGAGCACATGAAGTTAGGCAACGCTGAGCCTTCGTGCATCGCCGCCGTTGTTTTCCTTGCGGTGATGTGGACCATTTGTGGACGTGGAAGCGCTGAGGGAGAACTCCATTGGCAGTCGCCAAAGAAGGAACAGATGCGTGTGCGTCTGATTGCGTTAGCCGCGGCTTATCCGCGTTCCTCTTTTTTTGCTAATCAGGAAGTTTTCGTTGCTGAAAAACAGCTGGGCGAAGGCGAGTGGCGTCTCGTTAAACTTGTATACGGGTATCTTCCCTATCAGCCCCCGCTTTCGGAGTATGGTCTTAACTACTCGACAGTGCACGAGCTTAGTGCCATAAGAGATCCAAGTTGTGATGAAATGCTCTCTCAAATGACATCTCCCGATAGCGTGGGAGAACGACCCCGGAATGATCAAGCACAATCAAATTTGAAGTATTCGACAGATTCTCCCGTATTGAATCTAGAACGACGGCGGACCACTTTGCCTTGCTACGAGACAAATGCAGAAGATTTCAGCAAGTCGGTTCATGAGCCCGGCAGCACCCCAAGACCAGAATTAGTCATTCCAAATCGGTGATACTTGGCTCGAAGGCCGCCGCCCACCTCTTGGCATTGCTAAGTGCTTTCCGCCGAATGCCACAATCCCTAGCAGACTGTGGAAAAAACTGGCGCATGCGTGCAGCACCGTGGAAGAGCGGCCCTTCAGGGCCGCGAAGCCGTTCCGAATCAGTGACGGCTTTAAGCCGCTGTGGCGACGATTTGTCGCGCAGGCGCGTTTTTCCGCAGCCTGTTAGGCGCTGTCGCTTCTGCAACGCTCCCCCCTAAACAGAATCAACGCCCCATGCTAATTACGTGTGGGGGATGAAGTCTTGTTTCGCGTCGCTAAATTTGCACGGGTTTATGGAGATGTTAACCGAGTTGCCGCAACCGCACTCCTTAAATTCACGACAGCCACCCAGGTAATGTAGAGCGTGGCCAGCAACGGCACCGCAAAAGCCATCTGCATGGAATGAGCGGCGTCGGCCAACAAACCCGCGAGTGGCGGGAGGAACGCGGCACCCACAATGGCTGTGACCATCAGTCCCGATAAGGCGTTGGCTTGTTCAGGCAGGCTGTCCACCGCGATCGAGAACACCAACGGGAAAATGTTGGCGAACCCCAGACCCACTAGAAAGAAACTGACAACCGCAACGGATTGGGAAGGAAAGAATAGCCCGAGCAATCCCAGGATCGAGAGCAGGCAGCTAACAATAAAGAACGCTTTAGGCTTGATCCAGTTTAGGACGACTCCTCCCGAGAAACGGCCAATCGTGAGTGCCGCATAAAACAGTCCCGTGCCCAGTAATCCAGTTTTTGCAATATCGATGCTGAACCGTTCCTGCAGATAGAGAGGGATGTTCGCGCTGACCGATACCTCAGCTCCCACGTAAAGAAAGATGGCGACAACCATCATGGAGACGTAGCCGTTCTTCAGCAACGCAAGGCAAGAGCGGAATGTCGCGGAATGATGACTGGGCGCCTGGATTCCTTTGACGTCCATGGTTGCAGCTGAGAGCAGAGTTACGACGATTGCCACACTGTACACAGGGAACACCGCCCGCCAACTCAGCCCAAAGGCCCGAGCGGCAATGACCGGGATAAGCGGTCCCGAGAGCGAGCCAATTGCTTTAACGAACTGCGCCAGTGATAGGTTCCGCGAATACTTTCCTTCTTCTGAAACGTCCCGCATAAGTGGATTCCCGGCCACCTGCAATGTAGTAGCGCCGGCCCCCAATAGCAGGACGGTCAGCAAGAACACCCGGAATGTAGAAAAGCCTGCTACTGTGGGAATGAGCAGGCCCGCCAGTATGATGCACAACCCGAGGATCAGGACAACCTTCTTGCCCTTTTTGTCCTGATACACACCCATCGGCACCGAGAGGATCCCAAACATGATGTAGCCTGTGAACGCGATCAGTTGCGCCATGAAGGCGGAAAGATTGAACTGCTGTTTTGCAAGGCTTACAAAAGGTCCGGCCGCATCGCCAAACCCCATAACGAGAAAGGCGAGGAAGACAGGCGCCGCCTGGTACATAGAAGGTCTGTACATGGGACTTGTGGAGACCTGGACGCGTGATGTCGTTGGCACAATGACGTCCTTCCGATTTAGATACTGCTGCACTGCCTCGCAGTTCAGTGTGGGTCCAAGGTGCGCGCAATCCCTGCAATCAGTTCAGCGCCGAGAGGAAATCTGCGTCTCGGCGGTTGGGACATATCGCCCGTTATTGTACAAAAAGACTTTTGTGTTGCCGTGTGAGTTGATTGCCGTTCAGCCAAGGAGGCCCTCTGCTCTGGAAAATCCCTACTGCGGAGAAGCCTGAATAGTATGGTGAGCCGTTTCGATCCCTCGCTGTGTTTGCCAACGTGCAGCCTGAGCAATTGAGATTATGTGTAAAACCATCAGGAGTGGCACGGCAAAGGTCGGAATCAGGCTGAGTGGCAATGTCGTCATGACATCCGTCGTAATGCCTCGGGCGAACATCCCGACCGGCGTCGGTGACGCTAGTACACCCATGGAGACGGCTACAACTAAGTCAAGGATGCCGAAAAGCTGCCAGGCAATAAAGCTCTTCTTACGACCGGCCTCCCGCGTGAGGTAAAGTGCAACGAATGGTGCTGTCGCGCCAATGGCAATGTCTCCCCAGCCTGCCGGCAGCGCAAACACTGCGGGTAAGATGCCACGGGCATAGAGAATCAGAAATACGAATCCTCCGATTCTCCAACTTTGGACGATTGTCAATGTCCGCACGTTCAGGGAGAGAGCAAATCGTCTAAACTCAGGGGAAGCTGCAAACCACAGCGCAAAGAGCAAAACCGGCATGATCACGGCTAGCCCTAAAGGAAGAGGCGGGTGAACTGCATGCTTTGATCCAGCGTGGAAGAGCGACCAGGCCGATGCAGTAATTGAAAGTGCAAGCCAAGTAATAAGAAGCAGGACTGTCAGTCGTCCATATTTTTCGTTGTTGATGTTTTTCATCACATTCTCCTAATCTTCGGCAGATTCCAAAATTCCACCAATTACTTCGGTCGAAACCTTTAGAAGTTCGTGCCAGCGAGCATCACCCAGACGAGAACGAAGCCGCGCTTGTGCGCGTTCCCAGCGGGGTGTGGCGCGCTTGAGTTGATGGTGCCCAGCTGAGGTCAGGCGCAACCATCGTTCACGCCGGTCCTTACCCGGTCGATTTGCGATCCAGCCTTGTGCGCTCAATATTCGCAGTGTGCGAGTCAGAGTGGTGCTATCCATGACGAGCAACCGACCCAATTCGCCTTGGGAAACTTCTCCAGCTAGCGAGAGCGCCTGTAGCACGGTAAATTGGGTCGCTCGCAGCCCTAGGGGACGGAGCGCGTCGTCATACAGTTGGGTTAATGCCCGTGATGCGCGACGCAAGCTTGCGCACATGCACGGCAGGGCAACAATCGCTGGCATCTTGGGTGTCCTCTCAGCCTAACAGATGTATATACATATAAATCCGATTCAAAAATCTTCTCCAAGTTAACACTGTGGGGAGGCGCCAAGTTATTGGGTCAAATCACTAAGAAGAAGATTCGCCTGGGCGCTCCTGGCGGACCAGTCCTTTAGCGCTTAGCAAGAGGATATGCGCGGGCTAGTTCCTCAATACGGGAAGATATGGTCCGGTCTTAAACGCTTGGCCTCAACCAGCGGCAAGAAGCGCTGCTACATCAACTCCTCAATGAACGAGCGGGCCAGGTCCGGAGGTATCCGCGTGTCACTTCGCACCAGCGGGCCCTCGTTCAGCACCGGCTCGGCACCGTGCAAGGTGGAAACGTCGGTGCGCTCGAAGAATCTCCCGATGGGGATCTCATCACCCCAGAGCAGCGATCTTTCCATCGCGGCCATCCAGTCGGCGGGATCGTAAGCAGGGTCGTCCTCTAGCTTTTTCACCCGCGGACGGAACCACTGGTAAGTATTATCGTGATTGTATGTGACGCAGGGGCTGAAGACATCCAGGAACGAGAAACCCCTGTGCTCGATGCCTTGCTTGATCAGTTCTGTGAGGTGCTTCTGTTCTCCGCTGAAGCCGCGAGCGACGAAGGTGGCCCCAGCGGCCAGAGCCAGCGAAATGGGGTTAACTGGCGCTTCGATGTTGCCGAAAGGCATGCTTTTCGTCTTCATGCCGATCCGACTGGTGGGCGAGGTCTGGCCAGTGGTGAGGCCGTAGATCTGATTGTCCATGACGATGTAGAGGAGGTCGACGTTACGGCGCATGCTGTGGACGAAGTGGTTGCCGCCGATCCCGAAGCCGTCGCCGTCGCCGCCAGTCACCAGTACGGTCAGTTCGTGATTGGCGAGCTTCACACCGGTTGCCACGGCCAGCGCCCGGCCGTGCAGAGTGTGCATGCCATAGGTATTGATGTAACCGGGGAAGTTGGACGAACAGCCGATGCCGCTGATGGTGATCACCTCATGGTTCGGGATCTGCAGCTCGACCAGGGCTTTCTGGACCGCCGCTAGCACACCGAAATCGCCGCATCCCGGGCACCAGTCGGGATCGATTTTGCCTTTCAAATCGGCCATCACCAGTTGCTTGGGAACTGCTAAACCTGTCGCCATTTTTCTCTTCTCCTCAAACCATGATCTCGTGGGTCGGAACCGAAAGTTTGGTCTTCCCAGTCAGCTGTTCCTTCACTGCCTCCACAATGTGGTGCGGCATGAACGGTTCTCCATCGTACTTGCGGATGTGCCCGTTCGGCGCGTAGCTGGTTTCGCTGCGTAGGTAGCGGGCGAACTGGCCACTGTAGTTGTTCTCCACGATGATCGTGTGTCGCGAGCCTTTCAGAACGTCGACAATCGCCTCGCCCTGCAGCGGGACGAGCCAGCGGATTTGAAGCTGATTGGCCGAGATCCCTTGGTCACTGAGGATCTCACAGGCCTCCTCGATCACCCCTTTAGTCGACCCCCAGCCGATTAAGGTGACATCGGCATTACGTGGGCCCCACAGCGAGGGCGGCGGAATCGCAGCCTCGATGCCAACTACCTTGCGCATGCGCTTTTCCATCATGGCGCGGCGCTTGACTGTATTGGTGAACTCGTCGCTGATCAACACGCCGTCTTCATCGTGTTCGTCGGTCGCAGCCGTGTGGATGTGGCCGGGCACGCCCGGAATGGCCCGCGGCGAAATACCGCTCTCACTGATCTGGTAACGCTTGTAAGCCCCGTTGGTCCTAGGCCCGGACGGTGCCCCATTCGCCCTGGTGATTAGCTCGCCACGGTCGATTATGGGATTGAAGTCAAGGTCCCTCGGGTCGACGCTGAGTCTGCCTTCCGACAGCAACAGATCGCAAAGCACCATACCAGGGCACTGGAAGCGGTCGGCGATGTTGAATATTTCGGGGATAAGCCTGAAGCAATCCCCGATGTCAAGCGGGGCAGCAATGACCCGGGGGTAATCGCCGAAGGCAGCGCCGAGCATCTGCCAAAGGTCGCCCTGCTCGGTCTTGGTGGGAACTCCCGTGGACGGGCCGGCCCGTTGGCAGTTGATGACCACCACCGGGGTTTCGATCATGGCCGACATACCGAGGCCTTCGCTCATCAGGGCAAAACCGCCGCCGGAGGTGGCACACATAGCGCGAACGCCGGCGTGCGCAGCTCCAATGGCCATATTGATTACCCCGATCTCGTCTTCCACCTGCCGAACCATGATGCCGGCCTTGCGCGCGTGCGCCGCCATCCAGTGTAGAACGCCGGTCGAAGGGCTCATTGGATAAGCGCAGTAGAATTTCACGCCGGCTGCCGCGCCGCCCATGGCCATCGCGACGTTGCCGCTGAACACCGCGTAGCGGTTCTCAGTCATGGGAAGCGGGCTGGCAAACGGCTTGAAGTTCAAGGTGGCGTAATCATAGCCCGCCCGCGCCAGACCGACGTTTTCGGCCACCACGGCCTCGCCTTTCTTCTTGAACTGTTCGGTCAGGACGCTCTCTAATCCCTGGAAGCCGATGCCCATCATGCTGAGGGCAGCGCCGATCGCGAGTGTATTCTGGGCTACCTTGTTCCGGGTGATGTCAGCCAGCTTTGAAACCGGAAGCGGGCAGAGCTGCACGCCGTCCCCGGCGGCGCCGGGCTTGATCGTCTCAGCATTGTAAACACATGCAGCGCCGGCGGTGAGCAAGCCCAAGTGGCGATCCATGGTGTCCTGGTTCAGCGGGATCAACAAATCGATGCGATCACCCATGTTGGTGACTTTTTCCGGACCTGTACGAATGGTTAGAAAGGTGTGGCCGCCGCGAATAATCGATTGATAGGCGTTGTAGGCATTCAGGTGCAGCCCGCGGCGACTGAAGATCTTCGCGAAAATGTCGCCAGGCGTGGCGACACCCTGACCGGCGGCGCCTCCGATACCAATGGCGAAGGTCTGCTTCATAGCTATCTCCAAGCAAAATCTGCGCAGGCCGGCGCGTTTCCGGCCGCGCTGGACAGGCTCAAATGAAGTTTCGTTATCTTATCCGAGAAACTGCTCAACAGGATTTCTATTTGGCCATCCTGGGTACCAACAAGCATACACCTTTCTTTTCGGCACGGGCAGACAGCGGTGCACCAGGATTTCAAATCACAGTCGGAACGCAATCGGCAATTGCGGTCTGAAATCCACGATCTGATTCGTCTTCAATGAAATCGCAAATCTCGGTTGCTGCCCGTTCGAGGATTGTGCCTTCCTTCCCGCGCCCATAGACACCGGCTAAACACGAATCGGCGGAGTAGGGGACCATACTGTGCCTGTACTGATCTGAATTCGGTCTGCTACAATTCGTTCACAGAGCAGCGACAGATGTCCTGGATCGCGGCTGCCTGCGTCGGCATGGAAGCGTTTTAAGCTTGCTGTCCTTGCTGTCCATTTCTTCCCGAATTTCGATAGATTGGGTGGAAAGGGTTGACGCAGGAAACGGTAGACAGCAAGAAAAGACAGCAAACATGCGGGTGTCCCGCTAACCGCATGAAAAGCAAGTGGGGACGTAGTTCAGTTGGTTAGAACGCTGCCCTGTCACGGCAGAGGCCGCGGGTTCGAGTCCCGTCGTCCCCGCCATTCCTTCCAAAAGAGTTGTCCCGATTTCTCTGAAACCAAGGAGGGTGCAAAAGGGTGCAATTTTGCACCCGGTTTGTCGTCGTTCCTGTAATGCTCCTTTCGGGATTTTGGATGTGGAAAGGCCATGTCCTTCGACGACTTATTTCGAAGAGATCGGCCTAGCAAGACGCTGCAGCGACGTTGGCGATGCTGAGCCCGTCCCCAGGCTTTTTCAAAGTGCAAACTTTGGATTCATTAGGATTATCGAATTGATGTCGGTAAAAAATGCTACTATTGAGGATCACATAATATACGGACACTAAAACAGCTCCGCTTGCTGCCAAAAGGCAGTTACCAAAGTCGGCCGCCGGCGCATGCGGCGCAGC
>Ga0209283_10002158_pt1 | contig 10926 bp, 9 predicted proteins | sample CZO8metaG_2_FD_188354 | JGI IMG/M metagenome (GOLD analysis project Ga0209283, IMG submission 188354) | Vadose zone soil microbial communities from the Eel River Critical Zone Observatory, Northern California, USA - CZOApr15con2H1.8 metaG... | ecosystem: Environmental > Terrestrial > Soil >...
GCTGCGCAACGAGCACATCGGATTTGTCTTTCAGATGTTCAACTTGATTGGAGATCTGACCGTCTACGAGAACGTGGAGCTGCCGCTCACTTTCCGCAAGCTCAGCACCCTGCAGCGACGCAAGCGGGTGGAATCGGCCTTGGATCGCGTGGGCATGCGCCATCGCTCGAATCATTTCCCCGGGCAGCTCTCCGGCGGCCAACAGCAGCGCGTCGCGGTGGCTCGCGCGGTGGCCGGAGAGCCGTTGTTGCTGTTGGCCGATGAACCCACCGGAAATCTCGACTCGAAAAACGGGGAGTCGGTGCTGTCCTTGTTGGCGGGCTTGCACGCGCGTGGCACGACGATCTGCATGGTCACCCACAACGACGAGTACGCGCGCCGGGCCTCGAGAACGATCGGCCTGTTCGATGGACGCATCGTGGCGGACAACCTCGCGAAGGGGGTGCACAGGTGAAAGCCCTTCTTGATTTGATCCTGCTGGCAGCTCTGGGTCTGTTTGTAACCTGCTCGACCCGTAACGCAGAAAGATTGTCGAGCCATCCGAATCCGGTGTCCCGCGCAATTTGGCGGCCCCCGATGGATGACCAACAACTGACGAGTCACGTACCCAATCAGCGCGATCCGGAGTGGTGGCTCGAAGCGTTGAACCTTCGGCCGCACGTTGTTCGTGCCGCGAAGCACCTGGCGGTGGCGGCTGTCGCAGCCCGATCGCTCCAACGCGCCTTAGCCCTCGCAAGCACCTTTCCAACTGTAGAGCCTTTGCCCATGCCCCATCCGTGCGCCGAGTCAGGGAACGACGGATGAGCTGGGTTCAGCGGCTGCGTCAAGATCTGGGATACGGGTGGCGAGACCTGATCGGCACGCCCGTCTTCAGCTTGATTGCGGTGGTTGCGTTGGGAATCGGCATTGCGGCCAACACCACCTTGTTCAGCATGGTCGATGCCCTGTTGCTCGACCCGTTTGGAATCGATACCAGCGACCTCGTAATCGCGGTCGAGAAACCACCGAGCCAGGAGTTCTATCCAGTCTCTGCACCGCTGATTGCTGATTGGAAAGCGCGCAACCAAACCTTCCAGTCGCTCGCCGCCGTTTCGCCGGTCGAGTTCAATCTCGGCGGCAGCGCCGAATACGAACGGATTCTTGGCTTTCGCGTCTCGCCAGACTTTTTCGAGTTGATCCGGATGCAGCCCAGCCTGGGGCGCCTCTTTTCACGGGAGGAGAACGAAAATCCTGGCGCGCGGGTGATCTTGCTCAGCCACGCGCTTTGGCAAAACCGATTTCAGGGTGCGCCAGACATTGTGGGCAAGACCGTTCTGCTCAACGGCGCTCGGTATACGGTCGTGGGGGTCGTCCGCGAGCGGCTCCGATTCCCCCACGCGGCACAGTTCTGGATTCCATTGGTTCCCACCGGATCCGAAGGGAATGACCGCGAGCTGAGGCAGTACTACGGTGTCGGTCGCTTGCTCCCGGGGGTGAGCCCCGCCCGGGCCGAAGCAGACCTTTCCTCATTGATGGCTCGATCCCAACAGGCCCATCCCGAACTCGATCTCTACTCGCAAGCTCGGGTGGTTCGCTTCAGCGAAATCGCGACCGGAAGCCGGACCCGGGTGCTGGTGATGATGGCGGCTGCAGTATTCGTCCTGCTGATTGCGTGTGCAAACATCGCGAACATGCTGCTGGCGCGCGCCTCGCAACGGGAGCGCGAAATCGCGATCCGGGCCGCCCTCGGGGCCAGTCGACCGAGGATCGTGCGCCAGCTGCTAACCGAGAGTCTTTTGCTCGCGTTCATTGCCGGCGTGTTCGGGTTGGTGCTGGCGCTGTGGACCACCGACGCGCTTCGTTCAATTTATCCTCCTGCGGCCAACCAGTTCGTGCCGGGTTTTGATCAGATCCGCGTTACGCCCCGAGTGATCGGCTTCGGTTTCATCCTGTGCTGCGTTACCGCCATCCTGTTCGGGCTGGTACCCGCGCTGCGGCTTTCATCCGTCAACATCCATCAGGTGCTTCAGCGCGAGGCGAAAAGCCTCACTCCCGCGCGGGTCACCAACCGATTTCGACATGGCCTGGTGATCGCTGAAAGCGCCCTCGCATTGATGCTGGTGGTCACCGCACAGCTGACCGCTCGGAGTTTCCGTCGGCTGGCCAAGGAGAGCGACGTTTTTCGTCCGCAGACGCTGCTCGCCGCGATCGTTACCTCACCGCCCGAGGATTCGCACCAGATAGGCTTTAGCCGATACCTGGAAGCGGCGGTGACTCGTCTTTCCGAGATCGAAGGAGTCCAATCCGCCGCCGGCACCTTGTTGCTGCCGCTGGCTTCCAACTTTTCCGATTTTCCATTTGAAGTGGAAGGCCAATCCGGTCCAGCGGAGCGGAGCCGCGTCTCCGTCAATCTGGTCACCTCCGGCTTCTTCGAGACACTTGGCGTTAAGCCGCTCCAAGGGCGCGGCATCGTGGCCGACGACGAGCTCTCGGAGGAGAAAGTGGCTGTGGTGAGCGAAAGCTTCGCCCGCCGCTTTTGGCCTGATCAGGGCGTAGTTGGCCATCGCATTCGAATCAACCCTGGCCGCACGCCGGATTGGGTGCGAATCGTGGGCGTGGTGCCGGGTGTGCGCTACCAGATGGCGATCGCGAAGCAAGGCGGGAAGGACAACCAGGATACAGTCTACCTGCCGCTCTTCCATCCCCACTGGCAACCGCTGTTCCGGCGAACCGGGTGCGAGTACGGACTGTTCATGCGGGTTAACGGTTCGATGGAGCCGGTGATTAAGAATGTTCGGGCGGAGTTGATGGCGATCGACCCATCCCAGACCATCTGGGAGATCAATCCCCTGACGGTGGTTTTGGACGAAGTGGCGCTGAGCGCCTACCGCTCGGTAAGCATTGTCACCGGCATTCTCGCCCTGGTGGCCTTGTTTCTCGCCGCGATCGGCATCTACGGAGTGGTCTCGTACACCGTCAGCATGCGCACCCAGGAGATCGGGATTCGACTGGCGCTTGGCGCTCCCGGTGCTTCCTTGTTGCGATGGGTCGTCTGGCAAGGAATGCTTCCATGTTTGATCGGCCTGGCGATCGGTGCGGTGGCGAGCATCTTCTCTTGTCGGGCGTTGAGCGGCGCCCTGTTTGGCTATACCCCGTATGACACGACGACCTCGGCGTTCGTGGTCGCCCTCCTCGCCCTGGTAGCGCTGAGCGCTTCCTTGATTCCAGCCCGGGCCGCGCTTCGGATCGATCCCGCGATTGCGATGCGGGCCAGCTAGGAATTCACCTAAAGCCCGCTTAGATTTTGTCGATTAGCCTACCCATGTCCGCGCCTGCCCTTCTCATCGCCGACGATCAGCCCGACGTTGTCGAAGCGCTGCGTCTTCTGTTCAAGCGCGACGGCTATGCGGTGGTCTCCACCAATTCTCCCGCTGGCGTGATTGGAGCCCTGGAAGCGCAGGAGTTCGATGCTGCTTTGATCGACTTGAATTACGCGCGAGACACGACTTCCGGGCGCGAAGGGCTCGATCTGCTCGGAAGAATCCGTACGCACTGGCCAAACCTGCCGGTGGTGGTGATGACCGCTTGGGGCAGCGTCGAAAGCGCAGTGGAAGCGATGCGTTTGGGAGCGCGCGACTACGTCCAAAAGCCCTGGGACAACACTCGACTCTTGACCACTGTGCGCGTGCAGGTGCAGCTTGGACGCGCGCTGCACGATGCGCGCAAGCTCTCCGAGGGAACCTCGCGTCTGCAGCGAGCGGCCCTGCCTTCGCTGGTCGCTGAATCAGCCGCAATGAAAGCAGTACTGGAAATCGTCGAGCGAATTGGCCCCTCGGAGGCCAACGTGCTGATTACCGGCGAGCACGGGACCGGGAAGGAAGTGATTGCTAGCCAGCTGCACGCACTTTCCCCTCGGGCGACGCGGCCGCTGGTGCCGGTGAACGCGGGCGCGCTCTCCGAAGGGATATTCGAAAGCGAGTTGTTCGGCCACGTGAAGGGCGCTTTCACCGATGCGAAGTCGGACCGTACCGGATGTTTCGAGCTTGCCAGCGAGAGTACGCTCTTTCTCGACGAGGTCGGGAACATGCCACTTTCGCAACAGGCCAAGCTGTTGCGCGTGCTGCAGACCGGCGAGTTCCATCCGGTCGGCTCGTCGCGAGTCCGCAAAACCAATGCGCGCGTGATTTGTGCCACCAATGCCGACCTCCGGGCTGCAGTCCAAAAAGGCACCTTTCGCGAAGATCTGCTCTATCGGCTCAACACTGTGGAGCTTCTTCTGCCCGCGCTGCGCGATCGTCGCGACGACATCGTCCCTCTGGCGTCCGCCTTCCTCGAGCGCCAGGCACGCAAGTACCGGCGGGAAGGAATCCGCTTTTCCAATGAAGCCTTGCGCGCTCTTCTTGATTACAGCTGGCCGGGCAACGTGCGTGAGTTGGAGCACGCGGTTGAACGAGCGACCCTGCTTGCCCGCGGTGAGGAAGTGACGGCGGCGGTCCTCGCGCTGCGCCCCGCGTCAGAATCGGCGAGCCATTTCGAGCAAATGACGCTCGAAGAGGCCGAGCGGTACTTGATTCAGCGCGCGTTGGGCAAGTGCGATGGAAATGTCAGCGAGGCGGCCAAGCTGCTTGGCGTCTCGCGCAGCGCACTGTATCGCAGGCTGGAAGCCTATGGGCTGAAAGAGAGTTAGGGTCGGTGGCTGCTCGATTGAGGAAGCTCACCTTGGAGCGAACGATCTTCCTCTTGGCGCTGGTCGCTGGGCTGCCCGGATCAGCAATTACGATAGTGCTGTTGCGGGCCTTTGACTTCAGCCTCAAGGTGCAGATCACGCTGATCCTGCTGACACTGATTGTCTGGTTGGCGGGGGCAACCGCGGCCGCGACACGCGCGGTTCGTCCGATTCAGACCTTCGCGAACGTGGTGGCCGCCCTGCGAGAGGGGGATTATTCGATTCGAGCGCGCAATCGCCAACCGGATGATGATCTCGGCTACGCCTTGTTCGAGTTGAGCGCGCTCGGCGAACAACTCCACCACCAGAGGCTCAGCGAGCTGGAAAGCGGCGTGTTGCTGCGTCAAGTCCTCGACGAGATCGAGGTGGCGGTGTTTGCCTTCGATCCAGCTGGCCAGATCAAACTACTCAATCGTGCCGCCGAACAGTTGCTGAATCTGCCTTCGGCGGACGCGGTGAACGGTAGCGCACAAGAGTTAGGAGTCGCGTCGCTGCTGGAGGGGGAGTCTCCCAGAACGGTTCAGCTTACGCTTGGGAGTGCTTCTGGACCGTGGGAGCTTCGCCGCGCGCAGTTTCGGCAAGGCGGCGTGTCCCATACCCTGGTGGTGCTTGCGGATCTTCGCCGTGCCCTGCGTCAGGAGGAACGACAAGCCTGGCAGCGCCTGGTGCGCGTCCTCAGCCACGAAATCAATAACTCCCTGGCTCCAATCCATTCGATTGCCGCCAGCCTCCAGGAGCTTTTGCAAGCGCATGCCGCCGGGGGCGACTGGGTGTCAGACGTGCGCGATGGCCTGGCAGTCGTGCAGCGAAGATCCGCGGCGCTATCGCGCTTTATGGCCGCCTACGCCCAGCTGGCCCGCTTGCCTGCGCCTCGTCTCGGACCGGTGGAGCTCGAGACGCTGGTGAGGCGGATCGCTGCTCTGGAGCAGCGGCTGGAAGTCAAAGTGGCCGCGGGCCCACCGATTCATGTTCGTGCCGATGCGGACCAGTTGGAACAACTGCTGATCAATCTCGTCCGCAACGCGGCCGATGCGGCTCTCGAGACCGGCGGGGGTGTCGAGGTTTCGTGGAGCCAGAACGGAGCGACCGCCGAAATTTTGGTCGCTGATGAGGGGCCGGGTCTGGTTGACAGCGCCAACCTGTTCGTTCCCTTTTTTACTACCAAGCCGCAGGGGTCTGGGATTGGCCTGGTGCTCAGCCGCCAAATCGCCGAGGCACATTCAGGGACCCTGACTTTGCGCAACGCAGTGGGTGGGCGCGGCTGCAATGCCTTGCTGCGCCTCCCGGTCCAGATGGTTTCATAAACGACTGCAACAAATCATTGCTGCGCTGTGGCGCGGCTTGCGATTCCCGTCGGACAGCTCACTCCGGTTCCGCCCAGACCGCAGTACCCTTCGGGATTTTTTTCCAGGTACTGCTGGTGGTAATCCTCCGCATAGTAGAACTCGGGCGCTTCTCGCAGCTCAGTGGTGATGTTTCCGTAGCCAGCGTTTCGAAGCACCCGCTGGTACTCATCGCGGGAGGCTTCTGCGGCTTTTCGCTGCCCTTGGTTGTACCAATAAATGGCCGAGCGATATTGCGTCCCGACATCGTTTCCCTGGCGCATACCCTGGGTCGGGTCGTGGTTCTCCCAAAATGCTTTCAGCAACTTCTCATAGCTCACGATTTTTGGGTCGAAAGCCACTCGAACGACTTCCGCGTGTCCGGTCATGCCGCTGCAGACTTCGCGGTAGGTGGGGTTAGGCGTCGAGCCGCCCGCGTAGCCGACCGCCGTGCTGTACACGCCCTGAAGTTCCCAGAATTTCCGCTCTGCGCCCCAGAAGCAACCCATTGCAAACATCGCCAGTTCTTTGCCCGGGAAAGGCGGCTCCATCGGAGTTCCGAGCACCACGTGCTTCGCGGCGACGGGCATGCGCTCTGGCCGGCCAGCCAGCGCCTCTTCCTGAGTGGGAATTCTGAGCTTTTTGTCGAATGACATTAGGCACCTCTTTCCATTGGGCGGATGTCTATGCTCGAACTCCTGCCCGTTGCAGAGAACTTAAGATCGGCTTCGGGCTACCGCTTCTATATCTTCCGTTTCAACGTTTCTTGCGCGAAATCGGTCCAGGCGCCGGTGGGAGTCTTTTGGCGGAGCAGGAACGTCCAGCTGTCCGTCTGTGGATGGTAAGTCATTGTGTTGGTGAAAGGGCCATCAGGGTATTCGAACAAGAACTTCACTGAATTACCCTCGGGGCGCCCGAATCCGAGCGTCTCTGAATACCGGCCTCCGAAGACGTCTATCCAGTGCGCTACGTATCGTTCGCTGGTGTTGTCGTATCCGATGAAGACCAGGGCCTGGTACGGAGGCCGACCTTTCGACGGCGGATCGTTCGATTTGAAATGCAGTTGGAGAAACTGATGATTCAGCACCCACTCGGCTGAAAAGTCATTCTGCACGGGGCGACCCATCACCGTGCCGGCCAGCTCCCAATGGCCAACCATCCGATCAAGGAGCGCATCCTGGAACGTCCGATGAATGCCGTCCAGGGGCTCTGGGACCTTCTCTGCGGCCGTCGCCAGTGAGCAGAACAGGAACGCGACGATTCCGAAATGACGCAATGGCTACCTCCTGTTTTCAACTCCTGATTTTTGAAGCTCGTTTTTGGCCACCCGAGCGAGTAACAGGGTAACCGCAAGTGTGGCGATCAGCCCAGCGCCCAACAAAACCCATTCCCAAACACTTCGCTCCCGGGCTCTGCCGATGCTCTGACCAGCGGCTCCCAGGTAAACGTAGAGGAGCGTCCCCGGGAACATCCCCACCCAGCTTGCGAGAATGAACTGATGAAAGCGGATTCCGGTCAGTCCATACAGGTAATTCGACACGCTAAAGGGAACCAACGGCGATAGCCGCAAGAGCACCACTACCTTCCAACCCTTCTCAGAGATTGCGCGGTCAATGGCTTGAAAGTTCCGATTGCGTTGTACCAACCTTTCGACCTGGTCTCGCGCGGCGTAACGCGCGATCAGAAATCCAAGCGCCGCTGCGGTCACCGAGGAAGCCGAGACGATCACCGTGCCCCACAGCAACCCAAAGGTGAAGCCTGCGCCAATCGTCAGGACCGAGCCAGGAACGAAGAGCAGCGCGGCAATCACATAGGCGATGCCAAACAGCACGCCGCCCAGAACGCCTAGATTCTTCGCCCAACCCTGAAAAGCCCCCATCCACTCGCCAATCGGCAATAGGCGCCAGGCGATAAACAAGGCCAGCACCATTCCGCCAATGGCGATCCACTTCCAGCCGGGCGGCCCTTTTTCGCTCATCGCTTGGACCCGGTTCGCCGGGATCGGGGAAATCAGGCCCCTTTTAGCCGAGTTGACCTTAGTTGCGACCCTTTTGGCGGCTCGTGCATCTGGTGGATCAATGAAGCGGATCGAATCGGAGGGCACCCGATGAAAGCCTTGGCGTCCATCTCCTTGCTCCTTCTCGCTTGTTACCCAGGCCGCTGGATCCAGCCAGTAGGATTGCAGTACGTATATCGGTTGCCGCCGAGACCCCAGCTCCAGGACAAGGAGGGGGGTATTTGGGACCCGATGCGACCCTTCGCCAGCCTGGTGCATCTAGGATGCGTGACGTTGCCTCCGCTGGCCGACCAAAGCGATCAGGCCATTCTGCGTCAACTGCGGAAGGGAGACTTGCGGGGACTCGAGCGCCTCTACCGAAACTACGAAGGCGCCGTTTACAGCCTGGGCCGTCGACTGTGCGGTACTAACCACGACGCCGATGACGTGTTGCAAGACACGTTCGTCGAAGTAGGACGCAGTATCCACCTCTATCGGGGAGAGGGTTCTCTGCTGGCATGGATCAAGAAAATCTGCGTCAACAAGGCCCTGATGCGGATGCGCCAGTCCAATCGCTTCTCAACCGATGTCCTGGAGGATTGCGAAGAATTGTCGTCCGCACCTGAGACGTTGTGGGTCATTGACTCGCGCACCAACGGCCCCGGACCGGAGATGGAGCAGGTTTTGGAGCGGCTACAACCGACTGCGCGAGTCGTGGTGTGGCTTCATGACGTCGAGGGATATACCCACGACGAGATAGCTTCGCTGTTGCGTAAGACGGTCAGTTTTTCGAAATCCCAGCTTTCACGCGCCCATGCGCGGCTGAGGGATTGGCTGAGCGAGACGAAAGAGGATCCTGCGTGCGGCATCTGAGCCTTCAAGAGCTTCTCGAACTGGAGGATGCGGCCCCACGGCCCGAGGCGAGGGAGCATCTGGCTTTGTGCGATCAATGCGCTTCGGAGCAGAAGGCGCTTGCCGCGCGGCGAGCGCGCCTGCGAGCCCTGCCGGAAGTTCGCCCCAACATGGATCGATGGCCAGCCATCGAGCGTGCGCTCCGGGCCGACCGTAGGCGACGCCAGGTGGGATGGGGGGCCCTCGCAATGGCTGCGGCTATCGCTTTCTTGGTGGTGGCGTCGGCGCTGTGGCGTCAGCCGGTCCCCCCGAGCCCGGCACCGTTGGCGGAGAAACCGGTGGAGAAGCCGGTCGGTAATCCTTCGGAGTTGGCTCAGTTGATTGACAGGTCGGATGCCTTAGAGGCGAAGTTGCGGCAGCTGCCCGAACCCAGCACACTCAGCATGGGGGCCGCGGCGACTCTGGTCGACCTCGAGGATCGACTGGCCTTCATTGATAAGTGCATCGAACAGCTTCGGCGTGGCTCGGGCAGCCCGGTGGAGATTTCAGCGCTGTACAAAACCCGGCTTGAAATCCTGGATGAGCTGATCTCTCGACGAAAGCCGCCGGTTGCGCTGGTGTCGTTGTGAGGATGGGCCAAGAGGATTCTCCATGAGTTGGTTTGGTTCACTGCTGCTCGCATTCTCGGTACTGACGCCTGGGCTGATCCTCGCACAGCAAAACGAGCCGGCGGAGAGCGAACGGTCGCGTCAAGAAGCAGATCGCGCGAGGCAGGAAGCAGAGCGTGAGCGCGAGCGGGCCCAGGCGGAGGCAAGACGCGAGCAGGAGCGAGCGCGCCAAGAGGCGGAGCGTCAGCGCGAGCAAGCGCGTGAGGAGGCGCGACGGGAGCGCGAACGAGCTCGGCTCGATCGCGAAATGATCAAGGAGCAGATGAGAGAGGCGGAGCGCGCAATCCGCGAGAGCAGGAATCAGATGCGCCAGATGCTGCGCGAGCAGCGACGGATGGGTCTGTATCCAATGCTCGGAGTTTGGGTGAAAACCGATCCAGCGCAGAAGGATGGTGTGGTGGTCGATAGAGTTGTCTCTGGCGGGCCGGCCGAAAAAGCCGGCATTCGCGCTGGCGATGTGCTGCTCTCAGTGAAGGGGCAACGGCTGATCGAACCTTCGGATGGAGGACTCGAGTCCACTGCCCATACCGTCGCTCGACTGTTGGCGCTGGTGCACAGCTCTTACAGCGGCGATAAAATACCAGTGCATTATCGTCGCGGAAGCGAAACCAAAGACGCGGAAGTGTCGATCGAAGGGCCGAGACATGGCGAGCATTCGCCTTGGATCGCGGAAATGAACGCCCTCAAGAACCTGCCCTTTCCTGCCCGCTGGCAAGGGCTGGAATTGGTGGGGATGAATCCCGAGCTGGGCGAGTATTTCGGAACCGACCATGGCTTGTTGGTGGTGCGTGGTTCTCGCGAGAGCAAGCTGAACGTGAAGCCTGGCGATGTGATCCTCAAGATCGGCGAACAGCCAGCCGAATCGCCGATGCAAGCAGTGCGGGTGTTGCATTCTTTCGATCCCGGCAAGCCGATCACGCTCGAAATTCTTCGCCATAAACGCCCTCAAAAAATAAAGCTGCAGCTGCCCAAACTGGATGATGACGGCGGATAACGGCGGCAACGAGTTGCTCTGCAGTTGAAAATGGCGGGGGACTCGCTGTAACAAGCGGCGACGAAAGGCGCTTCTTGGAGCAGCTCAGCGAAATCAAGACGATCTGGCAGGCGGAGCTGCAACGCGCGTTGCGCAGCAGCCGGATCATTGTGCTGCTGGCGCTCTACGCGCTGTTTTCGCTGATCGTTCTGCTGATCGTCGGCACGGTCTCCAACGCTTTGGTCCAAAAGCTCGGGGATTCGGGAGGTGATCCCCAAGCCGCGGAGATGGCGTTCGCTGAAGGTCGCAACGCCGTTCTCTCGCTGCTTTTCAGCAGCGGGGATCTGGCGATCTTGGACGCGCTGAAGAAGCTGCCGATCGTTGTACTGATTCCGTTCAAGGCGACATTG
>Ga0209283_10002162_pt1 | contig 10921 bp, 13 predicted proteins | sample CZO8metaG_2_FD_188354 | JGI IMG/M metagenome (GOLD analysis project Ga0209283, IMG submission 188354) | Vadose zone soil microbial communities from the Eel River Critical Zone Observatory, Northern California, USA - CZOApr15con2H1.8 metaG... | ecosystem: Environmental > Terrestrial > Soil >...
GACCCCGGTCCGGCAGGTCCCCAGGGTCCCGTGGGCGCCCAGGGTCCGCAGGGGCCTCAAGGTTCGACCGGCCCCCAAGGGGCCCAGGGACCACCGGGCAATGGATGGTACACGAGCCACTCCGATCTGTATTGCAGAACGGCCGTTGGAGCGAACGCAGCCAACAACTGGACGCTCACAGCCGAATGCGACGACGCGCGCGACTTGGGTCTTACGGGCTCCTGTTACGGTCAAGGCCGAGCCGATGCTTACGTCGCGGACAGTCATCCATTCTTTACATCGACAGGCCAAACGGCGAAGTGGACATGCATCTGGAGCTTCGCCGGAACACCCGTAGATCTGCCCAACGCGACCTCTCAGGTGTGCTGCATCCTCCACCGATGATCTCACATACGCTGCGCGCCTCTGCGGCTCTTTTACTTCTTCTGGCCAATACACCTCGATTGGCGCTTGCCGATCGTGGTGCATTGAGCCTCGACATCGGCGCGGGCGGGACTGCTCTCGCGCTTCCCGCGCCTTATGCCCCAACATCGGGATCAGTGCTTGGAACTTCATTCGTTGCTTCGCTCGGGCTTCGGTATGCGTTGCGTAACTGGATCGAGCTCGCAACCAGCGCCGAGTTCGAGCCGCCCGTGACCTATTTTCACAACGGCGTCACTGTCACGACGCCGGATGGCTCCTTTCCGGGCACATTGAGGCACCGTTTTTACCGGTACAGCACCTTCTTTGGGGGTCGGGTTTTGACAGGCAGCGTCTGGCGATTCGTCGCCGGCGCGGACGTGGGATGGTCACATAGAGCCTACAGCAGTTTTCAGCACATCAATGACCTCGACCCAAACAATCCACGCGACTATCGGCTCGCCTTGCCGAACCTCACCCGCGACAACCTCGTCGTCGCGGCTCTTGCAGGTGTCGAATGGGCGGTTGGAGATCACTGGAGCCTGTCGATTCTGCCGCGATACGAGCAGCTCGTAGGTCCAGATTCCACGTTCGCCATCAGCGCGCGTCTCGTATTCAGCTGGTCTTGGTACGTCTAGGGTTCCCGGTGGGTCAGATTATTCCGATCGAGCAACTTGCACGTCGCATTCTGATCCTTCGCAGCCAACGAGTCATGCTGAGCACCGACCTGGCTGCGTTGTACGAGGTCGAGCCCAAGGCATTGATGCAGGCGGTGAAGCGCAACGCCAAGCGCTTCCCCCAAGATTTCATGTTTCAGCTCAATGCGCGCGAGTTCGAGCATCTGCGGTCACGTTCTGTGACCGCAAAGTCCCGTCTCAACAAATCGCTGATGAAGGTCCGGTTCGCGCCCTACGCTTTCACGCAAGAGGGCATCGCAATGCTTTCGAGCGTCCTGCGAAGTGCCCGAGCGATCCGGGTGAACATCGCGATCATGCGTGCCTTCGTCCAGCTGCGACAGATGCTCCTGAGCCACAAGGAATTAGCTCAAAAGCTCGCCACGCTGGAGAGGAAGTACGACGCCCAATTCAGCGTTGTATTCGAGGCAATTCGACAGTTGATGAACCCACCCACCCCTAGACGCCCCAGTATCGGCTTCAGTCAATCGTAACGCACCAAGATGCTCCACGTGACACTTCTGCACCTGCTGGCCACCGCAACAATCCCTTTGGACGGTGCATACGAGCTCGAGATTGCGGCAGCCATTGCCGACGTTCAATCAGTGCACCACGTGCCCGCCGGCCTCGTCAAAGCGATCATCCGATGTGAAAGCAATTTCGACGCGCGAGCCGTGTCAAAAGCAGGGGCGATCGGTCTGATGCAGGTCATGCCATTCAACGCTCGCCGCGTTGGGATCGCTCCGGAAGAACTGTGGACACCATCCAGGAACATTCTTGCTGGTGTTCGGCTGATTGCAGTTCTCCTCAAGTACTACGACGGAGATCTGATCAGCGTGCTCGTTGCATACAACGCGAACCCAAGAAAAGTGTTAGCGCCTATTCCGCGAAATGGCGAAACGCCCCGCTACGTGGCTGCAGTTCTCAAATACTACCAAACCTACCTCGGGGCCCCTCCCTCGATCGGAGAGATCCGGCCCCAATGAGTTTCCCTCAGGACACGCCTCTTGCTCAGTCCAGGGAACCAACAGCCCGTGAGCGGATTTCACTATCCAGGGATGCTGCCGAGGCAATCCTCAGGGAAATCCGTAGCCTCAAGGCACAACTTTCAAATGTTTCCCGGTCCAAGCGGCTGCTGTCGAAACGCGAGGCGGCGAAATACCTTGGAGTCTCACGAGGCAGAACACTGGATGTACTCATTGCGGCCGGTCGGCTCCGCACGGTCCGGATCGGAGGGAGACTCAAAATCCCACTCGAAGAAGTTGAGCGCCTGGCAACCACGGGTGAGCACATGGACGCGACGAAACTCCGAGGAGACTCCACAAAGAGCCGCGATGACTTTTCACATCGTCTCAATCGATCACTGAAACAGCGAGGTTTCTAGACCACGGTTAGGAGTGTTTTAAAAATAGGAAAGTAGAAGCGCATCTGGATGAAGTTGTTGCTAACCACATTCCTAAGTCTCTCTGAACCAGGAGGAGCACAAGTGGGCATATTTTTTTCATCGCCGCAGCGAGTGGTACCAGCTATCCAGGCTGCGATTCACAACGCACTGACGATAGATCCCAAGACGCTTATTAACCCAGAACATGAGGCAGCCGCCAGGACGCTGCAACTTACACAGGTCACGACCCCTCAGTTCCATGCCGGGCGATTTTTCGTGGCCTTGGCGATCGCAGTGGCGTTGTTGGTTACGGCAATCTACGTGGACCACGACCATCCAGATATTTCGAAGGAGCTGATGGGCGCATTTTCAGGCTACAGCGGGATCGTGTTGGGCCTGCTGGGCGGCGAAGCGCAGAAATCTGTCTAGAGCTGACCGCGCCATCGCACCGAGGACGTGCACCACAAAGCATGCTGATCGTGCGCGGCAGAGCGGCAGACGCCTGTCCCTCGCCAAAAGTCGAACTTGGTGCTGGACGCTTCCTTGGTGAGGAACGACGTTGGAGACACTCGTCCGCACCATGGCGCCAGCCAACCCTCTCGGGGCGCGCCGCGCATCCACAGCGAAGCGACCTTCCTGGAACACCTGCGACACGCCACGTACTTTTTCTGATCGTGGCACGGAATGTATGCCCTTCTTCTCCATCTCGCGCGGGTCCGCGCAAGCCCGATCTTCGCCGATCAGCACGTCTGGTGTTTACGGAAGAGGCCCGAATTCCAAGCACCGCACATCCCCATCGATCCAGCTGCCGAAGCTAGACGGCGGCAGTTCCCGCTCCAGCCGCACGAGGTACGCCACAGGCGACTTCATCAGCTCTTCCTGCTTGGCGCGATGGGCGCTGAGCAACTTGTACAATCCCAATGCTAATGTCGCTATTGCTCCAAACCACGCCACTTCTGGAGGAAGCGTTGCTAAGAGCGCTCCTGCAGGAACAACGGTCGTCAGTGAGAACGACCCGGCGACCGCGCCCAAGTTCGCGCGCGCCAATTGCTTTTTGAGTCCCTCGAGTGGATGCATCACTTTCTTCTCGAATTCCTCCTCGATGTGACGGCGATAGGCGTCCGTTTCTAAGACGTTTAGATTCTCCCCGAGGCCATTAAGAATCGTCTTCAATCCCTCCTGAAACTGCCATCTTTCCGTCGACCAGGTGTTACGAACCTCGATGATCTTCTCCATCGGGACGTGTTCGAGGTTAACCGGCATCACGGCCGTGAACGCCATGTTCAGAAGGAGCGACTCCGCCTCAGAACGGCGATCGATCGGTGACGCGACCTCCACTTTGCCCAGGAGAGCTTCGACCAGCGCCGCGAGCGTACAGGCGGCCATTCCAACATGATTCCGGGTCTCATCGGTCACAGGGTGGTAACCCGTATTTTTTGCGGCTGTACGCGCCAGCGTCAGCATGTACACATTGGCCAATTGAGGGTGAAGCCCCAATCCGATGTCGGGGTGGCTGGGTCCGAACTCCGCAAGACCGGCGTTAACCAAGGTCCTCGCGAGACTCGGCTGCATCTTGGTCGGATAGATATACGCGAGATGTGGATCGGCACTCGGCGGCTCAGTGGCGGCCGTGACCGAGTCCAAAGGCCAGGACGCGCGATACATGAGTGAGTAGCGCTTCGCCAGTTCATCTGCGTGCCGGCCGATCAGCCTCTCGAACTCGGCAGCGACTGCATCCATCTCGTCGTCACGAGGCGGACGTTCGATCACGAACCCCGTGTCCGCCAAGAGACGCACTCCATCGGAGTCGGCGAGAGGGAAACCTGAAGGAACAATCCTGGCCATCCGATCCCAATACAGCGCCGTGAGCTTCAGCCAGGTTTCATCCTTGAACTGGATGTATGGGTAGTATAGACCAATGTTAGCCATTTGGCACCTCGCTAAAAGCTAAGGATTGGGACCGTCGCTGCTCGCCAGCACGAGAGTCTGGATCGCCAGCGCCGATTATGATTTCGCGGTGGCTCGTCGGCTAGGGCACTGACCATCCCGGTCACCGTGCTCCCCGTACGGCTACGGAGTTGAAGCCCCTCATTGAGCGGTGAATGCCCCCGGAATGAGAGACTGAAAGAACCGGTCTCGGAGCTGCAGGTAATCGTATTTCCGCAAAAAACATGCAGTACCGACGCACCGTAAGCCATATCACCGATGTAATTGAGAACGAGTGTTTTAATAAGATGATCTGCGATACTTTTTTCCTGTATTTTTACTGAGAAACTCTTTTGAGGAACTCGATGTGCACGGACTGTGCCTGCGTTCTGCATCAGCGATCCTTTAGGTTAAGCTCGAGGAGACCCTTGCGGCCACTGTCTTCAATCCTGGGGATTCACAGCTTTTACAGAGGTCGAGACAAATGCCGCGGTGGCAATTGTCGCGAGCGCAATCGCCGTGGCGAAACCAAAGTAAAGGTAACGCGCCGAGGGAATTTCGACTCTAAAAACTGATCCGGTCACCACGGGTACTGCCAGCCACGTGAAGATAGTGCTGCAGTATATGAATTTCTCCGCCTTTTCCTTTCCTATTCCGCGCGGCGGTTTTGGGCGACTGAGTAATTCTTTCTTCAGCCCTAGACGAGAGAGGGTTGGCCGCTCGAACTCCGCGAGGCGTAGCCAAAGCCACTTGCATTGCTGCACATTGCGCAACTCCCAGTGGAAGAGTCCAAGAGTGACAAAGGCTGCAAAAAAGGCCAGCAAGATTAGAACCGAAGCGCCCATAGGTAGAAGATCGCCTGCTTTGGCTAGGGGCGAGGCGTCCTTGCCTAGCGCGAGTGTCAGTAGTCCGGCGCCAGAAACCAGAGGAACGAGTCCAAGTAGTTTGAAGCTGATGTCATCTGTCTTGGCGATCTGCGCTCGGGTCTCAGAAGAGACTCTGTCGATATCAACCTGTCCCATAGTGATTTCTTTGTCTGCCACGATGACACCTCAGATCTGCCGCCGCGTGGACCTGACACCCGGACGCGTAGGGGCAATCGCGCCGCGCAAGCTCTTTAGCTTCTTCGAACAGCATCCCTGGGTGATCAGGGGGGGCCGCGTGACTCATCAGAGGGCCTTCGCTGCGAACCTGCGCTGATGCCTAAATTTCGACGTACGCGTGAGCGAACGCTGTAGGAAGCGACTCATTCCCCCGCTCGTTCACGGTTCTCTACGTCTCGGTCTGCCATGCTTATGAGCCGTCCGGCCCGAGCCTCGTCAAAGTGCAGGACCTCCTGGTTAGTCGAAGCGCGATAGCCGGCCCCTTTCCTGATTCCGAAGCGCCGCTCGTCTTGCCTAATCAGCTTCGGTTGGAGTTGTGCGAACGCTTCGCTGAGGAACGCGAGGACCGCACGGATTCTACGCGTTCTCCGAAGGTCCTGATGCACCACAAGGCGGACCGTGTATGGGGGTAACTCGGCCGCCGACACGAGTTGCTCCAACCCGGGCTCCTTCTCTGCGAAAACGCAGGCGAGTACCGCTGCTCCAACCCCAGCGTGGGTTGCTTCAAGAATTGAATGGAGGCTGTTTGTGCGAAGAACGATTCGACTGTTGGGAGCGCGCCTTGTTATCCATTGCGTCTCGCCGTCATAGGCGTGAGAGGAGTCGCTGGTCACGAGATCCAGACCATCGAGCTTGGCGCCATTACCGAAGTATCCAACGCGCTCCAGAAAGCTCCGCGCTGCGTATACGGCGCAAGCCATCGTCGCGACCTGGCGCTCAACCAAGCTCGGCTCCGAAGAATGAAAGAGCGTGACTGCGATATCGGTGTCACCCTCACCAATGTCCGACCCTTGGTTGGTGATGCGCAACTCCAAGTCCACCTCGGGACACTTCGACCGAAATGCCGGGAGCAGCGGGACAATGAGGTCTCCGATAATCAACTCTCCGCCGCTTACGACGACTGACCCTTCAAGTCGTTCGTCGGCGCCGCGGACTCTGCGCTCGAGTTCGCAGATGCCTGCGTCGAGCTTCTCGGCCTGGGACACCAATGCGCGCCCCGCTGTCGTCAGGTTAATGCCGGTGTGACGACGGTCGAGAAGACGAGCTCCCAACCCTCTCTCGAGGGCGCCTACTCGCCGACGTACGGTCGCTTCGTCGACTCCCAGATCCGTTGCAGCCCTAGCGAAGCTTCCCGCTCTCGACACGGCGAGCGCATAACGCAGCTCGTTCCAGTCCAGGCCCGGCATTTTTGCATCCGCGAAGCGCGCCCTTGGGCGTTCAACGTTGCCCACCCAACCTATACATCGGCTCTTAGTCCCAGTGGTGCCAGTTGTCCATAGCCACTTGACTAGCCGAGAACCGCTACACAAACGTGACAGGCGAACGAACAGAGACGTCTCAAGCGTTTGCCAATGGCCCCAGGGTTTCCTTAGCGCTACTGGAGACGGAAAAGGGCCATCCTCGCGTCTTGCTGGTCAGCGCCCCAAGTGCCCGGCGTTTCTGCATGCCCGCACCGCATCCTTGGGCGTTCAACGACGCGTAATAACCGCGTACGTCACCAGTAGGGCGAACCGTGTCGACGTGTCCATCCTCGCATTACGCTCGGATGCTCCTTACCAGGGGCAGCGATGCAGCCGTACGCGCCACGTTCCTGCTCGTGAGTTCTAACCGGCTGGCCATCCAGAATTTCCGTATATCAATAGCAGCACAATCCAGACTGACGAGAACGGAGGAACACGATGGACGATGATCTCGGCAGAGAAGTGCTGAAGTGGTCGGCTGATCGCTGGAAGGCCCTTGACGACATCGCGAAGCGTGCCCTGGGGGAATTCGCCGTTTTTCGAACTCTGCTGGATCAGAAAGAAGAAAACGCCACTGTAAGCACGCGCATCGGCCTCGTGAATGTGCCGTTCAAGAACATCGGCTACGAATTCAAACTGGATCTGTGGAATGCACGCGATGAAGACACTGATCGCGACGTAAACATCGCGGCTCAAGCTCTCGCAGTCATCGAGGACGAATACGCTCTTACAGCGATGATCGAAGCGGGTGATCTGGACGACCTACAACAATCCGGTGAGCTGACTTACGTTGAGTTCATCAAGGCTAAGGATACGCTTCGCAGCAGGGGTGTGCAGTACGGACTAGGCGCCTTCGTGAGCAGCCTTGGTCTTGCGGACCTCGTAACTAAAGTGTTTGGGGCACAAACCGGGTTAGAGGTAACCGAGCGTGTGCTCCCTGTAAAGATATTGCAGAGTAATGCCCTGCCCCACCCGCAATATGCTCAGGTGGATCGCGGTGACGGGTCCGACACGGACGCGCACCATATTGATGCAGTGCTCCTTCAAGCAGCACCGCCAGCCTATCGCATGGTGCGCGCGTGGGGTCCTCGGCTGCGTGTTCTCGAAGTCAAGGGGGGGAGTTCGGTACGCTTCCAGCTCGAGGAGGGCATCGCAGTAGGCGCGCTACAGAAACGCAGGTGCTTGGGAATCGAGCGGCGTCCCGAACTGTCGAGGGCCGACCGCGCCGAACCACCGGTCACACAGAGAATGGCCGCTCAGCTCACCGAGGCAGCACACACCCCACCTCCTCAGGTTCAGGCTGGCCGTGAGGAATCGGAGCGAGTGCCGACCACGAGTCAGAAACCTGTCGCCCAGACAACCGGCACTCCGACATCTCCGGCTCAAGTAACTGGAGCTGAAAAATCTCCGCGTACCCGCCTAACGGCTCGGCCGCCGGGTAGCGAGTGAGCCCTGGACAGAAGATCCAGCCGTAGTGCGGATGAAGACTCTGCTCCACTGTCTAACGCGGCCACGGCGGCCGGTTAAGCAACGCGAGGCGGTTGAGCCGGAGATCACCGCGAAAGGAGGGCTTCCGTGGCGCAAGTTATCCGCCTAAGTGGTGGCGGTGTTGAGCTGTCGTTTGGTGATAGCGATACGCCCCTGCCACCGGATCCACCGGAAACTACTGCCCATCCTCAATTTATGGTCGCCGCTGTTGGCGCACGCCCCACGGATCAGATCCTGGTTCGTTACAAGGTTAATGGCCGCGAGAACCGACTTCGACTGGTACGGGTGGGTTCCGCGCGCAAGTCTGACGGACAACCAATGACGCTGCTGGGCGGCGAAATCATGGGCCTGCGTAGTGGCTCAGAGGTCGCGTATGCGATCGTGTTCGAGCGGATGACGCCGCAGGGCGTGTTTCAACTGCCCGGGGGACAAGAATCCCCGTCATACCCCTACCGGTTTGTCTTCGCTGCGGACTCCCCGGCGGCGACTGGTTTGCCGATGCCGAAGAGTGCCTCGGGTTCGGAGGCGGCGTCGGCAACGCCCGGCCTCACTTCAAATGGTGCACCCCAGATTCCGAGGGGAAAACCCGGACGTTCAGCTTCCAACCCGCGCATTAGCATTGACCCAGCAATGGCAACCAACGCTGCTTTAACCTTGGTGCCCTCCACTTCGACTCGGGTCACGCCTCAGTCTTCCAAGGAACCAGCTGTCGCCGCTCGCTCATCGATGGCGCAACCATCCACGGCTACGGCTGCCCTCGCGGCCAACGATGCTCAGTTACTAAAAACCGAGCTTCTGCAGTCAAGCAAGAAGAACGGCGCAAAGGCGGAGCCACTTTATCCTTCCGCGCCAGACGCTTTCGTTTCGAGACAAGCAGTCTCACCCGGCTCGGTGGGTCCCGAGGTTGGGCGTCTTCATTTAGTGTTGGGTGAGCTGGGCCATGTGATCATGATCGAGGAGGTCGAGCGGTGCTGCTTCGCGGCATCCACAGCTGAAGCACTGCGCACTTTTCAGCAGCGGAGCGGCCTAGCAACGACTGCCATTTGCGATCAGGAGTCGTGGCGTCTGCTGGAACTGGCTGTAGAAACCGAGCGCTGCGCACCGCCCACCCATCCGCCTGAGCGCCTGGTACACGGACGCGTGCGGGACGCTTGTGGGCATCCCGTGCCCGGTGCTGTTGTAACTGCCTTCGATAAGGCCCTCCGGCACGAGCAGGAATTAGGACGCACGGAGACTGACGCGCACGGCCTCTATCGCCTCAGCTACAGCGTTGCCCAGATCCACAGCATCGGAAACGGCCGTGCCAACCTCATTGTCCGTGCATTCTGTGGGGATCAACTGATCGCCGTCTCGCCCGTCATGTTCGACGCACCTCGTGTAGCGGTCATTAACCTGAATCCGGGAGACTCGCCCTACCCTGGCCCATCCGAATTCGAGAAGATCGCGGAGGCGATTTCCCCAGTTCTCGACAGTGTCTTGCCTGCCGATCTCCAGCCGGCTGACATTACTTTTCTCTGGCGCGACATGAACCTAGAGCCTGAGCATATTCGGCTCTTCGCGGCTGCGGCGGCGCTCGCACGGGACACCGACGTACCTGCTCCCGCCTTTTATGGAATGTTTCGCCTTGGGTTGCCAACTGATCTGACAGCCCTGTTGACGCTGAAGCCCGCAGCACGAGTGACGGCGCTTACGCAAGCAGTCACCGAAAACCTGATTCCGCTCGAAGTTGGCGCCCAGGTTGATTCCATTGAGGCCAAGCTCGGGCGACTGGTGGTGACCGAAGCCTATCGAGAACCGCCTGCAGGCGCGCGTCCGTCGGTGGGTGCGGTCTTGGCAACCAGTGTTGTGCCACGCTCAGTACAGGAGACGTTCCTGAGCGCGTTCGCAGCGCGCACGTCCTCCCTGCCGAAATTCTGGTCGGACTTGGCAGCCAACCCTTTGGTGGGCCCACAGCACGTATCTGACTTACAGTTCACGTATCAAGCCACAGCACTGGCGCGCAATCATTTGCCGATGATTGAGGCATTGCAGCGCCTGCGTAGGAACGGACAGGCTCTTACGCTGCGCGACCTCGCAAAGCTTGATGACGCGGACTGGCAGCAACTAGTCGCGCAGTCTGGTGTTCCCGTTGACACACCTGGGTCGACCGACGCGGAAAAGGCCGCCCGCTACGTCCGGGCACTCTCGCGCACGATCGCGCGCGCATTCCCAACTGCTGTGCTCGCCGCGCACATCGATCGCGAGGCCGATTCGAAAAACGCCGACCTGCGAACTTTTTTCGCCAAGCATCCCGACTTCGAGCTCGCCGACGGGCACGTGGAGCTTGAGGTCTTCAAGAGCGCCCGCGGCGTCATGAGTCACGCGGGAAGCCGAGTCTGCCTTGCAGCGGCTGCTGGAAGAGGATGACCAAGCCGAAGCAAACGCCGCTCAACACCCCGCGCCGCGCCAATATCTCAGCGAGTAGGCCGTCACCTGGGCCACTGGGCACAGCGCTCTCGCCTTAGCGACGAAATTTGTTCCGTTGCTATCGGTAACCCGTTATCAGCTAACGGCTGACGGCTAACGGCTCGTCTCAGCCTACCTCGAACGCGAAGGTGAGATCGCTGGCCTGGAGGTCGCCCGGGCGGCATAGCCAGCGCGGTGACGTCGGGCAGTACTGATTGAAGTACTTGCTCGAACGCGCCGCCTGCGCCAGATCAGGCGGCA
>Ga0209283_10002166_pt1 | contig 10911 bp, 7 predicted proteins | sample CZO8metaG_2_FD_188354 | JGI IMG/M metagenome (GOLD analysis project Ga0209283, IMG submission 188354) | Vadose zone soil microbial communities from the Eel River Critical Zone Observatory, Northern California, USA - CZOApr15con2H1.8 metaG... | ecosystem: Environmental > Terrestrial > Soil >...
GGCCGCGGAGCTGGGTCCCGTCGGTCAGGCTGGAGGAAGCGTGCGAAACCACGACGATAGTACAGCTCCTCAGGGCTGTAAAGCGAAAAGAATGGTGCTTGCAATTTCATGTGTACCCCTGTGCGGCAACAGGAAGCTGGAATCACATTCTTGAAGTTTGCCGGGCTACGCGCCTATTTTTGCCGACCGAAAGCTGGTGGTTAGTCGTGCAGGACGACACTGAGGAGGGAATTGTGGACGTGAAGTCCGCCATTGTATCGAATGAAGCCCAGTTTCCTGAATTTGTTCATGAAAAAATTGACCCGCGTGCGCGTGGTGCCGATCATTTCCGCCAGCATCTGCTGAGACACTTTGGGAAGCATCTTTTGCGGCTGGGATTCCTTGCCGTAGCGAGCCAGCAGCAGAAGAGTTCGAGCCAGCCGTTTCTCGCTGGAGTTGAAAAGTTGATCGATCAAATCTTCCTCGATGCGGATGTTCCGCGAAAGAATATAGGACATGAAGCGGTCGGAGAGGGCGCGTTCCGTGTGGAGCACGCGCATCATCTCGTTTTTTTCAATGCTCAATATGGCCGCGGGTGTAACCGCCGTGGCCGTCCCCATACAAACATCCTGCCCTGCCAGGCACCCCTCGCCAAAGAAGTCGCCGGGGCCCAGTATCCCCACGACTGCCTCTTTGCCGACCTCATTAACAACGGACAGCTTTACGCCGCCATTTTGAATGTACATCACACTTGTCGCGGGATCGCCTTGAGCGTAGATCTTCTGGGCTCTTCGATACTGCACAATTTTTCGCGACAACCCCGCCGAATCGAGAAAAGCATGAACATTGAAGGCACGCTTTTCCCTGAGTCTTATCTTGGATTTGGTCTTGATTGAGCTCGCGATTGCTTGCATAACATCACCGCTTAATGCATATTCTAGCAAAATCCTTCAATGCAAATCAAGGTTTGCGATTGGCTGATGGCGTCGCGGATGGAGTAGGCAGTTCCGCGAATCGTGCCCCCAATTTAGTTCTGCCGCCCCTGGAACGGCTTGCGCTCGAAATCACTTTCAGCCGCTTCGCGCCTCGGATGGTTTCTTGCTTCGGTCAATACCACCGGCAAGGCGAGGTTCGCGCACTTTTTCCGTACAGATTTGCGCACGAAGCAAGTCTTACTGCCCAGCGGCGGTTTGCATGGACTCAGCAGGTGGAAATCTTTGTTGCTTCATCGCGTAAAGCGCCGCATCTGCTTGGCTCAAGAGGCTCTCGATCGTCTCGCCGTCTTGCGGATAGACGGCAATGCCGACGCTGACGGAAATTCTGGGTCCATTGCCCTCATTGGCAACGCTTTCGCAGATACGTCGTGCCACCAGGTTGGCCGCCTCCGCATTAGTCTCTGGTAAGACAAGAGCAAATTCGTCTCCGCCGAAGCGCGCGGGAGTATCGATGTCCCGGCAACAGGAGCACAAGACATCGGCCAACCGGCAAAGCGCCTGGCTTCCTGTCATATGTCCGTGGCGGTCATTGATTCGTTTCAATCCGTCCAGATCAAAAAACAACATGGCAAACCCTCGGTTCGTGCGCTGGCTGCGCTTGATTTCCGAATCGAGCACATCCACGAGGCGGCGATAGTTGGCCAGACCGGTCAGCGAATCGCTGGCTGCCAGCCGGCGGAGGTGATCCTCCAGCTCTCGCTGCTGAGTGACGTCTTCGGCGATGACCTCGTAGGCTTCCAACTCTCCCTGCTCGCTGAGGACTTCCTGTCCGCTCAGCCGGACCCTCAGGATCGCATGGTCCTTCCGCTTCCATTCTATTTCGGTGGGATGGACGAGACCTCCCTCTCTCTTTTGACCCAGTAATTGCGCTCGTCTGTCGGGGTCTTGAATAATGTCGCGCGCGAGATCTTGAGCCAAGAGTTCCTCTCTTGACCCATAGCCGAGCATCCTGATCATCGCCTCGTTCACTTCCAGAAACCCGCCATCGAGACTGCAGCGGCAGATCCCATAGCTTAGATTTCCGGCCAGGGCGCGGTAACGTGCCTCTGAACGCCGCAAATCCTTTTCGGCGCGATCGCGTTGATCGCGCACGCCTTTCTCATTGAGAGCCCGGTGAACGGCTACTGGCAGATGGCCAATGCTGTCCACTTCGATGCAATCGGCGGCACCTTTCAGGATGAAACCCGCCGCGGTTTCGCGTTTCATGCCGGCGACCAAGAAGATGACGGGGATATCCTTTCTCATCTGCCGCAGGAGCTCCAGCACCATTGTGTCTCGCCAGTTTGTGCTGGGGTATTCGGCCACAATAAGGTCAAAGGGCTGCGAACGGAGTCGTTCGACGAATTGCTCGGGAGTCACAACTACTTCGGAGCTGACCGTGAATCGTACCCTCTTGAGCTCATACAAGCAGCGCTCAACAACTTCCAAGGAACGATGAACGAAGAGGATTCGCACGAGATTCTGCCTACGCTCAGGTCCGTCGCGGGCAGAAGTTCGTTTCACCTGCTCGAGGTCGGGTTTAGATGTCCCAGACATGCCCAGCCTTGATAAAACCCGGGGGGCAATCCCTTTCCGCGCCAAATACCCCCCGGGCCTACTCGGAGTTTCCTCACAGGAATCCTATCCAGAGAGGTTTTCCTCTGTCTGTCTCTTATCGGACACATAGTACTAGTAAAGTACTAGATTGTTAACTGAAAAGGCACATTTCAGGCCTGGACCGAATCCGAAGCACCGGCGAGGTGGAGGGTTTGGAAAATGGCCGCGCCATCGGAGGCTGTGGGCTCAACCTTGCGGCGCCGCGCCACAAGAAAGGGAGTATACTTCCGCCTGGGTTGCGGCCATGAAGCACCTCTTTCAAGCGGCGATTCTTATAGGGGTCGGTTTATTGCTGGGGATTCCTGCGTGCGCGCAGCGCGGTGGAGGCGGCGGGTCCTCCAGTCCGTTCGAGCGCATTGACTTCGATAAGACCGTGGAACTGAATGCCAGGCAGGGAGTGGAGTTCGTCCTCCGGCCGAAGCCCGCGCCGCGAGAGTAGGATTTCCTCACAGAAAACGCAGTGGTCCCCTTCATCTGAACTCGTGGAATCGCCCGATGGAAAATCTTGAAATGCGGGCGCCTGGGTGGGAGAATAACGGCGACCCTCCTGCGGAGGTACGGCGATGAAATTCCGGAACGTGATTCTAATTTCCCTTCTTGTCTTCCTGCTCCCGGCGCTGGCCGCTGGAGCAACCACCGGCAAAGCGGCGCAAATTACCGGGAAATACATTGAAGCGAGGAGCGCGGACGTGTACACCGGGCCGTGCTTTGCGAATTCCGAAGTGAACCTGGCCGGCCAGGAAGCAGTGCTGGGCTGGCGCGTGGATAAAGGGACGTGGGGCGACGTCAAGCTGGATGGGTTGAGCGTCGTGGCGGTGGTGCGCGCAAACAGCACGCTGGGCGATCCTTACGCCAATCCGCTGCCGGCGAAGACGGTGATGATTCTGGACGAGCGCGCGACCCCAGGACAGCGTGAAGCGCTGATAAAATTCGCGCAGGCTCAGACCGCCGGACTGCTGAACAACGTCGTTGGCGTGGAACTATCGCCGATCCGCCTGGACATCGCGCCGGATAAGCACGGCCAGGCGACGCTCGAGGCCGGCAAGTTGGTGAAAATCTCCACGCGGGCGCTGACCAGCGCGGACGAAATCTGTCACAACGAAGAAACGTTTTATCAGCCGCTGGCCGCGCACTTGAATCATGCCATGCCGGCGTACACCGCCGAGAGCACCTATCGCGGCAATCACTTGGACATCAACTGGAGCGAGTCGGGCAGGCGCGGCTCGTTCGTCGGCACGTTTACCAGCCCCATTTAACTAACCGTTGATGATAACGAGGACATGCGGAAGCCTGTCCCACTTGAGGGTTTTGTCTGTCTTAAAGGCCAGCGATGAACAAATCGAAAAGGCGCGCGGTTGCGCGGGCACTCGCGTTGTGCGCGGTGATCGCGGGATGCGGCGCCGCGGCTCCGCTGCGATTTGCGGGTGCGGCGGGCGCGTACACGGCAGAGAAATTCTCTGCCGCGCCACCGCCAGAGGTTTCCGCGGCGATCCGCGAGGTCCTGTCGAATGACGGTATTCGCGTGCAAGGGCCGAAGGGGCCGCTCTGCGAAATCTGGCTGCGCAAGGCGATTCCACTAAACGCCAATCCTTCGAATGAACTGGGGATTGCGTTTTCAGAATTCGCCGAGGGCACCCTCGCCGCGGTGGTGCGTTTTCCCGCCGATGTGACCGATTACCGCCAGCAGCACGTCAAGCCCGGCGTCTACACGCTGCGCTACGCGCTGAATCCCGTGAACGGCAATCATCAAGGAGTGGCGCCCCAGCGCGATTTTCTTCTGGCCTCGCCTGCTGCGGACGATGCCGGCGCCGCGGCGCTTTCCATGAACGACTTGCTCGCGCTCAGCCGCAAGGCCGCCGGGAGGGACCATCCATCCGTCTGGAGCTTGAGTCCCGTCGAAGGCCAGCCGGCCACGCTTCCGGCAATGAGCCACCAAGAGGACGGCGACCTCTGGCTCGTGGAGTTTCCCGTCCATCTGCAAGCTGCGAACAACACAGTCACCGTGAAAACGGTGGGGCTTGTAGTCGTGGGTCACGCGCCCGAAGCGTGAAACTGCCTTTACAATCGTGCGAAAGTGCGAGTTGACGCCTCCCGGCACTGCTGCTGATAATCTCACCTCTCACGATTTGTGACCTGATATGTACAAATGCCCTGAGTGTGAAAACGAAATCAATCAGGCCACCGAGGTCTGCCCGCACTGCGGGACCGACCTCGAAGCCCTGGCTGCCGTGGCGCTGGCTGCGGAACCCGCCAAGCAACGAAGCACTGGCAAGATTGTCTTGATTTGGGTGGCGGTGGTTGTGGTGGTTGCCATGGGCCTGTACGCCTTCATCTGGTACGTGCTGCCCGAGCGCGCGGGGAACCAGTCACGGGCAGGCGTCGAAGCGCGCGTGCTCGAATCGCTGGGCGAGTTTCAGACCGCGCTGGAAAACTTTGCGCGAGCCGAGGGCGGCCGTTATCCGGATTCCGCGGAAGCGCTGGGTGCCCCGGGACGCTTGGCGGCGCGAAACGCGCTGGGCGTGGGCTACACGCTTCAATACACGCCAGGGCCGGCGGGCGCGGATGGCGCTGTGCGAAACTACGGCATCTCAGCGCTGCCCGACCGCTACGGCTTCCGAAGTTTTTATACCGATCAGAGTCGCGCGGTCCACGTCACATCCGAGAACCGTCCGGCCAGCGCGCAGGACCCCATCTTGTAAAAGATAGTTATTTCGCCGCTAGTGCGGGAAGGGCGCGGCGGAGGCGGCCTACGACGCGCGCTTTTCCAAGAACCACCATCGTGTCGAACAGGGGCGGCGCGACGGCTTGGCCGACAATGGCCACACGCGTCGCGTTGATGAGCAGCCCGGCCTTCGCTCCGGCGGATTCGGCGAGCGCGCGCAGTGCGTGGTCGCAGGCGTCGTGGGTCCAATCCGGGAGCGCATCCAGGGCATCGGCGAGTTTGCCGAGGAGATCTCCGAGCCGCTCGTCCTTCCAGAATTTCTCGCGCGCCGCCGGGTCGTAGGAAAACTCATCGCTGAAAAACGCGCGTGCCCAGGTGGAAAAATCCGGCAGCAGGCGGACGCGCGGCCGGAGCAAATCCACGGTGCGCGCGAACCAATCGCGCCGCGCGCCGGCCCATTCCTCGCGCCACAGCCCGCTCCGTTTCAATTCCGCTTCCACGTGCGGCACAAGCTCTTCGATGGGAAGCTTCTGGAGATACTGCGTGTTGAACCATTCCAGCTTGGGACGGTCGAAAACGGCGTTGGTGCGGCTGACGCCTTCGAGCGAGAACCGCTCGATGAGTTCGCTGGTGCGGAGGAATTGGGCGTCGTCCCCGGGCGACCAGCCCAGCAGCGCCAGAAAATTGCGGAAGGCTTCTGCGAGAAAGCCTTCCTCGCGGTACGACCCCACGCTGGTGGCGCCGTGGCGCTTCGAAAGCCGTGTGCGGTCCGGCCCCAGAATCAGCGGGACGTGCGCGAAAACCGGCGGCTCGGCGCCCAGCGCGCCATACAGCAAAACCTGCTTGGGCGTGTTGGAGAGGTGGTCGGCGCCGCGAATAATGTGCGTGATGCGCATGGCCATGTCGTCCACAACCGCGCTCATTTGGTAGGTGGGCAGGCCCGTGGTTTCGCCCGCGCTTTTGGGCGAGCGCAGCAGCACGAAGTCTTCGATTTCCTCGTTGGCGACTTCGCGCGGGCCGAACACGGCATCCTGAAATTTCGTGGGCGCGCCGCCCAGCGGCACGCGGAAACGGATGGCGGGCTTGTGCTCCTGCGAAGCGGGCTTGCCATCGCGGCAACTGCACCGCGTGACGCGCCGCGGACCGCGGTCTTCCGGTTCGTCGTCTTGGGCTTCGTGCGGCGCGTCTGCGCCTGCATATTTCTCCGGCGGGCAATAGCACAGATAGGCCGCGCCGCCGGCGAGCAGCTTTTCTGCGGCAGTGCGGTACAGGTCGAGCCGTTGGGACTGAAAGTACGGCCCTTCATCCCAGTCAACGCCCAGCCAGCGCATGGCCTCGAGGATGCCGTCCACCAGTTCGGGACGGTTCCGCTCGGCATCGGTGTCCTCGACGCGAAGAATCATCGTGCCGTGCTGGCGGCGCGCAAACAGCCAGTTGAACAGGGCGGTGCGGGCCCCGCCAACGTGGAGGTAGCCCGTCGGGGAGGGCGCAAAACGCACCCGTGGCCCGGTGCTTGCCGGTGAAGCGGATTCAGGGTGATGACTCATGTTTTCAGTGTGCTGACCCCATGCGATTAGAAAACTGCCTAGTTTAGTCGAAGCAGGAAACAAACACCAAATATCCGCAGGGTAAGGCGCCCCGGGGCTGCTGTTTCCTTGTAGGTACCCCGGTACCCTTGACCCCCCAAAAAACCGTGGTCTATAGTCCCAACTGCCTATTCTCTTCATTACTTTGCGGCCCTTCGCGCAGAGGCGCATTTGTGCGCGCAGAGAGAAGACTGGGCATGCCAAAGATGACGAAAAGTCGGCCGGAAGGCAAACGTGGGTGTGTGCGCGCGCGGATTAGCGCGGTGCGTTCGGCGTTGTACTTTGTGGAGCACGCAGCGTGCTGACCCATGACAGCATGATCGCGCTGGGCCTGCTTGCGGTGGCGACGCTTATCGCGTCGTTTTTCGCCTATCTCTACACCGTGAAGCGGCAGCTCTATCTTCTGCTCTGGACTACCGCCTGGAGCCTGGTGGCGCTGCATGTTCTCAGCCCGGCGCTGGTTCCCTGGGTGGGCGAGGTTCCCTGGCAGGCGGCCTTGAATCAATGGCTGCTTTCCTGCGCGGCCTTGCTGTTTTTCTGGGCGGCGCAGCTTTACGTACAGGCGAAACCATGGGTTGGCCGGATTGCCGGAGCCGCCATGGTTCTGCTGGTCTGGGCGATGGTTCACCAGGTGCGCTGGGTACCGTGGGGCTCATCCTTCGGCACGGGAATAATCTTCCTCGGCTGCGCCTGGGTCTTCTGGCAGGAAAGCCGCAAGCAAGAAACCATTGCCGACCTGCTGCTGGCGGCGTCGTTTGGTCTCTGGGGGGCCGTGGTGGTGGCGATCGCCTTCCTCCAGCGGTGGTCTCCCTCAGAACGTTTCACCGAACTCCGCCTGCTTCCCATCGTTCCCATGTTATTCATCGCCATGCTGATGGTGATGGCTCTCTATGAAGAAGAAAAGCGGCGTGTTGAGCGCAACATGCTGGCGCTGTCCAACTTGAACCTAGCAACTTCGAGTTTTGTGGGCGGCGAGATCCAGCGGATGCTCTCGCAGGCGCTCGACCGCGTTCTTGGAGTCGTGCGGATTCCCGCCGGCGCGCTGTTCCTGCACCACGGCGATCCCGCTGGCCCGACCTCGGTGGTCGCTGCCGGGCTGAGCGACGATTTCTGCAGCGCCTCGCAGGAGGAAGGACTCGACGACCACCTTGTGAATCTCGTGGCCCGGCTGGGGGGACTGGTGGTGTTCCGGGATTTGTCGCGCGACTCCTCCTGGGCGGCGCTCGAAAAGGAAGAGGCGTTCCGGCGGTTCCGGCAACTCTCCGTAGGACAGGGTCTGCGCACCGTAGTCGGCATCAGCCTGCAGACCAAGGAGAGTGCCTTTGGCGTGCTGCTGCTGGGAACACCGGATAGCCGCCGCTTCGCTCCCGCCGAGTTACGCCTTCTGCTCGCGCTCGGACACCAGATCGGCATGGCCGTCGAGAACAGCTACTTGATTCAGCAAACCTCGCGGCGCTCCGAAGAGCTGCACGTCTTGAACGAGATCGGGCGCGCGCTCAGCTCCACCCTGAACATGGATGCGCTGTTCGGCAAGATCTGGGAAGAGATGAAGCGGCTTTTTGACGTGGATAATTTTTATGTGGCCCGGCACGACACCGTTCACGACGAAATCCAGTTCGAACTGGAAGTGAGCGAAGGCGTGCGTCTGCCGAAGCGCTCCCGGCCCGTGGGGGATCACTTGACCGAATATCTGATTCGCACCCGCCAGCCGCTGCTCATCCGCGAGAATCTCCCGGCCGAAGTGAGCCGCCTGGGGGTCGAGCCCATTCAAAGTATGGGATGTTTCTGCGGAGTGCCCCTGGTGCTCCATGATCGCGCCATCGGCGTGATGGTCGCGCACAGTCCGCAGGAGCGCGTGTTTGACGAGGGCCATCTCGAATTGATGCGCGTGCTGGCCAGCGAAGCCAGCATCTCCATTGAAAACGCGCGCCTGTTCGAGGAGGAGCAGACCCGCGCGCGCCACCTGACGCTGCTCAACAACATTTCCCGCCATGCCATCAGCACGCTCAATCCCGACGAGATGCTCGCAAAAATCGCCGAGGAGCTCGAACAAGGCCTCACCTACGACCACGTGGGCATCGCTTTGCTCGAGTATTCGACGCGCGAAGTGGTGGTGCAGGCCGAAGGCGGGCGGCGGCGCGAAGCCCTCGGCAAGCGCATAGCGCTCGGTTCAGGACTCGTGGGGCAAGTGGCGCGCACCGGAAAACTCGCCGTGTATTCGCAGTTCCGGCCCAACGACGAAGCGGCCCATCCGGTGCTGCCCGATTCCGTGTCGGCGGTGGCGCTGCCGATTTTTTATGCCGAACAGCTTCACGGCATTCTGTACGTCGAAAGCTGCGTGCCATGCGAGTTTTCCGACGGGGAAACGCTCCTGCTGCGTACCCTCGCCGATTTGATCGCCGGCGCCCTGCACAATGCCCTGACTTTCCAAAAGGCCCAGGAACAGGCCATCACCGACGGGTTGACGGGCGTCAAGACCCACCGCTTCTTTATGGAGGCCCTCTCGGCCGAATGGAAGCGCTCCACGCGCGCAGGCCGCGCCTTCTCGCTCGTCCTGATGGACTTGGACCGCTTCAAGTTCGTCAACGATTTCTACGGCCACCTCGAGGGCGACCTGGTTCTTCAGCGCGTGGGACACATCCTCGAGCAGAATTGCCGGCGTTCCGACGCCGTTGCCCGCTATGGAGGCGACGAGTTCGTCATCCTGATGCCCGAGACCAACATCGAACACGCCCGCCAGCTTGCCTCGAAGCTGCGCGCGTGGGTTTCCTCGGATCCGTTGCTTCGCGAGAAAAGCATCACCGCCAGCTTCGGCATCGCCAGTTATCCGCTCCATGGCTCGACGCCGCAGGAACTCATTCAAGTAGCCGACGCTTCGATGTATCTCTCGAAGCATCAAGGCGGCAACGCTGTTTCCACCGCCGACCACTACGACCCCAGTGAAGCGAAAAAGTGGAAGCGCGACGTTCTGGAAGCCTACCTGGGCGTTACCCTGAAGCGCTTGTTCGCCACCGGCCCGGAAGCCTTCGCGGAGATTTATCAGCGCCTGGAACAGTTCACGCAGTCGCTCGCTGCCAGCGAAGCCTCTCAGGCGCCGGCCGGAAAATCCAAGGACGCCGGAGGCGCCCCTGCGGTGGGCACCGGCGAGGGCGTGCAAGCGCTGCCGCAGGCCGTGATTGACACCGTGACGTCGCTGGCGTTTGCCATTGACGCCAAAGACCACTACACCCAGGGCCACTCCCAGAAAGTCTCCGCTTATGCCGCGCTCATCGCCGAGGCGCTGGGCATGAACGACGCCGACGTGGAAGAGATCCGCCTGGCGGGAGTGCTCCACGATATCGGAAAGGTGGGCATCCCGGAGACCATTCTGAATAAGGGCGGCCCGCTCAATCCGGAGGAGTGGGAGACCATGAAGTCCCACGTGCACTTCGGCGCCAAGATTCTCGAGCCGCTCGGCGCCATCTCGCGCATCGCCCAAATGGTCAAGCATCACCACGAGTTCTTCGACGGCTCCGGTTACCCGGATGCCCTCAACAGCGCTCAGATTCCGCTGGGCGCGCGCATCATCGCCATCGCTGACGCCTACGACACCATCACCTCCGACCGGACCTATAAGAAAGCGCGCAGCTCCGCCGACGCCCTTGCCGAGCTCGAGCGCTGCGCCAACGCCCAGTTTGACGGCGAGTTGGTGGCCATCTTTGTGAAGACTCTCCGCCAGTTGCCCAACCCCATCTTGGAGAGTGCCTCGGCGCCTGCTCAAGTCCGCGGCGCCAACGACTAGAGAGTCTTTCCGCGGCTTGATTTGCCGGGTTCCTGATCGCATCCATACAGTGAAAAGAGCGGCGTTATCGCATTGGCGGCGCACGAGGTGCAACCTGGAAATGCCACGACGCCGCGGAGCTATACTGGATTCTCCAGCATGGGAGAGCGCATGAACGAGGGCAAGGTCGGGATTCTCGTTCTGGATATTGAAGCGCCGGGCCAGGGCGTGCTGCGCCAGGTCCTCGACGCAGAGAACTGGCGCGTGCGCGTCGTGCCCGACTCGGGCCTGCTGTTAACCGAGCTCAAGTCGGGCGAATGGAGCCTGGTGATT
>Ga0209283_10002168_pt1 | contig 10899 bp, 9 predicted proteins | sample CZO8metaG_2_FD_188354 | JGI IMG/M metagenome (GOLD analysis project Ga0209283, IMG submission 188354) | Vadose zone soil microbial communities from the Eel River Critical Zone Observatory, Northern California, USA - CZOApr15con2H1.8 metaG... | ecosystem: Environmental > Terrestrial > Soil >...
TCATGGCCGGCAGCACCGCGCGGATCAGCATCAGCGGCGCGATCATGTTGGCCTCGATCGTCGCCAGCCAGCGGTCGCGCTCGATGTCGGCGAAATTGCCGGGCGAGGGACCTGCATTGTTGTTGACGAGAATGTCGGGCGAGGGACACGCGGCGAGCAGCCGTGCCTGACCGTCCGTTGTGGTGACATCGGCCGCGACCGCGATGACGTCGCCGCGTGCCGCTTCCCGCAATTCTGCCGCCGTCCTGTCGAGCTTCGCCGTATCGCGCCCGTTGATGACGACGTGGGCGCCTTCCTGCGCCAGAGCCTGCGCACAGGCGAGCCCGAGCCCCTGGCTAGATGCGCAAACCAGCGCGGTGCGCCCTTCAATCCCCAGATCCATTTTCTCGCTTCCTGAGCTTATTATTTGAAATCACTTGGCTTTCTGTCGAATATCACGGCATTTCGCTATCTGAATAATCGATTATGGCAAAAATTACTATTGAAAATCGATTATTTTTCCACGATGACTCCTCTCAACAAAAGTGCGGCCACCGGCGAAGTCGATCCAGCCGCAGCATCATAGGGAGGAGAAGATGACGCGATTTTGCATGGCACTGCTGGCGTGGTTCGCGGTGTTCACGCCGCTGACAGCAGGCGCAGAGCCAGTAACCCTCAAGCTGTCGTTCTTCGCTTCCGAGACCGAGGTCAATTACGCGCGTGCCATCAAGCCATGGATCGACGCCGTGAACGCCGATCCGAGCGGCGCGGTGAAGATCGAGGCCTATCCGAATGGCGCGCTCGGCAAGGCGCTGCCGGCGCAGCCGCAGCTTTTGCTCGACGGCGTCGCCGACATCGCCTTCGTCAATCCGAGCCTTGGGCCCGGCCGCTTTCCGGACGATCAGGTGTTCGAAGTGCCGGGCCTGCTGCAGAATCTGAAAGAGGGCGTGAAGCTCTACGAAGAGCTGCTCAAGGCAAATCTCTTGCGCGGCTATTCCGACTATTACGTCGTCGGCGCCTTCATGAATCCGCAATACATGGTCTTCGCCCGCCGCCCGATCAAATCGCTCGCCGATCTCAAGGGCATGAAGGTACGCATCAACGGCGCGGTGATCGGCCAGACCGTCAAGGAGCTTGGCATGGTGCCGGTCTTGATGCCACCGAACGAGGTCGTCGAGGCGATGGGACGCGGCACGATCGACGCGACCACCACCGTGCCTGCGGCGATCGTCGATTTCGGCATCGACCGCGTCACCAGCCACGACTATTTGCTGCCGCTCGGTGCAGGCCCCCTGGCCGTCCTGATGAATCGCAAGAAGTTCGAGTCGCTGCCGAAGCCGGCGCAGGACGTGATCGCGAAATATTCGATCCGCTGGATCGACGACACCTATATCCAGGACCTCGGGCAATACAACGACGAGCTGATCGCGAGGTTCAAGGCTGATCCCAAACGCGTCGTGACGTCTCCGTCGCAGGCTGACATCGCCAGCCTGCAGCCGATTTATCTGAAAGTCACCGCTGAATGGGTCGCCAAGAGCCCGGGGAATGCCGAGCTGCTGGGCAAGGCGCGTGAGTTGCTGGCGGGGATCAGGGCCAACTAGAGTGAAGGCGGCGCGAACCATCGTCACCGGCATTGCGAACGCGTTCGCCGTCGCCGGGTTGTCGTTGCTACTGATTCTTGCGGTCTTCACGCTGCTCGACGGGTTACTCAGGGCGGTTGCGAACACGCCGATCGACCTGGTGCGCGAGATCGGCGACATGGTCGCGGCGATCTGCGGCACCTGCTGCCTGCCGATCGTGCTGCTGCACCAAAAAAATATCGTGCTGCGGATCTTCGATCGAATTCTGCCGCCATCAGGTGTTCGCGTGATCGACACGATCGCCGCGCTGGCGATCGAGATCGTCATGATCGGCATGGCCTGGCAATTCTGGCTTTTCGGCATCAAGACGATGCGGGCAGGCGACGTCACCTGGCTGCTCAACTGGCCGAAGGCGCCGTTCTGGTTCGCTGTCGACGGCATTCTCTGGGCGGCGGTGGTCGTGCAGGCTTTCGTGTTGGTCGAGGAGATGACGGGCGCCGGCCGGCAACGCGGTCCGGAGACCGTGGCATGACGGCGACCGGCATCGGCATCGGCGGCATCGTGGCGCTGTTCGTGCTGGTCGCGCTCCATATTCCGCTGGCGTTTGCAATGATCGCCGTCGGCATCGTCGCGTTCGCACTTCAGACCGACTGGTCCTCGGCGCTGACCTTTCTTGCCACAGAGCCGTCGCAGGTGCTCGGCAGCACGGACCTTGCGGCCGTGCCGTTGTTCCTGATGATGGGCGCGTTCGTGAACGTCTCAGGTTTTTCGCGCGACCTCTACGCGGCGGCTGCGGCGCTGCTCGGCCACCGGCGCGGTGGGCTGTCCTATGCGACCATCGGCGGCAGTGCCGCGTTCGGCGCGATCTGCGGATCGTCGCCGGCGACGGTCGCGACCTTCACGCAGGTGGCGCTGCCGGAGATGCTCAAGCGCAAATACTCACCGGGTTTTTCGGGGGCGACCATCGCCGCGGGCGGTGCGCTGAAGGCGCTGATTCCGCCCTCGCTCAGCATGATCCTCTATTGTGTGGTGGCGCGGACCTACATTTTCGACGTCTTCATTGCGGCGGTGATTCCGGCGCTGATCACCATCGCCGCCAACCTGATCGCCATCGCCGTGATGACGCGCCTTGATCCGGCGATCGCGCCGGTTTCGGGACGGGTATCGCGACAGGAAAAGCTCGCTGCCGTGCGGCGCGCCGCGCCCGCGGCACTGCTGATTGCGATCATCTTCGCCGGGCTCTACAGTGGCGTCTTCACCGTCAACGAGGCGGCTTCGGTCGCAGCTGTCGTGTCGTTTGCGTTCGCACTGATGCGCCGCACCATCACGCCGGGGAATCTCGTTTCCAGCCTGCGCGAGACCGCGCTGATCGCCGGCATGATCTATTTCGTGCTGATCGGCTCCTCGATCTTCACCTATTTCATCAGCCTTGCCAAAATCCCGGAACAGCTTATCGCCTTCCTCGGCCACGTGGATCTGCCGCCGATCGGCATCATCGTGCTGATGCTTGCCGCCTATCTGGTGCTCGGCGCCGTGTTCGACGAGCTGGCCGCCATGATCGTCACTCTGCCGTTCGCGCTGCCAGTCATCGTTTACTTTGGCTATGATCCGGTCTGGTGGGCGATCATCAACGTGGTCATTGTCGAGCTCGGCCTTGTCATTCCGCCGATCGGCCTTGTGATCCTGATCATCAACGCGATGCGGCCGGACATTCCGTTGCGGGCACTTTACCGGAACATCGTTCCCTTTGTAGTGGCCGATCTCGTCGTTCTAGCGTTACTGACTTCATTCCCGTCATTGGCGCTGTGGCTGCCGGCCTTGCTGCGTGGCTGACTATGATAAGATGAAACGAAAGGTGAGAGAAATGAGCCTCCCAACCACGAATTTCGATCCGGGATTTCACATTACCCGCGCGAGCCATGTCGTCCTTACCGTCCGCGACCTCACGGCTAGCCGGCAATTCTATCAGGAGGTGATTGGCCTGATCCTGACGGCGGAGGAGGACGACACCCTTTACTTCCGCGGCGTCGAGGAGGCGTGCCACCACAGTCTCGTGCTGCGTAAGGCAAAGGATGCCTCGTGCATGCGGATCGGGCTGCGCGTATTCACGGACGGCGATCTCGACAGGCTCAAGGCATTTTTCGAAGCCCATGGCTGTCCGGCCGCGTGGGTTGACGTGCCGCATCAGGGTCGAACGCTGCATGCGACCGATCCGACCGGAACGCCGCTGGAATTCTGTGCGACGATGCCGGTGATGCCGCGCATGATCACAAAATTCACACGCCACGCCGGCGGCTCGGCGCTGCGGCTCGACCACTACCAAATACTGACGCCGGACGTTCGCAAGGTGAGTGAGTTCTACATGGCGGCAGGGTTCCGCTTGAGCGAATATATCGCACCGGCAGGCACCTTCGACCTGCGCGGCGTGTTCCTGCAACGCAAGGGCAACCCGCATGACATCGTGTTTTTCAACGGTACGGGTCCGCGCCTGCACCATTTTGCCTTCCTGGCGCCGGAGGTGCATCATCTGCTGTATGCCTGCGATGTCGCGGGCGAACTCGGCTTCGGGACTCGCGTCGAGCGCGGCCCGGGGCGACACGGGCCGGGGCATGCGATGTATGTCTACATGCGCGACCCGGATGGCCATCGCGTCGAGTTGTTCAATACCCACTACCAGATCATGGATATCGAGAACGAGCCGGTTGGCTGGGACCCTTCGGACCCTGGTATCGCCCACCCCTGGGGATTGCCGGCACGCCAGGCCTGGTTCGAGGAGGCAACGCCTTTCGCTGAAGTCGCTACCCGCGAGCCGCAAGTCAGGCCAAGCCCCATGACGCTTGAGAAATATCTCGCAAAGCAGAATGCCTAAAGGCCAGTCCGATGCCCGAGACCGCGCTCGATACCCCCGAAAGTGCCAAGGAGACGCTGGCCTCGCACGTCTATGACCGGCTGCGGCAGGACATCATCTCGGTTGCGATCGAGCCGGGCGAGAAACTGCACATCCGATCGCTGTGCGAACGATTCGACGTCGGCCTAAGCCCGATGCGGGAGGCGCTGAGCCGCCTGTCGAGCGAGGGGCTGGTCGCGCAGAGCGATCACCGCGGTTTTGCGGTTGCGCCGATGGGCGAGGTAGACCTCGTCGATATCACCCGTGCGCGCTGCTGGCTCAACGAGCTTGCGATCCGCAAGTCCATCGCCCATGGCGATGCCGCATGGGAGGAGCAGGTCGTGCTTTCCTTTCATCGGCTGTCGCGCACGCCACGCTACGAACCCGGCAAGGAGCAGGAACGCAGCCCCGCGTGGGAAATTGCCCATCGCAATTTTCACTCTAGCCTGATCTCGGCCTCGGGTTCGCGGCGGCTCGAACAATATTGCGAGCATTTGTTCGATTCATCCGAGCGGTACCGCCATGTCGGCCGCAAGGCGGGCATCAAGGGCGAGAACCGCGAGAAGGAACATCGCGCGCTGATGGAGGCTGTGGTGGCACGCGACGCCGATGCCGCGGCACGGCTGATCACGGCGCATTTCGAGCGCACCGCCGAACTGGTCCGCCAGGTTCTGAAGGGCCGCGCGCGTTGATCCAGACCCCGAACTATGACGTCGCGATCGTTGGCTATGGGCCGGTTGGCGCCATATTCGCCAATCTGCTGACGAACTACGGCCTGAAGATCGCGGTGATTGAGCGCGCGGCTGCCATCTATGACAAGCCGCGCGCGATCACGCTTGACCATGAGGCGCTGCGCGTGTTCCAGGCCTGCGGTCTTGCCGACGTCATGGAGAATGCGATCGCGCCGCATAACGGCTCGCATTATCTCGGTATCGACCGCGAAGTGATAAAAATGTTCGATCCGATGCCGCCGCCTTATCCGTTGGGCTGGATTCCGAATGCGACCTTCGTTCAGCCCGACGCCGAGCAGGCGCTTCGCGACAAGCTCGCCGGATACCAAGACGCGGATGCGTTTCTCTCGACCACTGGCGTATCTCTGTCGCAGGATGAAGCATCGGTATCGCTGAAGGCGAGGAGGGAAACCGGCGATGAGTTTGATATCAGTGCCCGCTATCTGGTCGGATGCGACGGTGCCAACAGTTTCGTCCGCAAGCACCTCGGTATCGCATTGGAGGATCTCGCCTTCGACGAATGGTGGATGGTAGTGGACACGCTGTCCAGCGAGCCCGCCAAACGGCCCGCGAAGAGTTTTCAATATTGCTGGCCGTCACGTCCCGGGACGTTCGTGCCGGGCCCCCGCAATCTGCGGCGATGGGAGATCAAGCTGCTGCCGGGCGAAGATCCCGAACTCGCCGGGGCACCTGACAATGTGGCCAAGCTGCTCGAAGGTTTCACCGATACGTCCGATCTCACGATCTGGCGCTCGGCAGTCTATCGCTTCCACGCTTTGCTCGGCGAAAGCTGGCGAGACCGTCGCGTGTTCCTGATGGGGGATGCCGTGCACCAGACACCGCCATTCCTTGGACAGGGCCTCTGCGCGGGCATTCGAGATGCTTCCAATCTCGCATGGAAGCTGGCGCTCGTGCTGCGCGGCAGTGCCGGTGACACCTTGCTCGATAGCTACGAAGTCGAACGCAAGCCGCATGTCCGCTCGGTTGTCGCGAGCGCCAAGGAGTTTGGCAAGATCATCGGGGAACTGGACCCCGCAGCGGCGGTTGCCCGCGATGAGAGGTTGCGCGCAGAACTCAAATCAGGAAAAGCCGAGACCATTCGGCAGAAATTCATTCCCGATCTGACCTGTGGCCTGATCGCCTCTCGCAACAAGCTTGGTGGTAGGTTATTCGTTCAACCGCGCGTGCGGTCAGCGGACGGGACCGTGAGGCGTCTTGAGGACCTGCTGAAGTCGGAATTTGCGGTCGTCACAGCAACGCGGGAGGCGATGTCGTGGATGTCGGAAGCGTCGCTTTTGTGCTGGCAACAGCTTGGCGGTGAACGCGTGGTTGTCACTAGCGCCGGGGAAAGCTCAACGCGAGACGGCATCTCGACCGTTGTCGAAATCGACGGGGTATTTTCGAATTGGATGCGAGAAAATCAGGTCGGCGCCGTCATCGTGCGGCCGGATCGCTATGTCTTCGCCGGTGCCGGCAATGCGGACCAACTGAAAATGTTGATGGGAAACTTGATCGAAGCGCTGCGTGGTCGATGACAGCCTTCTCAAAGCAGTTCTCTGTCAGAACTCGCGATAACGCCGTTGCCTACGCTGAGACGACACCCATTCTCCCTTCCAAAACAGACGGTGCATGGAGGCAATGCGCACTAGATGCGATCCGAGGCCTCCGGAACGATCGCGCAATGCGCATTGATGGCACGTTTGAGACATGCCGACCGGCTTGGGAATTGTCCGCTTATCGGGGAAGACCGGAAGTCATCGGCGTACCCTCAGAATTACACGACTGACCCGATTCAGACATGACGGTGTCCGTGATGCCTTGCTCTGCTCGATACTTTGCTCGACCGGCTGGGATGTGGTGTCGCCAGGACGCAATTTCAGTCGGGAACACCAGCTCGGGAACTGCAATCCGTGCTCAAGGGCGGTTTGCTTTTGCATAAGAACCGAAAAAATTCTTCATTCCCGCAGAAAAGTTAGTCCACCTGCGCGATAAGGATGCATCTTCGCAGCGCGAACCTTTTGATCGTGTTGCCGAGCTACCCGCTCTCGGGATCGGAACGTTAGTCGAACTGATCGCCATGGGTGGCCCGGGCGAAGATATCGAGCCCGTTAGACGATCGTCCTGAACATCTGCTTGCGCGCTTTGGCTCTGTCGTTCTGCAATGGCTGCTGCGACTGCTTCTCGTCTTTGGGTATCCAAATACAACGTGTACTCTTCGTCGAAGTGTTTCAGTTCGTTCGGTGTTGGGTTCGGTCCCGCGATATCGAAATGGCAGTTTTGCAGAAAGTCATAATATGTGTATCCGCCGCCATTCTTGCGTCGGCCTACGAACTGCTTGTCACACTGAGCTATCAACGAGATGCGCTTCTCTTTTGATGATGCGGTCCTCTGCTTTCTCAGAGCATTGTTCAAAATCGTGGGGGTTGTGCTGAGGCCACCACTGGACGCTAAACCACGTTGCCACGCTGACGGCGCAGCAGATGAATGCGATTGCGACAAGCCTGGATTTGAATTTGGCTCTCACGTAGCTTTCCACGCAGACAATGCACCGCTGTTCCATACAAACCGAATCTTGATTCCGTGCGGATATTGTCACTCGTCAACCTCAAATTCTCCAAAAAAATCGCTGCCATTTGGCCTTGCGGTCTCTGGTTGTGCAGACCTTCTAAAACCACCTAATGTTGCGGCGCAGCCACAGCCCGATCGATTACTTGTTTGGAACTGCAGGAGAAGGGCTGGAGCTACGTCCGGCCTTAACAAACTTACCTTCGGCGACGCCAAGAAAGTCGATTTTGAGCATCTTGGTTGCTGTCGGTGGCCCACTTACATGCCAATCCAATTTTCTTCCGGACGCTATCCAATCCGGTGAGTTGGAACGTTGCTTCTTGGCCGAGGCCCTGCCTATCGAACACGCTGATTTTCAGCCGTGCGTTTTCTGGTAGCGACCGCAGAAGTCCAACTGCATCGTCTTTGTAACTAGCGGTCTTTCCGTCCGCGGACACAGTCCACTGTAGCCTAACGAAGGGTTGGTCGTTGATCTGATAGTCGACTTGAACTTCGCTGGCGCGCGACGCGGGCCACGTTCCCTCCATGCGAAGCAGGAGTTCGGTGCGTAGTCCACGACAGCGAACAGCTAGAGTGTTTGGTGCATCCTTCACGCTGGACGTTGAGCGGATCACCGCCGTGATGAGAGGGGAGTAATCCACAGGTGACGTTGTTTCACTTACGACCCAAGCTGTATCCGCCGGCTGGTTTTGAGCGCTTCCCGTGGGCGGTTCATGCGAAAGATTTTCCAGGCATTCGACCTGAGCGGCGCGAGCCGATTGGAAACATGCCACTCGTTTGATCGTATCGTTCGCTGGATCAATGCAGGCCACGTCAGCAGCGCGAGCTTCTTGAAAACATATTTCCAATCGCTCAGTCATATCATGCACTGGTTCACCACGGACCGCCGAGCTCAAAGCAGTGGGCGTTTCTGGTGAAACGGACCCAGCAGGCACTTCTTGCGAGCCGGTAACAGTGGGCATCTCTGGCGAGACGGTGCCAGCGGGCTTTTTTGGCGGCGCAGATCCAGCCGACGTCCCTCGCGAAATGTGCTCCAGGCATTCGAGCTGTGCCGTGCTTGCCTTTTGACGGCAGTCCAAGCGCTCAGCCGCACCGTTTTTCGGGTCGGAGCAAATCGCGTCTGCGGCGCGGGCCAATTGAAAGCAAGTCTCTAACATTTTGAAGCCCTCGTCCGCAGGCTGAGCGCAAACAGCACCGCCAACACTCGAGAGGACGATGGCGATCAGAGGCGCGCATATCACGGATGCCCACTTTGCCTGACTGGCGAATGGCCGAGCTGTCATGGCGTATCCCGTCGTTCGTTGATTGAACGAAGCGAGAGCGGGATTCGAAATATCTTGAAGCCTGCGACTTCGGGAAACCCCTCCGCCGCTTCTGGAGACACCAAAGCCAGAACTGCAGCCGGCACCTCTCCACTGATCAGGCGATTGATCGCCTTCGTTTGACCGTCGCTCAGTTGGACTTCAGCCGCCCCCGCTGCCACGATCGCTGTCCTGACATTACCGTTGGATGCCGAATGCCTGTCATCTATCGCAATGTTTTTATTGGTTAGATCGGATACCGACTTGATTTCCGGACGAGCTATTAGAAGGGCAACCAAATGGTTCGCGTTGTTTGGCGACGCAGGTGCGCTCTTTTCGGCATCGCCACGCAGTACGGTTTCCGAGTGATTGGAACGGTCCTTATCATTCGCTTTCGGTTCCAGCGCCAGGACCGCAGTAGCGACCGTCATTCGCTCCGCGACCGCCGTAGCGGCCGCCACCTGCTCCTGTATCGTTCTGGTATTGGACCCGGCAGCGGCGTTACCTGCGGTCTCGAGTCGTGCCTGCAATGAACGAGGCGAGAGCGGGATGCGAAATACCTTGAAGGCTGCGATTTCGGGAAACCACTCCGCCGCTTCCGGAGACACCAAAGTCAAAACCGCAGCCGGCACTTCTCCACTGATCAACCGATCGATCGCCTTCGTGTGACCCCCGTTCAGTTGGACTTCAGTCGCCCCCGCTGCCGCGATCGCGCTCCGGACAATACCGTTAGACGCGGATTGCCTGTCATCTATCGCAATGTTTTTGTTGGTTAGATCGGATACCGACTTGATTTCTGGGCGAGCCATGAGAAGCGCAACCAGAAGATCCGTGTTGTTTGACGACGCGGATGCTGCGGCGGCCGTCACGTGCTCCGCGACCGCCGTCGCGGCCGTCACCTGCTCCTGTATCGTTCTGGTATTGGAACCGGCAGAGGCGTTACCTGCGGTCTCCAGTCGTGCCTGCAATGAACGAGGCGAGAGCGGGATGCGAAATATCTTGAAGCCTGCGATTTCAGGAAACCACTCGGCCGCTTCCGGATACGCTGAAGTCAGAACCGCAGCCGGCACTTCTCCACTGATCAACCGATCGATCGCCCTCGTTTGACCGTTGCTCAGTTGGACTTCAGTTGCCCCCGCGGCCGCGATCGCGGTCCGGACACTATCGTTAGACGCAGATTGTCTGTCATCTATCGCAATCTTTTTGTTGGTCAGATCGGATACCGACTTGATTTCTGGGCGAGCCATGAGAAGCGCAACCAGATTGCTAGCGTTATTTGGCGGCGCGGATGGAGTTTTTTCGCCACTCTCCGAGCGGTTGGAACGGCCGGTATTATTCGATTTCTGTTCCGGCGCTTGAGCCATCGCGGCGGCCGTCCCGTGCTCCGCCAGCGCCATCGCTGCCGCTACCTGCTCTTGTATTGTTCTGGTACCGGTACTGGAACTCGCGGCGGCGCTAGCCTTGTCTGGCGGCACATCGGACTTGGCAGCGGCGTTATCTGCGGGCTGCAATGTCGCGACCTTGGCTCGCGGCATTTCGCGGTGAAATGGTACGGCCTGCCTCGCTATGCGGGCGTGCGCCGCGGGCTTCAACCTTTTTCCTCCTACCCTCGTCGCGCGGTGAGCTACTTCGTTCGCCGAGCGCTGCGAGAGTTGCGTGGGTGCCGGGTGTCCAGACATGGACGACGTTTGACGGGACCAGGCCATATAGGACTGGCAAGCGCTGTTACATGGCAGTCCGTCGATATACACGATGTCCGGCGAATCCAGCGGATGGGCTTGTGAAGTTCCGACTGAACCGAGGGACAACACGCAGGTCAGCATCATCCAACTCTTCGACATGACTATTCCTTTTTG
>Ga0209283_10002174_pt1 | contig 10891 bp, 6 predicted proteins | sample CZO8metaG_2_FD_188354 | JGI IMG/M metagenome (GOLD analysis project Ga0209283, IMG submission 188354) | Vadose zone soil microbial communities from the Eel River Critical Zone Observatory, Northern California, USA - CZOApr15con2H1.8 metaG... | ecosystem: Environmental > Terrestrial > Soil >...
GGTCGACGTGCGCCTCGTCTCGGCCACGCACCGCGACCTCGAGGCGCTGGCGGCGGAGGAGAAGTTCCGCCCGGACCTGCTCGCCCGGCTGGGAGGCCTGACGATCCAGCTCCCGCCGCTGCGCGAGCGGCGCGAGGACCTGGGGCTGCTCGCGGCCGCGCTGCTGCGCCGGCATTTCCCCGGCCGCGAGATCGAGCTGGCCTGCGAGGCGGCTCGCGCCCTGCTCGTCTACCGGTGGCCGTTGAACGTCCGCGAGCTGGAGCGGTGCCTCCAGGCCGCGGTCGTTCTGGCCGGCGAAGGCCCGGTCGAGCTGCGACACCTCCCACCGGACGTCGCCGCCAGCGTGGCGGAGGACGCGGCGCCGGCCGGCGCGGGCGCGCCGCAGGGCCTGGCGGAACCGGACCGCCGCCGCCGCGAGGAAATCGTCGCCGCGCTGCGCGAGAGCGGCGGCAACGTGACCGCCGCCGCCCGGGTGCTGGGCAAGGCGCGCGTCCAGTTGCAGCGCTGGATCAAGCGCTACCGGATCGATCGGGGCGAGTTCCACCGCTGACCCCGGAGGCGCCGCGGTGGCGCCACGGGGCGCTCGACCGCGGCGGCTGCCCTGGGGCCGCCATTTCCCCGTAAAAGGCGCATCGCCGCCTGGCACGCCCGGTGCTTCTGCGCCGTCCGGGAGGTGCGCCATGGAACGGATCCGGATGTGGCTGTTCCCGCTCGCTCTCCTGGTCGGATGGCTCGCCGGGTTCGCGCACGCTCTGGCCCGCCTCGGCGAGCTGCATGCGACCCTGGCGGCGCACCAGCAGCGGGCCAAGGTGGAGCAGCCGGTCAGGGACGCGCAGCAGCTGGCCAGGCGTTGAGGGGGGAGCGCCGCGGCGCGGCGGGATGGGCGGCAGCTCTAGCCTGTCCGCCGCGCCGCGGTGACTTGACTCCGGGTGGGTGCGGCGGCACGGTGGATACGGCGCAGCGTGCATTGCGCCGGAGGCGGGGGCAATTGGTACAAGCCCTCCACGGTCAGGAAGAGACCGGCGGCGCCGGAGCGCTCGCCACCGCCGACCCCGGCCCAGCCGAGCACCTCGAAGTCCCACCGGCTCATTCCCTGTTCGGCGACCGCTACTCGATCGAAAAGGAGATCGGCCGCGGCGGCATGGGGCGGGTCTTCGCTGCCCTCGATCTCCGGCTGGGCAGGAAGGTGGCGGTCAAGGTCCTCGCGCCGGGCGCGCACGGTGACGAGCAGCTTCGAAGGTTCCAGGTCGAGGCGCGTGCGGCCGCGTCCCTGCAGCAGCCCAACATCCTCGACGTCTACGACGTGGGCGTCGAAGCCGGCGAGCCCTACATCGTCTCCGAGCTGCTCGAGGGCAGGACGCTGCGCGAGCGGCTCTCCGCCGGCCCGCTGCCGCCCGCCGAGGCCCTTCGCTGCGCCCGGCAGCTCGCCGCCGGCCTCGCCGCCGCGCACGCGAACGGAGTGGTGCACCGCGACCTCAAGCCGGAGAACCTGTTCATCACCCGGGACGAGCGCCTCAAGATCCTCGACTTCGGCATCGCCAAGCTGCTCCGGTCCACGGCGCCCGGCCGGGCTGGACAGGGCTCGCCGACCGAGTCGGGCGCGATCGTCGGAACCACCGCGTACATGTCGCCCGAGCAGGTGCGTGGCGCATCGGTGGACCCCCGCTCCGACGTGTTCAGCTTCGGCGCCATCCTGCACGAGATGCTCGCCGGGGGGCCGGCGTTCGCCGGCGGCTCGGCCGTCGAGACCGGATACGCGGTGCTGTCCTCTCCGCCGGCGAGCCTGCCGGGCACCGTGCCGCGCGACCTGGCCCGGATCGTCTCCCGATGCCTGGCGAAGGATCCCGCAGACCGCTACGAGGACGCCGCCGCCCTGGCGAAGGACCTCGAGCGAGTCTCCGCGTCCGCGACGGCAGGTCGGCCCTGGCGTACGCCCCGCGCCATCCCTTGGGCGATCGCCTCAGCGATGGCGGCGGCCGTGCTCGTGCTCTACTGGCCGCGGCCCCCCCCTGCCGCCATGGCGGCCGATCGGCAGCTGGCCGTCCTGCCCTTCCGCAGCGTCGGCGGCGGAGCGCCCCAGGACGCCTTCGCCGCCGGGCTGAGCGAGATCCTCACCAACAAGCTGCGGCAGATCGAGCAGTTCCAGGGCACGCTCGCGGTGGTCTCGGCCGGCGAGGTGCTCAAGGAGAACGTCGGAGGCGCCCGGGCGGCGCGCGAGGCCTTCGGAGCCACCATCGTGCTGAACGGCAGCGTCCACTGGTCCGACACGACCGCGCTGGTCGCCCTCGACCTGGTGGAGACCCGCAACCAGCTGGTCCTCGCGGCTCGCGACGTCGAGGTGCCCAAGGACCAGCTGGCGAACCTCCAGACGCTGCTGGTGCAGAGGGCCGCGGAGATGCTGGACGTCCAGGTGCAGCCCGGGGCCCGCCGTGCGCTGGGCGGGGACGCCACCTCGGCGGCGGCCGCCTACGAGTTCTACCTGCAGGGACGCGGGTACCTGCAGCGGTACGACCGCATCGAGAACATCGAGAGCGCGGTGGGCGTGTTCGACCAGGCCATCGCCATCGACGGAGCGTACGCGCTCGCGCACGCGGGGAAGGCGGAAGCCTTGCTGCGGCTGTTCCAGATCGGCCGCGACCCGGCGGTCATCGCTCGCGCCGGCGAAAGCGCGCGACGGGCGGTGGAGCTGAACGGGCAGCTCGCGCCGGTGCACCTGACCATGGGGCTCGTGCAGCTGGCGCGAGGCCGGCACGTGGATGCGATCGCCAGCCTGAATCGGACGCTCGAGCTGGAGCCGCGCAACGGCGACGCGCTGCGCGAGTTGGCCAACGCCTACGATGCCGCGGGCCGCCCCGCCGAAGCCGAGGCGACCTACCGGCGGGCGATCGAGCTGCGGCAAAACTCGTGGGCGGCCTACAAGGATCTGGCCGTCTTCCTAAACCAACGCGGCCGGCTCGCCGAGGCAGTGCCCTACTTCGAGCGGGTCGTCGCGCTGACCCCGGACAGCTACTCCGGATACAACAACCTCGGCGGCATCTACCTGAGGCTCGGCCGGGTCGACGACGCGGAGCGCATGCTGCGGAAGTCGCTCTCGCTCCGCCCGACCGCCATCGCCTACTACAACCTCGGCTCGCTCGCGTACTACATGCGCCACGACTATGCGCAGGCGAGCGAGATGTATCGCAAGGCGACCGAGCTGAACGCGAACGACGACCGGCTGTGGGGCGCGCTGGCGGACTCGTACCGGTGGATCGCCGGCCGCCAGGCCGAGGCCCCCGCCGCCTTCCGCCGCGCGCTCGCCCTCACCGATCAGCAGGGCTCCGTCGATCCGGCCGACGCGCAGCTGCGCTCGAGACGCGCGCTCTACTTCTCCGCGCTCAGCGAGCACGGCCGCGCGGAGCAGGAGATCGCGCAAGCGCTGGGCGCGTCTCCGGGGAACGGTCAGGTGCTGTTCCGCGCCGCGATCGTGCACGAGCAGGCAGGTCGCCGGGAGCCGGCGCTACGCGCGCTCGAGTCCGCGCTCCGCGCAGGCTTCTCGCTGAACGAGATCGTCAACGCGCCGCCGTTGCGCGCACTCCGGGAGGATCCGGCCGGCGCGCGGCTCATCTCGGAACGTGCCGAGGCAAGGCCAGCGAAGTGAAAGGAAGGGAAGCGATGCCCACCATCGAGCTCGAGATCGACTCCAAGGGAAACCCGGTCTATCACCCCGCCGTCCAGCGCGCGAAGGTCGGTGAGACGGTCGACTGGAAGTTCCGCGGCAGCGGCGCCTTCGCCATCGTGTTCCGGCAGACGCCGTTCGACAGCGCCGAGTTCAATTCCGCCCGCCCGGGCGGAGAGGTCCGGGGGCCGCCGGGAGTCTACTCGTACGCCGTCGCGCTCGTTTCGGTCGTCGAGGTCAAGGGCGAGAAGAGCATCGGCAGGCTCGTGCTGGACGCCGGCTGCCCCGAGATCATCATCCAGAGGTGATCGCTTCCCGGAGCGCGGAGCGTCTGATATCCGGAGGGCACCGTGTTCCTCGTCGCGTAGGTCGGCAGGTACGTATCAGACTAAGGTCTTAACTACGCGGCCTCCGCTTACGCCACGCGCCTTGACTAGACGAACGTCCGTGCGCCTAGCGTCTCACCCGCCGGAGCAAGGGGGCCCCGGCCCAACTGCTCGTCTCCCACTAGCCTGGAAGGAGAGTCGCATGACGCGATTTCTCGTGAGGTGCGCTTCGGTCGCATTCGCGATGGCCTTGCTCGTCGTCGGCACGGGGAGGGCCGACGCCCGCGACGACGATGACCGCGGTGTGGAAGCGAAGAACATGAAGCTGGTCGGGTTCAACGACCTGCAGGCGCGCTCGGCGTACCAGCCGATCGTCTACAAGCAGGACGGCCGGTTCATCGCGTACGTCGGGCACCACGGGGGATCGGCACCCAATCCGCTCAAGGGCAACGTCGTGGAGAAGAACGGCACGTCGGTCGTCGACGTGACCAATCCGCGGCGGCCCGTCCTTCTGGCTCACGTACCCTTCGAGGCGCAGGGCGTGGGCGAGGCGGGCGGCGCACAGATGGTGCGCGCCTGCAGTGCCAAGGAGCTGCCCAACGCCAATCTGAACGGCGATCCGCTCCGCGCCAAGCATTACCTCCTCCGGGCCACGGCCGGCTCGCACGAGGTGTTCGACATCAGCAACCCGAGCGCGCCGAAGCTGGTTGTCACCGTCGTCGGAAACTTGCCGAACACGCACAAGAGCTGGTGGGAGTGCGACACGGGCATCGCCTACCTGGTGTCCGAGGGCAGGAACCTGGAGAACGCCACACCATCGTGCGGCAAGGACTGCAACTGGCGCACGAATCGGATGACGCAGATCTTCGATCTGAGCAACCCCAAGGACCCGAAGTTCATCCGCAACTACGGGCTCGTCGGACAGCAGCCCGGGTCGACCGGGGCGGTGCCGACAGGCGTCCACGGCATGATCACGCTCGGCAACACCATCTACTTCGGGCACGGCACGGGCTCGAACGGCATTTTTCAAATCGTCGACCGCGCGAAGCTTCTCGATCCGGCTTGCCGCGCGTCGGCAACCTGCCCGACCAAGCCCACGGCGGCCGAGCTTCTCGCGCCGCAGCTCGGACGCCTCGACACTTCTCCCACGATGGGCGCCCACACCACGTTCCCGGTAGTCCAGCAGCCGGTGCCTGACTTCAAGCACAGCCCCAACAACGTGCGCGACTTCGTCGTGCTGGTGAACGAGGCGGGCGGGAACCGCTGCTCGGACAACCGGCAGCTGGTGTACCTGGTCGACGTCTCGACCCCGTCGAAGCCGATGGCCATCTCCAGCTTCCATGTGCCCGAGGCGAGCGGCAACTTCTGCAGCCGGGGTGGCCGGTTCGGAGCCCACTCGAGCAACGAGTCGTTCACGCACGTGTTCTACGGGAAGCTGGTGTTCGTCTCGTGGTTCAACGCCGGCGTGCGGGCGATCGACATCCGCGAGCCGTTCAGCCCGCGTGAAGCAGGCTTCTTCATTCCGCGGACGACGGCCAAGACCGACCCGCGGCCCGAGGGCTGCAAGCTGGGCGTCGACAATCCGTGCGACGTGGTCATCCAGACCAACAACGTCGAGGTGGACGAGCGCGGGCTGGTCTTCATCGTCGACCGCGCCAACACCGGGCTGCACATCCTGCGGCTGACGGGTGAGGCAGCGCGCATCGCCGGGCTGCGCGACGACGACGACTAGCGAGGACGGATCGCGGCAGTGCTTTCGAGGGGACGCCTCCACCGGGGCGTCTCCTCGATGTTTGTCGGTGAGTCGATCGTCCGATCGACAATGGTCCGAAACCCGATCTCTCGCTTGCGCCGCGTGCCTTGACTTGCGGATCGCGCATGCGCCTAGCGTCTCGGTGCCGGAGCACGGGGGCCCCGGCCCAAAGTCCACCTCCTCGACACATGCAGAAGGAGAATCGCATGACGCGATTTCTCGTGAGATGCGCTTCGGTCGCGATCGCCATGGCCGTGCTCGTCGTCGGTGCCGGGAGGGCCGACGCCCGCGACGACGAGGAGCGCGACACGGAATCAAAGAACATGAAGCTGGTCGGATTCAGCGACCTGCAACACCGGTCGACGTATCAGCCGACACTGCACAAGCAGACCGTCAACGGGAAGCCCAGGTACGTCATCTACACGGGACACCATCCGCTCGGCACCAACCCCGTCACCGGTCAGCCTCTTCCTTCGTTCAACCCGCTGACCGGGCAGAACGAGCCGAACGGCACGTCCATCATCGACGTGACCGACCCCCGGCATCCGCGGCACCTGTTCCACATCCCCGTCGGCACCTCCGGAAACGGTGGGGCCCAGATGGTGCGCGTCTGCAACATCAACGGCAGGGAGTACATGCTGCGGAGCTTCGCGAGCTCGGCGCACGAGATCTGGGACGTGACCGACCCGAGCCATCCCACCGACGTCCGGACCGTCCGGAACGGGAACGCGGTGACGGTCGATGCGGCCGGGAAGGTGGTCCCGCTCAGCGGCACGCACAAGAGCTGGTGGGAGTGCGATACGGGCATCGCATACATCGTCGGCAGGCGAGTGGCCGATACGGCGGCGGGATGGAGGGCCGGCAACCACATCATGATCTACGATCTCAGCAACCCGGCGAAGCCTGTCTTCATCCGCGACTGGGCTCTCGACGGCCAGCAGCCCGACCCGAACAACCCCGGCAAGCCGGCGGCGCTCCCACCGCACTTCACCGCGGCACCGGCGATCCACGGCCCGATCTCCACCGGTCTCCACGGGCGCGTCTACTTCGCCTATGGGGTCGGCGACAACGGCGTCATGCAGATTGCCGATCGTGACGCGCTGCTATCCACAGCCGCGACGGATTACAAGACCGCGGAGATCGGACGCTGGATCATGCAGCCGGACAACGGCGGGCACACCAGTTGGCCGCTCGGCAAGATCACCGTCCCCGACTTCACCACCGATACCGGGAACGACGAGGGGAACGTGCGCGACGTCGTGGTCGTCGTCTCCGAGGCGACGGCGCACTTCTGCGCGGAGATGCGCCATACGACGACCACCGTGGACGTGACGGACGAGACGCGACCGCAATCGCTCGCCACGTTCCTCGTACCGGCATCGAGCGGCGCTTTCTGCGACCGCGGAGGCCGCTTCGGTCCGCACGCGACCAACGAGGAATTCGGGCCACCGTTCTACCAGAAGCTGATCTTCGTCTCGTACTTCAACGCCGGCGTTCGCGCGGTCGATGTCCGCGATCCGTACAACCCGAAGGAAGTCGCCTTCTTCATTCCAGCCCCCACGGTGGATACCGACTTCCGGTGCGGGACTTTCAAGGGCGTGAACAACGTCTGCAGGCAAGTCGTCCAGACGAACAACGTCGCTACTGACGACCGGGGATTGGTCTACATCGTGGACCGCGCCAACACCGGCATGCACGTCCTGCGGCTGACCGGCAAGGCCGCCGAGATCGCCGGCCTGCGCGGGGACGACGACTGATCGTCTCTCGACGGGACGCCAGCACATGGCGTCCCTTCGTTTTGTGCCATCAGGCTTGCGGTCGGAACGGGCTGCCCGCAGAATCCCCCGCGTGCTGCGGCTCGTGGCGACCTTGGCGTCCCTGCTCGTCGGCGCCTCTGGATTCATCCCTCTGGCTCTCGCCTGCTGCAGCTCACCGTCCGCGCACTCCTGCTGCGTGAGGACGGCAGACGTAGAGCGAGCGATGGCGAGACCTGCCGGGATCAACCATCGCCTCCCCCACCGGTCGGCGGCACGTCCAATAGTCGGGCCAAGCAAGAAGCCGGGAATGCCATACCCGAGGAGCGCGAGACCAATACCGGCATCGCCGAGTTGATACCGCTCGGCGAAGTACAGGCCGAGCCAGGTGAACACGCCCGAGTGATTCCTCGCCAGCCGACGAGCGGCGCGAGTAGCGCGCCGAAGGTGGAGCCGAAGGCCATCCCGCCAGCCATTGCTCCGAAGAGCCAACCTAAAGGGCGACCGCGCTGCTCGTACGGGTACAGCGCTCCGATTACCACGAGCACAAGCGGCACGACGCCGCTTGCCCCGAGACCGGTGAGCAGCCGCCACCAGAGCAGCTGCGGCACGGACTGCGAAGTCGCAGTCAAGGCAGTGAGCACGACGAAGGCCAGCAGCGAGCCGAGCACGATCCGCCGCCGCCCAAGTCGGTCGGAGAGGAGCCCGTAGATCAGCGTCGCGGTACCGTACGGGATCAGATATGCCGGAACGATGAAGCCGACGGTCTGGACGGGATGTCCGGAAGGTACCGGCCAGGTGCGGCAGGAGCGGCGCGACCATGTACGCCTGGAAGAAGATCAGGAAGGTCGCCTCGGCGAAAACCCGAATCAAGCGCTCGCGAGTGTCTTCGCGTTGGCTCGGCATCGCTGCGCCTCCCAGTGCCACCACGGGTCGGCTACGCCTCGAGCACCGAACCAAGCGTGACAGAGCTGCTGCTCGTCACCGTGATGGCGAGCGCGTGGTGACGAAGGCCCGCCCACCCCGAGCGTCATTCCGACGAGATCCCCGGCCCCGCATCAACGGGTCGATTCGGAAGTTGAACTACCGTTGTCTCGTAACCGGTGGCCCGTATGCGCTCTGCGATCGCGGTGGCCTCCAGCACCGCGGCGTCAAAAAGCACCTCAATGCGTTGGTTGCGCGCCCGCGCGCGAACCTGACGCACGCCCTGCAGAGCCTTGAGCAGATGCTCCACACGCTCTTCGCAGCCCTCACACGCGAGCCGCTGATCGCCGATGACTTCGAAAGTGACGGACTTGAACATACGTAGGACCTCTCATCAGTGGAGCGGGTGCTACTGCAGCGAGACGCTTGGCCCGGACGTCGGTAGAGGACGCCCCCCTTGCCCTTCCTGGGCCTGCGCTGTCGATGGCATCTGCGGCGCATGCCCGACTCCCTTGATGGCCTCGAAGAAATAGGCGCCGCGCCCCCACAGGGAATTGATGAAGATCGCCGTCACGCTCGCCGCCATGGCGACCATGCCCCAGATCGGATGAACCAACCCGGTAGCGGCCGCCGGAATCCCCATGCCGTTGAAGAGGAATGCGAGGGACACGTTTTGCACGATCTTCCGGTAACTGTAACGGCTCACCGCGTAGGCATCGAGCACGGCGCCAAGGCGCTGGTTGAGGATGATGACGTCGGCGGATTCGATGGCAATGTCGGCTCCGCTGCCGAAGGCGATGCCGACGTCCGCTTGCATCAGGGCCGGCGCGTCGTTGATGCCATCCCCCACCATTGCCACGCGGGCACCCTCCTGCAGCCGCCGGATCAGTGTCGCCTTCTCGGCTGGGAGCACGCGCGCATGCACCTCTTCGATGCCAGCGGCGCGCCCGAAATGGAGCGCTGCCTGCTCGTTGTCACCGGTGACCAGGCTCGTGCGGATTCCGAGCGCGTGCAGGCGGCGCACCGTCTCCGCTGCGTCGGGCCGCAGGGCGTCACCGAGCGCCAGCAGACCGAGAAGCACGCCTTCTCGTGCAACGCCGATGACGGTCATTCCCTCCGATTCGAGTTCTGTGATGCGTCCTTCCTGGGCCGCGACACCCACTCCTTGGGCCTTGAGAAAAGCCGGGCTGCCGACCATGAGCCTTGTATCGCCAAGGCGTGCACGTACCCCTTGACCCGCGAGAGCCTCGAATCCCTGCACGTCGGACAGAGCGAGACCGCGTTTGAAGGCTTCCTCCACCACTGCCCGGGCGAGGGGGTGTTCGGAATAGGCCTCCACGGCCGCCGCGACGGCGAGCAGTTGCTCTTCCGAGCAGCCCACGGCGACGATCTGCCGTAAAGCAGGGTGGCCCTCCGTCAGCGTGCCTGTCTTGTCGAACACCACGCGCTGGACGCGCCGGAGCGATTGAAAGGCCTCGCCAGTGCGCATCAGCACTCCGCGTTCTGCCGCCTCGCCCGCTCCCCGCACGATCGATAGCGGGGCCGAGATCCCTACCGCGCAGGGGTAGCCCATGACGAGCACGCTCAGACCGGCGAACATCGCACGCTGCAGGTCAGGCGAGGATCCGCCGGCCAGTGGAGCGAGCAGCCAGAAGAGTGTCGCGCCGGCCGCGGTGAGCAGCACGATCGGCGTGTACACGCGCAGCACGCGGTCCACGAGGTGCAACAGGCCGGGTTTCAGGGCTCGGGCGTCTTCCACACTGCGGATCACTTGCCTGAGAAAACTGTCCTCCCCCACGACAGTGACGCGCACGAGGAGCGTGCCGTGACCGTTCAGGGAGCCACTGACAACGCGGTCTCCCGTCCCTTTCTCGCGGGGCAACGGCTCGCCAGTGACGAGCGACTCGTCGACGTCCGATTCTCCCGAGTCGACCTGACCGTCAACTGGCACCCGCTCCCCCGGGCGGAGGCGCACCAGGTCGCCGACGCGCACGATTTCGAGCGGCACGTCTTGTTCGTTGCCTTCCTTCACGACATGGGCAACGTCAGGCTCGAGGTCCAGAAGCTTCTTGACCGCCTGCGAGCTGCGGGTTTTCACGATCAGCGAGAGCCACTCGGAAAAGATGTGATACGTGAGCACCATCACCGCTACCGCGAAAAACGCTGAGGTCGGGTAGCCCGGGGGATGGAAGGCCAGGCCGATGGACCCGCCTGCAAGCCCTGCAAAAGCCCCTAATTCAACCAGCACGTGCTGGTTGAGGATCCCGCGCCGGAGCGCCATGACGCCCATGCGCAGAATGTGCAGCCCCACGCCGAAGATGAGGAACAGGGCGAGCGCTCCGGCGAGCCAAGGAACTGCGGCTCCGAACGCGCCGCGCAACTTGAGAATGTAGATGCCGGCGCCGAAAACGGCGAGAAGGGCCGAGCCCGCCACGGCCCAGCGCAAGCCATAGCTGCGCAACACGACGAAGGAGAA
>Ga0209283_10002181_pt1 | contig 10872 bp, 8 predicted proteins | sample CZO8metaG_2_FD_188354 | JGI IMG/M metagenome (GOLD analysis project Ga0209283, IMG submission 188354) | Vadose zone soil microbial communities from the Eel River Critical Zone Observatory, Northern California, USA - CZOApr15con2H1.8 metaG... | ecosystem: Environmental > Terrestrial > Soil >...
CGCGATCCGGAACAGCTCGTCGAGCGCCTGGTCGATCTGAGCGCCCTCGTTCCTCATGTGCGAGGCGTAGATGCCGCCGTGGCGGCGCGCCGCCTTGGCGAGCGCGATGATCTCGGGAGTCTTGGAGTAGCTCGCTGGGGCATACTCGAGCGCCGTCCAGACCCCCAACGCGCCCTGCTCCATCAGCGTGTCGACGATGGCGCTCATGTGCGCGAGCTCGGCGGGCGTAGGGTCGCGATTCTCCTTGCCCACCACGGCGAGGCGGACCTGGGTCGCGCCCACGAAGGTCGCGATGTTGACGGTCGAGCCGTGCTCGGCGAGCGCGGCGAAGTAGCCGTCTAGGTCGCGCCAGTCTTCCCGGTAGTGCCACTTCTTCATGGCGTCGGAGTCCTCGGCCGCGAGCGCCGCGGTGAGCGGGGCGACGGAGTTGCCCTCGCCAGTCACCTCGGTCGTCACGCCCTGCGTGATCTTGCTGAGCACGCGAGGATCGATGAGCGCGTTGATCTCGGACTGCCCCATCATGTCGATGAATCCGGGCGCGACCACGAACCCGCGCACGTCCACCGTCTCGCGCGCTTGCGCGGCGGCGCGGAAGCCCACGGCGGCGATGCGATCACCGCGGATGGCGACGTCGCCGCGATAGCGGGGATTCCCGCTCCCGTCGACGATCCACCCGTTCGTGAGGACCAGGTCGTACGCCCCGGGGTCGCGTCCCGCCGTCCCCGGCCCGCACGCGGCGCACGTCCAGAGGGCCACCAGTGTCCGGCTTACTTTCCCCATGTTCGCCTCAGCGAGTCCGGGTGGAGGATCTGGCCCCGCACCATCACCCAGGCAATGCGCCTGCTCGCTCCGATGTCGGTGGCGGGGTTGGCGTCGAGGACAACGAGGTCGGCGACCTTGCCGCTCGTCAGCTCGCCCAGCGAATCGGCGCGCAACAGCTCCGCGCTCTTGCGGGTCGCCGCGGTGATCGCCTCGATCGGCGTCAAGCCGGCGGCGACGAGCAGGCCGAGCTCCTCGTGCAGGGAGAGCCCAGGGACGAGCAGCTGATTGGCCGCGTCCGAGCCTGCGGCGACCAGCCCACCCGCCCGCTTGAACTCGCGGACGAACTGGTTTTGGCGGGCACGCGAGCGGCGAAACGCCTGGAAGTCGGCCGCGCGCCACCCGCTGCGCCGCAACAGCCCGGGGACGTCGCGCACACTGGCCGCGCTGGCAGGCACGTCCTCCATCCCGGGGCGCGACAAGAGCGTCGGATTGTCGAGCCGGGACAGCATCTCGTGCAGCACCAGCGTGGGGACGATCGCGACATGTGCGGCCGCGAGCGTGCGCGCCACCCGCGCGAGCGACGCCGAGTCGAGGAGCGCCCACCCCGCCTCTTCGAGCGTCCAGCCGCGCAGGAAATCGTCGTGCGCCCGGAAATACGGGCCGGGGCTGCGGCTCGTGGCCTGGACCACCCCGGCCATGTGTTCGAGCGACGCGACGCCCGCGCGGGCGGCGGTGAGGGCGTCGATCTTGCCGAGGTGGGCGGCGATCGGCAGCCGGAGCGTGGACGCCTCGTCCAGGAGCGGCGGCAGCAGGTCGGCCGAAAACTTGGTGTAGATCTTGACCAGGTCGGCGCCCGCGACCGCGCGCTGGTCGACGGCCTTGCGGACCTGCTCCCGCGTGCGCACGGCGGTCGCGGTGCGGTAGGTGGCAGGCACGCCATCGATCATCGCCCCGGACGTGAACATGCGCGGGCCCCGCACCGAACCCAGGTCGAGGTCGTTCTTGAGCGCGATGGACGAGTCGGTCGTCGCGGCACCGAGGTCGCGCACCGTGGTGACGCCCCACGCGAGGTAGCGCTCCACGGCCCACCGCTCGACATGCGCATGGGCGTCGATGAGCCCGGGGATGATCGTCTTCCCGATGAGGCTGACGACCAGCGCGCCGCGCGGCACGGGGATCTCGTTCACGCGTGCCACGGCCTCGATGTGCCCGTTCCGGATCAGGACCACGGCGTCCTTCACGGGTGCGCGGCCCGAGCCGTCGATCAGCGTCGCGCCTTCGAGGGCGATCAGGCCGTCGCCTCCCGGCTTACAGGTGGTGAGGAGCAGGGCGCACGTGAGCAGGGCGTAGCCCGACGCCGGGCGGGTCACGGCCTCGGGTCGCTCGAGGTGTGATCGTGGACGATGTGCCAGCGGTCGCCCCGGGCAACGAGCACGAGCGTGAACGGCCCACTGGCCGTGACCGCATCGTGGCGCACCAGTTTGAAGCGGGCGGTGCAGAGGGCGACCCCCGGGGCGAGTGGGCGCACGCGCACCTCCTCGAACGCGAGGGAGTCGCGCGACGTGCCGGGCGCGAAGTACGTCGTCCGGTAGCGGTCGAACAGCCGCTGCCAGCCGTACACCACGTGCCCGCCCGAGACGTAGCCCGTGAGCGAGTCTTTCGCGTAATCGCTCATGAAGCCCGCGAGGTCGCCGCGGTTCCAGTCGGCGGCACTGCGCGCGAGCATTGCCCGGATCGTGCTGTCCGGATTCTCCGGTGTGGGTTGCTCAGCCACGCGCGCCCCGCGGCCCGCGCATCCCACGGCCCACCCCACCGCGACCACGTACCATGTCGCACGCACCACGCGCCTCTTCAGGTTCGGGGACGCCACAACGTACTTTCCGTCATGCCCGACGCAACCCCGGTACGGCTCGGGGGCGCGAGCCGACCGCGCGCCGACGGTGGGTCTCTGTGGGAATCGATCGTCAACGGACCGGTCCGCTCGCGCCGGCTGGGCGTCAGTCTGGGGCTCAACCTGCTCCCGGCGGGCTCGAAGCTCTGCACCTTCGACTGCCCCTACTGCGAGTGCGGCTACAACACGCCGCGAGTCCCCGGCTCGCGCTGGCCGTCCCCGGATGAGGTGGCGCACGCGCTGCGCCGCGCGCTTGCCCGCCTCCCGGCGGTTCCCGATTGGATCACGTTCTCCGGCAACGGCGAACCGACGCTGCACCCGCGCTTCTCGGTGGTCGTGGAGCGGGTGCTCGCGGTGCGCGCAGCGCTCGCGCCCGGCGCCCGGGTCGGTGCGCTGTCGAACGGACTGGCGGCCGGGCAACCGGCCGTTCGCGCCGCGCTCGGGGCGCTCGACGCTCGCATCATGAAGCTCGACCTCGGGCCGATGGAGCGGGTGAACGGGGTCCGCTACGACGTGAACCGGCTCGTGGCGTCCTACCGGGCGCTCAAGCCGTACACGATCCAGGCGATGGTGACGCGGGGCGAGGACTGGGACGGGGCGAGCCCGGAGAGCGAGGCGGCGTGGCTCGGGCTGCTGGCGCGAGCCGAGCCGGACGCGGTGCAACTCTACTCGCTCGCGCGCGCGCCCGCTGATCCCGCGCTCCAAAAAGTATCGCGGGAGCGTCTGGACGAGATGGCTCGCGCCATCCGACAGACGCTCCCGCGGTGTGTGGTTGAGGTGTTCTAGCGGCGCCGCCGTTTCGCCGGTTTCCGGCGCTTCGCCTTGCTTCTCCGCTTGGCCTTTGCCTTCGGCCGCTTCTTCGTGGCCTTTTTCTTCGCCTTCGGTCGCGTGGCCTTCCGCTTGGCGGCTGGCTTCGAGCGCTTCGTGCCCGGCGCATCCATCATCGGCGCCGGAGCGGGCGGCGTCAGAGGTGCCGGCGGATAGATCGGCTCCATCATCCCGGAGCCGGTCCAGCTGCTCTCCGAAAAATCGGTTGACTCAAGCATCGGACGATCTCTCCTCCGCTGGTTGTCCGTGGGCGTGGCCTAATAGCTTACCCACGGAATGCGGCCACGCAAGTACGTCCGCGCGCCTGGCCCGGCCCGGCAGTCGTTCCCGGCCCATCGTGACAAGTTAGCTTGACAACGGCACTTACGCGCGCTTACGTTCGCGCCGCTATGACGGTTCGCAGCGTCTTCCTGATGGCCGCGCTCTCGACTCCCGGGGTGGCGTTCGCCCAGAACGTCGTCGAAGTGCAGGTGGCCCCACCCTCCATCACGCTCAAGGTGGGCGAGAAAAGCGGGCTCCTCGCTACGGCATTCGATCGCGTCGGTAACGTGATTCCCACGGTGCGCATCATCTGGTCATCGAACAACGTGGCGGTAGCGAAGGTCGACAACAACGGCACGGTCACGGCCGTGGCCGGTGGGGTCGCGATCATCGAGGCTCGGGTGGGCAGCCGCAAAGGGCAGGCGGCGGTCCAGGTCGTGGGTGCTCCCGCCGGCAGCGCGGGCGCGCCCACCGCGGGGCAGCCTGCGGCCCCGGCCCGCCCCGCCGCGGACCAGCCCGGCGCGGTGCCGGCGGCGGACGCGCTCCAGGGCCAGCCCGCGGGCACCGGGCCCGCGGCGGTGCTGCGGATCGAGCCGCCCACGGTCTATCTGCTTCCCTCCGAGAACACGCGGGTGTCGCCCCGTGCCTTGAAGGAGGACGGCACCCCCGCGGCGCCGGTGGCCGTGGCGTGGCGGTCGCTCCGCCCCGACATTGCGAGCGTCGACCAGAACGGCGTGGTCATCGCCCTCGCCCAAGGGCAGGGGACGGTGCAAGTCACGAGCTCCGGCGGCCTCACGGCAACGGCGCCCATCGTCGTGCAGCCGAGCGAGATCGCCGTCCTCGAGCCGGTCCCCGTGATCCTCTCGACCGGGGACGTCGATACGCTGCACGTGATCGTGCCGGCCCAGGGCGGCCGGCTGGTCAGCCCGCTCGCCCTGCAGTGGTCGACGGCCGATCCCAACGTCGCCCGCGTGAGCCTCACGGGGGTCGTCACGGCGGTGGCCCCGGGACGCAGCACCCTCCTCGTGTCGGGGCTCTTGCAGAGCAAGACGATCGAGATCGTGGTGCACCGGACGGTGGACGCGCTCGCCGTGCTCCCGACCTCCAAGGCGGAGGTCCCCTTGCCGATCCAGGGGACCGTGAAGTTCCTGGTGCAAGCTCTCGCGGCCGATAAGACCATCGTGCCCGAAGCCCCGCTCCGCTGGAGCGTAAGCGACACCGCGCTCGCGAATTTCGATCTGGCGAGCGGGGTCCTGACCGGCAAGAAGGCCGGCAAGATGACGCTGACCGTGAAGGGGCCCGGGCCCGGGTTGACGGTCGCGTGGCAGGTCCGGGTGATCGCCGCCGGCCTCAAGCTCTCCGCGTCCCGCGTGGGGCTCCCGCTCGGCCGCCGCGTCGCCCTGAAGGCGAACTTCGCCGACGAGACCGGCGTGCTGATCGGCCCGGCCTCCGCCGTCACGTGGGCGTCCGACAACCCGCCGGTCGCGAGCGTGACCGAAGACGGGACGGTGTCGGCGGCGGGCTACGGTCATGCGCGCATCACCGCGACCGCGCCCGGTGGGCGCCGTGCGGCCGCCGAGGTGTTCGTGCAGGGCGAGATCGTGGTGGCGAGCTCGCGCACCGGCCGCTTCCAGTTGTTTGCCGCGGAACGCGCCAACGTGGCGCAGCTGCGCAAGATCATGGAGGATACGGCGACCGCTACGGCACCCGCCTTTTCGCCCGACGGTTCGCGCATCGCGTTCACGTCGACCCGCGATGGGCAACCCGAGATCTACCTCATGGACGCCGATGGGACGAACGTGGGACGCCTCACCAACTCGCCGGGCTTGGACGATGACGCGTCGTTCACCGCGGACGGGCAGGCCGTCGTGTTCCACTCGAACCGCACCGGGCACCGGCAGATCTTCGTCCAGCCGATCACCAGCTCCGATGCGGCGCAGCTCACCCTGGAGCCGGCCGACAACTCGCAGCCCAGCATGTCCCCCGACGGCGAGACCATCGCCTTCGTCTCGAACCGCGACGGCAACACCCACATCTGGCTGATGGCGAAGGACGGCACCAACCAGCGGATCTTCACGAGGGGGCCGGAGACCAAGGAGCGCGCGCCCCACTTCCTGCGGGACGGCTCGCTTGTCTACCTGCTCGAGCAGAAGCAGGGGGGCCGCACCACCACGCAGGTGGTGAAGGCGGAGCTCGCCAGCGGCAGGGTCACGCCCCTGAGCGGGACCGACCTCGTCGCCACGGATTTCGCCGTCGCGCTCGCGGGCGACCTCCTGGGCCTCGTCGTCGCGGTGCAGAAGAACGTGTTCAAAGTGTACGTCCAGCCGGTCGGGGCGGGCGGCGCGCCCGTGGCGATCCCGACGACCGGCGCCGAGCAGATGGTGTCCGCGGCCTTCATGCCGTAACCGGCGGCCCCGCATGCGCGCTTGGGTGATCCGCGCCACCGGCGGTCTCGACCAGCTGCAACTCGCCGACGTTCCAGACCCGCCGAGTTCCTTGGGCCCGCGCGACGTGCGCGTGGCGCTGCGCGCCGCCGCGCTCAACCGCCTCGATTTATTCGTGGTGCGCGGGCTGCCGCACCAGTACGCCTTCCCCCACATCCTCGGGGCCGATGGGGCCGGGGTCGTGGAGGCGATGGGGGCGGACGTACGCGCGGTGCGGCCGGGGGACCGCGTGATGATCAACCCCGGTATCGCCGACGGCACCTGCGAATACTGCCGGGCGGGCGAGCAGTCCTTGTGCATCAACTACCGCATGCTGGGCGAACAGCTCCCGGGAACGCTGGCCGAGTACGTCGTGGTCCCCGAGCCGAACCTCGTCATCATCCCGACCCTGCCGACCCCGCTCACCTGGGCCGAGGCGGCCGCGTTCTCGCTCGTGACGCTCACGGCGTGGCGCATGGTGGTGACGCGCGCGCGGGTCGCTCCCGGGGAAACCGTGCTGATCTGGGGGGTCGGGGGAGGCGTGTCCTTGAGCGCGCTGCGGATCGCGAAGCTCAAGGGCGCCCGGGTGATCGTCACGTCATCGGACGACGGGAAGCTCGCCGAGGCCCGGCGACTCGGGGCCGACGTGACGCTCAATCACCGGACCGAGCAGGTCGCACCGCGCGTCCGTGCGCTCACCGGGCGGCGGGGCGCGGACGTGGTGATCGAGAACGTCGGCGAGGCGACCTGGGACCAGTCGCTGCGTGCGCTGGCGCGCGGCGGGCGGCTCGTGACCTGCGGGGCGACCACGGGACCGATGGTCACCATCGACCTCCGCCGCCTGTTCTGGTATCAGTGGAGCATCTTGGGCTCGACCATGGGGAACGCGGCCGAGTACCAGGAGGTCGTGCGATTGCTCGGCGCGGGCGAGTTGCGGCCGCTCGTGGACCGCGTGTTTCCGTTCACCGAGGGGCGCGCGGCGTTCGAGCGGCTCGAGCGCGGGGAGCAGCTTGGCAAGATCGCGATTCAGATCCCCTAGAGCCCGCGCGGCGGCCGCGGGCGTGCCAGGCGCACCGCCGGCCCGCCCTATCGGATTGCCTTTCGTGGCCTAAGTGATTATTTTTTAGCCACTTAGGTGATCCGGCGACTCACGACCGCAGACTTCACACCCGACACGCGATGACTGCCCCAAACGCCCGCGAACGCATCCTGCCGCGCCTCATCGAAGATGAGATGAGGGAGTCGTTCCTCGACTACTCGATGAGCGTAATCGTACAGCGCGCGTTGCCGGACGTGCGGGACGGCTTGAAGCCCGTGCACCGCCGCATCCTGTTCGCGATGCACGAGCTGGGGCTCGTTCCCGGCCGGCCGTACAAGAAGAGCGCCACCGTCGTCGGTGACGTGCTCGGCAAGTACCACCCCCACGGCGATGTGGCGGTCTATGACTCGCTGGTGCGGATGGTGCAGGAGTTCTCGCTGCGCTATCCGCTCGTCGACGGCCAGGGGAACTTCGGCTCGGTGGACGGCGACCCGCCCGCGGCCTACCGCTATACCGAGGCCCGACTCACCCGGGTCGCCATGACGATGCTCGAGGACATCGACAAGAACACCGTCGATTTCGTCCCCAACTTCGACGACCGGTTGCAGGAACCGACGGTCCTTCCGGCGCGGCTTCCGAACCTGATTGTGAACGGCACGGCCGGGATCGCCGTCGGCATGGCGACCAACATTCCGCCGCACAACCTCGGCGAGACCGTCGAGGCCATCAATTACCTCGTCGATCATCCCGACGCCGCGCTCAAGGATTTGCGGAAGTTCATCAAAGGACCGGACTTCCCGACCGGCGCCATTGTGTACGGGCGCGCCGGAATCAAGGAGTGCTACGAGAAGGGCCGCGGGCGGATCGTGCTGCGCGCTCGCGCGGTCGTCGAGGAGAAAGAGTCCAGCGGGAAGCAACAGATCGTCGTCAGCGAGATTCCCTACCAGGTGAACAAGGCGAATCTCATCGCCCACATCGCCGAGCTCACGAACGCCAAGAAGCTCGACGGGATTGCGGGCATCCAGGATTATTCCGACCGCGAGGGGATGCGGATCGTCATCGATCTCAAGCGCGACGCGGTTCCCGCCGTGGTCCTGAACCAGTTGTACAAGCACACCCAGATGCAGACCACCTTCGGCGCCATCATGCTGGCGCTCGTGGACGGCGCACCGAAGGAGATGAACCTGAAGGAGCTGCTCGAGCACTTCATCGAGCACCGCCACACCGTCATCGTCCGCCGCACGGAATTCGAGCTGAAGCGTGCGCAGGATCGCGAGCATATCCTCGAAGGCCTGAAGATCGCCGTCGACAACATCGACGAAGTGGTGAAGATCATCCGCAAGTCGAAGGACGCGCCGTCCGCGGACGCGGCACTCCGCAAGCGGTTCAAGCTGTCCGAGAAGCAGTCGGCGGAAATCCTCAACATGCGGCTCGCGCGACTCACCGCCCTCGAGATCACGAAACTGGAGGACGAGCTCAAGGAAGTCCGCAAGTTCATCAAAGAGTGCAAAGAGATCCTCGGCTCGAAGCCGCGGCGCCTGAAGATTCTCAAGGAGGAGCTCGCGGAGCTCGCGCACGGCTTCGGGGACGAGCGCCGCACCGAGATCGTCGCCGACCAGGGCGAGTTCTCGATCGAGGATCTGATCGCGGAAGAGGACATGGTGATCACCGTGTCCCACGCGGGCTATATCAAGCGGCTGCCGGTATCCGCCTACCGCCGGCAGCGGCGCGGCGGAAGGGGCGTGATCTCCGCCCACACAAAGGACGACGACTGGCTCGAGCATCTGTTCATCGCCTCGACCCACGACTACGTGATGTTCTTCACGCAGCAGGGACAGTGCTACTGGCTCAAGGTGCACGAGATCCCGCAGGCCGCGCGGGCCGCGCGCGGCAAGCCGATGATCAGCTGCATCGCGATCAAGCCGGGTGAGCGCATCGCGGCGCTCGTTCCCGTGCGCGAATTCTCGGAGGACCAGCACCTCCTCTTCGCCACCAAGAAAGGCGTGGTGAAGAAGACGCAGCTCTCCGAGTTTGGAAACCCCCGCTCCGTGGGGATTCGCGCCATCAACGTCGAGAAGGGCGATGAGCTGATCGACGTGCAGGTGACCGACGGCCGCAACGACATCGTGCTCGCGACCCGTCAGGGCATGAGCATCCGGTTTCACGAGAAAGACGTGCGCGCGATGGGTCGGACCGCGACCGGGGTCAAGGGGATCGAGCTCGACAAGCAGGACCACGTCATCGACATGGTCGTCGTGCGGCGCGCCTCCACGCTGCTCACGGTGACCGAGAAGGGGATGGGGAAGCGCTCCGAGCTGGACGAATATCGCGTCCAGCACCGCGGCGGCCGCGGGATCATCACCCTGAAGCGCACCGACAAGACCGGGGCCATCGTGGCGCTGAAGGAAGTGCTCCCCGACGACGAGCTGATGATGATCACCAAGAAGGGCATCATGATCCGCGTCCCGGTCGAGGGGATCCGCGTCTCGGGCCGCAACACCCAGGGCGTGAAGGTCATGAACCTGACGCCCGGTGACCTGCTGGTCGACGTCGCGCGGGTGGTGAAGGAAGACGAGGCAGCGAACGGCGAGGGCGACGCGGAGGACGAGGACGGGCCGCGCCGCGGCGCCAAGCCCGCCACCGCCGCCAAGGCGGCGCCGCACCCGAAGCGCCGCGCCACGCAGAAGAAGAAGAAGAAGTAAAGTGGTCACGGCGCAGGACGTCCGGGACGCGGCCGCCGGGCTCGCGGGGGTGGCGGTGCGCACCCCCCTGCGCTACGTCGAGCTCCTGAACGCCTACTTGAAGCAGACCCTGCAGCCGGTCGGCGCGTTCAAGCTGCGGGGCGCCTACACCGCCATCCGACGCCTGCCGGCGGCGGCGCGCCGCGGCGGGGTGATCACCTACTCGAGCGGCAATCACGGGCAGGCGGTGGCCTACGCGGCGCAACTCGTCGGGGTCCGGGCCGTGGTCGTGATGCCCGAGACGGCGCCCGCCGTCAAGGTGGCGGGCGTGAAGCGCTGGGGCGGGGAGGTGGTGTTCGCGGGCCGCACCTCGGAGGATCGCCAGCAAGAAGCCGAGGCGCTGGCCGCGCGCGAGGGGCTCGCGATCGTACCGCCCTTCGACCATTCCGACATTGTGGCGGGGCAGGCGACGGTAGGCCTCGAGATCGCCGAGCAATTGCCCGACGTCCGCACGGTGGTGGTGCCGGTCGGCGGGGGCGGGCTGATCGCGGGCGTGGTGACGGGGCTCGCGGCGGCCGGGAGCGCGGCCCAAGTGTGGGGGGTCGAGCCGGTCGGGGCGCCCAAGCTCACCCGCTCGCTCGCGGCCGGCCGACCGGTGCGGCTCGAGCGCACCGCGAGCCTGGCGGACGGCCTGATCACGCTCACCATCGGCGCGATTCCGTTCGCGCATCTCGCCGCCGCGCGCGACCGCCTCGCGGGGGTGGTCCTGGTGGAGGATGACACGCTGCGCGAGGCGGTGCATTTTCTGTGGCAGCAGTGCCATCTGGCCGTCGAACCGTCGGGCGCCGCCACGACGGCGGCGCTCCGGTCCGGCGCCGTGCATCCGGTCCCGCCCACCGTGCTCGTCGTCAGCGGGGGCAACGTCGATTCCTCGCTGCTCGAGGACTAACACACCCCGAATGGCCGAGCCCGCTGCCGCCAAGATCC
>Ga0209283_10002184_pt1 | contig 10868 bp, 12 predicted proteins | sample CZO8metaG_2_FD_188354 | JGI IMG/M metagenome (GOLD analysis project Ga0209283, IMG submission 188354) | Vadose zone soil microbial communities from the Eel River Critical Zone Observatory, Northern California, USA - CZOApr15con2H1.8 metaG... | ecosystem: Environmental > Terrestrial > Soil >...
CGGGGATGGGGAACCAACATGACCTGTTACAGGCGCAAGTTGAGCGGACAAAGTTGCTCCGCGAACTCGCGATGCATCACCTGGAAGTGGCTAAGTTGCAGGCGCAGATCAAGCAACTTATCAACCACGCCCAGTCTTCGCCGGACATAGAACCTTCCGAACTGCCCGAAACGCCGTTTCCCTATACCTTCGAAGAACTCCTGTCCGCGACGAAAGCACAGAACCCAGAGGTTTCTGGCGCGGAGAAGATGGTTGAGAAGCAGAAACTTCAAGTCGATCTTGCACACAAGGATTTCTACCCGGACTTCAATGTCCAATACATGTGGCAACGCACTGACCCGACTCAATTTCGCGCCTACTACATGCTCAGCTTTGGCGTTCGCGTTCCAATTTATCGAGGTCGCAAACAGCGCCCCGCACTTGCACAGGCGGAAGCTGAGCTGAACCGCTCCCGCAGTGAGTCCGAAGTTCAGTCGCAACAGGTCGCCTTTGAAGTTCGAAGCGAATACGAAACCGCTCAGAAAACCGCAGAGTTGCTGACAATTTATCGTGAAGGGCTTCTGCCACAGGCACATGCGGGATTCCATGCGGGCATTGCGGCCTACCAAAACAATCGTCAGGACTTTCACGCACTGCTGGCTTCGTTTCTCGATGTCCTCCATTTAGATGAGGAGTACTGGAAAAGCATCGCTGAACGTGAGACGGCATTGGCGCGGCTCGAACAACTCACCGGACTGTCAATGCACGGGGACGAGGCGAAGAAATGAAAACCTATCGCACAGGGTTCTTGCTGGCATTGATTGGCAACATCGTGCTCGGGGTCGTCCTCGTTGGGTTGTGGCTCCACTATCGCGCAGCGAAGTCGATGGCAGATGCGGAAACCAAACCGTCGAATTCCCTCGCGCAAGATTCTGTGGCCACCTCGATGACAACCCCGCCTGCATCGACAGAAGCGCCGCTGGTTCCGGTGCAAATCTCGCCGCAGCGGTTACAGAGCATCGGGGTGAAGACCGGCGTGGTCGAACGTAAAGTGGTCGCAGACGAGATTCGCACCACCGGCAGTGTCGCTGTAGACGAAAGGCGACTGGCCTACGTCCAAGTGCGGTTTTCCGGCTATATACAGAAAGTGTTTGCCGACGCTACATACCAATACGTCCGGAAAGGACAGCCGCTGTTCACAATTTACAGCCCGGATCTAGTGGCAACCGAACGCGAATACTTAGTAGCCAAGCAGAATCAGCAACAGGTGGCGCAGAGCACAGTCCCAGGTGTCACTGCAAGCGCAGCATCGCTGCTCGACGCGACTGCGGAACGTCTCAAGCAGTGGGGCGTTCCGCAAAAAGAAATCGCCCGGCTCGAATCAACCGGCCAAGTGCAGCAAGAACTGGAAGTCGATTCGCCAGTCTCCGGTTACATCACCGAACGCAATGCGCTGCCTAGTGTTGCCGTTCAGCCGGAAATGCGCCTCTATACCATCGCGGATCTTTCGACCGTTTGGGTTCAGGCGCAGGTCTTCCAGAACGATCTCGAACGTATAAAAATTGGCGCTCCTGCAACGCTCACCGTGAATACCTATCCGGGCCGGATGTTCACTGGCCGTGTGGACTTTATCTACCCGCAGGTGGACATGGATACGAGGACGGCCAAAGTGCGCGTTGTCTTTTCCAACCCCGGACTGCAACTCAAACCAGGCATGTTCGTCAACGTAAGTCTGAAGGTCCCGATGGGGAGTCAACTTGTTATCCCTGCGACCGGCGTCCTACAGTCCGGCACCCGCGAGATTGCTTTCGTGGAGCGCAGTGACGGTTACATCGAGCCGCGTGAGGTGCAGTTGGGCTCCCGCGTGGGTGACGATTTTATCGTGCTGAAGGGGTTGAAAGCGGGCGAGCAAATTGTCACCTCCGCAAACTTCCTGATCGACTCCGAGAGTCAGCTTCAGGCCGCACTCGGTTCGTTTGTTCCACCTCCACCCGGCGCGGGCGCGGCGTCTGCAATGAATGCTCCTCAAGGAAATCTCGAATTAACTTCCGATCCGACCCCGCCCCATAAGGGCAGCAACGTCTTCCGCGTGAAACTCACAGACGCAAATGGAGTGCCCATTTCTGGGGCAGAAGTCAGCGTGACGTTTTTCATGCCGGCGATGCCCGCAATGGGCATGGCAGCGATGCGCACACCTGTCACTCTCAGCGACAAGGGCAACGGGCTCTATGAGGGCTCAGCGCAACTTGAGAGCGGCGGAACCTGGCAGGTCACAATCCTCGCAAAAAAGAATGGTCAACTCATCACGAGCAAGCAACTGAGCGTGACCGCCACGGGAGGCATGTAACGTGATCTCACGGTGGATTGATTGGTGCGCGCAAAATCGTTTCCTCGTTTTCATGGGAACGCTCCTGCTTGTGCTCTCAGGAATCTGGGCCCTGCGTCAGATTCCGCTCGACGCACTGCCAGACATTTCTGATGTGGAAGTGATTATCCACACGCCCTGGGCGGGTCAGCCCCCAAGCATTATCGAAGACCAAGTCACTTATCCCATCGTCACGACCCTTCTTGCCGCACCTCATGTAAAGGCCGTGCGAGCACAAACCATGTTTGGGGACTCCTACGTCTTCGTGGTGTTTGAAGACACTACAGACTTGTACTGGGCGCGGTCGCGTGTCTTGGAGTACATGCAACAGATCACGGGACGATTGCCAGCAGACGTGCATCCTGTCATTGGGCCGGACGCGACTGGCGCAGGATGGGTCTATGAATACGCGCTTGTGGACCACAGCCACCAACGCAGTTTGTCCGACTTGCGCAGCCTTCAAGATTGGTATCTGCGCTACCAGCTCGAAACTGTTCCGGGAGTGGCCGAGGTAGCCACCATCGGCGGATTCGTGCGCCAGTACCAGGTCAACGTGGACCCTGACAAGCTTCGTGCCTATGGCATCCCTCTCTCGACGGTCATTGAAAAAGTTCGAGCCAGTACGAACGAAGTTGGTGGACGCCTGCTTGAAATGGGCGGGGCTGAATACATGATTCGCGGCCTTGGCTATCTGCGTTCGCTGAGCGACCTGGAGACCGTTCCTGTAGCAACCAAGAACGGCACCCCTGTCCTCGTCCGAGATTTGGGGACAGTTACATTCGGGCCGGACATTCGTGAAGGTGTTGCCGAGTGGCAAGGCGAGGGGGAAACCGTTGGCGGGATTGTCGTCATGCGCGATGGGATGAATGCCCTCAACGTCATCAATGGCATCAAGCAGAAACTCTTGGAAATCAAACCCTCGCTGCCACCGGGTGTAGAAGTGGTCGCGGGATACGACCGCTCTGGATTGATTCACGCATCCATCGAAACTCTGCAACGCGACTTGCTCGAAGAGGCCATCATCGTCAGCATCGTGATTATCATCTTCTTGTTCCACTTCCGTTCGGCGTTGATTCCGATTCTGACGTTGCCTATCGCAGTAGTCGCATCCTTCATCCCGATGTACTACCTCCATGTCACTTCGAACATCATGTCGCTCGGCGGTTTGGCCCTGGCGATTGGCGTTCTCGTGGATGCCGCCATCGTCATGGTCGAAAACGGATACCGGCAGCTTTCGGAGCACCAATCCTCCGAATCCGAGCCTCTTCCCGAGCCACGGAGACGGAAAATCCTGTTGGATTCAGCCAAACAAGTTGGTCCGGCTATTTTTTTCTCGTTGGTGATCATCGTGGTTTCCTTTCTGCCAGTCTTCCTATTGGAGGCACAGGAAGGACGCATGTTTCGCCCCTTGGCGTGGACGAAGACGTTGGCCGTTGCCTTCTCCTCCATCTTGGCTATCACGCTTGTGCCCGTACTCATGATCCTATTCATCCGTGGACGGCTGATACCTGAATCGCGGAATCCCATTTCAAGATTCACCCAGGCTCTTTATTTGCCCGTTTTGCGCCTGTGCTTGAGGTTCCGCAAAACCACGTTACTCCTCAACTTGTTATTTCTGGTCATTACTTTGCCTCTTGCTTTGAAGATCGGCAGTCAATTCATGCCGCCCCTCTTTGAGGGTTCGGCTCTCTACATGCCAACAGCCTTGCCCGGAATCTCCATCGGACAGGCGTCCCAGTTGCTTCAAGAACAGGACAAGATGATTCGCACATTCCCCGAGGTCGAAACTGTCTTCGGCTCTATCGGGCGATCCGACAGCGCGACCGATAATGCTCCACTCGATATGTATGACACGACCGTCATGCTCAAGCCGCGCAATCAGTGGCGACCGGGAATGACTTACGAAAAGCTCATTCAGGAAATGGACGCGAAACTCCAATTTCCCGGTCTGTCCAATACCTGGACGATGCCAGTCGAGAACCGTCTCGATATGGAATTAACGGGAATTAAGACGCCTCTCGGCTTAAAGATTCAGGGGCCGAATCTGGAGGGCATTCAGCAGGTTGGCGCGCAGGTACAGCAGATCCTCTCTGCGATTCCGGAGATGCGCTCCATCTTCGCCGAACGCGTTTCGCAGGGTTTTTATCTCAACGTCGAAGTGAATCGTGCGGAGGCGGCTCGCTACGGTCTGACTATTGCTGACGTTCAGCGGGCGATCACTTCGGGAATCGGCGGCGAAATGGTCGCGGAAAGCGTCGAGGGCCGCGAGCGGTACCCAGTGAATGTCCGGTATAACCGCGACTTTAGGGACAACGTCGAAGAATTGCGGCGCGTCCTGATTGGCACGCCCTCTGGTGCGCAGATTCCAATTTCCGATGTCGCGAAAATCTCGTTCTCTCGGGGACCCTCAATGATCCGCGATGAAGACGGCGCTCTGACGGGCTACGTTTACATCGATCTGAACACGAAGGACTACGGCGGCTTTGTCACGCACGCGAGCACTTTGCTCAAGCAAAAACTCTCCCCGCCACCAGGTTTTACGTACAAATGGTCAGGTGAATACGAGTTCGAGTTGCGGGCAAAAGAGCGCCTACAGCTAATCCTGCCGGTCGTCTTTTTTGTCATCTCCCTGCTGCTTTACATGGTGTTTCACTCCGTCACAGAGGCCGCTGTCCTCATTTTCCCGACAATCTATGCGCTGACCGGCGGCCTCATTCTTCAGAGGTTGCTTGACTACAACTTCAGCGTAGCGGTGTGGGTCGGCTACATCGCTCTATTTGGCATTGCAGTTGAAACAGGCGTCGTGATGGTCGTGTACCTCCACGAAGCCTTGAATCACCGACTCAATTCCGGTGTCGTACTACGGCACGAGGACATAGAAGCAGCTGTAATCGAAGGTGCCGTCCAGCGCCTGAGGCCAAAATTAATGACGGTCTGCGTTGTTCTCGCCAGTCTGATTCCCATTCTGTGGGAAACAGGCGTTGGCTCAGATGTCATGAAACCAATTGCCGCGCCCATCGTGGGCGGCATGATCACATCAACGATTCACGTCCTGATTCTGGTACCTGTATTTTTCGCTTTGATGAAAGAGCGTGCGCTACGCCGTGGAACTTTGCAGCCACGAGCGCCGCAGTCGGACTTATAGAGATTCCAAGCAGTCATTTCAAGACAGGGAGAAAGAAAGATGAAAACTATGTTCTCAGCAAAGGCAATTCTTGTTCTGGCAACGACAGTACTCTTCGCAACGGTTTCAATTGTTGCTCAGACTCCCGGCGAACAGAAATCACTAACCGGAGTGGTGAGCGATGCGATGTGCGGCCAAACCCATATGAGGAAGGACAAGCCCGATGCGGATTGTCTGCGATATTGTGTAAAGCAGGGGACCAAGTATGCCCTCGTTGTCGGTAAGAGCGTTTACACCCTTGAGGGTCACGAAGCCGAGCTGGACAAAAACGCCGGACAGAAAGTCACGGTGAAAGGCACTTTGAAGGGTGAGACCGTGACAGTGGAATCCGTTGCATCAGCCAAATAGACGGCCCCCCGCTATTCAAACAACCGGGCTTCATGGCGGATTCATGGGCAGTGACTCAGGTTGGATTTAACGACCAAATCTGCCAGCAATCCACCCGATAATCAGACCACCCACTGCACCTGATGCGAGAATTGGGACCGTAGCTCTCGTGATGATAGCGTCAGGGAGGCTCAGCAGGAAGCCGAGGAGCAACCCGACAACCCAGCCCGGCCAAGGCAGTCGTATATTGCAGATTACGAATCCGAGACCGAAACGAGCGATAAACGCGCCGAGCATGGCCGCTCGCTTGTCCGGAAAGCTCAGGGGAATCATCAGCGCTGTATCCAGACCACCGAAGACCAGCCCACAGAGGACGCCCAGAGAAATCCTTGACATTGCTTTTTCCTCCAGCCGTTCTTCTAACAGCGTTGCTGTCTCGAATGCCAGTCATTTCTCCGACAAAATCAAAATGAGTCACTACGATTCATAACCTCGCTCACCCGCAACGAAAGAGTAAGATAAAGATGAACCTCGCGAACCATCCGTTGGAGTCAGGACCCGTATGGACCCAAAGAGGCATTGGGAGGCGGTTTACGCCACAAAGTCACCAGAAGCGGTCAGCTGGTACCGTCCGCACCTTGAAACCTCGCTTGCTCTGATAGAGCGCGCGTCTGCCCGATATTCGGCATCGATCATTGACGTTGGCGGAGGCGAATCTACCCTCGCTGATGACCTCCTTGCACGGGGCTATGAAAACATCACCGTCCTCGACGTTTCTCAAACCGCTATCGACGTGACCAAGAAGCGGTTGGATTTGGCCGCAGAACAGATCCATTGGCTCGTCGCCGATATCACGGAAGCACAGCTCGAGCCCGGAGCTTACGACGTGTGGCACGACCGTGCGGTGTTTCATTTTCTTACTGCACGCGAGCACCGTGCTTCGTATGTTCGACAGGTCGGCCACGCCGTCAAGCATGGTGGTCACGTGATCATCAGCACGTTTGGACCAGAGGGTCCCACAAAATGCAGTGGGCTCGACGTTATTCGCTATGACGCCGAATCACTGCACGAACAGTTTGGCGTGCGCTTCCGTTTGGTGGAGAGCTCCAAAGAACTGCATCGCACACCGTTTGGGACTACCCAGCAGTTTCTGTTTTGCTACTGCAAGGTCGAATAAGCAGAATCACCCGGAACGCCCCATGACCGCAGCCAGATCATCCGAGCTGCCGGAAGTCTCTCGGCGCGTTCTTCAACTTCAAGTTCTCACCATCGTCTGGATGACTGTAGAGGCTGTCGTTTCGCTCGGGACGGCCTGGAGTTCGCATAGTCCCGCTCTCTTCGCTTTCGGAGGAGACAGTTTGATTGAGCTGCTTTCGGCAGCCGTCGTGTTCTGGCGTTTTCGGTTCACACTCAACGAGGCACGGGCAACCCGGATTGCGGGAGTCTTGCTTTTCACGTTGGCGGGACTTGTGATGCTGACTTCCGTTTTGAACTTTCTTGGATATCGCGAAGCGCAGCGGAGTTTAGTAGGAATCGGAATCTTGTTGGCCGCTGCACTTGCAATGCCTTGGCTAGCCAGCAGGAAGCGGCAGTTGGCAGCCATTACATTGAGCGCCGCCCTGAGGGCTGATGCTGTGGAATCCGCCCTGTGCGGTTATATGGCTTGGATCGCGCTCGCGGGTTTAAGCATCAACGCCATCTGGCACAGATCGTGGGCCGATCCCGTAGCTGCCTTGGCTCTCGTGCCTCTCATAGTCAGAGAGGGATGCGAAGCTGTGCGCTCTTCACGGCTCGGATGCCAGTGCCATCCGATTTGATGAATCGTGCGCCGTCTCTACCGTGGACACATGGAGCGCCCGCGGCTGCTAGGAGAGCGTGGCTGTTTCTGGCTCAGTGCGCAGTGCCGGCATAGCGATCATGGCTCCTTGCCAACCGCCTTTTCGAGGCTTGGAATGATTTTCCACACTGGACCATTCCAGAAATCTGAAACTGGCATTTCCTTCCACTTGGTGTGAGGTGCGTAGAGAATCGCTTCGTCCCAGAAGAATCCTATGTCTTCGCAGCAATCCGGTTGTGGTTGGCCAGGCTTGGCCATTTTGATCCGACTCAGCTCCAAGGAAACAAGGTGTCTTGGGTCCCAGAACTGTCTGGCTCGTGGGTCCGAGATCCGTGCCAGAGTGGTCTGACTCGGCGAGCCCCAGTCAGTTGCAAGCATCGGCTCCCAAACAACTAACACGCGCAGCTTGGGGTCTGAATGACGATCGAGAAGTCTTTGGACTGCGGAGGACCCCCGCAGACAGGCCGGTCATGTCGGCGACAGCAACAACACCATGCGTGGAGCATCGGCAGCTTCATCGAAGATAGCTTCGAACTCGCTGAAGTTTGCGGTTGAGAGCGTTAAAAGAGGTTTTTGTGTTGGCGGAGTCTTGGAAGGACCCCAGAGGTACAACCCGGCGAATAACAGAAGCGCCGCTATTGCGGCAAGGATCACCACTCGTTTATTCATTTTCATGGCCCGGAGAGCCTGTCCGCTATGAATCCCGCAATCTGCTGCGGGAACAGAATCATTCCCACGACGACGACAACTGCGGTCCAGAGCAGCACCAGCCCGAAAATCCTGCCCCTCACTGCGCATTGTTGAGCGCGGCGCTGTTGCCAGAATCCGACACCCAAGAGCAGTACGGACAGCAATAGAAACCAAGGCCGAAACTTCAGCAGGAACGCGCTCGCGCCCGCCGCTCCGATTGCGCCAGCAAAGACAAGAGGTACGCAACAGAGCATAGTTGCGAGAGAACTCACCATCGCGGCAACTGAAGCGGAGATGCCTGACCCTTGCTTCACGCCCTCTCTCCCACACGAGCCTCATGCACCGCACGTTGCATCATCTCAAGCGGTGGAACGCCAGCCGCTTTAGCCCCAGGATACATGCGACACGCTAGCGCAAACGACTCCGGCAGATGCGATTCGCCCGCGATGTCTCGACCGTTGATTCTGATTGTCGGGGAACCACGAAATCTGAATTCCTCCGCCGCTTTTGCATCCGTCACAGCTACTTCAATGATTTCGGTCCGAACGCCTTCTGCCAATAAGACCTCTCTGAGTTGCTTGACGGCGGAAGGATGATGTGGGCAGTCAGGTACATAGAGCACTTCAATTTTCACTTGGCACCCTCCGGTTTCCGTTGGTTGGTTTCAGTAAGTAGCGGGCAATGAGCGGATCGCCTGCGCATCTCTTTATTGCAACGACGCAGAGCCGCGCACAGCTCGCGCTCCAACTTCTGAAGGTCAGCAAGTTTCCGACGGACATCGCCCACCTTTTGTTCCAATCGGCGGCGCACCGGAGCGCACGGCTGCAAGCGGCTTCGCCGCAGCTCCAAGAGTTCGCGGACTTCGTTGAGCGTGAATCCTAGCCCTTGGACACGGCGTATGAACCCGAGTGTTTCGACATCACTCTCGCCGTACTTACGGAAGCCACCTTGTGTTCTGGGCGGACGCGGTAGCAAGTAGTTACGCTCGTAGAACCGAATCGCATCAACGCTGAGGCCGATCTTTTTTGCGATGGTCCCAATTTGCATCGGCTTGGCTCCTCTCCAAAAAGTACACCCTGGAGTGTAGTCCAGAGTCAAGCCCTTATTCTTCTGTGGAACGATTGCGGGTCGCGCCCAGTTAGAAAGTTGGGGCGCTTGGGAAAGCGACACTACGCTCCAGCAAATCCGCCAAATTTGTCAATTCGGATCGTTGCGGGGTATCGAGAAGCTATTGAAAGGAAACAAACTTTGGTTGTGGGGGCCTGCAACCATCCGAATTTGCTAGTCATATCGTTTCGCACCGAATTGATCCGCTGCGCAGCCTAACTCGCATGTCAGCTTGCACTTACCCGAGGTAGGGTAGACGGGATCACGTTGCGAAGTCGGTCCGCTCATAACCAGTGAAATTCAGTCGCGTTCACTCTTAGGTAACGCTCGTCAGGCGATGAAAATGCCAAAAGATGAAGACATGACAGCCGTCCTACACAGAGTAGCGTCTGGTATGTACGCGGTCTCATTCGCACGTGGTCTGTGCGCTTACAGGGGAGCGCGGTCAGGTTTTGCGAGCACCTAGAAGCATTCTTTGACTGCGAAATCCCGCACTAGTTACAAGCCATCACACTTTGTGAGTTGTAGTGCGGGCCAAAGAACACTTTGGATTTGAAAAATCTCCGGTGCAAGTTTAAACTTCACCACATGGTGAACTATCATAAGTCACTAGACCGGACTTTCTCGGCGCTTGCGGATCCGACCCGCCGCGCCATCCTCGCCCGCCTCGAGCGCGAGCAATGCGTATCTGTGAGCGAACTAGCGCGGCCTTTCGCGATCAAACTTCCCGCGGTGATGAAGCATCTCGACGTGCTGAACGACGCGGGCCTGGTCACGCGGACGAAATCGGGTCGCACGGTGACGGTGCGGATTGAAGCGGGACCGATGCGGGGCGCGACGGAATGGCTCCGTCGCTACGAGCGCTTTTGGAGCACAAGACTCGACCGATTGACTGCTTATGCCGAGCGCAAGGAAGCGTCGCTGCGCGGTGGCGGGAAATGACAAGCATGACTCTAGTTCGACGCATCGCAGCGCGGCCTTCCGTGGTTTTTGAGGCGCTCATCACGCCTGACGGCATCAGGCAATGGTGGGGGCCGGACGACGGACCAGTGATCCTGGCCGAGAGCGACGCGCGAGTCGGCGGCCGCTTTCGAGTACGGTTTCGCATGCGCGATAACACCAAGCACGAGTGCAGCGGCGAGTATCTGGTAGTCGATCCACCAGATCGTGTAGTTATGAGTTGGCGCTGGCACGGCGATGCCGACGATACCGGCGTCTCGCGCCTCGAAATAACGCTGCGGGCTATCGCGGAGGGGGCTGAACTGACTCTGACTCATTCACGCCTGCGGGACGAAACTATCGGTGAGAGCCATGCTCAAGGCTGGGCTAGCGCGCTCGATAGGCTGGTGGCTATTTTCAAGCAGGAGTGACGGAATGTT
>Ga0209283_10002188_pt1 | contig 10857 bp, 6 predicted proteins | sample CZO8metaG_2_FD_188354 | JGI IMG/M metagenome (GOLD analysis project Ga0209283, IMG submission 188354) | Vadose zone soil microbial communities from the Eel River Critical Zone Observatory, Northern California, USA - CZOApr15con2H1.8 metaG... | ecosystem: Environmental > Terrestrial > Soil >...
TGAACGTGAAGAGGTGGATGGCGCCCCGCTGGATCTGGATCCACCGGACCCTCCGCGTGACGACCCAGGCCAGGGCGACGTCGAGCCCCCACCAGAAGGTCAGGACAAAGTCCATGCCGGGATGCTCGACGATGCGCTCCCGGCTCGCCCCCATCTTCGAGCTGCTCATGAAGATCTCGGCGATGTTGCCGTGGAAGGTTCCCCACACTGTCCAGTAGACGTGAAACAGGAAGGCGACGTATGCCATGGTCCACAGCCACCGCCAGCACGCGCCGGTCTCCCCGGGCCGCCTGAGGACGAAGGAGCAGAGGGCGGGCGTCACGAGGAGGGTGGTGACCCAGATCGTGAAGATGACGCGATAGAAGGTCACGGTGTGGCCGCCGTCCGGCCCGGCGATTCGCGTCACCACCTCCGCGCCGACGTGGGCGAGGACGATCAGACCGAGCGAGAACAGCACCAGAGGAAGAAAGCTGGACCTGGACCTCGCGGGGTGTCCGGTATTCTGGCTCATGGCCTCCCCGTCGTCTCGTTGCTCGGCGGCTCAGCTACGCGAGGAGGACGGCCCGCGCCTCGGCCCAGTTCTATCGGCGGGCGGCTTCAAGGCATCCCGCTGCTCGATCGCCCGGATCGTCTCCTGGATCGTGGTCAGCGTGCTCCGTTCCTCGGCCAGGATCGACGAGAAGACCTTCCGACATTCTTCGGGGTCGGCGGGGATCCCGGGCCTTTCGGAATCGTCGAGGAGCAGACCGATCAGACGCTCCGCCGCGTCAAGCCGCCCCCACAGATAGTCATTCTCGCGAAACTCTCGCTTGAAGAACGCGGCGAAGTGGGCGAGCCCCGTGCCCTTGAGCTTCTTCTCGCCCGGCCAGCCGAGGACCGTCGAGTCGAACGGACTCATGCGGACGACTTCGACCTGATCGCGCTCATTGACGCCGGGGAGGGCCTGCACGGGATACACGAGGATGTCCCAGAAGGGGAAGCCCAGATAGCGGACGAGCAGATCCAGACGAACCTGGGCATCCCAGGCGGTGCTCAGGCGAACGAGATCCGCGTAGAGGGCGCCTTCCAGCTGGTCGACGTGATTCTGCACCGCCTCACCCACGATGCGGCGCAGCTCATCGAGGTCCTGGCGGTGGCGTGCCCCGTACTGCGTGTCCTGCGTGCGGGCGGCGTCGTTCACCTCGTTGGGCGGGAAGGCCCGGTCCAGCGCCCTTCGCGCCGTCTTCTCCGCCAGCTCGGACACGAGCGCCTTCAGCTTTGCCGCATGCTCGTACAGTCTGGCCTTGGCGAGGTCGAGTTCCGGGCGGGTGGGGAATCCGGGCTTTCCCGCGTCGCGGTACCACCAGCTGAAGGCCGCGATGATGAATTGCAGCCGGCGGTCCTGATAGTCGAGGTCCACCGCCCGCAGGAAGGCCTTCTGCGCAGGCAGCCCGGCCGCGTCCTTGCTCAAGAGCCCGGTGCTGTTGCCCCACTCGCTGGCCACCGATTCCACGAATCGAGCCTGATAGGAATCGGGCGGAAAGCCGAGGGATCCGGCAATCATGGCCGCGTAGCCCTCGAGCACGAAGCGCAGGCGCAGCCGCAAGTACGTCGCGTGGGAGTATCCGGCCTCCTTGGCCGCCGCCTCCTCCACCCGATCGCGAAGAGCGACCAGGGTAGGGGCGGGGACGTTTGCGCCAAGCTTGGCCGCGTCGAGACCGAACTCGCCAAGGAGATCCGTCACGTGCTTGCGGATGCCGTCAAAGCTGGTCTCGATGATGTCGCGGATCCGTTGCACGATCTGGTTCCGCTCGGCGATGCTCGTGAGCTCGTCGAGGACCGGCTGCGAGGCTGGGATGGTCGAGAGGCCCGCCCAGATCGTCCCGAGCCAGCCCGGCGCCTCCGGTTTTTTCGCCTCTTCCTTGGCCTCAGGCCACGGGACCTCGATCGACCTGTCGGGAGCGGGGTCCGGCTCGATGTAGAGGAGCCGGCGCACGACCTCGGAGGCGGCCGGCTTGGCCTTGATGGCGCGGACCGCGTGGCTGAACGGATAGTTGTTGAGCACGCCGCCATCCACGAAGACGGAGAGCCGCGGATCGATGCCGTTGGCCGTGTAGATGGCGAATTGACGAGACGAGAGCGTCTTGAGGTCCGGCTTGGGGTCGAAGTAGCCCTGGTAGTCGTTGAAGGTGAGAGGCGGGAAGGCGCCCGGGAACGACGACGTGGCACGCGCCGCGAAGGCCAGCACGTGGTTCCCCGCCGCATCGAAATCCCTCTGCTTTGACCCGTCATGCCGGAAGGCGAGGACGTGCCGGTGCTCGACGTCGGTGATGATACGGGGGTCGTAGATCGGCAGCTCGCGACGATACCCCTGGAAATCCGTGACGGTGACGAAGAGCTCGAGGGTGTGACCATACGGGAGCAGCGAGGGCAGGTCGGGCAGGCTCGACCGATCGTCATCCATCTTGGCGAAGGCGCCATACAGCCAGCGGCACATCTCGTCCCCGCGGAGCGGCGTCTTGCCCGTCACGGCGGATCTCAGCATCAGCCACGGACCTCGGGCGGGCAGCGGCATCCAGCTCCCGCTGGCGCCAAGCTGCTTGATGTCTCCCCGATCGAACCAGAGGGTCTTCAGCGCATCTTGTGACCGGTTCAGCGCGATGGCCTTGGCCAGGCAGACGCCATTGATGCCGCCGGCCGAGGTGCCCGAGATGATGTCGACCACCACGCGTGTCCTCACGCCACCAGGACCTCGTCCGGCCGCGCCCTGCTGCATCCGGGAGAGCAGGTCCCAGTAGACGGACTCCGTCTGCGGCGGCGCAAAGGGATTCCTCTGCTGATCTTGCTCGTAGGCGGCCGAGGCGAGCAGGAGCTTGTGAAGCTCCTTGGTCACGCCGTGCATGTAGATGGCGAGCGAGACGCCGCCATAGCAGACCAGGGCCAGCCTGAGCTCGCGGACGTCCCCTGAGACCGCCGGCTGCATCGTCACGGTGCCCGCCATGAGCTATCCTCCGGCCAGTGGTGACGCGGAACTGATGGCGCCACGCCGCGTCGAGGGAGGATGCGTGAGCCGCACTCCATTCATGGCGAGCCTAGATGAGCGAGAGGGATTGATCAAGCATCTTCTTGTCCTTCCTGGAGTATCTTGGGGGCGCGGCAGGGCAGGCGGCGCGCGCAAGTCACCTCACAATGTGAAGGGAGAAGCAGATGGCCGGTTCTTCGATCAGCGTCGTCCCCATTGGGGCCAAGGTCTGCAAACGCTTTCTCCTCGAAGTAATGGTCTTCAGTCCCGAGAGCGGCTACAAGTTCAAGGTGATGGTCGAGCGTTCCTGCTCAACGAGCTGACGGCAACGGTGACGGCGCTCTCACTGGACGCGAAGACGGGCCTGCTGACCGAGGTGAGCTCGGCCTCGGCGCTGCCGGCCGACACCAAGCTTTTCCCCGGCGCCCCACGTCCCTCGCCTGGGCGCAATGTCGACAACGACATCTGGGCGTCCGACCTACACCTCACGCCGGACGGCAAGTTCCTCTACGCCGCCGAGCGGACCAGCAGCTCGCTCGGCGCGTTCAGCGTGGATCCGGCCACCGGCAAGCTGACGTATCTCTCGAGCACGCCGACCGAGAATCAGCCGCGCGGTTTCGCCATCGATCCCAAGGGCCGCACCATGGTCGTGTCCGGCGAGAAATCGGAAACCATCTCGGTCTACGCTATCGACCCGGCGAGCGGCGCCTTGTCCCTGCGGCAGAAGTACCCGACGGGCAAGGGCTCGAACTGGGTCGAAATCGTAAGTTTCGGCTAGCGGCGGGATGAATCGGCAGGCCGGGGCGCCGGCCCGCGCCCGCGACGGCCGACCGGCCTCTAGTCTTCCTCGTCGTTCTCGTCAGCCTCAAGATCGAGGAACTGGCTTTGGTCCTTCCACCTCCTGGGTGATTCCTGGGTAAACGAAAGGGGCTAGCGGCTCCTGCGTCCGCTAACCCTAGTCGTTGCTAGTTGCGGGGGCCCGCAACACTGAACGCTACCCGGTGCCCAAAGCCCGCTGGGTTGATCTGTAAGCCGGGACCATCCTGACCCTGGAGTAGCGGATTCGCTGGAAGGCCGGGCTGAACAACCTCCACTCGGATAGTCCGGGAGACGGCTGCCGCGCCGCCCGATCGCGGATGACACCGTTAGCGTTCTCGACGTGACAGTTCCTGCCCGCCACTTAGACCGCCATCCCTCAAGTAGTTGTTTCCTTTACATCGTGCCCGTGGCACTCCCATTGCGTCGGTATTGACGGTGCACGTCTCGCTTGGGAGAGAGCCTGACAGGTTTCAGGGCGTTCTGAATGCCCGCTGTATGGGGCCGCGTGATGTGAACTGGTCTTAATGTTTCCTGTGGGCCGCGGTTTTCCTTGGGGAGGGAAGCATGTCCAGACTAAGAATCGTCCAGGCCATCCTCGTCGTCGTGGCCCTGGCTTTGCCGTCTCCGGTCGTCTTCGCTCAGGAGACGCGCACTCTGGCCCCGCGGCCGTCGCTCTCACTCGGGTCGCACGTTGACGTCCGCACGCTCCCTCGGGGGCCCTTCACGGTGCCGCCGGGCCAAGCGGTGATCGAACAGAAGAAGCCGTTCCTGGTTCCGGATGTCGAAGCGCTGCGGCGGTTGAAGAGACGCCTGCAGGTGCCGGGCGCGCTCCCTCAGACGACGAACTTCGTCAAGGACACGGCTGGTCCGTCCGCACCGTCGGTGACGGCGCCCGCTGTTTCTCAGCAGTTCGAGGGGTTGAGCCAGGTGGACAACGTCGCGACCACAGGGGCCGCCGTCCTGCCGCCGGACCCCAACCTCGGGGTGGGGCCCAACGAGATCTTCCAGATGGTCAACCAGGTCGGCCGCATCACGGACAAGAGCGGCTCGCCGAACTCGGCCTCGACGTTCGATCTGGCGACCTTCTTTTCGATTTTCTTTCAGGGCTCGGACCCGCGGATCATCTATGATGCCAACAGCGGCCGGTGGTTCGCAACGTACCTGGAGTTCGAGCCGTTCTTCTCCTACTCAGCGATCATCCTCGCGGTCTCGACCTCGAGCTCACCGACGCTGTTCTGCAAGTACCAGATCCCGGGACCGACCAACGTGCTTCAAGACTTTCCCCAGCTCGGGGTGAGCGAGAACAAGGTCGTGGTCTCCTACAACGGGTACCGGTTCCCGTCGCTCACGAGCTACGCGGGCGCGGGGTATTACGTGGTCGACAAAGCGGGTCTCCTCGCCTGCGGCTCGTCGGTGACAGCGGCCGAGGCGGCGCCCGATCCGGCCCGTGCCACGATCTTTCCTGTCCAGTCCCTCGGCAGCACGAACGACCTCTACATGGCGATGCACACTCCGTCCAGCAGCTCCCTGGCCCTCATGACGGTCAGCGGCGTGCCCGGGGTGACCGTCGTCACCGAGACCACCGCATCGCTCCCCGTCAACCCGTGGGTTGCGCCACCGCCGGCCGTTCAGCAGGGCACGAGCGGCGCGCTCCTCGACACGGGGGATGACCGCGTGCTGAGCGCCGCGTGGCAGAACGGATCCCTCTGGCTCGCCGGAAACGAGGGCTGCACGCCGGCGGGCGACACGGCGGCCCGGAGCTGTCTGCGGCTGATCGAAGCCCGCACGGGCACCGTGAGCGTCATGCAGGACATGACCTTCGGCGCCGGGGGTTCGTACTACTACTATCCCGCGGTCCGTCCCGACGCCTTCGGAAACGCCTATGTCGTGTTCACGGCATCGTCGGCGAGCGCGTATGCGAGCGTTCGCACCAGCGGCCGCCAGGCCACGGACCCTCTGAACACGCTTCAGGCCTCGAGCCTCCTCCGCGCCGGGGAAGGCGAGCAGACCTACCAGCCCGGGCGCATGGGGGACTTCGCCGGGGCGGCCGTCGATCCGAGCGCCCCTCAGACGGTCTGGGTCATCGGCGAGTACATCCGCGCCCCCGACTCGAGCATCTTCGGTACGGACGGCTTGGCCGATTGGGGGACGTACGTGGCCCAGCTCAACTTCTCTGCCGCGCCTCCGTCCACCTTCCCGCTCACGGTCGCGAAGGCGGGCACCGGGAGCGGCACTGTGACCAGCGGGGATGGCAAGATCAACTGCGGCGCGACCTGCTCGGCCTCCTACCTGAGCGGTAGCGTCGTGACGTTGTCCGCGACTGCAGCATCCGGGTCTGTCTTCAACGGCTGGAGCATCAACGGGAACGCGAGCGTCTGTGGCACCAGCCCGTCCTGCACGCTCACCGTCACCCGGGACACGAGCGTCACGGCGACTTTCGCCCCCGCCCCCCTGACCTTCACCCTGACGACGGTCCGGGTCGGCTCGGGGACTGGCACTGTCACCAGCGGGGACGGCAGGATCAACTGCGGCGCGACCTGCTCGGCCTCCTACGCTGACAACAGCACCGTGACGCTGACCGCCACTGCCGCGCCCAACTCCGTGTTCAAAGGCTGGAGCGGCGACGGCGGGTGCAGCGGCACGGGCGCCTGCACGCTGACCATCCACGCCGCCACGAACGTGAGCGCGACGTTCAACAAGAAGGGGAAGAAGTAAGGCGGGGCGGCCGTTAGTGGCGGTCAAGCGCGCTCGACAGAACTAGAATGGGGTCGGCCATGGGCTGGCGGATCGGCCTCGTGGGTGGCCTTGTCTTGCCCTCGAGCTCTTGAAGGAGGACTCGGCGCGTGCCGACGGGGTGCTCCGGCAGATCCTCGAACCGATCACGATGACGTCGGTGGAAGAGGCAGACAACGCTTCTATCGAGCCACGGGCGCCGCAAAGGGCACTGAAATGCTCGACCGCCTGAGGGTGATCCAGGCGGTCGATTTCAGTGGTTGCGGGGGCTGGATTTGAACCAGCGACCTTTGGGTTATGAGCCCACCCAAGGACGTGACGAGGCTCAGCGGAATCCAAGCAGTCCAGACACTTCCCAACAGTACTCACATCGCAAGAATGTGGGCCATTGAGGGGTTTTGGGGCGCGTTCACGGCCAAAACACGGTCATGCCTACTCTTCGACTAGGTCCGGGATGTGACGCGCGACTGATCGCTTCCGAGCGCCGGAGGGGAAATGGTAATGGCCATTTCATAGTTGGCCGCTTGTCGGCCGCTCTGGTCCCACCTGAGCGTCCCCGGGAAGGTCGTGTTGATCGGGTTGGTATTGGCGGTAGTCGTTAGATTGCCGACGTTGGTCCAATTGATGGTCGTGGTCGCGCCTCCCGTCGTTCGCATCGCGGTGATGTTCAGACTTCCATTCAGATTGCGTCGAATTCGAAAGTCCCTGACAGGGCGTACGGTGTTCCTCCGATGTTGACGGTCCCGCTGTCGATCATCCATGTAGGATCGGTGTTTGTGCTGTCAGGGCTGATGCCGGATCAAAGGCGAGCGCACGTCGCTCGATCCCTTCTAGCCTATCCCAGGGTGCCGTTCCTCCTCATCCCAGGAAGGGCTATGTTCGCAATGATGCGGAACAGATTCCTCGGGTCGTAGACACCTTTGAGTTGCTGTCACCGCCGTCCGCTCGGTTTCCGATGGCGAGGCACTTGGCCTCCGGACGTCTTCAAGCGTGCGATGGGCCAATGAGAACGCGATCTCAAGCCCGTATTTTCGACTTGAAGACTGAATGCGGTTGGTCATAATCGCTTAAGAGCCGCAAGAAACGCAGCTCTCGGGAGCTCCTCGCTGACGCAGAGGGCACCACCCATGGGTGACGCGGCGTCTCGCCCGTTTCGCTTCTCGACGCCTGACGGGGTCAGGTCTTGAAATCCGACATTCCCTACCACCCCGCCTCTCTGAAGAGATGGCCGACGAGGCGCCATCTATTCGTCCTGTGGGTCGTGGTGACTGTCACCCTGACGAGCAGCGCGGCGTGGGCAGCGTCCGAAGTCTGGCTGCCGAACGGGAGCGCGCCGGACCCGTTGACGTCCGCGCCCCAAATGCGGCGCCCGGTGCTCTTTGTCCACGGCCACAATCCGGATGACGCCAACGACGCCGACTTCAACTATCGGAAGAACTGGGTTCAGACCGTCAACGGGCTCCCCTCCTTCCAGCAGACCCTCGACGATCCGGCGAATGCCGCCACGCTCGACATCGAGGCGTACTTCATCCGCTTCGTCGACCAACATCGGTCCATCGTCGAGGACGCGCGGGACATCGGTGACGCCGTCGAGCGTATCCTGGCGCGGCACGATTCTTCGTACACGCCGTTCATGGCGAACCCGTCGACCCCGGGGAGGGTCGCGATCATCGCGTTCAGCAAGGGCACGATCAGTGCGCGGCTCTACCTCAAGAGCCTGGAGACGCAGCAGTTCGATCTTCCCGCGCCGCGCGGGGGCTTCAATCCGGTCTCGGAGTTCGTGGCGCTCTCGCCGCCCAACCATGGCATCGCCCTGCCTCCACTGCTCACGCTCAACCTGGCGGTCCGCCAGCTCAACAACGGCTACACCGACGCCTGCCAGCCGTTCATCGTGGGCGCTACCGGCCGCGACTTCATTCAGGACCTCAACGGGCATCCGATCACCGATTCGCAGTCGGTTCCGCTCGGATCGTTCGACCGCGAAGCCCCGCTGAGTCGTCACCCCACCGATGACCGGGTGGGCGTGGGCACGCTGTACGTGACGGTCTATGCGGACGGAAACCGGGACGCGGTCGGCGGTGGCACGCCATCCAACGACTGCCAGGGGCGCCTGCTCGCGAAGAATCTCGCGCCGCACGCGCGGAACATCGAGGTGCCCGAGATCCCGGACATGCCGCGCACCAACGTCGGGTTCGGCGCGGATCCCATCCCGCTGTCCGTCCACCGCAACACCCCGCACACGCCGGCGGTGATCTGCCTCGCGCTGGTCACGGTCGTTCACCAGAAGGCGCCGTCGGACGATTTCCGGTGCGCCAGCACGGGCACCGTGCCGCGCATACCGCCGCGGGCGGCGGTGGTGCAGGTTCTCGACATCTCGGGCAGCATGCTCGATCCCGCGTGCCCGGCCTGCGCATCCAAGCTCGACGTTCTGAAGGATTCGGCGGAGCTGTTCATCCAGCTCTGGGGCGTGCTCGCCGGCTCCGGCGATCGGATCGGCGCCACATACTTCGGGAGCCAGGTCAGCTCGTTCACCACCGGCGGCCAGCAGCTCGTCGAAGTGTCAGCGGCGAACCTGACGGCGTTCATCGACGACCTCACCCAGCGCACTACCGTCCCGGCCAACCGCACGGCGATGGGCGGCGGGATCCAGCGCGCCATCGAAGCGCTCGAAGCGGCGGACGTCATTGGCATCCCGCAGCGTCACATCATCGTGTTCACGGACGGCATGCAGAACCAGAACCCGAGGGTCGTCCCCGGTGCCACCGGGCTTGAGATCAGGAACGATGGCCCCTTTCCGCCTTCAAACGTGACGCCGTCCCAGCCCCCGCGAGTGCTGGACGCGGCGCTCGGCGTGCGGATCCACACCGTCGGCGTCGGCACCACGTCCCAGTTCATCGGGCTCCTGGCCGACATCGCGCAGGGCACGGGCGCCGAGACCTGGATCACCACGGCGCCGGATGCCGACCTGCGGCAATTCTTCGTGGAGGGCGTGATCGCGGCGCTGCAGGGGAACACGCCCCAGCTCCTCGACTACCGCCGCGGCACGCTGGCGGGCGCGGGCAGCGAGCGCTTCCGGCTCGAGAAAGGCGTCACGCGGGCGGTTTTCACGGTGAGCTGGAAGCGCGGGAGGAGGCTTGACGTTCGGATCGAGCGGAATGGTATGGACGTCTCGGCGCGCGGACGGTTCGTCAACGGGCAGTTCTATCGCCTCTTCGTGGTCGACCGCCCCGCCGAGGGCATGTGGACGATGAGGCTGACGGGGCGGCGCGGCGACGCGTACGAGGCCGCGGCCATCGTGGACGAGCACGCGGTTCGTTCCAGTATCACACTCGGACGACCTTTCGCTCGCGTCGGCGAGCCGCTGGTCATGCGCGTGAAGGTGCTGGTGGGCGGTCGCCCGCTTACGCGCGCGAGTCGCGTGGTCCTCACTGTCCTCAAGCCGGGAGAGAGCGCCGCGAAGAGCGCGCCGCGCGTGATACGGCTCGACTATCGGGGCGGCGGAGTCTTCGCGGGCGTGTTTCGCGATACCAAGGCGCCCGGGCCCTATCGCCTCGTCGTCACGATCGATGGGCGAGACGGGAAGATCGGCGACTTCCGGCGATCGCTGAGCACGACCGCGGTCGTGCGATCGTCGCGGCCGACGGAGCCTGCGAGTGTCACGCCGAAGTAGGCGAGCCAGCGATCATCCGCGCTGTGCCAAGGCCCTGGAGGGGCCCAGCCGTGACGGAGAATGGGTTTCATGTTGTCTTTCTATGAAGGGGCTGGCCGTGTCAACTCGGGCCCCCTCGCCCGAGGATGTAGATCTGGCTTTCCCTCTTGTGCACGTCGATGCCAATATGGTCCATGGCTGGCCTCTTCTCTCTGCGGCGTTGACCGCGGTGTGCTCTTGTGGGGCAGCGTATGCTACCACGTCAAGCGAGAGGCCAGCCGCCGCTTCATCCCATCTACGCTCTCAAAGAAGGTCCGGTCTGTTCTAGGGCTTCTCTCTGCCTCAGCCCTCTGTCACCGGGACTATCTAGCTTGTTAGACAAGTGTCAGATGAAAGGAACAAGGGCCTCCGACGCGAGCGCAATCTCCCGCCTCGTCGACGAAGCCCGCGAAGTCGGCTACTCTGTGGCAGCGGCCCCTTGGCGCTGACTCCCAGCCTGGGGGAAAGAGGATGGAGTGCCATGGCATATTGGCTCCTGAAGTCCGAGCCTGACGATTGGTCGTGGGCCGAGCAGGTCGCGAAAGGGCGTGACGGGGCGGAGTGGACAGGCATCCGCAACTTCTCGGCCCAGAACCACCTGCGCGCCATGAAGAAG
>Ga0209283_10002191_pt1 | contig 10855 bp, 10 predicted proteins | sample CZO8metaG_2_FD_188354 | JGI IMG/M metagenome (GOLD analysis project Ga0209283, IMG submission 188354) | Vadose zone soil microbial communities from the Eel River Critical Zone Observatory, Northern California, USA - CZOApr15con2H1.8 metaG... | ecosystem: Environmental > Terrestrial > Soil >...
TGAGCAACTCCTGCAAGGGCACCAGACAAGACCTCACGGGCCGGGCGATCCGCCGGAACTAGCCTTTTCGCCAAGTTTGCCCCGCGCCTACTTTTCCTCGTCTCTTTGCGGGGCAAGCGGGGCAGTCGTAGCATGGCAGACCGATTTCTTGAGGGCACATTCAATGGTCTGATGCGACGGCTGCTCCGCTTTTTTTCTGCAAGCCAGATATCATAAAAACCGTGGCATGGCTGCTGGCACCTGCTGGCGGCGCAATTTGCGCATCTGCGCCGCAGATCGATCCAGGGGATAAAGTAGAAGCAGGCGTCGAGGAGAGCGGCATGAGGCGATTTCTCGCGGTCGTGGGATCGGCGTTCTTTCTCGTGCTTGCGCCGGGAACCGTGGCCGGACTGGCGCCGTGGTGGATCTCTCATTGGCAGATGCAAGCGCCGCTGTTGGGTTTTTCTGCTTTTCGCGTGCTCGGAGCATTGCTTGTGGCGGCAGGCGTCGCAGTGCTATTGGACTCATTTGCGCGCTTCGCGCTCCAGGGGCTGGGAACTCCGGCGCCCGTTTTTCCCACCCGGCACCTGGTGGTCAGCGGGCTCTATCGCTACGTGCGAAATCCCATGTACGTTGCCGTCGTGGGGGTGATCCTGGGGCAGGGGCTGGTCTTCGGGAATGTTTATGTCCTGCGGTATGGAATGCTTGTTTGGCTGGGTTTTCACCTGTTTGTGATGGGCTATGAGGAGCCGACGCTGCGGCGCAGCTTTGGGGCGGAGTATGAAGCGTTCCGCGCGAATGTTCCGCGGTGGATTCCCCGGCTGCGGGCGTGGCCGGGTGGAGCAGCGAGTGTGAGGCCAAAGTAAAAACGTTTCAACCACGAAGGACACAAAGGTCACGAAGGATTGAAGGACACAAAGGTGCACGAAGGATTAACGATCGCGGGGCCGCACGCGGGACATCTGGTGATGGCGGAAACAATCCACCAGGTGATCGTTCACCAAGCCCACGGCCTGCATGAAGGCGTAGCAGATGGTAGAGCCGACGAAGGTGAATCCGCGCTTTTTCAGGTCTTTGCTCATGGCGTCCGATTGCGGCGTGCGGGCGGGGACTTGCTGCAGCGAGCGCCATGAATTCACGCGCGGTTTTCCTTCCACGAACTGCCAGATGTAGCGATCGAAGGAGCCGAACTCGTCCTGCACTTTGAGGAAGGCCTTGGCATTGTGCACGGCGGAGGCGATCTTCAGCCGGTTGCGAACGATGCCAGCGTCCCGCAGCAAGCTTTGGATCTTGCGGCGGTCGTAACGGGCGATGCGGTTGGGATCGAAGTGATCGAAGGCGGCGCGATAGTTCTCGCGCTTTTTAAGGATGGTGTCCCAGCTCAGGCCGGCCTGGGCGCCTTCCAGGGTGAGGAGTTCGAGGAGCCTGCGATCGTTATGGGCGGGCACGCCCCATTCTTTGTCGTGGTAGCGCATGGAAAGGTCGTTGCGAGCCCAATCGCAGCGTTTTGGAGCCGGCGCGGTCTTGTTCGTATCGATTGCCTCCTCCAGCGTAGAGGCGAAAACCACGAAGGACACGAAGTAACACGAAGGGAACCCAACGAGCTGCGTTGAGCTCAGCCTCTGTGCGATTGCTGTGTCTCTGTCGCCGAGGGAGAGACGGGCCTAGATACCCCGTCCTCCAACAGCACCGCTACTTCAGCGACTTGGGATCGGAGAGGTTTTTGGGGCTCTTCTTGTTTAAGAGCGCCACCAGTTCCTGCGCGCTGGCGGGGGTCTTCACTTTGTTCTCCCGGATGATCTCCTGGGCGCTCAGCTTTTGGCCATAGAGTTTTTCGTTCGCGCTTCCATCCGAGCGCAGGGTGGAACCCTCAAGCGAGATTCCCGCGAACAATCCCTTGGAGCGGGAATAAGAGAGAATCTCGGCGTTCATTACGACGTCGGTCGCCCCCTCGGCGGAGCGCCCCTTGGGGCCGGCAGCCGCGGATGCGTTTGCGCCCAGCTTCACTTTGCTGCTCAGCAAGGATCGCGCACCTTTCGGATTCATCACCAGCAACACGAAATCCGTGGCCTGGCCGCCCAACTGGAAACCGATGTTGATACCTTCGAGGGCATACATCGCGGGCGGGCCCCACGGCCCGGTGTAGTGTTCGCCGCCGCGGCAGATCATGACGCCGCGCCCGTAGCTGCCACCGATGCCGAACGCACCCTTCTTCACCGAAGGCAAAATGATGAGGCACTCGGCCTTGTCGAGCAGATCCTGGGGAATGTCGTCTGGGATGTCCAGGATTTCTTTCAGGACTACCCCTGCATTCTTTACGCGATCTTCTTCTTTCTCATTTTTCTCATTCTCTTTTTCTTTCCCCGCGGCAACGGTCGGGAGCAGAAGAGCGCACACCAGGAACAGCACGGATAGGGTTTTCATGAATTCCTCCGTTTGGGTTGAAGGTTTATCTTACAACGTTACGCGCCGCAAGAAAATTGGAAGCACTCTGCCCCCGCTAAGTGACAGAGAAGGCGAGTGTTGGTCGGCCATGACCAAACGAGTGCTCCTTTTGTAACTTGGCATTGGCCGGGATTGTCCCCTAGAGTTGAGAGCAGCAAAAACGGCACTGACGGCGGCTTTTCGGCCCATAACGTGCATCTTAATAGATGAGGAAGCCGCTGGCCGTGGTTTGCCGTGAAAATTGTGGTTTGCCGTGAAAATTTTGGACTGGTTGGGAATGAAGTACACAAGGTGGTCTTTTTGTTTCGTGGCTCTGATTCTGGGCACGGCCCAGTTGCCGTTGCTGGCGCAGTCGCCTTACGTGGCCACGACCGGCGTTGCCCTCCCCGCGGTTTCTACCAACTCTGAGACCGACCAGTCGGGGAATCCCGTCCTCACCATCAAGAAACGAGTGGACGAGGTGAACGTCCTGTTTATTGCCACGGACCGGCATGGTAAGTTCGTGCGCAACCTGAATCAACGCGACTTCACCATTCTGGACGACCACAAGCCGCCGCAAGCGATTGTGAATTTCCGCCGGGAGATTGATCTGCCACTGGAATTGGGCTTGCTGGTGGACACCAGCGGATCGGTTCGCAGCCGCTTTGATTTCGAGCAGGAAGCGGCGGTCAGCTTCCTGCAGCACACGCTGCGCCCGGGCTTCGATAAGGCTTTTGTGATGGGCTTCAACAGCCACAACCAGTTGGCGCAGGACTTCACCGATAATGTGATGTTGCTGGCCACGGGCGTGCACGGCCTGCACAACGGCGGAGGCACCGCGCTCTACGATGCCGTCTATCGTGCCTGCCGTGACAAACTGAGCAAGGAGCGGCCGGACCATCCGGTGCGCCGCGCGGTCATCATAATCAGCGACGGTGACGACAACCAGAGCGAAGCGAGTAAGGCACAGGCGATTGAAATGGCGCAGCGCGCCGAAGTGATTATTTACGCGATTTCCACCGACGATAGCGGCTTGATCCTGCGGGGCGACAAGGTGCTGCAGCAACTGGCGGACGCCACCGGCGGGCGCGCATTCTTCCCGTTCAAGATGAAAGACATAAGAAACTCGTTCGCAGCCATCGAAGACGAACTGCGCAGCCAATACGTGGTGTCCTACCGGCCCGCCGACTTCGATGCCGACGGCCGCTACCGCTCGATTGAAATCACCGCCGTGAAGAGGGATCTCCAGGTCCGGGCCCGTAAGGGCTACTTTGCACCCCGGCAGTAACTCCGGAAGAGCTTTTAACCGCAGAGAAAGCAGAGGAGATCCGCAGAGGTCGCGGAGGAGTCAGACCCTTATGTTTTGCCCATTTCTTAGCTCTGTTTAGGAATTCTTTGCGATCTTTGCGCTGACAGCTTTTAACCGCAAGGGACGCGAAGGGTGCCGCGAAGGACGCAAAGAATAGGCACGCCCGTAATTTCATGAAAATAAACGTCCTGCGTGCGAGGACGATAGGGATGCTACAATTTTAAGAGCTTACAGTCGGCATCGCACGACTGGAGTGCCGCAAAACCGGCCAGGGGTTTTCATGTCAGGCCCGCACCCGAAGTTCGTATTAATCCTTCTGGCCGCGCTACTTGGCCTGTGCGCAGTGAACCCTGCCTACGCCGCCCAGCGGCATTCGGCGGGGAAACCTGCGGTGAAGCAGGAGCAACCTGCGCCAGCACCCGAGCCTGCGCCGGTTCTACCGCCGCTCAACTTGGAGCAGATGCCCAGTTCTCCGCCGCAGGTTACGTTTCTCAACGGTCAGTTGACCATAGCAGCACAAAACTCAACGCTGGGAGACATTCTGCGGGCGGTGCGCAAGCAGACCGGGGCGGCGGTCGAAATTCCCTCGAATGCGACCGAGCGTGTAGTGGGCCAGTTCGGTCCTGGGCGGGCGCGCGATGTGCTGGCATCGCTGCTGAACGGATCGCATTTCAACTACGTGATGCTGGGTTCGGAAACGAACCCTGAGTCGGTGGAGCGGGTGATCCTGATATCCAAGCCGGGCAGTGCGCCGGAAGCCGGCTCGCAGCCTCCGGCAAATGCTGCCGCGAACCAGCCGGCCTATGCTCAGCCGGGAGCCCAGCCTGCAGGCTCCATCCAAACCGCGCAGGGGGTCGAGGAGATGGCGACTGACGATGTCCCTGAGGACGCGGGGGAGGCGGAGAACCAGCCGGACAACCAGGCAAACCAGCCGGAGGAGCAGCAACAGCAGCAGTCAAACGGCCAGCCCGCGATAAAGACTCCAGAACAGCTTCTGCAGGAGTTGCAACGCCAGCAGCAGATCCAGCAGCAACAACAGCAGGGGACGCCGCAGGGATTCCCAATACCTCCGAACCAGGCGCCACCACCGCAGCCGAACCAGGCGCCACCACCGCAGTAGGTTGGGACCGCTGGGATTCCATCGAACTCCCGAAGGAACGCGGGGAGAATAGTAGCCATCTCACAGATGATTTGAGGGAACAAAGAGCGGTGGTGCGATTTCCCCCAGGGGCTAAAAGCCAGGTCTTTTTGGTCCTCTGCGGCACAGCTTGAGCCGTGCCCTCCCACAGTGTTGCCAGCGGCCGTTTATGATATGAGTTGTAGATCCGCCGACTCAAGCTGAAAAACAAGAAAAAGGACACAATTACTCGATCTGCACCAGATCGCCCGCCCCGGGGGTGACCGCGGCGGGAGCTGGCTGCTGCGGGGCACGCCAGGAATCGAAGATCGACACCTGGTGTACGCAGGAAACCGTGCAGTGTGGAGCGCAGGACTTTTCTGTGAGGTACTCCCGGCGAATGTCGGCGACCGTATACTGCTCCAGCGGAATCGCCGGGTAGCCGCGCTGCTGGGAGCAATAGTGCACCAGTCCGTCTTCGCAGATATATAGATAGCGGGCGCCGGCGCGGCAGCGCCACTGGTTGGGCCGCCCTTGCGCAATGTTGTCTTGAAAGGCGTTCACCCGGGTGAAGCTGCGCTTCTCCATCGCCTTCATCTCGTGGTAGACGCGCCGCTCTTCTTCCGCGAGAGGCTGAAGTTGTCCGCCGCCGTCGTGAATGATGCCGATGGTCGAACTGAAACCCAGTTCCAGCGCCCGCTTGCCGATCGTCAATGCATCCTGCGGATGGCGCACCCCGCCGCCAACCACGGAATTGATGTTCACGTGAAAGTCGGCGTATTCGGCCAGGAGTTGGAGCTTCTTGTCCAGAACCTTGAGGCTTTTCTTTGAGACCTCGTCCGGCGTAACGTTATCAATCGAAATCTGCAGCCATTCCAGACCGGCCTGATTCAGCCCCTCAATGCGCTCGGCTGTCAGCAAGTACCCGTTGGTGATTAGCCCGGTGATCATGCCACGCCGGCGAATGCGGCGGATAATCTCGTCCAGCTCGGGATGCAGCATGGGTTCTCCGCCGCTGATGGTGATAACCGACGTGCCTAGTTCCGCCAGCTTGTCCACCCGCTGGAACATCGTGTTGGTAGGCACCGGCTTCGAGAAATCGTCGTACTCGTTGCAGTACTCGCAGGCAAGATTGCAGCGCCGGATGGGAATGATGTGCGCCAGGAGCGGGTGCTCCGTCGACACGAAGGCGCGGGCAACCATCCGCGTCCCACGGAGATTCCGGTGGAATGCTTTCAAACGGCGGCGCATGCTTGTAGGGCTGGAAGACATTTAGGGTGAATGCTGTTTCCATTTAAGCACAGCGAGCGGCTAAGTGCATCATTCTGGGCAGTATTTTGCACAATTTGAGGGGCGAACGGGGAATAGAAGAACCTGCCCCACTGGCAGCAATAGGCGCTCCGGCTGCGTTTGACCCGCCCGCGCTAAGCGCTGCCCACTGCCTTTCGCAGCGCCGCTCGGGCCAACAAACGGGTTGAATCCAATGTAGGCAGGGGTGAGGAGTCCGGCGTTACCAGCAGCGGAATCTCCGTGCACCCGAGCACGACCGCATCGCAGCCGTCATCCGCCAGCGCTCGAATCACTTCCGTGAAGTAGGCCAGCGAACGCGGCGTGAACTGGGCATTGACCAATTCGTCGAAGATAATCTGGTTGATCTTCTCGCGTTCCTCTCGCCCCGGAATTCGATAATCGAGCCCGGCGGCCTTCAATTTCTCCGCATAGACTGGCCCTTCCATGAGATAACGTGTGCCCAGCACGCCGAGCCGCTGGTGATGGCAACGCCGGGCCTCGTTGGCGACTTCTTGCGCGATGTGCAGCCAGGGTCGTGGCGAGCGGTGTGCCACCAGATCGAACGCCTGGTGGATGGTGTTGTCCGGGCAGATGAGGAAATCGGCCCCGGCGCGGGCCAGTTTCTCTGCGGAAGAAAGCATCAGCTCGGCCACACCGGGCCAGTCATTGTCATAGATGCAATTCATGTATTGGGCGAGGGGATGGGTGTGCAGCGAGACTTCAGGGTGGTCGTGGCGGCCCATAATCTGCCCGCCTTCAAGGCTGATGGTGCGATAGCAGAGCGCAGCCCCCTCCGCGCTGCACGCCACGATTCCGATGTGTAGTGGCATAACAGGTCAGATTGCAGATTGTAGATTTTAGATTACAAATCTTCAATGCAGCGGACCCGGCGCGCCAGCTGCACAGTCTGCACCCTCCAGACGCTCAGGATCTTCAATCTGAAATCTTGAATCTGAAATCATTTCGCCGCCGTTGCGTCAAATAAATTCAGAAAATCCAGTTTTTTCTCTGCGGGGAGAAAAGATGCCTCGAAGGAGTTGCGCGCCAGTTCGCGCAAGTGCTCGTCGGTGAAGCCGAACGTGTCCTGGGCCAACTGGTATTCCCGGGCCAGGGACGTACGAAACATCGCTGGATCGTCAGTGTTGAGCGTGATCATCAAACCGCGGTCAAAGTAATTGCGGACCGGGTGTTCCGTCAGGTTTCGGCAGCAGCCGGTGCGCAGATTGCTGCTGAGGCAAATCTCGACTGGAATCTGGCGGGTCGCCAGCTCTCCCACTAGTTCGAGGTCCTGCCAGGCAGTAAGCCCATGGCCAACCCGCTCTGCCCGAAGATTCAGCGCGCCCCAGATGGATTCCGGTCCCGCGGATTCACCGGCATGTGCGGTGAGGTGAAGCCCGTTCTCTCCGGCGTAGGCATAAACATCGCGAAACAATTCCGGCGGAGCCTTCTGCTCGTCTCCGCCGATACCAAAGCCGACCACGCTGGACCCTTTGTGCCGCACGGCTAGTTCCGCTACATGCTGGGCCTCGATTGGTCCAAACTGACGCACTGCGTCGAAAATCCACAGCAATGAAACTCCGAAATCACGTTCACCACGCTCCCGTCCGCGTTCCAGTCCTTCGAAGAGGGCGTCGAAGTCCTGCTTGCGCCACAGGCACACGCCCACGGAGACGTACACTTCAGCATGGAGCACGTTTTGCGATTTGAGTTTTTGCATCAGGCGGTAGGTGATGAGTTCGTAGTCCGCAGGAGTCTGCAGGTCTTCGGTCACGGCCTTGAAGGCCAGCAGGAAACCGGTGAAATCCTCATAGCGGTAAAGCTGTTCCACTTCGGCGAGTGTGCCATTCTTTCCATGCCGCTTTCTCAATTCCAGCAACGTAGCTGGATCGATCGAACCCTCGAGGTGCAGGTGCAGTTCGGCCTTGGGGAGAAAAAGGAGAGAGGAACTGGGCTGCGGGCTCATGATGTCAGATTTCAGATCTCAGGATTTCAGATTGCGGAGAGTTCCCAATCTTATTTGGAGCTTACACCTTTTCATTCTGCAATCTGAAATCTGCAATCCGAATTGATTAGTTACGCCTTCCCGCGAACTCGCTGCGATGGCGGCTGTAGAAAATGTAAATGCACAAGCCGAGCGTGAGCCATATCAAGAACCGGAGCCACGTGATTACAGTCAACCCGGTCATCAGTCCTCCGCACAGCACGATCGAGATCAACGGAAACCAGGGAACGAAGGGAACCCGGAAGGCACGCTTGCGATCAGGCTGCCTGCGCCGCAGCAAGATCACCCCCAGCGAGACCAGAACAAAAGCAAACAGCGTTCCGATATTGGCAAGGTCGGCAGCATCACCGATGTCTACCATTCCAGCGGGTATCCCGACCGCGAAGCACGCAATCCACGTGGACCAGTGGGGCGTCTTGAACTTGGGATGAACCGCGGAGAACAGCTTGGGCAACAGGCCGTCGCGCGACATGGCGTACCAGATGCGTGCCTGGCCATATTGGAAGACTAGGAGCGACGAGATCATGCCCATGAGGGCGCCGACCACGATCACGGAGCGGAAGAATGGGTGAGCGCCTAATTGCTGCAACGCGTAGGCAACCGGAGCTTCCGCCGCTTTGCCGGAAACGAAAGTGGTGTACTTCATCATGCCCAGCAGCACGATCGCCACGCCCACGTAGAGAATCGTGCAAATGATCAAGGAGGCGATGATTCCGAAGGGAAAATCGCGTTGCGGGCTGCGGCATTCCTCGGCCGCCGTCGAGACCGAATCGAAACCAATATAGGTGAAGAAAACGATGGCGCCGCCGGTCACGATTCCGGCAAACCCCGAAGGCGCAAACGGCCTCCAGTTGGCGGGATTGACGAGCATTCCACCTACGACCAGGAAGGTAAGAATCGCGCCAATCTTGATGGCGACCATCACATTGTTGGCCTCAGCCGATTCGCGCACTCCCCGCACCAGCAGCAACGTCAGGATGAACACGATCAGAAAGCCGGGCAGGTTGAAGTAGGCGCCGGTCCAGTGTCCGGAAGCGAACACCGGGCTCGCCCACTTGTCCGGCAAGTTGACGCCGAATGCCGCCAGTTGCGCCTTGGTATATCCGCTGAAGCCGACAGCCACGGCGACGTTGCTCACTACGTACTCGAGGATCAGGTCCCAGCCGATGATCCAGGCAAAAATCTCACCCAGCGTGGCATAGGAATAGGTGTAAGCGCTACCCGCGATAGGGATCATCGAGGCCAGCTCGGCGTAGCACAAACCAGCGAAGCTGCAAGCGAGCGCGACCAGCAGAAAGGAAATCGCTATCGACGGGCCGGCGGCAGGACGCCCGTGCATCAGCGCTCCCGCCGTGCTCCCGGTGCGCAGAATGTTGGCGATCAGGTCCAGTACTTGCGCGTGCAGGATCGAGGGAGCCTCGAAGTGTTCTCCCGCGGCGGCCGTGCCGGTGAGAACAAATATGCCCGAGCCGATGATGGCCCCGATGCCGAGCGCGGTCAGCGACCACGGGCCGAGCGTTTTCTTGAGCCGGTGTGCGGGCTCGTCAGCCTCTGCGATCAGCTTGTCGATGGACTTGCAGCAGAAGAGCTGGTTGGACGATGTTCGGACGGTCTCTGTCGTCTGGTTGTTGATCGTAGGAATTTGTGCCAAAGGGGCCTGTCTCCTCACTCCGGCACGAAACCGGAGGATAATGCAGGGCGGTGCGGGTGCTTCACCCGCACCGCTTACCCACTACTGCTTCGACGTGCCGCGCGCCATCTTTTTCACTTTGCGTTTCGCGGAGCCGCGGGCGTATTCCCGCGGCTTCAGCGGCTTTTCCGCCTTGCGCTTCTTGCGCGCCGCCCGCCGTGCTTTCTTTCGTTCTTGCTTGCTCAAGCTCTTGGTATTAGCCATTAGTCCTCTCGTCCAAAGTAACGGTCAAACCCGCTCCAACTGCGCGTATTTTTCTACCAGCTTCTTCAAACCGAAGCGAGGGAATTGTACCGTAATCTTCGCCTCTTCACCCTCGCCTTCGCGTTGGTAGACCGTGCCTTCTCCGTATTTGGGATGGCGCACCTTCTGCCCCGGACGGAAACCTTTCCTGCCCCTGGGTGCTTCCCGCGGCAGTTTTGGAATGGTGAACTTCTTTCCCCGCGAGGCGAAGAACTCCGCTATGTTTTCGATGGAGTTGTATGTCCGCCCCGAATACGAGGCGGCTGGAATCTGCTGCTTATTACCTCCCGCCCAGCTTGCGCTCTGGTCTTCGTCTTCGTATACATAGTGGATTTGCCGGTGTGGCGCGGGCACTCTTGCCCGCGAAACCGCTTCGGATCTCCTTGGTGTCCCAAGATCCTCCAGTAGTTTCGCGGGCACCTCTTCAAGGAACCGCGACGGCACGCTGGCCTCTGGCAGATCGGTCCCGTAGCGCCGACGATAGACTGCACGCGACAGGATCAGCACATCCATCGCCCGGGTCATGCCCACATAGCACAAACGCCGCTCTTCCTCGACATCGTCGGGGTGCAGGAATGTGCGCGAGTGGGGGAACAGTCCCTCTTCCAGGCCGCACAAAAAGACCAGCGGAAACTCCAGTCCCTTGGCCGCGTGCAGCGTCATGAGGGTGATCTGGGCGCGCTCGTCGTAGGCATCAGCGTCGCTGACCAGCGCGGCATGATCGAGGAACTGATCCAAGGTTTCGCCACGGTCGCGGGAATCCATGGCCGCATTCACCAGTTCGCGCAGGTTTTCAACGCG
>Ga0209283_10002195_pt1 | contig 10853 bp, 8 predicted proteins | sample CZO8metaG_2_FD_188354 | JGI IMG/M metagenome (GOLD analysis project Ga0209283, IMG submission 188354) | Vadose zone soil microbial communities from the Eel River Critical Zone Observatory, Northern California, USA - CZOApr15con2H1.8 metaG... | ecosystem: Environmental > Terrestrial > Soil >...
ACTGCGTGTCGGCGACATGCCAGTAGCCCGATGCAATCTTGGTCAGGAGCGATAGGAACGCGTTGCCCAGGTAACGCACATGCGGCGTTTTCTGCCAGGCAAGGCCGCTGGTCAGGCGGTTGCCCTTGCTGTAGTCGGCCTTCCCGTCGGCGACCGGCTCGAGGATGAGCGGCAGCTCCTTAGGATCCATCTGGCCGTCTCCGGCCATCACGGCCACAACCTCAATGCCGTCCTCGAGGGCGGCCTTGTAGCCAGAGATGATCGCCTTGCCGACGCCGCCGCGAGCCTCGTGCCGGATCAGCTCCACCCGATGGCCGTGGCGCTTGGCCCAATGCTTGGTGACCTGGGACGTGGTGTCTTGGCTGCAATCGTCGACGACGTAGATCTTGTCGACAAAGTCGGGCATGGTCGTGAGCACGGTTTCGATCTGCTTTTCTTCGTTGTAAGCCGGGACCACGACTCCGACCCGGCAGCCCTTGAACACGGCCGCGCCATTCTAGATGTGTGGCGCGGCCTCAGGGCGCAATAACGCGTTCAACCTGCCGTACGCGCCTGAGATCAGCTTCGCGTATAGGCGGAAGTCCTCGGGTTGTATCACCAGGCTCTCCCAAACGCTGTTGCCGGACTCCCTGACAAAAATTGCCAGGGCGACAGCGCTTCCGATCGTGTAAATGACGCTGGAGGCTGCTGCAGCGCCCTCGATTCCAAAGCGCGGAATCAGCGCCAGATCCAACAGCACCGTGATCACGAGGTTGATCGGAGCCACGTAGGCTCCGTAAATCGGCTTACCGATCCCGCTGAAGTAGCTGGACGCAACCTTCCCAAAGCTGAGCGCGACCGTCCCGGGCAGGAGCAGCCAGAGCGGTGTGACGGCTGGCAGCATCTTCGCTGTGAAGATCGCCTCCACAAGCCAACGACCCACGAGAAGCAGGGCCAGGCAGCCGAGAGCGGTCGCCAGCAGCGTGTTACGAGCCACGACGGCGGTCAATCGATTGGCTTCCGCGCGCTCGGACGATGCCACTCGCGGAAACACCACGGTGCTCACCCCGTTGGCGAGCAGCCACATCGCCTCGGACAGGGCCACCGCGATCGAGTAGTAGCCCAGGCTCGCCACGCTGAGGAAGGCGTTGATGATTAGCCCATTCAGCCGGTAATTGAGAAAGCTGGCGAAGTTGGCCAGGTAGCTCTGGAGGCCAAAACTGGCCATCGCGCGCAGCACGACGGGGTCGATTCCAACTCGGATCGGAGCCACCCTTCGCGCGAGGGCAAGACCGGCCGCTGCGGCCGCACAATTGCCGAGAGCCCACGCCGTCAAGGCTCCCTCCACAGAAAGAACGGCAGCGACCCAGAACAGGATCACCAGGACGAATGCGATCGAGCCTGGTAGAGCGTTCAGCGTCGCGTACCCAACCGGACGACCGCTGCCGAGCACGAGCGAGGCGCACGCGGTCAGCAACTGTGAGGCGACGATGGTGACGAGAAGGAGTCCGAAGCTCGCGCTTGAGACATCCCTGAAATAGCTATGACGCAGCAGGACGTACAAGCCTGCAACCACCATGACCGCAAGCAGGGCACTACCGGCCGCTGCGCTCAGGATGGTTGACACGACCGCCTGGGCAGGATGCCGGCCGCGACCGATGAGGTACACGGAGGCGGTGCTCAGTCCGAGCCCGGTGGCGAGCGGCGCGAGGAACGCGACGATTGTCACGAGCGTGAAAACGCCTTGGCCGTGGGGCCCGGTGGCGCGCGAAACCGCGACGGTGACTCCGAACAGCGCCGCCAGCTGCGCCGCCTGGAGACTCAAGGTCAGCAGGCTGCGTTTCAGCAACACGTCAGGATGCCGTTCTGTCGAAGCTCAGCAAGAAATCGGCAGAACGGTGGTCGAGTCGATTTCGCGCCCACGCCAGGCTCCGCTGGGAGAGCCACATGAGCACCGGCTCTGGCACATGAAGCCTGGACAATCCAGTCGTCAGGCGCGACGGCACCCTTATCGGCCTCGCCTCGACCATGCGAAAGCCCGCGCCTTGAAAGGCGTTCGAATACGTTGACGCCAGGCGCTGCTCCAGGAACCCGTCGAGCTGCTTGACCTGGTCCTGCCTGACTTGCTCGATGAGCACGAGCCGCCCGCCGGGCGCCATCACCCTGGCGAACTCGACCGCCAGCTCGCTGAGCCTTTCACTTTGGAGGACATGCTGGAGCACATACACGCTCACGACATGCCGAATGGAGCCGTTCGCGAACGGCAGGTGGTCGCCGTCGAAAAGGACCCAAGAGACGTTGGGAGCGGTCACACGCCGGCGGGCGACGCCGAGCATCTCCGGAGTGACCTCGAGGCCGACGACCACGTCGGCCCGGTCGGCGAGCCATCCGCTCAGCCGGCCGACTCCACAGCCGAAATCCAGCACAACACCTCGACCCGCGGGAAGTGCGGAGGCGATCGCCGTGCGATGGATCACATCCACCAGCCGATTCTTAGCGCCCGTGGTGTCAGCACGGTCCAATACCGGGCGCAGGTCGTCGAGGTGAGCGAGGGATCCCCAGTCCGTACGGCTCATCGGCTCAGTCCCCTGATCGACCGGAGCGCAGCGATGGCGGACCTGGCCTTGCGCCACGCCCAGAACGCCGCGCCATACGCGCGTCCGGCGACGACGTACGCCGGGTATTCGCGCGGGCGGGTGCCGAGCCCTTCTTTGAACCAACGAACTCCCGCCAGCCCCTCGTTGGAGCCAAGGTTGAAAACGCTGAACTCGCGAGCGGCGGCATCAGCGATGGCCCGCCAGTGCAGCAAGTAGTTCGCGCGCGTGGCGACATGGCGCTCGTCCAGGGCCGCACTCCAAGCAAAGACCTCGCCCTTGCCGTAAAAGCAGACCAGGCCGGCCACCGGTTCGTCGCCCACTCGTGCCATCCAGAGCCGCACGTCGCCCTCTGCGCAAAGGCGCTGGATCGCATCGAAAAGGGTCCACGGCTTGCCAGGATTGGCCCGGCCCCAGCGTCGAGAAGACGCCTCGAGGAGGCGATAGTAGGCCTGGAAGCTGTCGCGCGACTCGCCGGACTGGATCTGGACCCCGTCTCGTTCGGCCTTGCGAATGTATTGACGCGTCTTGGGGCGCATCGCCTCGAGCATGCGATCGGCAGGCTCGTTCTGCAAGTCGATCACATGGGCCACATAGCGGTCGAAGACGGCCGGCATTGGGAAGTGCGGGCGCGGCCCTGGATAGGCGATCAGAAGCCCGAACCGCGGCGTGCCTTGAAACCGGCGAGCAACCTCGGCACCGAGCTGCGACGACGAGGTCTCTGCCTCCCCGTCCAGGGCCAGTAGGCCCCCATAGGTGCCGAATGCGCTCGATTGGTGGAGGGTGCGGCCGAGACGGTCGTCTTTCGAAACCAGAGGCAGCAGCGCGCGTTGGCCCTCGAGCGTGAACTCGAGGGCTTGGGAGCGATAACCCAAACCGGCCTCCGACAGAATTCGCCCCCAGGTTGGTGTGGCGAAGAAGGAATAGCCAGCGAGGCTGCCAAGCCTGTCTTGCCAACCAGCCTCGCCGAGGACCTCGGTCTCCAACTGGGAGCGCTGACTCAGGTTGGCCAAGCCAGGAGCTCACGTTCTAGATTCGCGAACCGAGCGGCCGACTTGGGCTCGTTCGAATTCCAGGTCAGCACGTCGCAGTAGCCTGAATCCTCGGCCCAACCAACCGCCCGATCAGGGTCGTCGGTGACGCCCAGCACGGCGGCATGCTGCCCTGGCGACAAGCAGATCAAGCGCTCGTAGCCAAGAGTCTGGAGGCTACGCAGACGGGCCTGGCTGTCTGATACCAGGTCAGGGGCCAGCTCGAAGAACAAAAGTGGTTGATGGTTCCTCAGGGTTCGCTTCGCCCCTTTCAGGACCTCGAAGTCAAAGCCGTCGGTGTCAATCTTGATGAAATCGACCCGATATTGAGCGCTCAAGACCTGGTCCAGCGTTTTCACGTCGACCTGTTGGCGCCCGCGCATTTCGTGATCGGCGTACTCCGGTCCCGTGGCCGAGGCTGTGGTTTCGTTGTTGTAGAGATACGTCGTTCCCGGTTGCGCTCCAACAAAGAGCGGGAGCACGCGCACGTCGTTGTATCCGGCCGCCTCGAGGTTGCGTTCGAGGAACGGCCGGAAATCGTCTGACGGCTCCAGCGCCAGCACTTTGGCTTTCGGTTTGCCATGCAGGATCTGAAGCAGGCTCGCGCCGATGTTGCTGCCCACCTCGCAGATGAAGGGCTCGTCCTCTGGAAATGCCCGCACAACGATTCGGGCCAGGATCGCGTCCCAATCACCATGCCTGGCGACATGCCTACCGATCATGCTGTCCGCCGGATAAGCAAATTCGTGGCCCAGATAGGTCGTCACCTTCACGGTCTCGCGATCGACCACGCGCCGCATCCGCCGGAGAGCTCGAGCCGCAAGGTTGTATGAGCCGCGGCAGGCCCGGTTTCGCCGAAGGCGCCGGCGCAGTCGAAGCTTGAACATGCGTGAACCATAGATTGCCGGCACCGTGGCGGTCACCTGCGCGCGCGCGAGCTCAGCTCAGGCTGTAAGGCACATCCGTGTAGTTGTCGTAGGGGTCTTCGATGGCGCCGGTGTTGCGCACGTCGACCTCGATCATGTAGGCACCGCTGCTCGTCGAGCTCCAGGTGAAGGTGTTGGAGGCGCCCCAGTTCTGCACGAGGGTCCACACACCGGCCGGCGAGCGGACGTAGAACTCGTACTGAGGCGTGCCCGTGCAGCTCACCGTCGCTGTCCAATGCACGGTGGTGCCGGGCGACTGTGGGCTGGCCAGGTCTGGCGTCAGGCTCGGCGCGCCGCAGCCGCTGAGCGTGAAGGGCAGGTCGAAATAGGTGGTGTAGGAGACGCTAGAGCCGGCCGGCCTGATGTCGACCTCGAACATGTAGTTGCCAGCCCGGTAGTCGGCGCTCCAAACCGCTGTCGTGCTGCTCGTGTAGCCGCTCCCGATGATGTGCCAGTTGTTGCTCAGGTCGCGCCAGTAGAACTCGTACTGGGTGCCGCCGCTGCACTGCCCGGTCGCGGTCAGAGTGATCGGGCCCGAGCCGGAGGCATAAGGGGAGGCGCCGCTGGCGGCAAGCGTCGGTGTGTTGCAAGAGCTCAGGAAGTAGTTGACGTCGGTGTAGTTGTCATAGGGGTCTTCATTCGCGCCGGTGTTGCGCACGTCGACCTCGACGGCATAGGCGCCGTCGCTCGTCGGCGAGTTCCAGGTAAAGGTGTTGGAGGCGCCCCAGTTCTGGACGAGGGTCCACACATTGGACGGCGAGCGGACGTAGAAGTCGTACTGCGGCGTGCCCGTGCAGCTCACCGTGGCCGTCCAGTGGACGGTGGTGCCGGGCGACTGTGGGCTGGCCAGGTCTGGTGTCAGGCTCGGCGCGCCGCAGCCGCTGAGCGTGAAGGGCAGGTCGTAGTACGTCACCCACTGTGCGCTCGAGCCGACCGGCCTGATGTCGACCTCGAACATGTAGTTGCCCGCCCGGTAGTCGGCGTTCCAGACCGCTGTCGTGCTGCTCGTGTAGCCGCTCCCGATGATGTGCCAGTTGTTGCCCAGATCGCGCCAGTAGAACTGGAACTGGGTCCCCCCGGCGCACTGGCCGCTCCCGGTCAGAGTGATGGGGCCAGACCCCGAGGCATACGGCGAGGTGGCACTGAACGCAAGCGTCGGTGTGGTGCAGGGGCCGCTCGAGACGACCAGGGTCACCGCGACCGTGTGAGTGAGGCTGCCGCTAGTCCCAGTGATGGTCAACGTGTAGCTCCCGGCCGGGGTCGTTGCGCTGGTGGTGATCGACATCGAGGAGCTCGCGCCGGCGGGGTTGGGGCTGAAGGACGCGGCGGCGCCGCCAGGCATCCCAACGGCGCTCAACGTGACCATGCCCGCAAACCCAGCGCTCGGCGTGATGGTGATCGTGTAGCTCGCGCCCAGCCCCTGGGGCGCTGATTGGCTCGACGGGCTCGCCGACAGCGAATAATCGGGCGTTGGCGCGGGCTGCACGACCAGCGTCGCCGTCGTGGTCCTCGTGAGCGAACCAGAGGTGCCGGTAATCGTGATGGTCGAAGAGCCGGCCGGTGTGCCGGCCGACGTGGTCACCGTGAGAGTCGAGGACGAACCGCCGGCCGAGCTGGGGTTGAAGGTCGCCGACGCGCCCGCCGGCGCCCCACTTGCGCTGAGCGCCACCGTACCGGTGAATCCACCGGTCCGATTGATGTTGATGGTGTAGGTCGTCGAGCTCCCGACGAAGACCGTCTGGCTCGCGGGAGAGGCGGCCAGACTGAAGTCTGGTCCGGCGGATGCGCCGGTGGTGATGGCGAAGTTACGAGTCATCCACTGCGCGTAGCCGAGAAACACGGGTCCCATGAGCTGGTTGCTGCCCCAGACCACCCCGGCGTTGGCGGGGTCGGGGCTGGCGCCTGAGTAGTCGCCCCATCGACATGGATTGGTGGTGCAGTTGCCCTGGAATGCGTTCTCCTGGTCCGCGGCGCTGCTCGTTCCGAGCGGGACTTCGCCAGCGTCCATCGTGCCGGCGGGAGTCGAACTGGTTCGGCTCTGGGCGCCGATCACGGCGAGCTGGGACGCACTGCCCCGGTTGTAGAAGATCGCGGCATCGCTCCCTACGATCGACGGCGAGATGGCTGCGTTCCAGATGAAGTCGGTGGGGCTGGAGACCTGACCCGACTGGACGATCGGTGACGTCAGGGTGGGCGCGAACTCATACCACCTGACCAGTGAGCGCCCGCCCGAACCCGCGATCGTGTGCTGGGTCCAGAACGCTTCAGCGCCGATACTCGGGTCGAAGTGTGCGACCGCTTGCGTGAGCCGCCCGTCGAGGCTGTCGACCTGGTAGCGGGTGCCTGGCTGCGGGACGCTCGCGGGAATCGCGAACGTCGGGACCGAGATGTCGCCGTCGGCCACCAGTATCGGGTTGGGTTGAGACGTCATGTGCCACACCATCACCTTCGACTGCGGCGCGAGCGTCGGGTCATGGGCGCCGAAGATGTAGTCGTTGGTCACACTGTCGGCAGCGTTTGCCGGCACCGGCGTGAAGGCGAGGGTCCCGTCTGTGTTCTTCAGCAGGTGCGTGGCGTCGGCGAAATACGTCGCGGTGACCGGTGAGCTGCAGGTCGAGTCGTTGGCGGCCGGCTTGGGGATCGCCCAGATGTTGGCGGTGATGAACGGAAACCCGGTGCCATCGTCATAGACGTTGCTGCCGACGATCAGGAAGTGCGCGTCGTGACCGAGCTTGGGGTAGTCCTCGATGTTGTGGCCTGTGGGGACACCGTAGTGGCACCAACCGCCGACCAGGTCGCTGGGATCCGCGGTCTTCGTCCACCCGAAGACGATGTAGTTGTTGCCGGTCGCGAAGCCGATCTCCGCGTACAGCCATCGGTTGGCCTGCGGGTCCCACTGGATCTGGGGGTCGGTCGTGGTGACCCCGGCCGGCGCCCCGACGAAGCTCGCGAGGTTAGTGCTGCTGAGAAGCGAGAGGTTGCTGCGGTCGTAAACCCCGATCAGCTGGTTCACCATCTCGACGTACCGCGTGGGCCCGATGGCGCCGGTGCTGTCCGGCGGCGTTGCACCCGATCCTTCGTCCGCGGCCGAGAGGCCCGGCTGGTTCAGGCCGTTGAACAGCGCAGCTGCGGCAGGCGCCGTTGAGGTGGCCGGCGGCGAGGTTGCCGCGGGAGGCGACGCCGACGCCTTGACCTTGGCCGTGCGCAGCTCGTCCGGATGCATGAACTTGGCGGGCAGCGGCGGCGAGGCCTTGGCGTGACCCAGGTGCGGGCTTGCCGCCAGGACGGTCGCCTTTACTTGCCCGGCGGCCGGCACCTCGCTCGGGCCGGAGGCGGACGCGACGCCCGGCGCCGCTGTGGCGGTGGTTGGAATGGCGAGCAGCAGCGCAGCGGCCGCGATCGGGAGGGCTAGACGGACGGAAGCCGGCAGGCGCCGAAGGCGCCCGTTTGCAGAGCCCCGCGGTCTTCCGAGCAAAGTGATCCACCCGCCGGCGATGCCGGCGCTTCACTGGCCGTTGCCGCCCCCCAGGAGCCCCGCTCACGATAGAGCGACGCACCCGGATGTCAATAGCAAACGGTTAATGGCATCAAAGCTGGTGGAAGAGAGTTTTGGGTCCCTCGCCCCGGCGCCTAGGTTTTGAGCTCGCGGCAGAACAGCACGACTCCGGCGGCCGCAAACCACACGGTGGTCACGTAGACCATCAACAATGCGGGTCCGAAGGGCCCGCTTGTGGTAGCCGCGTTGACTCCAGTGAGCCCCGAATAGGCGCCCACCACGAGGTCGATGAACGCCAACGCTGCCGCAGCCCATCCGAGCCAGCCGGGCAGGCCGCGCACGCGAATCGAGACGACCGCCCCCGCCACGAAAAACGTGGCCCACACGAACAGCTCCAGGATCACCAGTTCTCTGATCACAGCCGTCAACACGCTGCGTAGTTGGACGGTGTTGCTCGCGTCGACAAAGGTCGCGCTGTGAACGGCAATGACCGCCATCTCCACAGCGACAGCGAGCGCGGCGGCACTCAAGGCCAGCGTTGAGAGGGTGGCGGGTTGGCCTTCGGCCTCACGCAGAACCCGAGCAAGGAGCACCGCGAACCAGAGGGCGGCGACGAAGGAGAGACCGATAAATGTGTGGTGCACGTGGATTGCGAACAAGTGCGACGCAACGTAGTCACGCACCGATTCAACCGAGTCGCTAGGCCCGGGCTGGTTCCCGCCGAGAGCGAAACCGGCGATGGCGTGGAAAACCAGGGGTAGGAGGCCACTCGCCGCCCACGCCAGACGCAGCCGTCTATCCATCAGCCAGGCTTGGTAAATGCGCCGTGCTCTCAGAACGTGTGGCGGGGTGTCGTAGACGCATTTTTCGAACTCCGGCTATTCCGCCGTCGGCATCCGTCGGCCCGGTCGCCTTGCCTCGGCATGTTCTCCGATCACGGCCTGCCCGAGGCGGACTTTGGTCGCCCGACGCAGGCTGTTTGGGATTTCGGCGATGCGGTCGACGTGATCGACGAGTTGCCGAAGGCTGTCATCCCCACCCGTTCCGCTCACCTCCACGTCATAGGTAATCGGCCCGCTGATCGCCGGATCGCCTTCGAAGTCCCCCCTGACGCGCACCACGACTCGTTCGAGCCTCACGTTGAACTTGTCCGCCTCGCGGAACAAGTCGTTCGAGACGCAGCCAGCGACAGACAGGTACAAAAGTTGCCCGCCATTGAACCCTTTGCCTCCGCCTCCCAGTTCCGCGGGTCGGTCCACGACAAGGGTGAACGGTCCGGCCGCGCCAACCGCGGTCACGTGCCCCGATATGTTGCGAGTTTCCACCTCGATGGGCATGCGTCCTCCTTACGAGACAGTGGTCGTGAACTCGTCGGCCGGTTGGTACCAGCTCCGTCACACCCTAAGCGATCGGGTTGGGCGCGCCTGGGTCTTCCGGCGGCCAACTGGCCTGGATCTAGCGATGGTGGTCCACCAGCAGAGGGTTGGCGGAGCATCGTCAACGCTTTTCGAACTGGATTCATGGGGACCCAGTTGATCCGCAACATTTGAGCCGAAACCTAACGCACTCGTGGCAAGAAGGACACCAATGCCAGCCGAACCGCCCAGGAGCCGCGGAGGGCGGGCGCGGTGAGCTCATCTGGGCGGCAAGACGCCACACAATAACCCTGTGCCTGCAGGTACCTAGTTCGACACCTCAAGCAGCCGGGCGGTGAATCGTGACCGCTTAGCTGGTGAGCAGGCCAACGAGCAGGAAGATCAGCACAATGAGTCCCACCTGTATCCACGCAGCGATGGTTTCGCGCCGTTGCAGCGTCTTTAGTCGCGCTAGCGACGCGGCGTCACTTGCTGAGCGGAGCGGGACCATGAGGTCTCGGGTGCGAATCTCATAGCCGCTCGTAGCGACCATCAAGACGAAAACCAACAGCTTGAGGGTCAGCGGGTTGATGCTCAGCAGATACGCGAAGCCGAACCGCGCCTGGATCTGGAGGACACCGGTCAACACGATGACTGGCATGGCAATCGCCGTGATAGGGGTTAGACGTGCTAAGAAGGCATCCTTGACGCGCTGGGCAGCACTCGGTTCGAGGACGCTAAGGGCGGGCCACAGCACCAACACGCGCAGCAGATGTGAGCCGACCCAGAGGGTAATGGCGATGAGGTGCAGCCAAAAGAGTATGGCTACATACAAGTAGTGCATGGCCTACCTCGTGTGGTACCCGGCTTCGCCGGTCAGGCCGCGGCGGGTTCATGGTACTCCCCGTAAGTACGTGCCAAAGAATGCCGCAGGCTGGGATAAGGGCGTGTCGCACGATGACTAGAACCCCGTCGCGCGTGACTAGCGGCCGCTCGGCGCTGGCCGCTCTCGAGCGACGGCGCAACCGGGAATGCCGGTTGACACCGGATCGGGCCCTCGAATCGCTTGACGACGCAGCGTCGTTTCTAGCCGACCGTGGACTTCTCACCCGAATGCCTGATTCGGCGCTGCCCAGCCTCTTCGGCGCCTGTCACGAGTCGCCGGGACGAGCCGGCGGCAGAGGCTTCGACCTCTGGCCGCGGTCCAAGTGGATCTGGTCGTTCCAGCTGACGCTCCGGCCAGGAACTCTCCTGACGAAACTACACCGAGGCAAGTCCCTGTACCTGATGGCCGACACCGCGCGCCTTTTCGATCCCCTCGTGCGGCAATCGATCGCCGCCGCCGGCGGCGACGAGGCCATGCTCCTCGCGCACCTAGCGAAGCACGGCGAGTCGACCCTGGATGACCTGGAGGTGGAGTTGGCGTGGGACCGCAAGCGAGTGAAGCGGGTGCGCGACCGCCTCCAGCACGT
>Ga0209283_10002200_pt1 | contig 10845 bp, 7 predicted proteins | sample CZO8metaG_2_FD_188354 | JGI IMG/M metagenome (GOLD analysis project Ga0209283, IMG submission 188354) | Vadose zone soil microbial communities from the Eel River Critical Zone Observatory, Northern California, USA - CZOApr15con2H1.8 metaG... | ecosystem: Environmental > Terrestrial > Soil >...
GTGATGGGCGACCTTCGCTACGTCACCGTGGAGAACTATGCCAGCTTTGCAGATAACAATTCCGAGAAGCGCCAGAAATCTGCCTACCAGGAGTACTTAAAGTGGCGCAAGGACCACCCGCAGCTCTTAGCAGAGCTGCCCCAGCCCATGGAGTTGACTGAGGCAGAGTGGATGGCACGGCACCCGGCAGGTTTCATCGAGCATCGGGAAGCGTTTAGCCCCAGCGGGAGCTACGGCAAGTGGTTGCGTGAACACTCCCCTTTGGCCAAGATCGGTGGAGTCGTTTTCTTACATGGCGGAATCCACCCCAACCTGGCTCACTTGAAACTCGACACGATCAATGCTCACATCCGCGATGAAATCAAAGCATTCGATACTGCCAAACAATACATGCAGGACGAGAAATTGATTCTGCCATTTTTTACCCTTCAGGAAGTGGCCGCCGTGGTCCAGGCGGAACTCACGGCTGAGCGCAAATCGCGGATGCCCTCGGATGCGCAACGCCAAGCCAGGCTCATACAATTCCTGGGGTTCGGAGACTGGCTCAGCGTGCGTGTCGATGGCCCCCTCTGGTTTCGAGGTTATGACCAGTGGAGCGAAGAAGAGGGCGCCTCACAGCTGGGCAAGCTCTTGGACGCTTACAAGGCGGCACACATCGTGGTGGGACACACCGTTCAGAGGGGCGGGCGCATCCGGCCCCGTTTTGGAGACAAAGTGTTTCTGATCGACACTGGTATGCTCAGCAGCTACTATCCTGGCGGCAGGGCCTCGGCCCTGGAAATCCGCGACGATGCTAAGTTCACAGCCGAATATATGGACCAGCAGGTGGTGCTTCTCGAACCCGCCGGGCTTTCGCTCCGATTCGGAGGATTTGGGCTGCCCGCAGGTACTGAGCGTGCTGCGAGGATTTCGAAAAGCCTGCCATTGCAAATGTCACCGTCGCGAACTGCATCGCACTAACGAACAGACCGCGACAAAGAGAGTCACCGAAAGAGGATTCTGCGGGTGAAAAAGTGGATTGAGCGCGCTCTTAACATCCACCCCGGTGATCTGGGGCGTGGCACCCTTTTGTGCTCCTGTCTATTCCTAATAATCAGCACCTACAAAATCGGCGGCGTGGCAGGCGCTGCCTTATTCTTGTCTCGCTTCCAGGCGAAGCAGCTTGCGTATGCTGACATTGCCAGCGCGGTCTTGGTAACCCTGGTGGTAGCGGGCTACGTGCTGGTGGCCCGGCGCGTTCCTCTGCGTGGTCTGTTGCTGGGCAGCACGTTGTTCTTTGCCAGCAACTGCGCACTGTTCTGGGCTCTTGCCCACTATCACTTTCATCTGGCATTGCTGTTTCCCGTTTTCTATGTCTGGGTGAAGATCTTCGGAGTGCTGGTACCCACCCAGATCTGGACGCTGGCGAATTATGTGCTGACAACGCGAGAGGCCAAGCGTGTTTTCGGAATGGTGGGCGGCGGCGCCATCGCGGGTTGGATCTTTTCCGGCTATTTCTCCAAAACCGTAGCCAAGAACTTCGGTACTGAGAGCCTGCTGCTGGGCATGGCACTGTTTCTCCTGATTTGTACCGGGCTGATTATCTTGATCTGGCGCAGCGGGCAGGTCGCCGTCGGCGGAGCGCATGGAATGGCAGAGGGATCTGCCGGAACCAGTCCACGGAATCTGTTTGGCAGCATGCGGCTGGTGTTCTCCTCGTCATACTTGAGGGCCATCGCCGCTGTGATCTGCATTTCCTCCTTTGTCACCACGTTGACCGGGTGGCAGTTCTTGGCCCTTATGCAGCAGTTCCTGGTGAAAAAAGACGTGATAGCTGCTTTCTACGGTGACTTCAATTTTTATGCCGGCGTGCTTTCACTGTTGTTCCAGTTACTATTCACCTCAAGGTTCCTGCGCAGATTCGGTATTGGCACAGCGCTGTTCGTGCTTCCCACCACCGTGTTCCTGGGTTCGGCTGGCCTGCTGGTTTTTGGCACTCTGGGCGCAGCAGTCGCATTGAAAGGCTGTGACCAGACGCTGCGCTATTCCCTGGACAAGTCCACCGCCGAATTGCTGTATCTTCCGCTCCCCACCCGGATCAAGCTGCAGGTCAAATGGTTTATTGATACCGTGATTTGGCGCTTAGGGGACGGCTTGTCCGGGTTGGCGGTTCTCATTTTTGCTACCACCCTGCACCTACCAGCCCGTCAAATGAGCTGGATTGTGTTGGTGCTGGTGAGCGGTTGGCTGGTGGCGGTTTCGGTTGCTCGACGACAATATGTTGCTACCCTGAAGGAGAGCATTAGCCAACATCGGGTCGATGTGGAGCAGGCCTCCACATCAGTGCTTGACCGTTCGACCGCAGAGCTGCTGGCGAGCAAGCTTTCGGCGTCCGATCCGAACGACATCCTCTATGCGCTGAGCCTGTTTGAGGTGGAGCGACAAAGAGCCGTGCATCCCGTAATCCGGAGCCTTTTGAGCCACCCTGCTACGCCGGTACGGCAGAAGGCGATCGCTATTCTTTCGGCATCCGGCGATAAGACGGTGCAACCAGACATCGAACGGCTGCTGCGGGACCCCGACCTCAACGTGCGTACGGAAGCCCTGCTTTACTTGACCTACCATGCGCATGTCGATCCGCTGGAGCTAATCGAGGAAGTGGGCGACTTCGCCGACTTCTCCGTCCGCTCGGCCGTCGTGGCCTTTCTGGCGCGACCCGGCGAAGCTCAGAACCTCGAGGCCGCGCGGCAGATTCTCGCCGGTATGGTCGGTGAACCTGGGACAGAAGGGCAGCGGACCCGGATGGAAGCGGTTCGGCTGCTGGGGGTGCTCCCGGACTGTTTCGATCCGCTGCTAGCCAGTCTGCTCGCCGATCCCGATATGGCAGTCGTGCAGGAGTCGATCCGTTCTGTTGGAAAACTGCGCAAACGGCGGCTGGTTCCTGATTTGCTGGACCGGCTGGCACATCGCGAACTGGGCGCCGAAGCCGCCAAAGCCCTGGGAAATTTCGGAGACACGATCGTTGGAGCGTTGCGCGACCATCTCGGCGACTGCTCGCTACCAATCGCGGCACGCCGGGAAATTCCGGCCATACTGGTGAGTATTGGGACGCCCACGGCCGCGCAGGTGCTGATGGAGAACCTCCTGGAAAGCGACACCACTCTGCGCTTCCGTATTATTAGCGCTCTCAACAAGCTCCGTCGCCTCCACCCGGAGATCGAGGCGGACACCCAGGTGTTGGAGACCGTGTTGGCCGCCGAGATTCTCGGGCACTACCGGTCGTACCAGATTCTCGACAAGCTCGGCACCCCAGAAGCCAGTCAAGATCCGGTAGCCCGCGCATTGACCGAGTCCATGCAACAGGAATTGGAGCGTATTTTTCGCTTGCTGGGCCTGTTGTATCCTCACCTTGATCTGCACAGTGCCTACATGGGCCTGCAATCCAAGAATGTATCGGTTTACGACAACGCACTGGAATTCCTCGATAACGTCTTAAAGTCCCAGCTGCGTGAAATGCTGGTGCCGCTGCTGGATGGTAAGGTCACCGTGGGCGAGCGTGCTCGCCTGGCCGGCCGGCTTGTGCGTGCCAAGATCGAAAACCAGGAACAGGCAGTGGTGGCACTGGTCAGCAGCGATGATCCCTGGTTAAGGTCTTGCGGGGCATATGCAATCGGAACGTTCGGAATAAAATCTTTAGAAGGTGAATTGAATCGATGTCTGAATGATTCGGACCCGCTGCTGCGGGAAACCGCGCGTGCGGCCAAACAACGCCTCGAGCAACTTGCGGGCAAAGCACCCTAGCACGTTTGCGACCAGAATATTTCCAGCCCACGTCATGCTCGATTCGCGGTGGCCGCCCGGGGATTCTCGCAGAGCGCGAACCGTACGATTTGCAGTTGCCGGATGGGTTTATCGGAGGTAGATTTATTGTCACAATTTGGGGAGGCTATTCCGATGCACATGCTTCATTTTCAGTGGCGAAAGCTTATTCTTGCCGCAGTGGTTTGTCTGCTTTGCGCACGCTTTGTCGCTGCGGCAGATGAGCCAACCCTCAGCAAAGAGCAGATTAGGCAATTCCTTCTTACCGCTAAGGTGATCAATAGCCGTCAATCCAAGAAGGGTATCACCCAACCGTGGCGGCTTACGCTGAGTGACGGCACCCTTACACACGATGCTTCTTTCCAACCCGTTGACGAACACAAGGCCACGATGGAGTTCGCCAGCGGCCGCAAAGAATTCAACTTCGTCGACTCCTACAAGTACAACATCGCAGCTTATGCGTTGGCGGAACTGGTCGGCATCGACGACATGGTGCCAGTGTATGTCGAACGTAAATGGAAAGGCGATTCGGGTTCTCTCAGCTGGTGGTTACCGGTGAAGATGGATGAGGAGGAGCGCATCAAGCAGAAGATAGCGGTGCCGGATCCGGACGCCTGGAACAACCAGATGTACAAGGTCCGGGTGTTCGATCAGCTGGTCTACGACAGCGATCCCAACCTCACTAACGTGCTCATCGGTGAGGACTGGAAGCTTTGGAGGATTGATTTCACCCGCGCATTCCGGCCCTCCAAAGACTTGCAGAGCGAGAAAGATTTAGTACGCTGCGACCGGAAGTTGTTCGAGAAACTTAAGGCATTGGATGCCAACGAACTAGCGGAAAAGACCAAGCATTATCTGAGCAAGGATGAAGTCAAAGCTGTGATGGCGCGCCGAGACAAGATCGTGGCGCACTTCCAGAAGCTGATCGCTGAAAAAGGGGAGAACGAAGTGCTCTACTAGATCAGGCGATTCCATTGAAGTTTTGGCACGCCTCGAGCGGCACTTGAACCACAGGCTCAGGATAGAACAAATATAAGCGACGCGCCGTGCCCGGGCTTACGCACCGGCACGGCGCTAACCGGCGCGTCTGGCCGCCGAATCGCGCTGTACGGCACAAACTCGGTTGAACCAGTATCGCCAGGGATCCCAGCGTTTCAACCATCGACACAGCACGAATGTCGTCTAGTTGGTGAGCCGCTTGGAGATCAGAGTCGCGTGGAGTATGCCGTCCTTGTCGAAGGTACCCACGCAGATCACCCGATCATTGTCCTTAACCTGGCTGGCATCGATGGTGTTGACCTTCTTACTGTGGTGCTCCTGACTGGTCCATTGAGTCGAGCTGTCGTACTGGACGGTCTTTTCGATGTTCGAGCTCCTCTGGCGCACGGTCAGCGTCGATTTATCATTATTGATTCTCGTGACCACACCCTCCCAGCGATCCTGCTTCGCGGGAGCTTCCTTCGCCCCCTTCTCTTTGGAGCCCGCCTGAGCGAACGCCGACATTGACACCGAGAAGGCAAGTACGGACGTCAACAACAAAGTGAGTATTGTCTTTACCATGTCACCTCTTCCTTTCACCAGAAAGATTGTAGTGTTCGGCAAGAAAGAATAGCCCTTAGGACAGAAAAGAACAAGCATAAGTTCCAAAATCGGTTTGGCTTTACGGGTTATGGTTCTTTGGCCTACGCGTCTTTGTCTGGGTGCTGACGCCTTAGAATCCCCAATCCTGATCGGATCAACTCCCCACCCTTGCAAGCCGCTCAAGGCTCCGATCAGGGGTCGAGCGGGGTGTCCTGCAAAAGGTTTTTCGCCTCCTGATAAATTCGCGCCGGCAAACTGGGGTGGGAGATGGGAATCGAACCCACAACGTCCGGAGCCACAGTCCGGTGCTCTGCCAGTTGAGCTACTCCCACCGCATCCATCGATTATAGCAACTCGCTTACGGAACGACAGAGGCGGAAACAATTGTGAAAGCAACGCTCCGTGCGCTCAAAACCGCGACAACCCACTCGTCTCGAGACCTTGGCGATGTGAGTGACGAATGTCTCCTGAGAATATCTCCGTTAATTTGCTGCTCGAGCGTCCGAGCCACGATGCGAGGGGCGTCCTGGGGCCTTCGTTATCTTGCGGGCCGGCTCGCAGAAGCCATCCCACCCTGAGCCAGCCAGTGGCTGCGCCTACTTGACGGCCGCGGTTTGCTCTCTGGCCAAGCGCTCGACCCAGCTTTGCGGCAAGGCGTGCAAGAATTCCTGAAACACTGCGTTGGTCCAGCCGAAGCCGACAACATTGGATTTATAGCCGGCTGTGACCTGCGTTTCGGAGGATCGCGTGACGGCATTGTATTTTTCGCGAATGTTGCCGTCGTGCCGGAAGTTCTCAGCCACCATGGAGAGGAACTTGTAGGAAATCCGGTTAGCCTCGTCGTCGTATCCATAACGCCGCAGGCCCTCGACGGCAAGCAACTGGGTGGGCGCCCAAGCATAAGGATAGTCCCACTGCCCGCCGGTCTCACGATGGTTCATGGACAAGCCGCCGGGCTGCTCGAAAATCGCAAGATTGTGCACGATGGCGCGGACCTGCTCGGGGGTGGCCAAGCCTACCCACAGCGGATAAAACGCGGTGAGATATTCGTATGTCGACCGGGCCTGAGTCTCGAGGTTGTAGTCAAAAAACAAACCGCGCTGGTTATCCCACATGAATTCTTGGATGATTTCCCGGCGATCCGTGGCACGCTGGTGCCACTTCTTCGCATCTCCCCCTCGGCCCAGCACCTCGCTCATCTGCGCCAGGTCCTTCTCGGTCTTGTAGAGCAAGCTGTTCAGGCAGACAGGAGCATAGTGATGGGTGGCCGCACCGTATGGACGGAAACGAAAGGAAACGTCGAAACCGGATTCCCGCATGGCACGATCGCCTTTGTAGTAGTCCCGGCTCAGCGACAAAGTTTTCAGCTGGTCGCACTTCAGTACCGGCGAATCTTGAGCCATCTGGCATAGCTGGAGGCGGAAAGCAAAGCCGGTGGCGTCCGGGCTCTTCTTCCCGGACTTGATCTCGAGCAGATCGTGATCGGCCCTGTCGGGGTGGGAGAGGAAGTAGGCAGCGACGCCGCGATAAAATCCACTCTCGTCCTGCAATCCCTCCGGCACCGGCCCTTCGCCGAAATCATAATAGCGGGAGAGACCGGTCGAGCCGGCAAGGTGCGGCTCGCGAGTCCACATTTCGTAGTCTTTTCTGGCATAGCCATAGGCCTTGGCCAACCAGGCGCGGTCCTCGTGGCCAGCAGCCTTCTGCGCTTCGTACACCGACAGGATCATGGAGGTGAGGAAAGGAGGCTGAGAGCGCGTCAAGTAGTAGGTTCGATTGGCGTTCAAAACAGTGCCATAATGCTCGATTTCGAAGAAGAAATTCTCCACCATCCCGCGGGCCATCTCGATCCGGTCGTCGCGCAGCAGTCCCCGAATAATGAAATAGCTGTCCCAGCCGTACATTTCGTTGAATCTCCCACCGGGGACCACATAGTCGTTCTCGAGATAGAGCAACCCGGGAGGATCAATTTTGCGGGAATCAAGTTCTCCCGGACCCGTGATCAACACGGGGAGCTGTCGGACGTGAACATGGCACCGTTTCTGCAACTCCTGCACTGCGGGCGGGACCGGGAAACCTGCTGGAAGGTAAAGCACAGAAGCAGCGGTTAGCTTAGGATCGGCTACCGTGTCGCATTTCGCCATTGATCGCGTCAGCGTATCCCAGCCGGATGATATATAGCTGCGGATGGGAGTGAGCCCCTGCTCTGCGGTCGTCCCCTGGGACTCAGCGGCATGTGTCCAAACGCCAGCCAGAGAGAGCCCGAGGGTCAAGAACAAAAACGCCAGCAAACGGTGGCGGCGCCGAGTCATGGGTGGTGAATATCGCCGGGATGGATCATGCATCAACGGGAAGGATAGAACACGCCTATGAAAAGATGAAGTGGCGTGGCACAGAGCAAAAGCAATCGTTTGCATCTATAAGGCCGCAAACTGAATCAACATTGCATGTTGGGCTGCTAATGTTGAGCCTGACTTTTTTTGGACACGAAAGACCTGAGCTCCATGAAGCAATTGCCGCAAAAGATTACACCCCTTACGGCGATAGCAATTCTTTGCCTGGTTGCAAACCTTCTTCTTCTGGCCTGCCCGGTGCTGGGCCAGACCATTAGCGGATATTCGAGCAGCGTGCCGTCAGCTCCTGGCGTGACGAATGGCGCGGGCGGAAGTCTCGGACAAAACCCGTTTACCGGCAGCGTCCCGCAGGGCAAAGCTACCTCTGAGATATTGCCGCTGTCTTTTAAGGACGCAATCGACCGCGGGCTGAAAAACAATTTGGGTCTGCTGCTGCAGAGCGACAACACTATTGCCGCTCGTGGGGCGAAGTGGAAAGAGCTCAGTGAACTTCTTCCCAACCTAACTACTGCGACCAGCGAGAATGCCGCCCAAACCAACCTGGCCGCACAAGGACTTCGCTTGCCGGGCTTCCCGAAGGTCATCGGCCCTTACGGCTTCTTCGACACCCGGGTGTACCTGACGCAGTCTCTGTTCAGCCTTAAAGCGCTGAACCGCGAGCGGGGAGCCTCCGACAGCGAAAAGGCGGCGCAATACACATACAAAGATGCCCGCGACCTGGTTGTGCTCGCCGTCGGGAACGCGTATCTTCAAGCCCTGGCCGGGGGAGCAAGGGTCGAGACCACGCAGGCCCAGGTGCAGACCGCACAAGCCCTCTATGACAAATCGGTGGATCAGCAAAGTGCCGGTATCAGTCCGGCGATCGATACCCTTCGCGCCAAAGTGGAGTTCCAAACCCGTCAACAGCAATTAATCGTCGCGCGGAATGATTATGCGAAACAAAAGTTGGCGCTGGCGCGCGCGATTGGGCTGCCTCCAGGACAGGAATTTACGCTAAGCGATAAGGCCCCGTACGAGCCTCTGGCCGCGCTCGGACTGGAGCAGAGCCTCGAGCGCGCGTATGCTTCACGTTCTGATTATCAGGCAGCTCAGCATCAGGTACGCGCTGCAGAACACTTCCGCAAAGCTGCCACGGCAGAATACTTTCCCAGTCTCGACGCAGGAGGAAACTATGGCGATATCGGAGCCACCCCGGGGAACTCGCACGGCACATTTCAAGTGGCTGCGACACTGAGGATCCCAATTTTCCAGGGTGGAAAAGTACACGGAGACGTTTTGCAGGCGGAAGCCACGCTGCGCCAGAACCGGCAGCAACTGGAAAACCTCCGCGGGCAAATCGACTACGATGTTCGCACGGCTCTGCTGGACCTCGCCGCCGCCGCCGACCAGGTGGAGGTTGCCCGCAGTTCGGTTGATCTTGCCGATCAGACCTTGATTCAGGCCCGGGATCGCTTTGCCGCGGGAGTTACCGACAACCTGGAGGTGGTTCAAGCGCAAGAAACCGTCGCGGCGGCCAACGAGAACTACATTTCCAGCCTTTACGCCCATAACTTGGCGAAGGTCGCCCTGGCGCGAGCCATTGGATACGCCGAAGAGGGCGTGAAGCAATATCTGAAGAGCAAGTAATCATGGAACAAGTAACACAGCCTGCTGTGCGCGACACTCCTGAAACCGCGGCAGTCATGCATGCCCCCTTGCCGGCTTCGGAGAGAGATCTCCGCTGGAAGAAATTCACCTCCCGCAATCCGCGTTTGCGGGTAGGGCTAACCATCGGCGGCATAGTGCTGGTTGTGGCTGGTGTCTTTCTCTGGCGCTATTTCACCAGTTACGAGTCCACCGATGATGCCCAGATCGATGGCCACCTGAATTCGATCAGCGCCCGCGTCTCCGGACACGTGCAAAAGCTCTTGGTGGAAGATAACCAGTACGTGCAAGCCGGAACTCCCCTGGTGCAAATCGATCCCCGGGATTACCAGGTAGCCGTGGACCGGGCCAAGGCCTACTATGCCGATGCCCTGGCCACGGCACAAGCCGCCCAGGTGAATGTTCCCATCACGTCTATCAGTTCTACCAGCCAGGAATCGTCCGCCCAGGCGGATGTGGAGAACGCCCGCGCGGGAATTGCCGCCGCCCGCAAACAGTACGACGCAGCCCTGGCCCAACTGGTCCAAGCTGAGGCCAACAACGGCAAGGCCCAAGACGATGTGGCGCGCTACAAGCAACTGGTGGACAAGCAGGAGATTTCTCAGCAGCAGTATGACCAGGCTGTGGCCACAGCCAAGGCGAGTGCCGCCTCCGTGGACGCTGCGCGTGCCTCCGCAGCCGCCGCCCAGCAACAAGTGATCCAGGCGCAAGCCAGGCTGGCTCAGGCCGAGGCAAACCTGCGCGCTGCTCGAACGGCTCCTCAACAGATAGCCGTGACCCGCTCCCGATTTCAGTCGGCCCAGGCGACGGCCGAGCGTTATAAAGCCGAACTCGAGCAGGCCGAATTGAACCTGCAATACACCCTGATCGTGGCGCCGGTTAGCGGTATCGTGACCAACCGCACGGTGGAAGTCGGACAAAATGTCCAGATCGGGCAGGAACTGATGAAAATCATCAACCTGGATGACATCTGGGTAACAGCCAATTTCAAAGAAACTCAGCTAAGGAATGTGCGGGTCGGCCAGCCGGTTACCATTCACGTGGACGCCAACGGCAAGGACCACAAGGGACACGTGCAGAGTATTGCCGGGGCGAGCGGCGCAATCACGAGCCTTTTGCCCCCGGAAAATGCCACCGGTAACTACGTAAAAGTGGTGCAGCGCATTCCGGTGAAGATCACCTTTGATCCGGGAGAGACGAAAGAACACGTTTTGCGGCCAGGCATGTCGGTTGAGCCCAAGGTGCGGACGCGATGAGCACAGCCGCACTGACCATGGATGCCGCCAGCGAGTGGCGGCCCGCGGTCAATCCCTGGATCATCGCCCTGGCGGTTACGCTGGCCACATTTATGGAGGTGCTGGACACCAGCATCGCGAATGTGGCTCTGCCGCACATCGCCGGCAGCCTTTCGGCCGGCACCGACGAGAGCACGTGGGTCCTCACTTCTTACCTGGTTTCAAACGCAATT
>Ga0209283_10002209_pt1 | contig 10825 bp, 10 predicted proteins | sample CZO8metaG_2_FD_188354 | JGI IMG/M metagenome (GOLD analysis project Ga0209283, IMG submission 188354) | Vadose zone soil microbial communities from the Eel River Critical Zone Observatory, Northern California, USA - CZOApr15con2H1.8 metaG... | ecosystem: Environmental > Terrestrial > Soil >...
CTGTCCCATTTGAAATCTCAGACCGCCGAGAGGAAGAAAGTTTGGCGATCACAACAGATACGCCAACTTGAAGGGTTCGCCATCCCAGGGCTGTGATTCTCAGCGTTCTTTCTCCAGCCGTTTTGGTTCCACTGACGTGGGCTCACTCGGCGCACCAGATTTCCTCTCTGGCCCCTGCGACGCTTGTCGAGCTGCCTTGGTCTTTTCTCTCTCTCGCAGCCGTTGCGCGGCCAGTTCGATGAACCTCTTCTCTAGCCGCTCCAACGGCGCAATTTCGGGGCGAACCAGTTCGTCGCGGCTCGCACGCGTGCGCATGACTTCCTCATAGGAGCGCACCGGCTCGCCCTCATCTGGAACCCAATGAATCGAGGGCAATCCATCGATTCGGTCCAACTCTCGGTACAAGCGCGATCGCGCGATGTCCATGGGCCGAATAATGTTCTTCGCCTCTTCCTTCGTGAGCAGTCCCGCGTCTGTCGCCGCCTCTAGCAGTTCCGGGACAGAGCAAAAGACCTTCATCAAAAGGCGCTCCCAGTACCCCTGTTGGGCCTGAATCGCCCCTTGCACCGCGAGCCGGACGAACTCGCTCTTGCTGTGACCGCTCTGTCGCGCCGCTGATTCGAGAGCCGCATGAACTTCCGGCCCCAACTGCAGCAGGGCGACGGCCGCGGGCTGATGAGTTTTTGGTGGTCTCATTTCAATACCCTCTCCAACAATATATAGCACACTATATACGACCGGTCAAGGCTCGCCGACCGCTGTCCGCCGTTCGATCAGAAGGGTAGGCCGGCGCATAGGGGCGGGCTTGTGCTACCTGATACGGCCCTCTGTAGAACGGTATGCGATCTTGGCTTCTGTAGTGTGCGTAATAGTGCACAGATGGAGCCCGAGACACAATAACGAACGTTCGTGCTATTATGGCTGTACAGATGCTTTTCGACGACCTACGACGCGTCTGGGGTGGCCCAGCGGGCGGACCCCGCTCCCATGGCGAACGGACCCGCCAGGCGATCTTGGCCCGAGCGCTGAAAATCGCTGCCCGAGAAGGGCTGGCCGCACTAACCATCGGACGCTTGGCTGAAGAACTGAAAATGAGCAAGAGCGGCTTGTTCGCCCACTTCCATTCCAAACGGGCCCTGGAGCTGGCCACCCTGGAAATGGCGGGGGAAGTGTTTGCCGATGCGGTCTTACGGCCAGCCCAGGCCAGCCGCGCAGGCATCGAGCGGGTGTGGAACCTGTGCGATTTGTGGCTGCAACATGTCGAACGGCGCGTTTTTTCAGGGGCCTATTTCTTTACTGGAGCCTTCTTTGAATATGCGAGCCGGCCCGGACCCATCGCCCGAGCGATCAATCAGGTCGCGCGAGAGTGGTTCAAGACGTTAAGAAAAGCTGTTGAGGAGGCGCAAGAACAAGGGGAGATCAATCCGGACGCAGACGCCAAGCAGGTCGCCTGGGAGCTGAACGGCAGGTTAGTGGGGGCCCATTGGACGTATTTGCTGGAAGGTGGAAGCCGCTGCCACGAAGCCCGGGCTCCGCTGCTCGGACGACTGCGGGAACTGGCCACGGGCGAGATACCGGCCACCGCCTTCGAGTCCGTAAGAACCTGGAAGAAGTACCTGCAGGGGAGGCCTTAGCCAGATCGCCGAAACCCCACTGCTGCCTTCTGCGCCGCCCCGGCGGCCTCCCGCGAGCCATGTGAACCAAAATTGTGGATCGTGTGCGTGTTTTCGCGCGGATGGGGAAAAGGGACCCTTTTCCTTTCTTTAATATCGTGATCGTGCGAGAAGAAAGAACATTATCCTCGCACTAGGGCTTTGGCATGTTTTCTAACTACCACCGAATCAATGACATACGAATTCTGCAGTTCTTGTGTTTCCATTACGCTCTCCAAAGTGAAATTTGAATTGGGTTTGGAGAATGAAATCTAACTTTCCCACAGCATTATTCATTTGCTGCACGAATGCGAACAATATACGCAATTCGATTGTCTGTGTTCACGTGGGAATACATTCGGGGCCAGTTGGGGACGAATCGTTCGAAAGGAAATCGTTTCCGCCAAGCACAAACTGCGCACGCTTCGATAGGCTATTCAGGGGCACACGGACGCAAACCTATAAGCGTCAATGACGGTTTGTCGAATGTACGCGACACCCAGAACGGGTGGCGTTACGTATTCGTTGGTGTACCAGAACATGCAGTCGTCTGACGGATTTATATACCAATCGTGTATTTAACTAAGCGGTTAGATCTGGACTGGTGGCCTTGTCCTGCGTACATCTGCTGTTCCAGTTCCATGCCGCTTTCGGTGGAGAGTTTTCATGAGACGGCAATGCTCGGGTATGGGGATGCAGCCGCCACAGCCGGGCGCACAATCGAAACTGCCACCCGTGTTAAATCGTCAACTCTTTCTTCCAAACGCTGAATCACCTGCGTTGGCAGGACGGCGCTGAAATCAAACGTCGTCACCCGGTGACACGACATATGCTACTTGGACTGCCGCGAGGCCGAAGTCGTTTGGCATCAGATTCTGAGTGAATTTCGATTCGTGTTCATTGCCGGACTTCGAAACTTAAGCCGTCATAGGCGAGCTGGACATGAGGGAATCCCCGAGACCTTAGTTGGCGATTGGTTTCCTCTTGGGGCAGCTTGTGACCCAGGTGAGTGAACCAGGCGCGACGCGGGCGAAGTTCGGAAACCAGGGCGAGTGCTTGCTCGAGCGTCTGGTGCTTGGGGTGGGGCTTCTCCCGGAGGGCTTCCACAATCAAATCGTCAAGGCCGACGAGCAGCGCCTTCGAAGGTTCACTAATACTGTGGAAGTCAGTCAGGTACGCCGCCCGGCCGAAGCGAAAACCGAGCACTTCCATGTCGCCGTGGAGTGCGGGAACGGGTATGAACTGGGTCCCGAACAAATCGAACGGGCCATCAATGGCGTGCAGACTCACCTGAGGAATGGTCCTATCGGTGGGAGTATTGTCGAAGACATAGGCGAAGGTGCGCCGCAAGATTGCCAGAGTTTCCGCCGAACCGTATACGGGCAGGAGCGAATCCAGCAGCATGGTAAGGGGGCCGAGATCGTCGAAGCCCAATATGTGGTCGGCGTGGCCGTGGGTGAAGACCACCGCATCAAGCCGGTTTAGGCCAGCACGCAGGGCTTGCATGCGAAAATCGGGGGTCGTGTCAATGACGATGTTGCGTCCTGCGCGGGAAAGCAGTAAAGAGGCGCGTGTGCGTTTGTCGTGAGGATCGTCCGAGCGGCAGACACGGCACCGGCAGCAGAGCTTGGGCACCCCCATCGCCGTGCCCGAACCGAAAACGGTGAGACGTAGCGGGGGAGTACTATGTTCGCTCAGGGTTCGGCTTTTTGTCTGGAGCTCGATTTCGCTTACTACAAAATCTCCTGAACGGCGTCTTTGGACGTTTTCCATTGTGGAACGTTTCCGGCTGCCGAGTACATCCGCGAAGCGGCGCTGGAAGGCAGCACACTTCTTGGCCAGGTCAGAAATGGATTTTTGCCGATACTTGCAGTTGGCGTGGGGGGTTCGCTGCGTTGGCCCCTCCAAAAAACTTGGAACTGAGGACGCCAACGAAATTTTCTGGATTCACATGGTTGAGAACGTTAAACGCATCAACTCCCAATTCCAGCCGAGCTCCATGGTCTCTCTGGAGTGGAGAAGAATTCACTGCCAGGATGCCAACCATGCTTTCTCCAGCACTGCGTGGCAGGGTTCGGCGGCCTTCGCACCGCGCGAGGCATAGAACTTTTGACAGGTGCACATCGATACTGGCATATCCAGGGCCGCTTCCCGTGTTGCGAGTGACTCCGGCAGGCCGATCATTCGGAACCGCGTCACCATTGTCATCAAATCCGGTTGTAATGTTGAAGGGTATCCCGGAGCTTATGCTTGCGATCGTTCCTGCTCTCAGCCCCCAAGGCAGTCCGTAAACGCCGGCCAGACTGAATCTGTGACGCCGGTCGTAATCCGCCCGGCCGTATTCACCGCGCAAATCATAGTTGTTTGCGGGAAGGGAAAACATTCCGCTGGTGTCGTCGTTCGTGCGGGAAAAGTTATACTGGGAGAAAAATGAAAATCTGCGAAAGAGCGTCGTTTGAAAAGTCACAGTCGCAACCTGGCCGCGAGACTTTCCGGAGGATTCAAACTGATTGATGTTTAGAAAGCTTGGATCAGGCCGAGCCCCTGTTCCCTGCAGCGGCGCGTTAGTATTCCGGGTGCGGTAGAGATGGTATCCACGAATGATTGTGTATTCGGCTGAAATGTAGTTCTTTCCCTTTCCCAGCGATCGTTCGACACCAATACTCGCCTGAGCCAAGTACGGGAGCACCATCCCTGGTGCAATTCGCAGGATGCTCGGAGTCGCTGGGATAACCGGCAGGGGATATGTTGGGCTAGGGGCATAAAACTGCCGACCATAAAGCCCGCCGTACAAGAGCGACTGTTGCTCCATAACTTCGGGTTGACGGTCGTAGAAGATTCCTGCACCCCCGCGCAACACAGTGGACCGGCCTCCCGGTGAATAAGCGAAGGCTAAGCGCGGAGCGATATTAACCTTGCGGGCGACGTTGGTTTGCCATTCCTGTCGAAGTCCGAGCGACAAAGACAGAGTTTCGCGCAGGCTGATTTCATCTTGCAGATAAACGGAGAAATCGTGCTGGCCAAAGTTTACTTCTGGAATTCCCTGGTTCAATGTGAAGAGAATCGGCTGATTGGCAGCAAAGGCAGCCAGGCTGCCGAACGTATAAGTCCCTCCGAAGTTGGACTGGTCGTGCGTTTGGAAGAATCGCGGCCGGATATCCCCGCCGAAGTGCAGGGCATGCCTTCCACTGATAAGAGTAGCCGCATCCTGAAAGTCCATCCCTTTTTCCTGCCGTTCCTGGAATATCTGCGCTCCTCCCCCTGTAAAGGCACCCTGGACCACGATCGCCGGAGAATCGGTAACGCTCGTTGTCTTCTTGAGGCCATTTCTGAACTGGAAGCGAAATTCGTTAATTAAATGCGCATTGGGAATAGCGCGTTCGATGATCTTAAGTTCGGTTTCGTTGGTGTGGAAATTCGTCGCATCCTCCGGGAGGACGAATCCTCCGGCACCTTGATTCGAGACTGATCTATCCTTGAACTTGAAACCCACCATGAGCGAATGGGTGGGGTTCAACTGAAAGTCAAGACGCCCAAACAGACGTGTTCCACGCGTCGGAACGGGGGCATTTTCGATGACTGGACCAGTCAGTGTGTGTGCGTGAACTACCGCGCTGTCGTTATCAATATCGGACCTGCCGGCAAAAAGGAAGCGAACATTTTTCCCAGCTGGCCCGTCGAATTCAGCCTCTGCAATTTCTCGTTGCATGGGGGGCTTAGTCTTGGCAAACGCGTTGCGCGCATCCAGTGCAAAATATCGTCCTAGCAACAGAATATTCCCATGGTAATAGTTGCGCGAACCTTTGCGCGTGGTAACTTCGAGTCGATCTTTTCCCGGTCTTCCGTACTCAGCCGAGTATGGGCTCCTATCCACGTACACTTTGCTGATGCTTTCGGACGGCACCTCGGCGGCATCGCTCTCAAAACCGTCAACGATGATCTTCGGGCCCTGCGCGCCAGCTAGAGCCGGGTTCAGAAACATCGCCGGAACGGCGAGTGGATCAGCCTCCTTCGTGGGCAGGCTATCGAGCATGTGCCGCTCCAGCTCGAGGGCATCGATGTTTTGGTTGGCCAACGGGACGGAGAGGGCGTCTGCGGCTACTTCAACTTTCTGATTGACATCGGCAACCTCCAGGCGGAGCTGTAGGGGGCGGGCAGGAGATTCTCCAACCGTGACCGAGGCTTTCTTTTCTTTCATCCCAGGAGCGCTCACGGAAAGTTCAAAATCGCCGAAGGGTACCCCATCAAACTGGAACCGACCGTCGTCGCTGGTCAGCGCTGTATACACCTGTCCGGTTGATTGGTTGATGAGCCCAACTTCAACTTGCGATACAGGTAGACCGGTCGGATCTTCCAAAGCTCCTCGAACGGTTCCTTTGACTTGGCTTTCAGCCGCCGTTGTACACAGGCAAAGCAGAAGGACAGTTGCGAAACTCGTGAACCAAGCTGAGATGTGTCGAGTGCCAAGTAGGTACGTCATCTGAATGAGAGGTCTTGATGTCATGTCCCATTCTGGCGCCGCAAACGGACAAACCCCATAGTGCGATGGATGGGAATTCACTGGTATAGCAGTCGTAGTAGTACTGTTACTAGGCCGTGCGCGTCAGCGCGCTTCGGAGAATATCTCTTTATCTGTGAGTGAAATGGGGGCGTACGTGAAGTTTGGATAGAGTCAACCTCGAAGTCATTTGGACTCCTCAACCAGAACTAAACGGGGATTTCCATCTTGGGTTTCGCGGAGCCTACGGCATACACTGAGCCACCTTCCATGGCAGCGGCCCGTCGCGTCTTGAGGTCCAGACCGTTCCCGGCACCCCCCAGAATGGCTGACCCTGGCCTCCCCAAGAAGGCGGGACCCGGCCCTGTCGCTCTCGCAGCCGAGTTGTCAGACACGTTTCTGTCCCTCGCTTCCTTTCTGACCTTTTTGTTTGTTACCAAGTCTTCGGCTGGCCCGGTGGCAGTGGCAGGGCCGCAATCCGTGGCGCCGTGCTTCAAAAAAATCGCCGCGTTAGATGGTTCTCGGCCAGCAGCAGCCAGTAATAGCGGATATGGTAGATCAATTGGCCACCTGTTTTCACCAACCACTGCTGTGGGCTGGTCAAGGACGAACGGTGGATCCTTTCGGGCAGGGACAGATGTCGTTAACGATTCCGCAGGTCGTAGGCGATCACGCATAGCTACAGACGCACCTCGTTGGACCGGAAGCGGTAACGCCTCAGCCGCGTGATCATCACTGCTTGCGCGGCTTCCTCCTGAAATGGGACTGGCGCAACACGTCGGCCAGCGGGAGCTGCGTGTCCTTTCCTCGGCGTGAAGCGGTCAAGTGCTGGGCGTTGAGTTGGCGGAGGCCCAAAAGTTCATCCAACTCGCGCACCACAATGAGGCCACCGCTCGAAGCCGTGCCTGATCAGTGGGAATCGCCCTTCAGAAAAGCGTCGAAGGAGAGCTGGAATGGCTGTTTTTGTTTGTCACCCAATGGGTTTGGACCGGCGGAGCGTCTTCGTTGTGTTCAATCCCGCATAAATCATTGATGCCGAAGAACATCCGATATTCCGGAAGGGAGAACTCGAGATGGAAATAGAAGGAATCTTAACTCCCCTTGTGTACAGGTGTTGGCTTTTCCAGCGCTCGGTACAATAGCTGCTCTTGCGTGTTTTCGCGCATCCAAAATACACTGTTTCTTCTATCGGGATATTGGCTCATAGGTTGACGAGATGGAGCATGTGCGGCGATGAACGGTTCATATGAATGAAATCTGTCGTCGCGTCGTTCTCAACAGCGGCGCAGATACTTCCGACCTCGGGGTTGTGCTTAATCCCGTCATCGGTGCACACTTGGCGGTCGGTTACGCCTCCTCAGTCCAAATCATGAATCGCGCTGCGGACCCGCTTTTGGTTGGCGAGAATACCCACGCTCTTGACAACTCGGAGGTGACCGGGTTGCGCCTGGGATGTCAGCCATGAGCGGACGGGTGAGTTCAAAGCGCGTGCTATTCACATGCTACGCGCCAGTCCATTTTGTCTGCTTCCGTCCCATATACCGGCGGCTATCCAAGATCCCTGGGCTGACTGTCCATTTGTCCGGCGGGCCACCCAGCGAGGGGGCGCAACCCAATTTTGGCACTGCTGCTGATATTTACCGGCCATTCCACCTCCCTCCGGCTCAAATCCTGCCGCTGGAGAAGGCGCTGCGGGGCGAATACGACATGGTGCTTTGCGCCCACGTTTCTGGCTATTTCCCCACCCGGGATCACGAGCGAGTGCAAATATTCCACGGCCTTTCGTTTCGCAACATGGCCATCCGAAGGGATGTGCTGATTTATGACCATTTATTTATCGCTGGTCCCTACATGATGCGAGCTTTCCAAGAGGCCCAGTTGTTGCGTTCAGGCGACCCGCGGTGTGTTCCGATTGGGTTTCCCAAGACAGATGGGCTCGTGGATGGCACACTCGACCGTCACGCCATTCTCCGCGGTCTGGGGCTGTCGGGCAGGCGGCCGGTCATTCTCTATGCCCCGACGGGACAGATAAATAACTCCCTCGAGACGCTCGGCGAGGAGGTAATCCGGCGTCTGCAGCGCACCGGGCGGTATGACGTCCTCATCAAAATCCACGACCACCCCAGAGATATGGCCGCCGAGTGGTCTGCCCGCTTGCGCCCAATCCTTGACGAGCACCTCCGCATTGTCGGTGATCCAATCCAGTGGTCCGCCCGCTTGCGCCCGCTGCTGGATAGCCACACACGTCTTGTCCGGGACTACGACATCACTCCATATCTTTTTGCTGCCGACCTTCTGATCACCGATGCCTCATCGGTTTCGAGCGAATATTCCCTTCTCAACCGGCCGATGGTGTTTCTAGATGTACCTGAACTTTTGAAGGCTGTACGCAAGAAAGGCGTTCGCCTCGATTTAGATACTTGGGGCCGGCGAGGCGGGGTAACAGTACGCTGGCCTGACGAAGCTGCGGACGCGGTCGCCTGGTCCTTAGCGCATCCCAAACACGCAAGCGAAGTCCGCCGCAAGATGGCGTGCGACCTGTTCTACAACCCTGGGCATGCAACCGATGCCGCTGTTCGCTGGATTCTGGCGCGCCTTGGGCTTCACGACGCTACACAAAATCCACAGCCCAGAAATGGGCGAACGTGAATCGGAAGCCGGACCAGCATATTTGGTGTATTTTCTAAGATACCGGCAGAACTACGGGCAAGAAAAACCGGAAGTGATTCTCGATCGATTCCCAGCGCGATGCCTGTAGGAAAGAGAAGTCACACCCGCCTTGACGATCATCGCCCCGCGCGCATTTCCATTTTTGAACTCCCCTTGCGAATCTTCGAACGAGCTCACCAGGATGGCCGGTTATAGTACCAATAGTACCGTATGACCAATGAATTCCCATCTGTTGGGCTATAGGACTCGCCCGTTTGCAGCAGCAAAATGGGCCATGTCCTCAAGAACTCCCAAACTTCCGCAAGTCATGCGAGTGGCAGGTCTTGTGGAAACGGCCTCCGTCGCAGCCCTGGCCAATCCATTTCCGTCACCGCGTTCGGGGACAGCGCCGTCCTTTGCTTTTGCCGTAGCGAGTCTGAGGCCTCCAACCGCGTGAGCCGTGGTTTGTGGGCACGCGGGAGGAGTACGGCTCCCCCCTTGGCCAGGAAATAGCAGGACCAGCGAAAGTCTGCCTCGACTTCCTGTTGAAACCAAATGAAGGAAGGCTAAGATGCAAGCTGTCATTCTCGCAGGTGGCGTTGGCAGCCGGCTGGGCAATCACTCGAACGGCTTGCCAAAATGTGTTGTTGAATTCGGTGGACGCCCCCTAATCCACCACCAACTCCGCACCCTGGCGGATAACGGAGTTGGGCCTGTGTTGATTGTGGCCGGTTATCAGGCCGCTGCCGTCCGTGCAGCAATCGGCAGTCGAGCGGAGTATCTTGTCAATGACCGCTATGAGGAGACTAACAGCCTGTATTCATTCTGGCTGGCTCGGGATTGGATCAAAGGGCCATTTGTCCTGCTGAATTGCGATTTGCTCTTCCATCCCGATATTCTCATCCGCATTTTGGGAAAAGAAGGGAATGTCCTCGCCTACGATTCTACCGCGTCCAATGGCCTCGAACAAACCAAGGTTGCGATACGTAAGAACCGCGTTGTTGACCTGGGAAAGGATTTGCCCGTAACGTCAGCGCGGGGCGAAAGTCTCGGGCTAATTAAATTCGATGCTGAAGGTGCCCGGGCCGTTCTCGCTCAGGCTGACGAACTCATTAAGGGTGGGAATGAAAAGTCCTGGGTTACTGAGGCTGTCCGATTCTGCTGCTCCCAAATCCCCATCATCGGCGTAAACGTTGCCGGGTCTCCATGGGTCGAGTTGGACTACCCTCATGATTTGGAAGAGGCACGCAAGGAAGTGTGGCCCGAAATTTGTAAGAGCCGCTCAAGAAAACTCGCCCGCTGGATTCGAATCCGGTGGGCCGCTTTCTGCGTCCTTGCAATGGCTCTGGTTTGCGCTGGATGGTTTGCGAATTCATATGTGGGCCCAGCAAGTCTTGATTGGGTGACAGTTAACCTGCCCGCAGCCGAGAAGGTGATGTTAAACGCTGCTAATCCCCCACGAAAATGGTGGATCGTTAAAAGAGACCAGCCGGTTACTGCGGAAGTGGATGGCGGAAGGAGTTTACGCGTCGAGACGCGCACCATTCAAGCTTCACAAGATCAGATTTCGGCCAAGTGTGTGTGTGAGATTGCCGTCGACAACAAACCCTCTCAATGGGTGATCGTGAGTGGTACCCCTGATCCAACTGTCACGCTGCCGGGTTTCGTCATCGGCGAACGCGCGCGGGTACAGTTCGGTCTGCCTCCCGGTCCACACGTGCTAAGACTCGCCACGATAGCTGGCACTTGTGATCGGGTTCTTGTTCGAGTCTGGCAAGTGGACTAGGCCGTGTCAAGGCGAGAATTAGCTTCGCAAAGATGTGTTTGCCCGTTCTCGCGGGGTGAGATGACTTCAGCCGTTCCAACCACCCATACTTGGCCTTCCAATGGTAGAACGTCGCATCGCAGATCCCGATCCGCCGCGGCGGAAATAGCATCGTCACCTTCCCGCCGCAAAATGATATGGACTACAAGAAATACGCATTCGACCGCGTGCACCAGATACCGTTATCGGGCCCTCAGGAAC
>Ga0209283_10002213_pt1 | contig 10822 bp, 9 predicted proteins | sample CZO8metaG_2_FD_188354 | JGI IMG/M metagenome (GOLD analysis project Ga0209283, IMG submission 188354) | Vadose zone soil microbial communities from the Eel River Critical Zone Observatory, Northern California, USA - CZOApr15con2H1.8 metaG... | ecosystem: Environmental > Terrestrial > Soil >...
TGGTTTCGGTGTCGACAACGATTTCGCGCATGAACCAAGCCGCAAGGTTAAAGAATGACGAATCAGGATCGTCGCCGCGGCATCTTAACCGCCTCAGTTAGAATGTCCCGGATTCGTGCGCGCACGAGATCGAGTCCATCGGATGTATCCACCACGAAATCCGCTCGCCGGCGCTTTTCGGCGTCGGGCAGTTGTCGCGCCAGGATGGCGTCGAGCTTTTCGCTGGTCATGTTGTCGCGCGCCAGAATTCGCTGGCGCTGAATTTCCGGCGTCGTCGTCACCACCACCACCGCGTCGACCCGTTTCTCGCCACCGGTCTCGAACAACAGCGGCACATCGACCACCGCGACCGGTGCGCCGGACCGCTCGGCATCGTCAAGGAATTTTTGACGGGAGGCGCCGAGCATCGGATGAACGATTTGCTCGAGCTGCTGTATCGCGGCCGGATCATGCACCACTCGCGCCGAAAGCTTGTTGCGATCGACCTTGCCGTCAGCGGTCGTGCCCGGAAACGCCGCTTCGATGGCAGGCACCGCCTCGCCTTCGTACAACATGTGAACGGTCGCATCGGCATCGTAAACCGGAACGCCGGCTTCCGCGAACAGTTTTGCGGTGGTCGATTTTCCCATCCCGATCGAGCCGGTCAGCCCAAGGAGCAACATTCAACACTCGCCATTCGCTATCTTGTGGGGCATCTCAAACACCGAGCAACCGCTCGCTTCGCAGGAACGCAAGCAATGGCAGCAGCGGCAGACCGAGGATGGTGAAATGGTCGCCTTCGATCCGCTCGAACAGATGCACGCCGAGCCCCTCAAGCTGATAGGCGCCGACGCTTGACGTGACCGCCTCTCCCGCCTGATCCAGATAGACGTCAATTTCGGCCTCGCCAAGCCGCCGCATGGTCATCCCTGCGATCGCAACTACTTCGAACAGTATCGTGCCATCGCGCGCCACGGCAACGGCGGAATGCAGCTCATGGATGCGACCGGCCAGTGCGCGTAATTGCTCCGCGGCCTGCGGGCGACCGGCCGGCTTGCTGAAGAGACGCTCGCCCTGCGTCAGCGTCTGATCGGCGCCGATGACATATTTGCCGGGTTGCCGTGACGACACCGAAAGCGCTTTCTCGCGCGCAAGAAGGGCCGCTATGTCGCCAGGTGCCAAAAGGCCGGAAGCGTGCTGCACGGCCCGCTCATCGAGCTCGGCCGCCACCGCTTCGAAGTCGATGCCCGCATTGGCCAGCAGCGCCTGCCGCGTCAGGCTTTGCGAGGCGAGAACCAACGGATGCTTTCCACGCCAGAGGGTCATTCGGCAAGCCGTTGCCGCTGCCTGTCGGTGAACAGTTTCATGACGGCGGCGGCGGTCTCCTCGATCGATCGCCGTGTGACGTCAAGCTGCGCCCAGTTGAACTTGGCGCTTAATCGGCGCGCGAATGCGACTTCATCCGCAACGGCCTGACGGTCGATATAGGTGTCGTTGTCCCGATCGCCCATGCTCAATAGCCGATTCTGCCGAACCTGGATCAGCCGCTCGGGCGTCGCATGGAGGCTAACCACCAGTGGCTTCGTCAGGGTCTCCAGTTGATGCGGAAGCGGGATGCCCGGCACCAGCGGAACGTTTGCCGTGCGGATGCCGCGGTTGGCTAGGTAGATCGAGGTCGGGGTTTTCGATGTCCGGGACACGCCGACCAGAACCACGTCGGCCTCTTCCAGCCCTTCGACGTGCTGACCGTCATCGTGCATCATCGTGTAGTTCAGCGCGTCGATGCGCTTGAAGTATTCCGCATTCAGCGTGTGCTGTGCGCCGACGCGCCCCGTCGTGGCCGCACCGAGATAGGCCTGAAACAAGTGCATGACCGGCCCGATGATCGAAAGGCTGGGTATGTTGATCTGCTGGCACTTGGCTTCCAGCCGGCCGACCAGATCTTTTTCCAGCAAGGTGAACAGCACGATGCCGGGCGCTTCCTCGATTTCGCTCAGCACCCGATCGAGCTGCTTCTGGCTCCGCACCAGCGGGTAGACATGTTCGACCGGCGTCACATTGGCATATTGCGCAGCCACCGCGCGCGCCACCGTGATCAGCGTCTCACCGGTCGAATCGGAAACCAGGTGCAGATGAAAATAGTTGCCGGTCGTGGGCACGGGAACCCCTGTGTATCCTGTGAATCGCTGTGGAGCTTTTCCGCGAGAATCATGCGACGGCCGATCCATCGGGGACAACCCGGTTTTTTCTTCACAGGGCTCGAATAAGGATAAGTCCAGTCCACAGCGGCGATGATAGTGCGGTTCTGTGGACTTGTCTCTTGATAATCGGCTTACAGCGATCCGCAAGTGCTTGATCGAGCGTGACGTTATCGACATCACCGTCCGACCCGAGAAATTGTTGATGGATGTGAACAAGCCCGGAGAATTGCGGGACAGTTTTGCGTGGGCCTAATCCACCGCTACTTAGACTCAAACCTAAGATTCTAAAATTATTGTTTTAGAAAAGTGCCGCTTGCGGAAAGGCTTCCATTCGGGTCTTTAGGCGACATGCTTTTCAACGCGATCATTCGTCGAAACGTTGCCACGCTGATCGGCTGGAAATTCCACACCATCGCGGGCGAGTTAGAATTCCATGCTGTATGAATGGATCAAGGCGCTGCATGTGATCGCCGTCATCTCGTGGATGGCGGGCATGCTGTATCTGCCGCGGCTGTTCGTTTATCACTGCGAGGCGGAAGCCGGATCGAAGCAATCCGAGACTTTCAAGGTGATGGAACGGCGATTGCTGAAGGCCATCATCAACCCGGCGATGATCGTGACCTGGCTGGCCGGGCTTTACCTCGCCTGGGCCGGCCATTGGTTTTCATCGAGCTGGCTGCATGGCAAGCTTCTGCTGGTGGTGTTGCTATCGGGTGTCCACGGTTTTTTTTCCCGCTGCGTCAAGGATTTCGCCGCCGACCGCAACCTGCGTAGCCAGAAATTCTATCGTATTATCAATGAAGTACCTACGGTCCTCATGATCGGGGCTGTGGTCCTGGTCGTGGTTAAGCCGTTTTAACAGGCACCGCCGTCCATGCGCTGCCTGCCAAGTCTCCTTGCAGAAAGCTGATCGATTTTCTATATTGTTGAAATCCCACCCCACGCAGGCGGATGTGGTTGCGTTCCGGTCTCCTCGTTGAACCGGCCGCCGCATCAGGTTTGAAGCCTCTCCGGCCCTTTCCTCGCTCAGACCTGCGGACCTTCTTCCTTTTCGGGCGTCCGCATTTTCTTAAAGCCACCTCGCGATCCCTCCCTAGTTATTCCACAGGACCATCCCAATGCGGGAAATGAAACTTCAAGACCTCAAGGCTCAGACGCCGGCCGAACTCGTTTCGTTCGCCGAAGAGAAAGGGGTCGAAAACGCCAGCACGATGCGCAAGCAGGAGCTGATGTTCGCCATCCTCAAACAACTCGCGATCCAGGAAACCGACATTATCGGCGAAGGCGTCGTCGAGGTTCTCTCCGACGGATTTGGATTCTTGCGCTCGCCGGACGCCAATTATCTGCCGGGGCCCGACGACATCTATGTCTCGCCCTCGCAGATCCGCCGCTTCGGGCTTCGCACCGGCGACACCATCGAAGGCCACATTCGCAGCCCGAAAGAAGGCGAGCGCTATTTTGCGCTGCTGAAGGTCAACACGCTGAATTTTGAAGACCCGGAGAAATCCAAACACAAGGTCAACTTCGACAATCTGACGCCGCTGTTTCCCGACCAGCGCTTCCGGCTCGAGCTGGAAGACCCAACCAGAAAGGATCTTTCTGCGAGGGTGATCGACATCGTCGCGCCGATCGGCAAGGGCCAGCGCGCCCTGATCGTGGCGCCGCCGCGCACCGGCAAGACCGTGCTGATGCAGAACATCGCGCACTCGATCACCGCCAATCATCCGGAGTGCTATCTGATCGTGCTCCTGATCGACGAGCGCCCGGAAGAAGTCACGGACATGCAGCGCTCGGTGAAGGGCGAAGTCGTCTCATCGACGTTCGACGAGCCGGCGGTGCGTCACGTCCAGGTCGCCGAGATGGTGATCGAGAAAGCCAAGCGGCTGGTCGAGCACGGCCGCGACGTTGTCATCCTGCTGGACTCGATTACCCGTTTGGGACGCGCCTACAACACCGTGGTGCCGTCATCCGGCAAGGTGCTGACCGGCGGTGTCGACGCCAACGCGCTGCAGCGGCCAAAGCGTTTCTTCGGCGCCGCGCGCAACATCGAGGAGGGTGGTTCGCTCACCATCATCGCGACCGCGCTGGTCGATACCGGCAGCCGCATGGACGAAGTGATCTTTGAAGAATTCAAGGGCACCGGCAATTCCGAACTGATTCTCGATCGCAAGGTTTCGGACAAGCGCACCTTCCCCGCGATCGACATCTCGCGCTCCGGCACCCGCAAGGAAGAGCTGATCACCGATCCGCAACTCCTGAAGAAGATGTACGTGCTGCGCCGGATCCTCAATCCGATGGGCACGATGGACGCGATCGACTTCCTGCTCGACAAGCTGCGCAACACCAAGAACAACTCGGAGTTCTTCGAGTCGATGAATACCTGAGCTGGCTCGCCGGGTTTGAAACGGGGCGTCCTCGCGCGAGCGGAGGCGCCCTTTTTTTGTGCCTGGTTCAAAGCGCCCGCGCGGCTAGCTTGTATAGGTGTTCGTGCTATGTTCCTGAGCGCTGTTTGAGCGTTTTATTGAGACACGCAGCGGCGCCGCTCGACAACGCCGCATCCCGCACTTGAATCCGCGACCCTGGTCGAGGCCTATGGCCGACCGGCCTGGGGTGTGTGACAGCCCCGCGCCGCGCAAATTTTCGTTGGCTTCGCAAGCGCGCCCTGGAGCAAATAGGCGATGCATCCGCGCGACCAAACCATCTTCGCACTGTCATCGGGTCGGCCGCCGAGTGCGATCTCCATTGCACGTGTATCCGGACCGCGGGCCGGGGCGGCGCTGACCCTGCTCGCCGGCAAGATTCCAGCGCCGCGGATGGCCACGCGTGCGCTGCTGCGCGATCGCAATCGCCAGCCGATCGACGATGCGGTGATCCTCTGGTTTCCCGCACCGGCAAGCGCGACCGGAGAAGACGTCGCCGAGTTTCACGTCCATGGCGGTCGCGCCGTTCTCGCGGCGCTGTTCGCAGCACTCTCGGATTTCGACAATCTGCGCGCGGCGGAGCCGGGCGAATTTACCCGCCGCGCCTTTGAGAACGGCAAGCTCGATCTCACGGAGGCCGAGGGTCTCGACGATCTGATCCACGCCGACACCGATCGGCAACGCCGCCAGGCGCTGAGTCAGCTGAAGGGTCTGCTCGGCGACAGGGCGCGCGACTGGCGCGCGCAGATCATCGAGGCCTCGGCGCTGATCGAAGCGGGGATCGATTTCTCCGACGAAGCCGACGTGCCCGCGGAGCTGATCGCGCCGGCGCTGAAAAAAATCAAAGCGCTGCTCGGTGAAATCCGGCAGGTGCTGGCGGCGCGAGGGCACGGCGAACGGCTGCGCGAGGGACTGGTGGTCGCGATCGCAGGACCGCCGAACGTCGGCAAGTCGACGCTGATGAATCAGCTGGCGCGGCGCGAGGTGGCGATCGTCTCGCCGCATGCCGGCACCACGCGTGACGTCATCGAAGTGCAGCTCGACCTCGACGGCTATCCGGTGACGGTGATCGATACCGCCGGCATCCGCGAGACCGACGATCCTGTGGAGCAGGAAGGCGTGCGCCGCGCCCGGGCGCGCGCGGCGGAAGCAGACCTCGTGCTGTGGCTGGTCGATGCGCGGGACGAAAAAAATTTGGAAAAAAGTTTGGAGCAGGGTGCCGCGCCGGCGTGGGTGGTGCGCAACAAGATCGATCTCGACGCGGTCGGATCAGATGCCGCGGTGCTGGGAATCGACGCGCTGAATCCCGGACAGCCCGCCGGCGTCTTGGGGCAGACACAGCGCCACACCGACTTTGAAATCTCGGCCAGCGGGGGTGACGGCATTCAGGAATTGATCGCGGCGTTGATCGTATTCGCGCAAAATTATTTTGGTGCGGGGGAGGGCGGCCTGATCAGTCGGGAGCGGCAGCGCAAACTTCTGCAGGAGACGGCCGTGTCGTTGCAGCGCAGTCTGTCGGTGATTCCTGAAGGTGAGGAACTGGCGGCGGAGGATTTGCGGATGGCGGCTCGGTCCCTCGGCAGACTGCTCGGACGGGTCGACGTCGAGGATGTCCTGGACGTGATCTTCCGTGAATTCTGTATAGGTAAGTGAGTTTGTCTTATTAACCTTAACGAAACGTTTCGCGTGAAACCGTTTCACGTGAAACACAAATATAAAGATAAAGATTATCGCGCACGCCTTCTCCGAAGCGAGATGAGTTTTGATTGAGCGGCAGCAACAACGGAAGTGCGCTCCCTCTCCCGCTTGCGGGGTCGAGACGAGCGAAGCTCGCTCTGAAGGGCTGGGGTGGGGGTGCCGCATCGGCAGTGGATTTTGCTTGGCAGGCAGTTCCCCCACCGCCGCGCTCCATCGAGCGCCGTGGCCGAAGCCTCCTTCGGCGTTCTTATTTAAGGACGGCCGCCAAAAGCGGACTACTCTCTCCTCCGCAAGCGGGAGAGGTGAACTGAATCCGCTGACCGACCGATTCCATCAAGACCATCCCTCTCTCAGCCGGATGTTTGGCGGGATGTTTCACGTGAAACATCCGGCGATAAACTTACGGCTTCCGAGATTCGTCACCCCGCGATAAAAGCTCCGGCATGATCGCCCGACCGGAATCGTTCGACGTTATTGTCATTGGAGGAGGCCACGCCGGCTGCGAAGCCGCCAGCGCCGCCGCCCGCATGGGTGCGAAAACCGCGCTGGTGACCCACCGGTTTGCGACCATCGGGGCCATGTCCTGCAATCCCGCGATCGGTGGTCTCGGCAAGGGCCATCTGGTCCGTGAGGTCGATGCGCTGGACGGCCTGATGGGCCGCGTGGCCGATGTCGCGGGGATCCAGTTTCGGATGCTCAATCGCCGCAAGGGTCCGGCAGTGCGTGGTCCGCGCGCCCAGGCGGACCGCAAGCTCTACGCCGCGGCGATGCAGGCCGCCATCCTTGAAACCGCGAACCTCCGCGTGATCGAAGGCGAGGCGGACGAGCTGCTCGTCTCGAACGGTCGAGTCACTGGCATCCGCGTGGCCGATAGAAGCGAGCTTTCAGCCGGTGCCGTTGTCATCACCACCGGGACCTTTCTGCGTGGACTGATCCATCTCGGCGAGAGGAATTGGCCGGCCGGCCGCGTCGACGAAGCACCGGCGATGGGACTCTCGAAGTCCTTCGAGCGTGCCGGCTTCACGCTCGGACGGCTGAAGACTGGAACGCCACCGCGGCTGGATGGCCGCACCATCGACTGGTCCGCGGTCGAGATGCAGCCGGGCGACGATCCACCGGAGCCGTTCTCGGTGATGACCGATCGGATCACGACGCCGCAGATCCAGTGCGGCATCACCCGGACCACGCCAGCGACCCATGACGTGATCCGGGCCAATGTACATCGCTCGCCAATGTACTCCGGCCAGATCACGAGCAGCGGTCCGCGCTATTGTCCCTCGATCGAGGACAAGATCGTCCGCTTCGGCGATCGAGATGGACATCAGATTTTCCTCGAGCCGGAAGGGCTCGACGACACCACGGTCTATCCCAACGGTATCTCGACTTCGCTGCCGGAAGAGGTGCAGCTCGCAATCCTGGCGACGATTCCCGGGCTCGAGCGGGTGCGGATGGTCCGGCCGGGCTATGCCATCGAATACGACCACGTCGATCCCCGCGAGCTCGATCCGACCCTGCAGACCAAGCGGCTGCTGGGTCTGTTCCTGGCCGGGCAGATCAACGGCACCACCGGTTACGAAGAGGCGGCGGCGCAGGGACTCGTCGCCGGCCTTAACGCGGCATTGACCGCCGGCGGGACCGACGCAATCGTGTTCGATCGCGCCGATGGCTACCTCGGCGTCATGATCGACGATCTGGTGACGCGCGGCATTACTGAGCCGTACCGGATGTTTACCTCGCGGGCCGAGTACCGGCTGACCTTGCGGGCCGACAATGCCGATCAGCGCCTGACCGACAAGGGCATTGCGCTGGGCTGCGTAGGGCAGGCTCGTGCGATCCGTCACGGCACCAAGATGGCGGCGCTCGATGCGGCGAAGACACTGGCGAAGTCGCTGACGCTCACACCGAACGAAGCCGCGCGACATGGGCTGGTGCTCAACAAGGATGGCCATCGTCGCTCGGCGTTCGAGCTGCTGGCCTATCCCGAGATTGGCTGGAAAGAGCTGCGGGAGATCTGGCCGGACCTGTCGGCCATTGGCTCATCGATCGCGATCCATCTCGAGATCGATGCCAAGTACGATGTCTATCTCAAGCGCCAGACCGCCGATGTCGATGCCTTCCGCCGCGACGAGGGTTTGATCCTGACCGATGTCGACTATACCGATGTGCCCGGACTATCCAACGAGGCCCGCTCAAAGCTCGAAGCCGCGCGTCCCCGCACGGTGGGGCAGGCGGGCCGGCTCGACGGTTTGACGCCGGCTGCGCTCGGCATCCTGGCGGCCTATCTGCGACGGGAGGCACGACGAAAGCATTCGGTGGCGACGGCGTAATTCGTTTCACGTGAAACGGGGTGGCCAGTTTTCTTAACCCGATTTCCTTCGTTGCGTGGCAAGCAGCCCCCGCAAGCGGGAGAGAGAATGCCGTCCGATATGAGCAGCGTGCGTTTTGCAGGAAGGTGTCTGCCACGAGACGTCACGAACTCTCTCCCGACAAACGGGAAGGAAAAAGAGAGAAGACGGCATCCGACGGGATAGGTGAGTTTCAGCTCGCTTGCGATTGTTCATTCCTCGTCGTCACGATCCGACGCTACGCGTCACGACTCGGAGAGCTCCCTCTCCCGCTTGCGGCGGAGGGTTGGCGCGAGCAGGCTGTTCAAAATTTATGGATAGCTGGCGCGCGGGCGCGTATCACATCCATCCTGGTTGGCGGTTCGGAAGAGCGGTCACCCGCGACCACCGGTTCGTTTCATCTCATGGCTCAACGATCGCATCAGGCTCCAGCTTCGACTGGGTCAGAGGCCGACAAGGCTGCCGCCCTCGCGCTAACTCCCGTTTCACATGAAACAGAAGCGCGGCTGGATCGTTACGTCGACCTGCTATTGGAGTGGCAGGCGAAGACCAATCTCGTGGCGCCGTCGACGCTTCCAAATTTGTGGACCCGCCATATCGCCGATTCACTGCAGCTGTTGACGCTCGCTCCGTCTGCAAAGGTCTGGGTCGATCTCGGCAGCGGCGGAGGGTTTCCCGGCGTGGTGCTGGCCTGCGCGCTGGCGGAAACATCGGGCGCGATGGTGCATCTGGTCGAGCGCAATGCCAAGAAGGCCGCCTTCCTGCGTGAGGCGCTTCGCATTTCAACGTCGCCTGGGATCGTGCATTTGGCGGAAATCGGGGATAGTGTGGATAGAATCGCCGGCCAGATCGATTGCGTCACGGCGCGGGCGGTGGCCCCGTTACACCAGCTGATCCGCTTCGCGGAACCGCTGGTAAAAAGGGGTGCGAAAGCCCTGTTTCTTAAGGGCCAAGATGTAGAGGCTGAATTGACGGAAGCCACCAAATATTGGAATATCAAGCCGCAATTGCATTCCAGCCGCACCGGCGGACAGGGCTGGATTGTCGAGCTCGACCATATCGAGCGGCGTAACCCGTCCGCGACAGCACATGGCACCCGCGCATGACCGTAATTGATGAGGTTTATCAAGAAGATAAGGTCCCAAGCCCGGCGCACCATCCGCGCATCCTGGCGCTGGCCAACCAGAAGGGCGGCGTCGGCAAGACCACGACCGCGATCAATCTCGGCACGGCACTGGCCGCCATCGGCGAGAATGTGCTGATCGTCGATCTCGATCCGCAGGGCAATGCTTCCACTGGTCTCGGTATCGACCGCCGCAACCGCAGCTGCTCAACCTACGACGTGCTGATCGGCGAGGCGCCGTTGCGCGACGCGATCGTGCCGACCGCGGTGCCGCGGCTGCATATCGCGACCTCGACGATGGATCTTTCAGGTCTCGAACTTGAGCTGGGCGCGACGCGCGACCGTGCGTTTCGGCTGCGCAATGCCATCGCGGGATTGAACACCAGCGTCACGCCGGACTCCGATTACACCTATGTGCTGGTCGATTGTCCGCCGTCGCTCAATCTTCTCACGGTCAATGCGATGGCGGCCTCGGACTCGATCCTGGTGCCGTTGCAGTGTGAGTTCTTCGCGCTGGAGGGTCTGTCGCAATTACTGCAGACGGTGGAGCAGGTGCGCTCGACGCTCAATCCCAACCTGACGATTCACGGCATCGTGCTGACCATGTTCGACTCCCGCAACAACCTGTCGAACCAGGTCGTCGCCGACGTCAGGCAGTTCATGGGCAACAAGGTCTACAACACCATGATCCCGCGCAACGTCCGCATCTCCGAGGCGCCGTCCTACGGCAAGCCGGTGCTGGTGTACGATCTCAAATGCGTCGGCAGCGAAGCCTACCTCAAGCTCGCAACGGAAGTGATCCAGCGCGAGCGCGACCTGCGCCCGCATTGAGATGGCCGTCGCCCTTCGAGGCGCGCTAGCGCGCGCACCTCAGGGTGACGGCAACCATCGCAGGCGTCATCCTGAGGTGCGAGGGGCAGCGCCCCGAGCCTCGAAGGATGGTTGAGAAACAGACGCGTCCAATCCGGAGCACTCAAATTGAATCCAAGGGAGCTGGCGATGGCCGACGATGCGCGTTCGCGATTGGGCCGCGGTCTTGCAAGTCTGATCGGAGAT
>Ga0209283_10002220_pt1 | contig 10803 bp, 8 predicted proteins | sample CZO8metaG_2_FD_188354 | JGI IMG/M metagenome (GOLD analysis project Ga0209283, IMG submission 188354) | Vadose zone soil microbial communities from the Eel River Critical Zone Observatory, Northern California, USA - CZOApr15con2H1.8 metaG... | ecosystem: Environmental > Terrestrial > Soil >...
CGTCGAACCGGGTCTGATGGCAAGGCTGGCGCGGCCGGTCGCGGACCGCAGCTTCAACCAGGTCACCATCGACGGCGACAGCTCGACCAACGATACCTTCCTGCTGCTCGCCAACGGAGCGGCGGGCAACGCGCCCGTGAGCCATGGCACGCCCGAAGCTGCGGGGCTCGAGGCTGCGATTGTCGACGTCGCTCGCGAGCTGGCGCGGGCGATCGCGCGCGACGGTGAAGGTGCGACCAAGATGATCGCGGTCCGCGTCCAGGGCGCGGAGTCCGATCACGAGGCCAGAACCGCCGCCCGCGCCGTCGCCTCGTCGAGCCTGGTCAAGACCGCCGTGCACGGGGGCGACCCCAACTGGGGTCGCATCGTTTGCGCGCTCGGTTACAGCGGGGCCGAGCTGGCCCTCGATCGCCTCCACCTGAGCATCGGCGGCCTCGTGGTGTTCGAGCGAGGCGCGGGCGTCGACGTCGACCTCTCGGCCGTGCGGCGCGCATTCGAGCAACCGGAGATTGAGATTGTGGCCACGCTGGGCTTGGCCGGCGGGCACGCCGAGGCCTGGGGTTGCGATTTATCGGAGGAGTACGTGCGGATAAACGCGGAGTACACGACATGACACTGACAGTCGAAGAACGCGCCAAGGTCCTGGTCGAGGCACTGCCGTACATCAAGCGATTCCACGGCCAGATCGTCGTGGTCAAGGTCGGTGGCAACGCGATCGAGCAGGCCCGGGACGAGACCCTGCTCGACATCGTGCTGCTCCGCTACGTCGGCATGCAGCCGGTGCTCGTGCACGGAGGCGGACCAGAGATCACCTCCATGAGTGAGCGGCTAGGTCTCAAGGCCGAGTTCAAGAACGGGCTGCGCATCACCGACGACAAGACCATGGAGGTCGTGAAGATGGTGCTCACCGGCAAGGTGAACCCCGACATCGTCGGCGCCATCATCCGACTCGGCGGCCAGGCGGTCGGGATGAGCGGCGAGGATGGGCCCAGCATCATCGCCGAACCTCTGGGGGAAGGGATGGGTTTCGTCGGCCGTGTGACCCAGATCAACCGTGAACCGATCACTGCGCTGCTGGGGCGCGGCTACATCCCCGTGATCGCATCCATCGGGCTGGGTTACGACGGCCACGCTTACAACATCAACGCCGACACAGTCGCGGCCGAGGTCGCGGTGGCTTTGGGCGCCGCCAAGCTCATCCTGCTCACCGATGTTCCGGGCGTCCTCGGCGTCGACGGCCATGTCGTCGCGGTGCTCACGCGCGAGGATGCCAGGCATCGGATCGACGCCGGCGAGGTCACGGGCGGCATGATCCCCAAGCTCGAGGCATGCCTCCGGTCTCTGGATGGGGTGCCCTTCGCGCACATCGTCGACGGCCGCACGCCCCACGCACTGCTGCTCGAGCTCTTCACCGAGTCGGGCATCGGGACGATGGTCACGCCGTGAGCGGCTTAACCACCTGGGTTGGCGAACTCTGCGAGCGGCCGTATTCTGGCCGCCACACAAGGTCTCCCCAAATGGGTGGGCGGGGGTTAGTGGACGGATGAAGAAAAGGACGCGTCCTTTTAACTGTCGTCAGGGACGATGCCCGTGAGCACGCCCGAGCTCGCCGACAGGTACCTCATGCAGGTCGGCCGGCGCCTGCCGGTCACATTCGTACGCGGACAGGGCTGCCTCGTCTATGACGACGCCGGCAACGAATACCTCGACCTGGTCGCCGGGATCGCGGTCAACCTGCTGGGCCACGCCCACCCGGAGGTCGCCGGCGCAGTCGCCACGCAGGCCAAGACCCTCATCCACACCTCGAACCTCTACTTCACTCAGCCGCAGGTCGAGCTCGCGCGCCGCCTGGTCGAGCTGTCGTTTCCGTCTCGCGTCTTTTTCTGCAACTCGGGCGCCGAGGCCAACGAGGCCGCGATCAAGATCGCGCGCAAGTGGGGCACCCGCAATCGCGCCGGCGCGCACCAGATCATCACGACCCTCGGCTCATTCCATGGCCGCACCCTGGCCACAGTCACCGCCGGTGGGCAGCCCAAATACTCGGATCCGTTCAAGCCCCTGCCCGAGGGTTTCGTGCACGTCCCCTACAACGACCTGGACGCGATCAAGGCTGCGACCGGTGTGCGCAGCGTCGCCGTGATGCTGGAGCCGGTCATGGGCGAGATTGGCGTGGTCCCGGCCAAGGCGGGATACCTCGCCGGCGTGCGCCGATGGTGCGACGACCAGGGTTTGCTGCTCATCCTCGACGAGGTACAGACAGGTCTGGGCCGCACCGGCCGGTGGTTCGCGCACCAGCACCACGGCATCACCCCGGACGTGATGACCCTCGCCAAGGGGCTGGGCGGGGGCGTGCCGATCGGCGCCTGCCTCGCGGCGCCGAAGGCAGACGTCTTCGAACCCGGCGATCATGGATCCACATTCGGTGGCAACCCGCTCGCATGTGCGGCCGCGCTGGCGGTGCTGAACGTCATCGAACGCGATGGACTCGTTGGGCACGCAGCCGAGATGGGGGAGATGCTGAACGCCGCGATCAGCGGTCTCGGCGGCAAGGAAGTACGCGGCCTCGGCCTCATGCAAGCGGTCGAGTTCGCCGAACCGCGAGCCAAGGCATTCCAGCAGGCCTGCCTCGAAGCGCGGCTGGTCGTCAATGCGGTCGATGACCACTCGATCCGTTTCGTGCCTCCCCTGATCGTCACCGCGGAGCACATCGATCGCGCCCAGCGCACGATGCACGAGGTCCTGAAGTGACAGCCACCAAGGAAGAAAGGCACAGAGCCATCCTCGCCCTCGTCAACCGAGGCGCGGTGCACACGCAGCAGGAGATCGCCGAAGGGCTGGCGCGGCGCGGGCTGCGCGCGACGCAGGCCACGATCTCGCGTGACATCCAGGAGCTCGGACTGGTCCGGTCCGGCGCCGGCTACCGCATCGCCGCGGCCCTGGTTCGCGAGCTCGTTCTCTCCGTCGAGCTGATTTCGCCGGTGGCGGTGATCAAGACCCCACCGGGCACCGCCAACCTGGTGGCCCGCCGCATTGACGAGGCCGGACTGCCGGGCATCGCCGGCACGGTGGCGGGCGACGACACGATCATCGCCGTCCTCCGCCAGCGGGGCGCCGCGCGAGCGCTCAAAGAGCTTCTGGCCAATGTCGGATAAAAAGTTGGTGCTCGCCTATTCAGGCGGGCTGGACACTTCAGTCGCGATCAGATGGCTCAAGGACCAGGGCTGGGACGTGATCGCATTCACCGTCGACCTGGGCGAGAAAAAGGATCTCGATGCCATCCAGGCGCGGGCGCTCAAGACAGGCGCCTCGGCCGCCTACGTCGCGGATGGCCGCGGCCCATTCCTGCAGCTCTTCGTGTGGCCGTCCCTGCAGGCGGGAGCCGTTTATGAGAAGGAGTACCCGCTGGCCACCGCATTGGGCCGACCGCTGATCGCGGCGATGATGGTGGAGGTCGCACGCCGCGAGGGCGCGAGCGCCATCGCGCATGGCTGCACCGGCAAGGGCAACGACCAGGTGCGATTCGACGTCACCACCGCGGCCCTGGCCCCCGACCTGAAGGTCGTCGCCCCGGTCCGCGAATGGGATATGAATCGCGACGACGAGATCGAATACGCGACCAAGCACGGGATCGAGGTCCCGGCCACCGTGCGCTCGCCCTACTCGACAGACGAGAACCTGTGGGGCCGCTCGATCGAGGCCGGCGTTCTCGAAGACCCCTGGGCGGAGCCGCCCGCCGAGGTCTATACATGGACCCGCGACCCGCGCGACTGCCCTGACGAGCCGACTTATCTGGAGATCGGGTTCAAGCAAGGCGTGCCCGTAGCGCTTGACGGCAAGCCGGTGGACCCGCTCCAGCTGGTCACAGAGCTCAACCGGATCGGGGGTGAGAACGGGGTCGGCCGCATCGACCACCTGGAGAACCGGCTGATCGGGATCAAGTCGCGCGAGGTCTATGAAGCGCCGGCGGCGGTGTTGCTGCTCCAGGCACACCAGGCGCTCGAAGACATCACGCTGCCGAAGGAGGTGGCGCGATTCAAGGACACCGTCGCCCAGCAGTGGGCGCAGTTGGTCTACGACGGGCTCTGGTTCAGCCCGCTGCGCGACGCTCTCTATGCATTCGTCGCAGAGACGCAGCGACACGTCACGGGCGATGTGCGTCTCAAGCTGTTCAAAGGTTCGTCACAGGTCGTCGGACGCAAGGGTCCGGCGCAGCTGTATCAGCACTCGCTGGCGACGTACGGCAAGGGCGATGCCTTCGACCAGTCCGCGGCCGAGGGCTTCATCAAGCTGTGGGGCATGGGCGTCCGCACCGCAGCCCAGGTCCAGGGCCGGCTGCACGACCGGGAGCTGAAGGGGTTGCTCGGCGATGTGAAGAGGCTCGCGCCATAGGCAAGCAAACACCGAACCCCACTCCTCGACCTGCTCCCCAGGGAGGGGGGAAGCTATGGGGGGGCCGCTTCACGGGCCGGCTGCTGCCCGAGCTCGAGAGGTTCTCGTCGTCGCTCGAGGTCGACTTCGAGCTGTATCCCTACGACATCGCCGGCAGCGTCGCCCACGCGCGGGGTTTGGCCTCCGCCGGTCTCCTGAAACCGACCCAGCTCCAGGCGATCGAGCGGGGCCTGCGTCGAGTCAAGCGCGAGCTGGACGCGGGCGAGATCAATTTCCGCGAGTCGGACGAGGACATCCACACCCTGGTCGAACGCCGCTTGACCGAGATCACGCCTGCAGGGGCGATGCTCCACGCGGGCCGTTCTCGCAACGACCAGGTCGCACTCGATCTGCGCCTTTACTCCCGCGACGCCGCCAGCGAGCTGGTCACGACCGTGGCCGAGCTCGTGGATGCCCTCGCATCGAGGGCCGCCCGGGTTGCAGGGTGGCTGATGCCCGGCTACACGCACCTGCAGCGCGCCCAGCCCGTGACCGTGGGACATCACCTCCTCGCCCATGCCGAGCCCCTGCTGCGCGACGCCGAGCGCTTCCGTCACGCGTACGAAGCCGCTGACGAGATGCCGCTCGGATCGGGAGCGCTGGCGAGCACGACGCTGCCGCTCCAGCGGGAGCGTGTGGCCAAGGAACTGGGTTTTCAGCGCCTGACGGCCAACAGCATCGACGCGGTCGCCGACCGGGACTTCGCGCTCGACCTCGTCTATGCGTGCGTGGCGACCGCGATCCACCTCAGCCGCCTTGGCGAGGACGTCGTCCTGTGGACGAGCACCGAGTTCGGTTTCGTACGACTCGCCGACGAGATCGCCACCGGCTCGAGCCTGATGCCCCAGAAGAAGAACCCGGACATCGCCGAGCTGCTGCGAGGCCGCGCAGGCAGGCCGCTCGGCAGCCTCGTCTCGCTCGCCACGATCCTTAAGGGCCTGCCGCTCGCATATGACCGGGACCTCCAGGAGGACAAGCCCGCCGTCTTCGCCGCCGTCGACAGCGTTTTGGACTCCCTGCGAGCGGCCCAGCTCCTGGTCGAACATCTGGAGTTCGATCGTGACCGCCTGGCCGCCGCCACCTCGGACGCAAGTCTGCTGGCCACGGACGTGGCCGAAGCCCTTGTCGCGGGAGGCACGCCTTTTCGGAAGGCCCACGAGGAGGTTGGACGCACGGTCAGGGCCGGGAGGCTGCAAGCGCCCTGGAACGCCGGGGCTTCGTTGCGGAAACGAGACATGCCCGGGGCGCCCCACCCCCGCCGGGTCGCCGCCCGGGCCACCGCCGTGCGCCGCGAAGCCGGCCGGCTGCGGCAATGGTCGAAAACGCATCCACCTCCCCTGCCCACCTGAGTAGAGTTCGGGCTCGGATGCTCCTCGCCGTCGACGTCGGCAACACCAATGTCACCCTGGCCCTGTTCGAGGGCGAGCGGCTGGTCGCCGACTGGCGCGTGACCTCGCACCGAGAGCGGACCGCAGACGAATTGGCCGTGGAGCTTCGCCAGCTCTTCAACCTGCGTGGCTTTGAGCTGGATGTCGTCAGCGGGGTCGTCATCTCCAGCGTGGTGCCCAACCTGAACCCTGCCCTGATCGAAGCGTCTCGCCGCTACCTGAAATGCGAGCCGGTGATGGTGGGACCGGGGGTCAAGACCGGGGTTAGGATCCGCTACGAGAACCCTAAGGACGTCGGCGCGGACCGTATCGCCAACGCCCTGGCCGCGTATACGAAATACGGGGGGCCGGTGGTGGTGATCGACTTCGGCACTGCCGTCACCTATGACGCCATCAGCGCCGAGGGCGACTACCTCGGCGGAGCGATCGCCCCAGGCGTGGAGATCTCGCTCGACGCCCTGGTTTCGAACACCGCCATGCTCCGGCGGGTGGAGGCGGTGGCGCCGGACTCGGTGATCGGCCGCAACACCGTCACTTCGATCCAGTCCGGGCTCGTGTGGGGCTTCGTGGCCCAGGTGGAGGGCATGGTTGAGCGCATCGTGGCCGAGCTGGGGGGGACAGCCAAGGTGATCGCGACCGGCGGCCAGGCTGGGCTGGTCGCGGGGCTGACCCACGTGATCCAGGCCACCGATCCACTCCTCACCCTCGAAGGTTTGCGGTTGATCTATCTGCAGAACGCCGACGGTGCGGGACACTAGTAGCCGTCTACCTTGAAGACCGCCCAGGCGTTCCACATCTACCTGGCGCCCGGCCTGCAGAACAGCGAGCTCGCGGCCGTGCTCGCCGAGCTCGGGCTCCAGGCCCAAACGCTCGATAACGCGGCCACCGTCGTCCAGCCGGCGTTGGTCCTGCTCGACCCCGGGCAGAAGGCCCCTGACGGGCTCGAGGAGATGGCGCTGGCGCCGCCCAAGGACGCGTCTCCGACGGCGCTTCGGGAGCTCCTACGGATCGCGATGCAGAACGTCGTGCTGAAGCGCGAGGTCAAGCAGCTCGAGGAGCAGGCCCACCGGCAGCACCGCCAGTTCGAGGAACTGAACCGAATCGGCATCGCGCTCTCAGCCGAGCGGGACATCAGCAAGCTTCAAGAGTTCATCCTCACGACACTGCGCCAGCTGACCAACGCAGACGGCGCGAGCCTGTGGCGCAAGACTCTCGGCGAAGACCGGTCGCCCCAGCTGTTCCTGGCCTCCAGCCAGAACAGCTCGATCGGCAATACGTACCAGGCCTTCACAGTCCCCGTCGACGAGAAGAGCGTGGTCGGCTACACCGTGACTGTGGGCTGGAGCCAGATCTATGACGACGCCTACAACCCACCTCCGGGCAAGCCGCAGGGCGGCCGGAACTTCGACCAGCAGTTCGGCTATCGGACGAAGTCGATGCTGACGGTCCCGATGCGCAACCACAACAACGAGGTGGTCGGGGCGGTTCAGCTGATCAACGCCAAGCGCCGCTATGAAACCAAGCTCACGGTCGCCAACGTGCCTTCCGAGGTCGTGAGCTTTCGACCCGAAGATCTCGAGATGATCGAGTCGATCGCCAGCCAGGCCGCGGTCGCTCTCGACAACAAGAACCTGCTCGATTCGATCCAATCACTCTTCGACGGCTTCGTGCAGGCGAGCGTGACCGCGATCGAGCAAAGAGATCCGAGCACCGCCGGTCACTCGGGTCGCGTTGAGGCGCTGACGACCGCTCTCGCCCACGCCGTGACTGAGATCGGAACTGGGAAGTATCGCGACGTATACATGACTGACGACCAGTTCAAGGAGCTCCGCTACGCATGTTTGCTCCACGACTTCGGCAAGGTCGGCGTGAGGGAGCACATCCTCGTCAAGGCCAAAAAGCTCATGCCCGGCCAGCTCGAAGTGATCCAGGCCAGGTTCGACTTCGTTGAGCGTTCGGTGGAGCTCAAGTACGCGACCGACAAGCTGGCGGCGATGCGCGGCGGGGCGCGGCCCGATGGCGCCCTGGCGGAGATCGACAGGCGGCTCGAGGAGGAGCTGCAGCGCCTGCGCACCTGGATCGAGGGCATCGTCGCCGCCAACGAGCCGAGTGTGATGCCCGAGGACAAGGCCTCGATGCTGGAGGCCCTGTCGCAGCAGACGTACACAGACATGTCGGGTCGACCGCACCCGATGCTCGACCCGCAGGAGTTCCGCTTCCTGTCGATTCGGAAGGGAACGCTCGATCCGCAGGAGCGCCTCGAGATGGAGGCGCATGTGACCCATAGCTTCCATTTCCTGACCAAGATCCCGTGGACGTCGGTGATGCGCGGGATTCCTGAGATCGCGTACGGGCATCACGAAAAGCTGGACGGGTCCGGGTACCCGCGTGGACTGACCGCCGAGCAGATTCCGCTGCAGGCGAAGATGATGACGATCTCCGACATCTACGACGCTCTCACCGCGCAGGACCGTCCGTACAAGCGCGCGGTGCCACGAGATGTGGCCCTCGACATTCTCCAAAGCGAAGCCGGCGACGGCAAGCTGGACAGGGACCTTCTCGACGTTTTCGTCGACAAGCACGTCTATCAGGTCACGGCGCCTCGGTGAGGGTCAAGTTCTGGGGCACGCGCGGCACGAGGCCGACCCCCGGCAGGAGGACGCTGCGTTATGGCGGGAATACGACCTGCCTCGAGGTTCGCGACAAAGACGGCAACCTGATCATCATCGATTCCGGCTCGGGCATCGCCGAGCTCGGCAGTGGGTTCAAGCCGTCCGAGCCGCTGCAGGCTCACCTCCTGATCACGCATACCCACCTCGATCACATCCAGGGATTTCCGTTCTTCCCACCAGCCTTCGTGCCGGGCACACACCTGACGATCGTCGGTCCCGCGGGCTCGGCCAAATCTTTGCAGGCAGCGTTCGCCGACCAGATGGACCCCGCGTACTTCCCTGTCCGCCTCGACCACATGCCCGCCGAGATGGAGTTCATCGAGAGGAATCCCGGAGAGACATTCGAGGTGGGCGGTCTGCGCATCACACCGCACCTTCTGATGCACCCCATCCCGACCTTTGGATACCGTATCGACGAGGGTTCGAAGCGCTTTGCGTTTGCTACGGACAACGAGATCGCCCTGTTCGCCACGAACGAGAACGGAAGCCTCAAGGACCTGGCCAACTGGTGCCAGGACGCCGACCTGCTCGTCCACGACGCACAGTTCAGTCGCGAGGAATACAAGACGCACGCGGGCTTCGGACACTCGACGTACGAGGAAGCGCTGTCGCTGGCTGAGCAAGCCGGCGTCCAGCAGCTGGTGTTCTTCCATCACGACCCGGCCCACTCGGACAGCGACATCGACGCCCTCATCGAGGAGGCGCTCGGCAACCATCGGCAAGCGGGCGGTACGGACGTGGTCGCATTTCCGGCGGCTGAGGACAAGGAGCTCAGCCTCTAGCGCTTGCCGTCGTCCCTTAGTCTTTCTCGGAACGTGACCGAGGAAGACGAGCCGGAGGTAATTCGCGACCGGCGGAAGAAGCTCGAGCGGCTGCGCGCGGCCGGGATCGACCCGTATTCGCGCGGGTTCAAGCCGACGCATTCGACAGCGGCGGCCAGGGCGCTGCTCGGTGACGGCGAACGCACCGAGCCGGTCGCCGTCGGCGGCCGGTTGATGGTGAAGCGGTTGATGGGTGGATCCACGTTTGCCGACCTTCAGGACGAGGCCGGCCGCATCCAGCTGTTCGCGAGTCGCAACGTTCTCGGCGAGCGTGACTTCGACCTGTTCGCCGAGCTCGACGCGGGCGACCTCGTCGGTGTCAAGGGTCCCATCTTTCGCACGCGCCGCGGCGAGGTGACGGTCGAAGTCCATTCGTTCCAGCTGCTCACCAAGTCACTGCGCCCCCTGCCTGAGAAGTGGCATGGGCTGAAGGACGTCGAGATCCGCTACCGCCAGCGATACGTGGATCTGATCGCAAACCCTGAAGTCCGCGAAGTGTTTCGGGCCCGGACGAAGATCATCGCGTCGCTCCGGGCATTGCTGGATACACGCGGGTTCTTCGAGGTCGAGACGCCGGTGCTGCAAGAGGTCCCTGGAGGAGGTCACGCCCGGCCTTTCGTGACCCATCACGAGGCGCTCAACCGCGAACTCTATCTGCGCATCGCGCTGGAGCTGCACCTGAAGCGGCTCCTGGTTGGCGGTTTCGAGCGCGTTTACGAGATCGGCAGGGTCTTCCGCAACGAGGGATTGTCGCCTCGGCACAACCCCGAGTTCACGATGCTCGAGTGCTACGAGGCCTACGCGGACTACAACGATGTCATGAGGCTGGTGGAGGACATGGTCGTCGCGTCGACCGCGGCCGCCGGGCGCACTTCCGAAATCACGTACCAGGGTGAGCAGATCAAGCTCGCACCTCCGTTCCGGCGCGAGCGCATGGCCGACCTCGTCCTCGAGCACACGGGCAAGCAGGCCGTGGGCAAAGAGCTGAACGAACTGTTCGAGGAGCGCGTGCAGCCGTTGCTGCGCGACCCGACCTTCGTGACCGACTACCCGATCGAAGTCTCTCCGCTGGCCAGGCGCCGCGATGACGATCCACGGTTCGTCGAGCGTTTCGAGCTCGTGATCCTGGGCCGCGAATATGCGAATGCATTCACGGAGCTGACCGATCCCATCGACCAGCGGCAACGCTTCGAGGCACAGGCCGCGCAGCGCGCGGCGGGCGATGTCGAAGCGCACCCGATGGACGAGGACTTCCTGCGCGCCGTCGAGTACGGCCTGCCGCCTTGCGGCGGCCTTGGAGTTGGAATCGACCGGCTGATCATGCTGCTGACCGACCAGCCGTCCATCCGCGATGTGATCCTGTTTCCGGTCATGAAGGCCGAGTCCTAGCCTTGTTGCCTCTCGAGCTGATCCGCAAGGACCCGGATCGCGTGCGTCGTGCCGCTGAGCTGAAAGGCGAGCCGGCGCCGATCGACGAGATCTTGGAGCTGGATC